>Ga0209022_1000043_pt1 | contig 165286 bp, 132 predicted proteins | sample PinacodermPK_FD_187300 | JGI IMG/M metagenome (GOLD analysis project Ga0209022, IMG submission 187300) | Host-associated microbial community of the marine sponge Aplysina aerophoba from Gulf of Piran - sponge pinacoderm, lysed by proteinase... | ecosystem: Host-associated > Porifera > Sponge >... | reverse complement strand
ACCGCACTCTCTGTTTTACGATTCACAGGACATACAAAAATCACCGACGCACTCCAACTTTTCGCAGCAAAACCTATACGCGCAGTTAATCTCATAAAATGAAAAATCTTAAAATTGAATGACCCTGAGCATTTCTATTTCTCGTTCTTGATTTTTTCCCCTTTTCATAAGACCTCTAAGTCTCATGTCAAAAGTGAAGGCAGCTAAGAAATCTGTACCGAATCTGCTCTGTTCTCCATGTGCCTCTATTCGTGAAGTGCACGCGCAAAGGCTTCAGGATTTTGCGCTTCAACAGCAGCAGGCAGCAACCGTTCGAGTCGTTCCACATCGGTTATGTTCTCAAGTGCGGGTGTTAAGACGTTCACGATATCTGCTGAGAATTTCGTTTTCAGGACTACCAAGATGTGTCTGATGGTACTCTCTCGCCTCTCGTGTTCAATCCCTTGTTCAATCCCTTGTTCAATCCCTTGTTCAATCCCTTGTTCAATGAGAGTTTCAGCCATGGACTGTGCCATTGTTTTTACCTCCATTTCGTCTGTATGCCGATCTATGACAGTTACCAACTCTTCGTGTTCTTCTGCCGGACGGCGATGTAGTATCAACAACAGCAGATAGATGAGTGCCTGCTGCCTTTGCTCGGCTTCTAACGTATCAAGCGTATTGAAATGCGACATCGCTCGCGCCAAGGCCCGCTGCATTGCTTCTTTGTCAGCGTTTTCCTTTTGAAGAACGGTAAGCAGCCAGCCGAGCGGATGACCTGTTTTCGTGAGCCTCGCTTCATCGGTTTCTTTCACATTGAGAAACAACGTGTCAAACGTCGGAACAAACCGAGAAAGTTCCCCCGGGATGTCCATGATTCCAGCGAGCGTTAAGGGGGTGTTCCAACGCTGCTCGCCTGTGTAGAACACGATCGGGAGAATCAAATGCAAACGCCTCTCACTTCTCGGCACACCCTCCGACTCCCACGCTCGACGCTGTGCCTCCCAGAGCTGTGTCATGTAGAGCAGTACACGAATCCCCATTGTCGCATCTACTGTTGATTGGTGTTCTATCAGGATATAGATGAGCAGTTCTTCAGTTTTCGATCCCCTCCGAAATGGCACACTGAACACCATATCGGACTCTTGTTCTTGTAGGGTGTCGGAAATAAAACGCCTATTGAGTGGAACGAGGCGACTAAAATCAATAGATATTACGAGTTCGCTTGCCACGATTTCTAACAAGCCCTGGACATTATGTTTGTATTGGAACAGCCATTTAGCACTTCTATCAGGAAAGTGTTCAATGGTAAAATGGGGAAGTTTTTGTATTTCTGTTTCTTGGGTTTGCATAGCCTCTCGGATTGTCAGGATAACCATTTTGTTTAAGATATTCAAGCAACAGGTATTTCGTGCTAATATCATATTCTGCCATATAGGTATTATACCTAATTTTCCCTCGATATGTCCACTTAAGCTTTACTTCAGGATAACCATTTTGCGTATGGGAGAAATTGCGCCTGTTTTTAGTTGATAAAAATAGACACCACTCGCAACCGGTTCCCCTAAACCGTTGCGACCGTCCCAGTACGCCGCACGGCTTCTGCCGGTGTAATAGCCTGCCGATTGATGCCCAAGTGCTAAGGTGCGAATTAACATACCTCTTGTATCGTAAATGGTGATTTGAACATCACTGTTGTTTGCGAGTTGGTAGGGTATCCATGTTTCAGGGTTAAATGGATTGGGAAAGTTTGGGAGCAGTTGCGTGTCGTCAGGAAGTACGGCAATCATAGGTGCTGCAGGGGCACCTTCTTCCACCTCAAAGCGGACAATTTCAGTGAAGTCCACCAAAAGCCTATTACCTGCTTTATCGACAAGTCTCATTTCTGCTATGCCCCATATGCCAGGGACACTGCCAGCAGGTAAGACTATGGTTTGATCATATTGTCTATAAACCGTTGGGTCGCCTACAAAATACGATTTGTACGGACCAGGCGTATTCAAATAGAACCCGTATTCAGATCCAAGGGGGTCACGCACATTCATATATCCACCAGCATAACCACTAATATCATCTTTCACTCTATAGTATAAATGTACTTGAGTTTCGCCATTGGGATCTTCTGGACGGGTTGGATTAGCAGCGACAGTTATCCTGTTTAAGTCAAGAATTGGTTTTGTGGTATCAGGATTTTTGGTCTCTATATTAATCTTTTTGGCTTCCTCCGCAAGTTCGGTGTCTTTGCCAAAATTTATATAGGCAATATTGCCTGCGATATCACTCACCGATATATGAGTAAGTTCATAAATGCCTCCTATCCTATAATCAGGAAAAATAAAATTTACTTTTGCTTGACCGGTCTCAGAATTGTATTTTCCGTAACTTTCTATACGAGATACTTCCTTATTTTCATGTAATAGTTGCGAGTAAACCTGAGTGGCAATTCCGCTATTTTCATCAAGCATTTTCCATTCTAGCTGTAACAATTTGATAACTTCTACCATCTTCATCGCCGTTTGATAAAGAGAGTTTCATTGAGTTTTTGATATAGATAGGTAGTTCAAGATCTTCTAGTGGATTGTCAATATAAAGTTTCCAACCGAAATCAGACCTGGATATGTACCTAAAGTTTCCTGCGCTATCTGTCAGATGTATACCTTCTGGCTCATAATAACCATTGGCAGCATAACGTGATAATGTTACAATCCCTCTTAGTACATGAGAATTGGAAATTCTTTGGCCGTTATCATCTATTGGATTGAGCCATATTTGTAAACGGTGACCATGTTCACTAAAAATATGCAGTGATACTGAGCTTGACATATCTAATTCACTTTCGCCGTGAATTTCAATTTCTATAGTTATCTGTTTATCTTCTTGGGGTTCACCCTCCACTTTTATATCTACGCGAATAATGCGTCCAGGATAGACGTAATCAGGATACAGGTTGTAAACTCTGAAAGTTAAATCCTCGCGTATCTTTGAAATATAGCGTGCGCCATGCATAATACGGTTTTGGATAAATTCATATTTAGCAGGTGAGCGAGAGCGCAATTTATCAGGATTCACTATATAGAAACTGATGCTCTCAGCCATATCCTCGTTAGGATTACACCGTGTGCGTATCCGGAAACAAATTCAACCTCTTTGGTGGTTGACCACCCGCTCTTAGTTTCTGGATCTTCATACCAACCACCAAGTTCAATCCAATCTTGTTTGAGTTGGTCGTCAAAGAGATATGCCCACAAAAAATGTGCTTTCTCATGCAAAATTGTACGGTGAATATACGCTGGACCGGTGCCGAATGCCGAATCCATGAATTCTATGTAACCACGATTTATGTTTGCCAAAGCCGATGCCCAGGGTGTTTGCGGGTTTGTGGTCCCTCTTAACCTTCTCACAAGATATTTCAATCCTTGGATTTTTCGCATACCAGATGGAAATTCTTCAAACATAGAAGTTATGGCCATTAATTCATCGCTTGCAAACATTTGGAAGTGAGCTGCAGGTTCGCCAGTCAACTCCTGATAGTCATGAATTCTTAAACTAACATTATAACGATCGTGTAGTATGTGATTAATGGCATCTATGTCTTCACCGTGATTACTTACGTATCTAACGACTGCTCGGTGCAGCCTTTTGGAGAAAAATCTCCCGCGCACACCTTCTATTTCTGCCAAAATGGGTTCTGCGTAAGAAAAAGCATACTTTGATATAGTAACAATTTTTGCCTCGCCTTCAAAACTAATTCCTATATCATCTTGTATGTGCAAATTGCTCAGTCTCCATATAGAAGGTGAGACATCCCGAACTTCATATCCGGCTCTATTGGTTTTTTGCGGTATAGATTCAAACGTTTGGAGCAGTCTATAAGCATGCCCCGGATCCCATTCAGGTCCCAGATGTACAGAATACTTCCGCATTAATGCTAAAGATGCACTATGCGATGGGACCTGTATCACTTCATCGAGTAGTGTCACTTTGACAGGTTCAACTACCGTCGCACTTTCACTGCCTTCTGGCGTTTCATCTATTTCCCAATGGTAGGTAAAAGGGGCCTCTTGGAGGTCGGGATTACAAATATTTCCTACAAGCAGGATAACGAAAATTAGTGCAAACTTGATAGTTTTCATTGTTCTTTCTGGTTTCTTCTGTAAATAGATCCAAATAACCATCGACCTTGAACGAAATGTTAGAATTAAGAGATACCACATTTCATCGGAAAAGTCAATCTTTTAGTGCTGCTTGAATTAAAAATGGGTAATTTTGATTGTGAGAGATGGTTGGTGGTTTGCAGGTACGTAGGTTGGGTTGAATGGGAGCTTATGAAAAATCGTAGAAGTCAGATTAACAATAGAGCGAGGCAGAAAACCTCGCCCTATAATCGGAATCGATCGGTTTTATTGCTTTTCCCGCAAACGGGCTTCTAACGCTGCCAATTCTTCGGATAACGCTTCAGGCAGTGTTTCCTCAAAGCGTGCATAATGTTCTCGAATGGATTCAATTTCGTTGAGCCATTCTTCGACATTGACCTTCAGGAGTTCTGCCATCTGTTCGTCCGTTACCGCTAATCCGCTGGTATCGATAGCATCATCTGTCGGTAGGTAACCGATCGGCGTTTCAACTGCCTGTCCCTTGCCAGAGACACGTTCCACGATCCACTTAAGCACACGGCTGTTTTCGCCGAAGCCCGGCCAGAGCCATCCGCCGTCGGCATCTTTGCGGAACCAATTGACGTAGAAAATCTTCGGCAATTTGCTGGCATCGGTGTTTTTGCCCATCTCCAACCAGTGAGCGAAGTAATCCCCCATGTTGTATCCGCAGAACGGGAGCATCGCCATCGGATCGCGTCGGAGTTCACCGACTGTGCCGGCGGCAGCTGCTGTGCGTTCTGAGGAAGCAATGGAACCGATGAAAGTGCCGTGCTGCCAGTCAAACGCTTCAAACGCGAGCGGGACGGTAGAAGCACGTCGTCCACCGAAAAGGATCGCCGAGATTGGAACACCGTTTGGGTTTTCCCAATTCGGATCGATAATCGGGCATTGCGATGCGGGGGTTGTATAGCGGGCATTCGGGTGTGCCGCCGTTTTTTCGTCGCCCGGGTGCCACTCTTCTCCGAGCCAACTTGTGAGCGTCGTAGGTTCCTCTTCGCTCATCTCTTCCCACCAGACATCGGTATCCTCTGTGAGGGCAGCATTCGTGAAGATCGAGTTTGATGCGAGCGTGTGCATCGCATTCGGGTTAGTGTCCATTGACGTACCGGGTGCAACACCAAAAAATCCCGCTTCGGGATTGATTGCGTAGAGTCTTCCGTCTTCACCGAATTTCATCCATGCGATGTCGTCACCGATGGTCTCAGCTTTCCAGCCGGGTATGGTTGGCGTGAGCATCGCGAGGTTTGTCTTACCACAGGCACTTGGGAACGCTGCAGCGATATAGGTTTTCTCGCCTTCCGGACTCGTTAATCCCAAAATGAGCATGTGTTCTGCCATCCATCCATCATTTTTCGCCATGATAGAGGCGATACGGAGTGCATAGCATTTTTTACCGAGCAGCGCGTTTCCACCATAGCCGCTACCGTAGGACCAAATGGAGCGTTCTTCCGGAAAATGTACGATATATTTGTTATCAGCATTACAGGGCCAAACAACGTCAGCCTGTCCGGGTTCCAATGGCATTCCGACGGAGTGTAAACACGGCACAAAGTCGCCATCTTCGCCTAAAACATCTAACACAGCACTGCCCATGCGTGTCATAATCCGCATGTTGACAACGACGTAAGGTGAATCGCTGATTTCAACACCGATGTGTGAGATAGGTGAACCGAGCGGTCCCATGCTGAACGGCACAACGTACATCGTCCTGCCTTTCATGCACCCCTTGAAAAGCCCTTTGAGGGTTTCTTTCATCTCATTGGGATCGTGCCAGTTGTTTGTCGGTCCTGCTTCGAGTGGCGTTTTAGCGCAGATAAACGTTCGGTCTTCAACGCGCGCGACATCGGCAGGATTGGAACGCGCAAGGTAACTCCCTGGACGTTTTTCGGGATCCAAGCGCACAAAGGTCCCTTTTTGAACTAATTCTTCGCACAGCCGATCGTTTTCTTCTTGAGAACCATCACACCAATAGATAGAATCGGGTTCGCAAAGCGCAGCGGCTTCTTCGACCCAATTCTGTAATTTCTTGTTTTTAGTCATTTAAACCTCCGGTTATTAAATATGCTTGTTACGACTTCACCTATATAATTTTATAACATATTATCTCACCTTGCAAATTAAAAGGTATATGCTAAAATGCTGCCCCAAGGTTAACGTGGATTTTGCCTCGAAATAGAGAGTCTCCTGCCGCGAGTCCATAATTGATGCGTAAGATACCGCCTCTTGATTCAAGTCGCGCTCCAAATCCGTAGCCGACTCGGAGTGTATCAAAAACGGATGGAGTTTCAATCAGGGTGACGGCACCCAAATCGGTAAAAACGAAAATTTGCGAATCGGGTCCCACAAGAAATCGGTACTCGAGGTTAGCATACACACGGCGCGGTCCGGAGAACCAATCTTCATCGTACCCGCGCAAAGTGGTCGCACCACCGAGATAAAAAAGTTCAGTTGGCGGGATATTAACACCCCATGTAGCGGCACCATGGAGTTCAACGGCAACAGTCTGTTTCTGCCATGTTGGGAAGTATTGTTGTAGCGAAAGCCATGCTTTTCGGAGACGAAAATCGCTCCGAGACACTTCAAAAGCGATACTATCACGTCGTCCGCGTGTCGGATTCAGAAAATAGTCACGGGTATCCCGTATCAACCGGAGTGTGACACTGTATTTCGTGCCGATATATGGTGTAGGTTCGGTGGGTGAAATAGCGCGTGAATCGGATAAGATCGGCGTTTGGAAATCAGGCGTTGAGGAGGGCAGTGAAGACGTATCGACATTTGGTATGTTAATCCGTTTATACCCCAACGTCATAATCCCTTCAAAAACGCGTCCGAAATTCGTTGTCGCACTCACGTTGCCCGACTGTTCCTCGGAAACGGTTTCTGAGGCATTATCAGGAAAACCTTGGAATTGTCCTCTATCAGGAGTGCGTTGTTTGAGTTGTCCGTATTCTATGCCGATGGTCAGCGGTTTGCCTAATATCCACGGTTCTGCATACCCAAGCCGTAGGATCTTCAGCAGACCGGATTTCCAGTAGAGGTTAACCTGTCTGCCCGTTCCTAACAGGTTGGTTTCGCGGGCTTCAAGCACGCCAGTGAGTTGTGGGGCAGCGTCAGTGTCTGTATCTGGTGGGGCATACCCGATAACCCCGCTCAGTTGTCCAGTTCGTGCTTCAGTTACTCGTGCGTGGAAATTGATCCTATCTTCTGTTTCACCCGCTTCCAACACATTTGGATTAACTTGATAGAAATATCCCAAATTTCGCAAGCGGCGATAGCTTGTGTCGATGTCGCGCTGCTTGAAGTTATCGTTCGGTTTCACGTGGATTTCCCGAAGGACTACCTTCGTTTTCGTTTTTTTCAGTCCGCTTACCTTGACTTCACCGATCCGGACCTGTGCCCCTTCCCGAATGTTCAACTCGAAATTGATGGTGCTTGTTTCTGGCAAAAGTTGAATATTCTTAGGCTTAATCTCGATTTTCGGATACCCGTGTTCGCTGTACAAGGCTTGGATGCGCTCAATTCCTTGTTCCAACACCGACTGCGTAATTAGTCTTCCCTGTTTTATGCCGAGTCGATCTCGAATTTCGGATTCCGAAAAGTGTTGATTTCCCGATACTGTTAACGTTCCAGTGCGGAGCGGTTTGCCTTCAACAATTTCTACCGTAATAGACACGGACGTTTCATTGTTGACTCGCGCCTCTTCAGAAATCATTGTGATATTGGGAGATGTTTCTGCAAATATAAAGCCTTCGTTCCGATAACCTGCTACGATGCGTTCAAATCCTTCTATAATTTCTTCACGAGAATAAGGTTTTTCTTCCTGCCATCCGAATAAAGCTATCAGTTTTTTCTCATTCAAATGTGAATTTCCATTAAAACGGAGTTGGCGAATACGATAGTGTGAGTATATTATCTCCTCTGTCTCGTTGTCTGGTGTTACTGCGTTTTCTGAAGGGACGCTCTGCCCCAGATCCTCTGATCCATACAACGGTATTTGCGGATGACTCGTTAAACAAAAGAGTAAACCGCTGAAAACAAGTATGAACTGTGGAAATTGGGGTCTATACATCTATTCTCTCCATTAGATAAGCATCTGTGCCATCGTAAGTAATTTTAACATGCACGTTGCGCTGCAAGCAAATCAGTGCTTCTACAGATTGTTTCCTACTTACGACAATCTGAGGAATCAGACTTCAGTTAAACCCGACACCTCGGTGAAAAAGAAAAAACTTGATAAAATTCTGGATTTATGGTATCATAATTGGTAGGAGTCACTAAATTTATAAATTATTCAAAAAAATTGACAATATGGGCATGGAAGTTACGCCCACAAGGAGATATATATTATGCCAAATGCCTTATTTGTTTATCCTAAATTCCCACCATCCTATTGGGGTTTTAAGTACGCTTTAGAATTTCTTGGCAAAAAATCATCGATGCCTCCGCTTGGATTATTGACGATTGCTGGTATGTTCCCCAAGAATTATAACCTTAAAGTCGTTGATATAAACATTGAACCGTTGACGGACGCGCATCTTGAGTGGGCGGATGTAGTGCTGACATCGACAATGATTGTTCAAAAAGACTCTCTTTATGAAGTTGCCGAACGTTGTAATCGAGCAGGAGTCCCTATCATTGCGGGTGGACCGCATCCGACTTCCTACTATGATAATATCAAAGAGGAAACCGATGCTGAGATTGACCATTTTCTCTTCGGTGAAGTTGAGGAAATATTTGAAGATTTCTTAACCGATTTTGAAAGTGGCTCTGCGCAGGAAATCTATCGTGAGAAGCGGAAACCGGATATCACGATAACACCTCCGCCTCGCTACGACCTTATCGACATCAATGCTTACGGGTCAATGGCACTCCAGTTTTCGCGTGGATGTCCTTTCAATTGCGAGTTTTGCGACATTACGAAGTTATTCGGACGCGTGCCACGCACTAAAAGCAATGAACAGATGCTTACTGAGTTTGAGATGCTCTATAAACTCGGTTGGGATGGTGCGATGTTTGTTGTTGATGACAATTTTATCGGTAACAAGCGCGATGCGATGCGTTTGCTCCCCGCTGTGCAACAGTGGCAGGAAGAACGACAATTCCCCTTCTCACTCTTCACTGAAGCCAGCGTAAACCTCGTTGAGATCCCTGAGATGCTTGACGCAATGAGTGAAGCAGGGTTCAACATGGTATTCCTCGGCATTGAAACGCCTAATGATGAAGCACTCCTCGGCACCTCCAAAGGACAGAACACCAGCAAAGAGGAGGAGGCAGGGAGTTACCTCTTGCGTGCAATTCGGAAGATTCAAAGCAGGGGGATGGAGGTCACAGGCGGGTTTATTATCGGGCTTGATGGTGATACCGAATTTGATTCTCATATCAAATTTATTCAGGAAGCCGGTATCCCAATGGCGATGGCAGGTTTGCTGACTGCTCTGAAGGAGACAGACCTCTGGCATCGGTTGAAGCAAGAAGATCGGTTGCTGGTAGAATCCAGCGGAAATAACACCGACATGAGCCTCAATTTTGTTCCTGAAATGCCGCGCGATGAGCTTATATCAGAATATCGGCGGGTTATTTCAACGCTCTATGATCCGACCTTAAAGAACTATTTTGCGCGGTGTTTGACGTTGCTTGAGCACATGCCTTACACCCCGCGCAATGTGAGATCGATTACCAAAGAGGAAGCCTTGGCATTTGCCCGATCCATTCAGCGACAACTTTTCTCCAAGCAAGGGGTGGAGTACGCCCGGTATTTGCTGAAGACACTCAAAGACTATCCGAAGATGTTCCCGGAAGCTGTGCGATTAGCGGTCATGGGGTACCACTTGGAGAAAACGACGCGTTATACTGTTGCTGTTGAGGATTTCAGAAGTTTCTTAAATGACGAGATGGACACATTCAAAGAGAAAATTCCACAGTTTGTGGACGCTCAAGGCGATCCAATGCGTGAATTCCAGAACTATTCACGACAGCTTTTCCCCCGAATTAAGACGCAGTACAATGCGATTCACAAGGACTTTCAATATGCTGCACACAGTGCACTTGTCGGTTTTCAGCAATCAATGTTCAAGGAGTACTTAGAAGCGGAATTCGCTGCTTTCAAAGACGCAGTCGGTACCTTCGCAAAAGCACAGACTGAACGGCTCGGTGAATTACAAGCGTATGTTCACAGTGTCTTCGCCCGTGTGCGTGCTCAGCAGGCACAACTCCATAGTAATTTCAAGTATCATACCGACGATTTCAAGCAGAACGCCCAAGAAACCTTTGACACTTTCCGAGACTCCGTTCAGCGGCATTTAGAGCAACTTTTCGGTTCTGTCCCTGTACAGATTGAAGGACTGAGTTAGTCAGACCATGGTGTCTATTGAAATAGAGAATCTCGGTTTTACCTATCCGAGTCGTGAGACTCCGACACTGCGCGGTATTACAACGCGTGTGCCTTCCGGGGCGTTTGTGTTACTGACGGGTCCAACAGGGTGTGGTAAGTCTACTTTACTGCGGACACTGAACGGTTTGATTCCGCATGCTTCGGCAGGAACGCTCACGGGGACGGTCCGTCTTAACGATAAGGACATTGCTGCGCAACCCCTTGCGACCACGTGTCAGCAGGTCGCTCTCCTCTTCCAAAATCCCGACGATCAACTCTTTTGCACGCGAGTTGAAGACGAAATCGCCTTTGGACTCGAAAATCTCGGTTTCCCTCCAAAAGAAATTAAGGAGCGGATTGCTGTCGCCTTGAAACAGGTGGGACTCTCTGACTTTGCGTTACGGGAGATATCATCGCTTTCAGGTGGTCAAAAACAGCGTGTTGCGCTCGCGGCTGTCTGCGCGATGCAACCACAAGTTTTGCTATTAGATGAGCCAACGAGCCATCTGGATCCGTATGGGGCGCGCGACATCCTCACTACCGTCACGCAGTTAAATAGGGAGTTAGGGATAACTGTTATTTTGGCAACACATCAAACCAAGGAAGTTGCTTCGCTGTGCGACCATGTATGGCTAATGAACGAAGGGAGACTTTATCTGGATCTGCCTGAAGCGGAAGCATTTCAGGATCTCACTCCATATCAACACTTAGGCGTGCAGGTTCCGAAAACCGAGGCACCTTCAAGAGACACATCGCTACCGAATTCGTCATCTATGTCTCCTAAGCGCACTTACAGGACAACATCCGAGATCTCTCTCCTCAGTATCCGCGAACTCCAATTCAGTTATCCGAATACCGATGAGGATGCGGTGCGATCAATTTCCTGCGAGGTACCGCGTGGTGAGGTGCTTGCTATCATGGGGGCGAACGGTTCTGGTAAGACGACCTTGATTCACCTTATTGCAGGTTTGCTACGTCCGACGACAGGGGAGGTTATCATTGCTGGCAAATCGTCCAGTCGTATGAAACTTCATCAGTTAGCAGGTAAAGTTGGTATCGTTTTTCAAGATCCAGATCTATTGCTACAGGCGGAGACGGTTCGCGGTGAGGTTGCGTTCGGTCCTAAAAACCTCAAATTTGCTGCGCAGACTCTTGAAGATAGGGTTGATAGAACGCTTGAGCGATTTGACTTATGGGATATTGGCTTGGAGGCTCCGTATTCGTTGTCTCGAGGGCAACGCCAACGGGTTGCTGTTGCAGCCACTTTTTCACTGCACCCCGACCTTTTCCTCCTTGATGAACCCACCACCGGTCAAGATGCCCAACATCTCCACCAGTTGATGGACGAACTCTGCGATGAAATCCGGCGCGAAAATAAAACCCTCATTTTCGCAACACACGACACGGAACTTACCTTGAAGTACGCTGATCGTGTCTTCTTATTGAGGGATGGTGAAATAATTTTCGATGGCGCGCCTGATTCCGCTTTTGCAAATCCCGAACTCCTACAGCAGGCATCGCTCCTTGCCCCAATCCCAACCGCAGTGAGTGTATCCTAATCGCTTCCTACTTGCCCAGTATCTTCCGTTAAGTTGTCAATCTCATTATGGTGAGATATAAAAATATATAGTCAAACCGTATGAGACTCCTTGTGTAGGACTTACGCAGGTTGGTCTTTTGTAGCATGATGCACGTCGCATCTGGGCGAGTACGCCGCAAACCTGTTAGGTTGTGTCAAGAAACTGTCTGCGTTTTTTATACGATCTCTCTTTCAGGAAGCGGGCGATGCTCAAAATTGCGTGAGTCCTGATAATGTAAACAAAGTCTATGACAGAAACGTTGTAAAGTGTGTAAGTTGGGTTAAACAGCGGTAGGGAAATCAATTTCCTGTGCTCTAATATCTATTGTAGATTTTATTATGTTATGTGCTCAATCTATATTAAAGTCTTCTGAGAAGGTTATTGAAAGGATTGACTGTTTGCTGTGGATAGGGTATAATTACAGCACAATTTGGAAATATAAAATCATAGTAGGACTTAGGATTTTGCTTTCACGATGTTAATGTTTCCTGACCCCATTGATAAAACCCTATCGTTAATTATAGATTTTCAATTGGGCTCCTTGGTGCTTACCCCTATGAACCACTGGTGCCTGCATCACGTTTGATGGGAAAATCACCAGAATACGTCATGTTTTACACAGAGGCCTATAAGGCAAGATCCCGAGAGCTCCACTTAAGATCAGCATTTATAGGATGTCTCGGTGGTTCTGTCGTATAGGCTGTGTAATAGCTTCTTACCTGAATGATGAAAGGTAAAATCAACGTGATGGTAAGTATCAGAGGTGCCATCACGTCATTCGTAAAGAGACAAATGCCTAAAATTCTCCAATTTTCCATCACGCTTGTATTGACATGCTTCCTCTGCCATGTGCTTCATGCCTCGCCGTTAAAAACCCTCTCCTTAGACTTTACGCGCGAATTGACTGAGAACGACAAAACGGAGCACATCGCTGGCATTCTTCACTACGATGCAAGAACGACGCGGGTTGTGGTTGAGGTCACCGCACCACTCAAGCAGATAATGGTTGTGAAGGACAAGGTGCTGGAGATCTATTACCCTGTCGAGAAACAGGCGTTCCGTTTTATCTCTGAAGGACGGATTCCGCTCCCGTTTGTTGAATCCATCGTCCAGTCTACACAAGCGGAGCATGGGTTGGTAGCGATCGGGTATTCTTTGCAAAAGCACGATATCGTAGACGAGGTTCTCTATAGCTACTGGAGTCCGCCTAAGAAGGCGAAAGACCAACTCGGCACTATTATCTTAGGGATGCAGGATGACAGGCTTATCTCAGCCGAAATCAAAAATCCGAAAGGACATATCATCGCCAGATCGCACTATCAGAACCACAGCAAGGTCGGTATGAACTATGTCCCGATGAAGGTTACCTCCAGGACGTACGGTGCTAAATCTGAAGTCCTTCAATACGAACACATTGTCTATAGCAATCCACAGGTTAACGTAAGTACACCAAATCATATCCTGAATTTCGCTATCCCCGAATCGGTAGAGGTTAAAGAAATCAAATGGTAAATCGTCTCGTTCTTTTCTGTGTGTTGTGTTTATCTGGTGTTATTTTTGTTCAACCCGCGTTTGCGGGTGAAGTCTCCGACTTGGCGTTCATCCGAAAAGTCAATCCAATTATGAGCCTGAAACCACAAGAGGTAGTCCGCTTTAATCCGCAGGAAACCTCGGAATTGAAGTTCGTCGCGACGGGGTTGATTCGGTTGTACCAGAAATTCGTCTCCAGTCAAGACGGTTCGACGTGCAACTTCCAACCGACATGTTCTCGTTTTGGCATGGCGTGTATACAGGAATATGGTGTCTTGCGAGGGATATTGCTTACGGCGGATAGACTCCTCCGGTGCAACGGTTCGCAGGCGCAGCATTACCACAAAGACGGCGTAACGGGTAAATACATCGATCCTATTTCAGACTATGCACACTGAAATAGTTCCGCATCTATACCATCTGGTAGGGTCTTTCACCTAACCGCACCGGATCTAAGCAATGACTGTGATTGTGAAGAAATTGGGGCACACCGTTCAACCTACGGGAAAAAGAAAGAGAAATTTGAAGAAAGGGAACGCCTTATCAAAAACCCCTACGAGTGATATGAACACTATGCAAATACCTAAATTCCTGCTCATAGTCTTCCTCACTACTATGCTTCTACCCTTCGCAACCGCCGAAGAACCCATTGAATACTATACTCCTGAAAACGTCCGCAAATTTGCCGATTTTTTGTATGAACAAGGCGACTATCTCCGGGCTGCAGGTGAATATCAACGTTATCTTTTTTTTATATCCGGAGAAGGGACAGACAGCGAGCAAATTCGCTATAGAATTGCCCTCTGTTATCGTTTTTCGGGGCAGATAGAACAAGCCGTTCAAAGTTTTCAGACACTTTTGCGGATGCATCCGAACAGTGAATTTGCCAGTCGCACTTATTATCAAATCGGTGCCACCTATTTTTTGACAGATCAGTTTGCGCAGTCCGCGCGATTTCTACAGGGAACGCTACCGCGCATAATAGATACACAACAGCACGCCGAAGCCGAGCAGTTGATTGGACTCTCTTATCTGATGCAGAAACAGTGGTCTGAAGCAGGTGAGATTTTCAAGACGTTGCAGGGATCGGAGGTGACCTCGGTCAGCCAAAAGGCGATAGTGTATCACAATTTTTCAGAGGTGGGTGCGGACCTACCTACTCGTAGTCCGTTTTTGGCTGGTGTATTTTCTACAATTGTCCCCGGAGCCGGACGACTCTATACAGGTAAGTTCGGCGATGCTTTCACTTCTTTGTTCATTGTCAGTTTAACAGGTTGGCAGGCTTACGACGGTTTCCAGAGAGATGGTCTTTCATCAGCAAAAGGGTGGATGCTTGGTACACTCAGTGGCATCTTCTATGTCGGGAATATCTACGGCTCGGTCATTTCAGCCCGTGTTTACAATCGCCATGTAGCAGACGAATTCTTGGCAACGCTATCTGTAGAGTTACCGTATTGATTGCGATTTTGCTCATCGCCTCGCGACGAATTCTGGTTGTGCAACTTGCATGCGAATTGGCGGGAGACCAGCGGCGATGGCTTCGACATCATCTGCAACCATTTTCCCGATTTCAAAGAGTGCGTGGTCAATAGCACCCGCCATGTGACACGTCAGTATCGTATTTTCTGTCTCTCGGACTGGATGATCGAGTGGTGTCGGTTCTTCAGGATAGACATCAATCGTTGCTCGAAATCTGCCAGCGTTTGTCAACTTAAGAAGTGCGTCGAAATCAACAAGATGTGATCGGCTTGCTAAAACGAGTACTGCCCCTTGTTTAATCTGTGCCAATTTCTCGTAAGTAAGCAGTTCCCTATTCTCCAGTGTTGGAATTGCCAAGACGAAGGTGACATCGCACGTTTGCAGCAGTTCCTCCAGTCCCATAGGATGTATTCCGTGCTGTTCTAAATGTGTGTCAGGAAGCCATGGATCGTAGGCGTGGAGTTTACATTTGAAGGGAGCTAACAACAATCGCAGTTCCCGAGCGAGGTTTCCATACCCGATGATACCTACCGTTGCATTATAGAGCGTGCAAATGTCGGCTTGCCCACGCCATCCCCATTTCTCTTCACCACGACGCATACGCCGATCCGCATCAACAATATTCCGTAGGGCAGCCAGAGCGTGTCCCAACGCCATCTCAGCCACCATTTTGGCGAAAGCCGGCGCGCAACTCAGCACACGAATACTCCGTCTGAAGCAGGTTTGGTAGTCAACCTGTCCTTTTCTCGGATGTGCGCCGCCCACCTCCATAATTGTCTTCAGATGCGGCGCGGCATTTTCGTCAACATCCCCGACCCCGTAGCTGGGGATGCCGATGAGAATGGATGCCTCTTTTTTCGCTTCGCTCCAGGCATCTTCGGGCATCTGTTCGTCCTTACCCCATATCACTTCGACAGTATTCCCGAGGCGTTCCAAATCTTCTTGCGTGAAGATTGTGTTGAGTTGCCGCACCGGACGCGTATGCAAAATCGCTTTCAGCATTATCAATCCTTTCATTTACTCTGTATCGGTTTTCAGAAAAATCTCCCCATCAAAATCTGGAATCTCATGATGCCGCTGACGTTTGCCACCGTTGATGCCGATAGCGAGAGTTTCAAAAGTAACGGTTTGTTCAGAACCGCTACGGTTGTATACCACCCAACCCTTTTCAAACGCCCGAACAAAGAGACCTTCTATGCCTTGATACTGAGTGGCTTTCTCTTGGATGGTTTGTCCAAGATCGGCATCCCAGAAATCATACCAGTTGTGTAGATGGTCAGGGGCAGGTATGGCATTATCGTCACCAAACAGGACGTAACCGTCTGAATGTGTTAGGCTCAGCGTAGTAATCATACGCATCCACCGTAGGTTTTCTTCGCTGTTTCTCTCGGCAACTCGTGTGTTAATGTCACCCGTATAATCTGCCACCACACGCCAACCCTCTAAGCAATTGATTTTCGGTTCTCGGAGATGCTGTTCTGCCCACAGTAGCGTTTTTTCCATCAGCAGAATCTGATCAAGGTTATATCCTTGGTCGTATTCCGGCTTATAGCACTCCATGAAGAGACCGTTAACGTGGGGTGCCGATTTTGGAATCTGACGCATATTCGCGTTGACAAGGATTAGGAAATCGTCCCCGATGCGTTCCCGAATCTTGCGTAAGATCGACAGTCTCGCTTTTAACTCAGTCTCTCGTGTGAGAATAGTGTCCGACCAGTCATCAACACCGATTGAACTGGTCGCGCCGTCTTCGTTCCACCAATCCAGCATGATGCCATCAAAGAGTCCAGAATCGTTTAAGGCAATTGCTTGGTTGACCATCAGATTTTGCACTTCCGGATTCGTGAAGTCTATGAGGTAACTCAGGACTGTATCATTTGCGTCAATCTTTCCATCACCGTTGGTATCTTCACCCCAGCCGAGAACGGGTTTGCCGTTGCCGTCTTTGAGCCAATACGGGGAATCCGGTGGGAAATAACCGACTTCCCACCAGTTTTCCACTTGTGTTTCATTTTCCCGCGAGAGATATTTCGCGTCTCTGCATCGGATCTCGACAAGCAGTAGGTGATGAGGGTTTAAGGATAAAAGTTGCTGTTTTCTTTCACGCGCGGTATCGAGTTGATTCGGATTTAAGCCTATTGCCAACCCGGAATAAGGCTGTTCTTCTGAGATATTCCAAGCAATTCTGAGCAGTGCGTAGGGGTGGGCAAAAGCAAGATCGTGTCGGGCAAGTCGGTGGAGTTCATCTTCATCGGATTGGTTTTCAATGCCGTTCCATGCCTGAAAGATCGAAGGATAATCCCTTTGCATTTCCTTGGCATATACCGCTATTGCATTCAAGATGAGAAGCAGCATTAGGCATTTAGCCTTAAATATTTTTACTGATATTGTGGGAAATTTGACTTCAGTTTTGCCCATGTTGTTGCTAACTTATTTTCAGGTTTTACTGCCAATACACCTTCGATGCCTTTGTTCATTAATTCCTGAATTTCTTGCTCGGAACGCGCAATGTTAGAGATCCGCACCTCATCCATTCGTCCTTGTAGAAATGGACCCGCACCGCGTCCAAGCCATAAAACATCGTTATTTGGAACGATGTCTCCACCGATTTTACCTGCGCCATCTAAAACGCCGTCGATGTAAATTTTACCTTCACCTGACTTTCCGTCGTAAGTGCCAGCGATATGCGTCCATTTTTTCAGCGGCATATCTGTTTTACCGGCAACGACTGCCGCACCCCATGCTTGTGCCTCAGTGGTCATCCGGAGTAAGACCTTCTTGTCGCTCCGAGGTCCCACTTTATAAGCAAGTTCCTTGGTTGCACCTGTCCCGCCAGCGGTTGACCACGCCTCAAGGTAGAGCCACATTTCGACAGTGAGACCCTCAACCAGATCTAAGCTGTCGCTGTCAGGGATTTCTACAAAATCCCTCGGACCATTTCCTTCAAAGACAAGCCCGCCGCCGGGATTTCCCTCTCCCCATTTCGGACCCATGAGTTCGCCATCATTTTTGTTTCCAGATAAGTCTTTAACAACCTTCCCTGCTCCTGACTCAAAAGTGTAGAGGAGGACGGTATGCTCATCTTGTGCAAAACTGGGTGGATTTCCGACGGATATTAACAAGAAGACTAACATTAACCAATACAAGGTACTTGTAGCGTTTCGCATGATAAAATTTTTCCTCCTTAAGTATAATTTGGCATTTTAGCATAGGTTTATCCAAACCGCAATTCAAAAATGGGCATACCGTTTTTTCTGAATCTAACAAGGGGAGATAGATAGAAAATTTTCGACTGTTAGAGAGAAATCCATGAAATAAAAAAATATTACCATTGTTCTTATATCGAATTAACAGAATTGTTCTTGCGTTATTTCTTTTCAGGGTTATACTGAAGTTATGAGAAACACGAGACAGCGAATTTCGCCTCATTTTTCTATAGAGACGTTCAAAATTGGGACTTGACATGCAGTACACATCACAGCAAAATGATTGGTTGGTTCAGCCTTTTTGTCAACCTGCTTCAGTAACGGAAACGGACAATCGACTTATTCTCGGTAATGGTCTCATTGAGCGTACATTCGTTACTTCACCTAATTTCGCAACGGTCGATTATACCAATCAAATTATCGATAGCAGTCTTCTCCGTGGTATCAAACCGGAGGCGATACTGACGATTAACGGGCACCCATTTGAGGTGGGTGGTTTGAAAGGACAGCCCGACTACGCCTATCTTGATTCGGAGTGGATTCCGGATTTGACGAGTGACGGGAACGCATTTCAATTTCGCGAATATCGAGCCGGTGAGACTGAAACTCCCTATCCGTGGGTACGCAGGCGTTCTACGGCATCATCAGTGTATCCGCCAGAGGGTGTGACACTGACTGTTGAATTCGTGTCTCCGCCATCCGTTGATGCCCTTCGGGTTTGTGTGCATTATGAACTCTACCAAGGCATTCCGGTACTGGCTAAGTGGATCACTCTTCACAATGAGAGTCAAAAACCGATTCAACTGGATGCCTTAAGCTGTGAAATCCTTGCAGTCAACGAGCAGGAGAAGCATCGACTACATGTTGAGAGCGATTATGCCTTCAGTGGAGTCGAAACAACACAGTGGGGACCAGATGTGGATTACAAAACGCAGGTCGATTATCAATATCAGATGCCACTGTTAATGACAAGTCGTTATCCACTCGGTCCGGGGATACTTCTTCAACCCGGAGAGACTTTCAAGAGTTTTCGCACCTTTGAGATTCTGCATGATAGCGATGATCGTGAGCGAAAGGGACTCGCACATCGCAAGATGTATCGCACGGTTGCACCACAGGTCACGGAGAATCCGACTCTAATGCACGTTCGGAGTGCCGACCCGGATGCTGTCCGTTTGGCGATTGATCAGTGCGCCGAAGTCGGATTTGAAATGGTAATTATGACCTTTGGGAGTGGATTTAATATTGAGAGTGAAGACCCGGAATATATCGCTACAATGAAGGAATTGACGGATTATGCGCACTGCAAAGGCATTCAACTTGGTGGTTATACGCTGATGTGTGCTTCGCGGAATGTGGGTGAAGACTTCAATTGTGTTGACCCAGACACCGGACAACCCGGAAGTAAGTTTGGACAGAGTGCTTGTCTTGCGAGCAGATGGGCAGATGGCTATTTCCAGCGGGTGCTGAATTTCATGGATGCAACCGGGATGGATATCATAGAGACGGATGGTCCTTATCATGGTGACGTCTGTGCGACAACGACGCACGAACACCATAGTAGCTTAGCGGATTCGCAGTTGCGTCAGTGGGAAGCGTGCGTTCATTTTTACCATGAATGCCGAAAACGTGGTATCTATATCAATTCGCCAGATCGGTATTACCTCAACGGTTCAAATAAATGCGGTATGGGCTATCGAGAAACGAATTTCAGCTTACCTCGCGAGCGGCAAATTCTGATTGCCCGGCAGAATATCTACGATGGAACTTATGAAAAAACACCGAGTATGGGGTGGATGTTCGTCCCGTTGGTAGAGTACCACGGCGGTGGAGAAGCCGCAACGTTTGAACCGCTTTGCGAACACCTCGATGACTACGAATCACATCTATCACAGAACTTCGGTAGTGGTGTGATTGCGTGCTATCGCGGTCCCCGGCTTTTTGATACTGAAGAAACAAAAGCGGTCGTTAAGAAATGGGTTGATTTCTATAAAAGGTATCGCCCAATATTGGAGTCTGATCTGATTCACGTGCATCGCCCGGATGGTCGTTCCGTTGATTGTGTGCTCCACGTGAACGCGCAGATCAATCCGTGTGGATTGGCAATGCTCTATAATCCTACGCGAACAGTGCAGCGAATGACTTTGAAATTACCGCTCTATTATACTGGATTGTCTGAAATTGCCATGATTCGTGAAAATGAAGAAGAACCCGAACCGTACAAAATTGACCGAAATTACAATGTTGAGATTCCAATTAAGATGGAAGCAAAGAGCGTGAGTTATCTCGTTATTGATCCTGAAATGTGAGTTCTCCCTAATTTTCGATACCAGTAGTTCGTAGCGGAAAACAGCGTAATTGGTGATAATTAAGCCGTCCCTGCGCAAATGGAGGTAAAAATGAGAGGAATCCAGTTAGCGAAGGCAATTTTGGTATACGGAACGTTGATCTGCATCAGTTTCATGATTCCAGATCTAAGTTCTGCCAAACTCGATGCAGATGCACTTTTGGGAATATGGTTCTTTGATGAAGGTAAAGGCGGTGAGGCAAAAGATGCTTCTGAGAATGGCAATAACGGAGAAATTGTTGATGCTCAATGGGTCGATGGCAAGTTTGAAGGGGCTTTAAAGTTTGAGGGGGGTGCCCATGTTGCTGTCGGCGATTTCTCTGACTATGAGGATGAAGTATCGATCGTCGCTTTGATTAAAACACCAGCCGCCCCCGCCTGGTCCGACATCATCGTAGGTCCCTGCGGAGACGTTATCTTGACATTGAGAGACCACAAATTGAATTTCGCTGGACAGTGTGCACAACCGATTCCCCACAATACGTGGTCTAAATCCTTGTTGAACGATGATAAATGGCACCAGATTGCGGGAACCTATGATGGTAAAGAAGTGAAAGTCTATGTCGATGGTGAAGAAGAAGCATCTAATGCCGCCGCAGGACCATTTAAAGCGGGTCCAAAGTATATTGGCTCCAGAGATGACAAGCAGGAGGCGTTCACCGGCCTCATTGACGAGATCGCATTTTTCAATGTCGCACTCTCAGAGGTTGATGTGAAAGCGATTGCTGACAGTGGATTATCTGTCGCACTCGGTTTTGCTGCGGTTTCTCCGCAAGCGAAACTGGCGACGGCTTGGGCGAAATTGAAAAGCGGAACGATAGACCGCTAAAGGTAGCAACTGCGCGTATTGCCTCGCAGTGAGAGTCATTTGGATTGAATGGAAAGAACCCGATTTCAATACATCGAACTCATGTTTTTCTGAACAAATTCAGCCCTCATTTGCCTAATCTAAATAAAGAGCGTATACTTCCCACAGAAATTTTTAATGCTTAGAGAGGTGAATGATGAAACCAATACATGTTATCATAGGGCTTTTTGCTTGCATACTGACGCTGTCAACAATAGTTGTAATGAATAGTTGGACCCAGAGTGAATTGTCAGTAGACGAAAAACGGTTCGATCTTGATCAGAGTGATGAACTTAGTGAATCCGAAAAGCAACTTATGTTTCGGGTGATGAGACTCGAAGCCGCCAGAGGTAGCAAATTCAGTGCGCAACAGATACGTGAGATGCAAAGTGGAGAGCGAGATAGATCTCGCGGAAGAGGCGGGTTTGGTAGAAGGCGAGGTTCCAGGGAACCTTCAGGACCCCGCTTGAATCCGGAGCAGATCGCATTTAAGGATGGGGCAGCGACAATCCCTGACCGAGAGACCTTCGAGAAACTGTCGTATCAGGGCTTAGAGGTGCGTATTGACACGCAACTTACCGGAATCGAATTTGTAAAGTTTCAGATTGAGAATACACATACACAAAACCCACAACTTTATTTCATGAATACGGAGACCCATCGTTCCCATGGCAGTTTCATGAATGCGGCTGGATTAGGACGAGGTCAAGGGCAGATGCGGGGTGTGCTGAGTTACCGTCCACTCTCCACAGCACCGAATGGTGAACCCGGTGTTTATACCTTTGAGTTTAATCCAAATGATGCATTCCGTTTTGAAGAAATTAAGCTGGCGCACGATCTGCTTGTAGCGAAAATGCCGATACTGAAAAATCGGATGGGTTATTGTCCGTTGTGGGGAGCAATTGATATTTATAATCGCGAAAAGGCATACTATGACGCAGCGGAATTCCCTGTCTATTTTGAAGACGATCTCTATGCGAATATCGGCTACCTTCCGCTGAATCAGGCAGCGTCGTTCGGTAGGCTGCGTATGTTGGAGACTGACGAACGTCCTTCACCGCGTGACATCGTTATCTGTAAGACATTACCAAACGAAATGTCACGAGTTGCTGGGGTTATCACTGGTGTGCGTCAAACGCCGCTTTCACATGTTAATCTGCGTGCGGTTCAGGACAAAGTTCCAAATGCCTTCATCGCCAAGGCGTGGCAAAACAAGGATATCGCACCGCTCATCGGTAGATATATCTACTATGAGGTGAATGCCGACGGTTTTGCGATTAGGGAGGCGACGTTTAAGGAGGTAGAGGCACACTTCGCCGATTTACGTCCTTTGAAGGCACAGGAACCTGCGCGTGACCTCTCTGCTACGAAGGTTTTACCACTTGACGGTATCGGTTTTGCAGACGCGGCACGTTTCGGTGTGAAGACGGCTAACATAGCAACACTCCGGACGTTAGGATTCCCCGAAGGCACAGTCCCGAACGGTGTTGGTGTGCCGTTGTACTTTTACGATGCATTCATGAAACACAACGGCTTCTATGCGGAGGCAGAAGCACTGCTCAAAGATTCTGAATTTCAGGATAATTACGACACGAGAGAAGCTGAGCTGAAAGGGTTTAGAGAGCGCATTGAGAAAGGTGAAATGCCGACATGGATGATGGATGCACTTTCGGAATTACAGAACTCATTTCCAGAGGGTACATCCCTCCGGTGCCGATCCAGCACGAACAACGAGGATTTACCCGGTTTCAGTGGAGCAGGCTTGTATGATTCCTACACACATCATCCTGAAGAAGGACACCTATCCAAGTCGATTAAACAGGTGTTTGCAAGCCTTTGGAATTTCCGGGCATTTGAAGCACGCGAATTCTATCGTATTAACCACTTCGCTACGGCTATGGGGGTACTTGTCCATCCCAATTTTGCAAACGAATTGGCGAATGGGGTTGCTGTAACCGATGATGTCGTTTATCAAACGGTAGGAAATTACTACCTCAATACCCAGGTGGGTGAGGATCTCGTAACGAATCCTGAACAGCAATCCATTCCTGAAGAAGTTCTCATGGATTGGTGGGACAGCACTAACTACAGGGTTGTGGAAACTTCCAATCGCACAGAAGACAACAAACGAATCTTAACGGATGCTTATCTGCATGAACTGAGTCGTTATCTCATGGTAATACACAATAAATTCAGTCAGCTATACGGTCCCGCTGGACAAACGGCAGATTTCGCTATGGAGATTGAGTTCAAGATTACAAGCGAGGGCAAGCTCTCGATTAAGCAGGCGAGACCGTGGGGACAGTGAGTTTACTTTTCCCAACCACTGTAGGTGTGGTTTCCCAACCGTACCTACAGTGGTTGGGTATCACTAACTATGGTGAATTATGAAAATAACTCTCACTGCGAGGCAATTTCGATAGAAACGAAAACCCATTATCCCCGCTGGCGAGGTTTGTAACCTCGCCGGTGAATGTACCAACGATGCATAAGTTCTAACTAATTCGCTTTTTTAAATTCACTCCAGATTGAGATAAACTTATTTTGTACTGTAACACTCAGACTCGGTGCGAATTCTTCAACGGTTGGAAGAATCGCAGGTCCCAAGCCTTCAGCGACCCCGCCAACAGCATAAATTTTATCGTTCAGGTTTCCTGCACCCAAGAAAACTCTCGCGGTTGGCATTTCTGGGCTTTCCGTCCATGTGTCGGTGATGCGGTCGTAGACTTCGACAGTTGTTAAACCCGGACCTTGAATAGCAGATGTGCCTCCGATGGCGTAAATTTTTGAATCAACGACGCTGACAGCCAAAGCGGTTCGAGAAGTCGACATGTCTGCTTTCTGAGTCCATGTATCTAAATTGGGATCGTATTCTTCAACTGTTCTCAGAACAGGACCTTGCACAGCAGGTGTCCCGCCTATGAGATATATTTTCCCCTCAATGCTTGTGGCTGCCATCCCCGAACGGGGAATCGGCATATCTGTTTTCTGGGTCCATGTGTCAGTTGTTGGGTCATATTCCTCAACAGCTCCCAACACGGGGCCGACATTTTGTGCGACTCCACCAATAGTGTAAATTTTGCCGGATGCAACAGCCGCCGCAAAAAACGACCGCGGTGTTGGCATGTCTGCCTTTTTTGTCCATGTGTCAGTTGCTGGGTCATATTCTTCAACCGTTCCGACTGCGGGGGATTGCCCGTTCCATCCGCCAATTGCGTAAATTTTACCGTCGACGACGCAGGTTACAATACCGGCTCGTGCTGCTGGCAGACTCGCTTTTTGGACCCATTTGTCCGTACCGGGGTCATAGGCATTAACAAAGTCAACGGGTTCAGCAAGCATTCCGCCGATAGTGTAGACCTCGCCAGCAGCGGCGGCTACAGAAAAGAAAAGTCTGGGAATCGGCATGTCCGCTTTTTGCGTCCAGTTTTCAGCTGTGGCACTATATATTGAAGTGAAAGTGAGTAGGCTGACGAATAGCCAACCATGTTTAAAAAATGAAGTTTTGCTTGATTTCATTAAAATCCTTTTTTTGAGATACCTCAAAAGTTGAGGAATGTTTGGTGGTATTACCTTTTTACGGGTTCCACCAATAGGTTATTTTTCCGAGAACCGACCAGTCAAGAGGGGCAACACCCCCGTCTCGGGTGTCGTAGGTCTGATTGAGTACGAGGTAGAAATCGCTGCCGGGACGGTAGATATAGTTAATCAGAAAGTTCGCTGAGAGTACATCCGTGTCGGTGCTCCATTGTGAGAATAACTTCGCGAAAAGAGTCGTTGAAAAGGAGTAGTTGATACGCCCCCCGAAGGCATTGGCATCGAATTCTTCACCGAGCAGCGTAATGCGGTTAAATTCGATAAATGGTTCTATACTAAGTTTGGCAGTCGGTCTGGCAGTTGCATCTATTAAGAAACCGCGCCTCATACCGCTATAAAAATTGCCGAATTCCACTTGCAGTTGTCCAGCAATCATCCGACTGCTACTGGTACCAGCCGATACCTGAAATGATGTAAAATTATAATCACCTTCTGGAATTTCCTTTCCTTGAAGGTTAAACCCTACATCTAAATTTTCAATTGTATTCTTGACTTGGAACCCAATATCATCACCTGTTTTGAACTCAAATTCCGTGTCAAACGTTATTTCTTGGGTTTCCAATTCGTTCTCTTGTGTCAGGACGAGATCGATCTCGGGACCAATCTGAATCTCGCGAATGCCAAACGCGTCGGGCCACGGGGTATAACTGCCTGCCCCACGAAAACGCCGGACATCTGTGCGTTGAATGTACCCGACTTCGGGATTAAAGTCCTCGCCGATGTCTGTATATGAACCGTCGAGTCGGAACAGATTCGTCCGCCAATCACCGCCAATAAAGAAGGCGTTGCTGTTTCCGGAAATATCCGCTTCAAAAGTGCGAGACCACAACCCTTGGACATTAATCTCTCGCGTCGGACGGTAGGAAAAATCGAGTCCTGCTGTGCGATTATATGCGTCAGCATCTTGCTTATTAATAAAGATTCCGCCGACGGTTGACCCTTTTAAGATGTCTCGGTTCACCCGCGCGACTGAGTAATTTGTGCTCGGTTCACTGAATATATCTTCTTCAGGTATTCCCGGCAGATTGTCTTCAAATTTGTTCGTCAAAACGTTCAGAACCCCTATGCCGTAGGGTCCGATTTTTCCAGTCATTTTGCCGCCACCGAGAATCGGAATTGCGCGCCCGCCTGCGAGTCCAATACGACGACTGTAGAAGAGGAGTAAAGGGGGCGGTCTACGGAAACTTGGACGTGGAATGCCGACATCGAAAATACTGGCACCTTCCAAGAAAAAGGGACGCTGCTCCGGGAAAAAGAGGCTGAAACGGGTGAGGTTTACCTGCTCTTGGTCTGCTTCCACTTGGGCGAAATCGGTGTTAACGGTCAAATCGGCGGTCAGGTTGGGTGTTACCCCGTACTTCATGTCCAAACCGGCTTCAAATACGCCGTCAGTTTCCTCTGTTGACGATTCGTAACTCGCACCGGGTAATACATAAGGTAGCAATTCCAGATGCCTTGACGGAGTAATACCTTCTAAGCCTTCGAGTGTGCCGAAATACGCTGTTCGGTACTTCGCTAATCCTCCGTAGGTCTTCGGTGCTTCATTCCATGCGTCAATCTCCTGCTTTCGCGCGATTTCGCGACCGAAGTTTAGCCCCCAGTTCATCACGTCGCTTTGCTCAAAGCGGAGTTGGCTGAACGGGATTGCGATTTCTGCTGTCCAATGGTCTTCGTTAATTCTACAACGGCACTCCCAAACAATATCCCAGCTGGTATTGAGACTCCCACCGCTGTTGGAGACTGCCGTGTCTTCCATTCCACCCACTGGAGTAAATCGGAAAAAGACGGCGTTTCGTCGGTCGTTGTAGGTGTCTAACAGCAAAAATCCGTAATCATTGGAACGCAAACCCGAAGAGTCTCGACGCATGTCGTTAGCGACAATTTTGTCCATCTCTGAATCAAAAAAAATGAATCCGAAGTAGAGTTTTTTGTCATCGTAGAGAATGCGTACTTCGGACTGTTCTGTTGCCGGTTCGCCTTGGTCGGGTTGGATTTGGTATAGTTGACGGATCGGTTCTACACTGTGCCAAACGGGTTCGTCAAGCACCCCATCGACTTTGATTCCCTCAGAAGTTCGGTGTGCTGACATGCGCGGTAGCTCCCGTTCGGTCTGCGTATCCTGGGCATTGGCACCGTGTGGAACGAATAGAACGCACATCCACAGCAGGAGAGAAAAGTTGATGTTTCGCATATATCGGCGCAACTGAAAGTCAATAGTGATATGTCTCATTACAGGTTGGTGCCTCCTTGTTGAGCTGCTACATAAAAGGCGGGGTTATAGAGTAAAATCCGAAATACGTGAACACCTTAAGAAGATAATCCACTATGCCCTTTCCGGTAACAGGTGGGAACCCTCTCGACTTATCAGGGCATGGAACAGAAGTTGCCGCAGTCTCGTGTGTTTCAATGATTATGTATCTTACTACATGTAAGCCGTATTGTCAATACCGTCCTTGGACATTAACAGCGATAAATACTTACCTCCATTCCATCACGTCTGCCGGGTCGCCGTCGACTCTCAAACCAGTGTGTTTCGGAGTCGTAGTGTGAACGGACATGCTCTAAATAATCAGCCATTTGGTCCGCTCTGCCGACGTTGTCAGCAACAATCGTCGCTGGATTGGTTAACCGAGATTCGATGGCTTGGAAACAGGCGAAATAGCCATCTTTGTTGTTATCAAGGAATAGAAAATCCACTGGTTCTTGGATGGTTTTAAGGACTTCTGCGGCATCTCCGATATGTGAATCAATGAGATCTGCAACACCTGCCCTTTCAAAATTTGCGCGTGCGCGTTGTGCGTTGGCATCCTCTATTTCCACTGTTATCAAACGTCCTGTGCCTAAGGTTTTTAGCACACGTAGGATCCATAACCCAGAATAACCGATGGCAGTTCCGCATTCTACAATCAGAGACGGTTTTGCCTTTTCAACGCAACTTGCAAGCAATTTTGCCTTGTCGGGTCCCAACATTGGGATCCGTTCTTCTCGGCACTGTTCTTCAACTTCTTCTAAGATTTTGTCTAACATTAGCGTGCCTCCATGTGTTCTCTGTATCCCACTCCTGCGATGCTATAATCGAATAACGTCTCGCTTGTTGTGTGATGATCTTCAAGCGCGTAGTGTTCTAAGAGTGTTTTAGGACCGTGGTTCAAGGCAAAAATGCCGTAATCGTTACCATTTGGGGCGCGGGTAATTATATGGATATGGTTCAAATTGTTTCCACCACCGCCCCCAGCACCACCTTCGTTATTGAATTCAATCCAGACTGCAGGATTGAAAACGCGGTAGTAAATTGGGTCGTCTGTAGTCGTGCCACCGATACAGACGAAATAAGTATCGTCGAGTCCGGCATCAATATCCGCCATCCAGACATCGGCAAATTCGGTTTCCAGATTGTAGACATACGTCTTAATCAGGTTCCATAGGTTCTCTTTTTGAGTAGTGTTCATCTCCGATGCTTTCAGACCGACACCAACGAAATCGGAATAATCGTCATTCAAGAAAGAGTCTGTTGATCTACTGGGTCCGACTTGGAGTCTACGACGACCCGTTTGAAAGGCTTTCTCTCTTTGGTTGGCATCAAGACTGTTCATTAAGGCAAAAGCGTTGCCTCTTTCGTCCGCAAGCACTTCAATGCCGTTGATGGTCACAGGTTCGGATCCGATGAAGGCGGGGACAATAGAGACTTCATCGCCATGCACTAATTAGATTGAAGGGACGCTCCGGATCGCATCAGTCGCGTTCCTCAATTTGATACAGAGGGGAATTCGTAGGTTGGGAATCTCGTGTATTTCCCCTTTTTGTTTCTCAATTATTCAAGCGAAAGTTCTACGTCGATCTGCTCACCATTTCGCAGTAATTTTATCGGTAAAGTTTTTGCTTGAGGTTTATCCTGTAGCACATAACCGATAATACCGCTTTCCGTCAATCGATTTGTCCGGTCACCGTAGGCAACAATAATATCGCCGCGTCGGATACCTGCCCTTTGGGCGTTAGTCTGTCCGCTTGACCGTCGTCCACCACGGCTGACAGTCTCAACGTTCAGTGCCATTTCCGTATCCTCAATACCGCTACGTTGGCGTTCAGCATCGGATAGGTCTTTAAGCACCATCCCACCGAGTGCCACGAGCCGTAGCTCTCCAGTTGTTGTGCGCCAAGAGATGTCGCTTCCCTTCCGCCAACCCGGGTTGAGCGTGAGCGTAAGGTTAATTTCTTTCCCATGCCGATCAACTGTTGCTGGCAATGTTGTGTTTTCCGGTGTGCGGTGTAATACCCACTGCACGTCAGCAATTGAGATAATCGGCTGTCCGTCGAGCGTTAATATTTCGTCTGCGCGACGGAAACCGTCTTTCTCAGCAGAGGAACCCGACACCACCTTACTAATCTTTGCGCGATGCTTCGGTGAAAAATGCAATCCCAAAACATCTGGCATTGGAAACGGATACAGGATTTCGTCTGGAATTGGCTTCCGGTCGTACCAGTGGATCTCCCGCTGTGCCTCACCAATCTGGTGGCAGTGGATGCACTGCTGGTTAATCCGACTATCAAAATCCAAGGTTGCCGAATAACGTAACAGCGCAGGGAATCCCTCTGGTGTTTTCTTTATTGACGCAGGTCCGGTCTTAGCTGCTAAAACTTCCCTATTATCTGGGTATCCCTCGTGTAATGCAAGAGCGGCTTCAAGTGCCTGTTTGAAGCCTTCAATTGAAATGTCTTTCGCCGCATTTTCGTATTCAGCACGTGTGCCGAAACGGCCATAGATGGTTTTATCGGCATTCATGAAGAACACCGAGAAGGTGAGATCATAATCAAATTGGAACAACGATAGGTCCATACCATTACCTTGGACAATACGGACACGCACGAATTGTTCCATTAAATCTTTAATCTGTTTATCGTGACGAACAACCTGTTCGTCGAAGCCTTGGCAGGACTCTCACGGCACTCAGCGGAAGACGATGAGCAACGGTTGTCCTGTCTTTTCTGCTTCAGCAAACCCCTGGTCAATGTCATTGTAGATCCAGTAGCCGGTTGACTTCACCGCTACCTGATCTTCGGCAACCTCTTCGTCACCGTGGCCGAAGCAGAGCGATGCACCCAATAGTAGTATTCCGAGGATTATTCCCAGAACCCGAAATTTCATCAGAAATATTCTCCCTTCAATTATTTGTTAAAATTAACATTTCCAAGGTCAGGATGTATCTCTATCCTTGAAAGTTAGCGTTCCCGGAGATTAAAGTGGGAACTTCTCATTAATCAACATAAGCGGCTTCTGATTTGTGAACACTCGATAGGTGCGACTGATAAACTTTTCACCTTCAAGATGTGCCACAGCGGACGGAAGATCGGTTAGGACCTCAATACCGCACCAGAGTAGCTCACGCCGAGTCTCTAAACCGCTACGCCGCAGAAGTCCACCGAGTCCCTGTTGGTCGGATTCTAACCCCTCCAAAATCGACTGAGGCAAACATTGCGGCACAATGAGTGAGTCCGCGTAAGTATGAATTATGGGTGATGACTTTTCCTGTGGGTGGGTTTGGAGTACCACTTGCCGTGAGATAATTTCTGCCCCGGCAGACAGTTGGAGCCATGTATTTTCAGCAGATAGTATCTGTCTTGCTTGCTGTAGTAAGGTTACCTTCACCGGCGCGAGTGTATACACTTCGACAAATCGCGTAACCGTCCCGTCTGTGACGAGCAACCCTCGTTGGAATGGCGTGAGGCGTGCAAGGTTAATTTCTTTTAACGTTGTTGGTTTATCTTCTTGTGCGACAAAGAGTGCTTTCATGCGGGTATTGACGAAAGTTCCTGATTGTGCAATTGTGTCTGTTTTCATGATCAGAGTTCTCTTTCTTTCTGGAGGAAACACGTTCACGCAAAGGTGCCATGAATGTTTAGGTTTGTTGTTCAATTTAGACACGTAAGTCTGAAAAAAAGTTCGTGAATATGCATTTGACATACTGATCGTAATGGCGTATACTATGGACAAAACTACATCTTAACGAAGTGAACGTTATGATTCTTGATGATGTTTACGCCTAAAAGTGAAAGTTTTAAACAAATCTATATTTCTCTTCTTAATCAGTGCCTTTTTACTTTTCGGCGGTTTCGCTGTAATCGCAGAAGAACTTCCTTTATCTCTCGGCGGACATCTCGCCGCGCAAGGCAACCACGATGCTGCCATTACCGAGTATAAGCGTTTCCTCTTTTTCCATCCAGATGATGCGCGTATGAGTGAGGTATATTACAATATCGGACTCGCCTATAGAGCACAAGGTCTGTGGACAGAAGCAGCCACTTCTTTGCGTACAGCTACATATCTCGCTAATGGTGACGAAACAAAATCGGAATACCAACTGGAACTCGCTGTGACACTGATCGCCGCGCAGGACTATGATCTCGCCCGGTTGGAATTGGTTAAGGTGACGATGCGAGCACCTTCCGCACAGTTGTACCGCCGCGCACTTTTCTTGCAAGCCGTTGCGTATATCTATCAGTTTCGATGGGAGGAAGCACGGGAATCACTGCGAAACTATACTACCGATGAGAGATTGGATATGCTCTTTGATGCCGCTACTGATATACCGCTGAAATCTGCCAGACTTGCGAAGGTATTATCGTCAATTTTCCCCGGTGCTGGACAGGTCTATGTAGGCGATTGGAAGGATGGGTTAAATGCAATTGCGCTGAACGGCGCGCTCGGTTTTCTCACCGTCGACGCGATATTGGATGGACATTATGTAGATGCGGCATTGTTCGGAGGATTCATTTTCTGGCGTTACTACCGAGGTAACACCTTTCGTGCTGGACAGGCAGCGGAGTTGTTTAATAAACAGCGAATTCAGCAAGCGGCTGATGCGATCTTACAGCGACTTCAAGAAATTGTTGGCACGCCTTAATCAGCTATCAGAGTACAGCATTGAAAGTTATTTCAAATATGCCTGAAAATGAAAGGATAGAAATTCACGTAGCGAGTCAAGAGACACACGGCGAAAGGTGGGATGCAGATACAGCCATTCGGATATACATGAATAAGCAAATAAAACAGCCAAAGACAATGTTTGAGTTCTTTGGGAAGTATCCTGACACTGCGAACCTTATCCTTACAGAACTGCAAACGAACATGTCAGCGGCAGAATACAGTCAATGGCGGGCAGATACGAAGGCATGGCTCGAAACAGAGAACGCTGAATATGAGCGTATCAAAAACACGTATGGAATCGACCCAGACGCGCTTGAAGCTATTGAGGACACACTCGTTGATGAATAGTCAATCGGATTTAAGCGCTGCCCAGGTAGTCGAGGCTTTGCCTTGCAGGTCAACAGGGAGCATGGAGACAAAGCGGAAGAGCGACTGGTTGTAAATGACGTGAACATCAGCATTACTCAATCCAATACCAAAGACACCGACATCATCAACAATCGCTTTCCCTTTGAATTTTCCAACGATGTAGATTTCAGCGGTTTCTCCGCCAACCGGCAACGACCGACCTTCTTTTTGGGCAACGATCTGACCATCAACAAAGATTTTATGGACACCAAAATACTGCGTGTATACAATATGATGCCACTTGTTAAGGATCGCTTGCGGTTCAGATTTAAAACCAAAACCCCTTGCTGAGATTTCACCGACAGGCCCAGTATAAAAAGATGTGTACCGGAGGATACTTCCTGACTCAACATCAAAAGTCCGCATGCTACGCGCTGTCTCTGGGTCTGAACCGATAAATTCAAACTGGAGTGCCCCTTCGTTTCCGAATGTCTCCATCTTGACCCACGCGACAAAAGAGACAACATTATCAGCAACACGAGGCATCGCCCCTATTTCAGATTTAGCATATTGGTCATCTTCAATGACAAGTCCTTTCCCGTGTTTTCCATCATGCGTGATCCATGTTTTTCTTAATTCGGTAAGGGTTTTTTGTGGTGTTTCAAAGTCATAGATGGCAATGATTGGTGAATTGGCGACCGCAGCAACAGTAACACTGAGTGTAAGTAACACCGAAAATAGCAATTTAAACATAGGTTCCTCCAAAAATGTGATAGAATGTAGTATATCTTATGTGTCAAGGGACTGTCAAATGAAAAAACTAATCGAAGGTATCATTGTGAGACCGAGTGGCGGGACAGCCTCAGCACGATTGCCGATTCCGGGGGTATCGGGCACTGTTGTCAGAGCGAGTCCAGGCTCTTCAATTTTCAAACCTACCTGACCGAACCGCAAGGAAAATTAGGACGTGTTCTGCGGGTTTCTTGAAATCATGGTTTTTCTCAGTCAAGAAATCTGTCTGGGTAAAATAATCGAAGCATTTAGCACGTAATGTAATGGAATGCGGATATACGGAAAGGGGCATGAATGTTTCAACCTACTTGACCGAACCGCAAGGAAAATTAAAAGTCCGTTTCTGAAGGATGTACACAATCGTAACGAGTACTATAGCGATAATGAACGTCCAGATATTATAGACGTATGCCAGGAACGCTGCGAGTGCAAGGAGTCCCCATTCATACCAGTGCGTCTTTCGGACGAAAAAGCCCATCGTTACAACGGAGAAAATGACTGTGCCGACGACAGCCGATACGACAGATAGTGTGTAGGAAAAGAAAGTGCCTCCTGTGAACAGGATGTGAGTATACGCAAACAGCAGCGGCATAATATAGAGGAGTTTAGAAAACTTGAAGCATGCCCATCCTGTTTTCCACGGATCAGCACGGGCGATAGCGGCGGCTGCGTAGGCTCCCAAGGCAACCGGTGGCGTGATGTTGGAATCTTGGCTCAACCAGAAGATAATGAGATGTGCCGCAATAATCGGTATGCCCATCTCAGGAGTCGTCAGAATCGGCACAGCGAGTTCAGAGGTAATCAGATAGGCGGCGGTCACAGGAATTCCCATCCCCAGAACTAAAGATGCCCCCGCGAGAAACAGAATCGCGATAGCCTTACTATCCCCGGCAACCGACAGCACTAAATCCGGGAATATCCGTCCTAAGCCAGTTAAGTCTATAACAGCAACGATGATGCCGATAGTCCCAACAGCACCGCCAATGGCGAGCGAATTCTTTGCACCGGTTACCATCGCTTCCCAGGTACGTCTCGGTGTGAGTCGTGTCTCTGGTCGGAAATAACTTACCACAATTGTGACAAGAATGGCGAAGAATGCCGCTTTGTAAGCCGTATATCCAGCGATTAAGATACCGACAAGCGTCAGCAACGGTAGTAAATAATACCAACCACTTCTAAGGAGTGGTAGAAGTTTAGGAATTTCTGCGTCTGGTATCCGTTCTATACCTTGCTTTTTCGCTTCAAAATGTACCATTACCCAGACGGAAAGAAAGTAGAGCACCGCTGGCATGATGGATAAGAGCGCAATCTTACTATATGGGAGTCCTGTCCGTTCTGCCATGAGAAACGCACCTGCCCCCATTACGGGTGGAAGAAATTGCCCTCCCACAGAGGCGGAAGCCTCGACTGCCCCAGCGATGTGCGGACGAAAACCGGTCCGTTTCATCAACGGTATGGTGAATGTCCCGGTAGCGACTGTGTTTGCAATCGCACTTCCCGCGACTGACCCGAAAAAGCCAGAGGTCATGACTGATACTTTCGCCGCTCCACCTATTGAACGCCCTGCTATCGACATCGGTAGGTTGATAAAGAATTGTCCGACCCCCGATTTCTCCAGAAATGCCCCGAAGAAGATAAAGAGGATCACATACGTTGCCATTACGTTTGCCATGATGCCGAAGACACCGGCTTGACTGAAAAAACAGTATTCAATAATCCTGCGGAGTGTAAATCCGTGGTGCGAGATGATGTCCGGCAAAGAGCGACCGAAAAGGGCGTATAGGATACCAATCATGGCGATGATAGGCAGTGCCCAACCGACCGTTCGACGGCTCACTTCAAAACTAATCAGAATCGCGACAGCACCTACAAAAATATCGAGTTGACTGTAATTACCTGCCCGGTTGACGAGGTTCGGGTACTCTACAATCCAGTAGCCGATGGTGAAGATGCTGAGGGCAATCATGCCCAGGTCTATGAGGGATGGACGGGAGGCTGGGGAGTTCTTCCGGCATCGGTAAAAGATACCGATCAGTGCGAAGGTCAACAGGAGATAGAAACCGAGATGGAATTGCTCATTGGCACTGCCGAACCCTGCGCTATAGATGTAAAAGAGGACGAGGGCAGCCGCACCGAGTTCAAAAATCCATTTGTATATTTTTTTTAATTCTGTCCGTTGTGTGGTTTCAAAGTCAGAAACTTCTTTTGTTTCAGTCTGTGTCATTTTTCCTCCGATCGGGATATTCCTTTAACAATTCTACATCAAGTTGGCACGGAAGGCAACAGTTTTCGACTGAATAGGGCTATTGAGTTTCCCAGACATTCTTCAAGTCCGCTGGTTTGTAGTAGGAAAACCATTTATTCCCGTTATGTACACCTTTAGAACGTGCGATGAATCAATCGCACGACTACTAATACATTCACTCATTGAATACGGCTACTTGCCAGCGAAAGTGAATTATGATAGAATGGCGGTACGTCAACTGACTCAGGGAGGAGACTCGAAATGGCAATAGGATTGGGCGTTATTGGGATGAACCCGACGAATATGGGATCAACTGCGACACTGTTAAAGGATGTACCGGACCTGAATTATGAACTCCGCGGTATCTGTGCGAAACGGGCAGATGTACTTGAGAGCTACGCCAGTCAAATCGGTGTGGATTTTTGGACAACAGATTACCGAAAACTCGTGCAGCGCGAAGATATTTCTGTTATCGCTATCTATTCCCCCGACCACTTGCATGCCGAACATTGCATCGCGGCGATAGAAGCTGGGAAACATGTCATTTGCACTAAACCGATGGTGACCAAGTTAGCCGATGCGCAACAGTTGGTGGACCTGGTGCGCGAGCATAAGGTCAAATTCCTTGTGGGGCAGTCAATGCGGTTTGACCTACAGTTTTTGACGATGAAAGGGTTCCTCGACGACGGTGATTTAGGTGACATTATGCTGGCGGATGCCTATTATGTCCACGACATGCGCGAGGTCTACGATTTCACGCCGTGGCGACTCCATGAACCGCAAGATTTGATGTTCGGCGGTATTGTGCATCCTGTTGACCTATTGCGCTGTCTCCTCGGTGATGTAGATGAGGTGCACGCCTACGGGACGAAAGGCTTACTCACGCCGGAATACCCCATAAAGAACAATTTTTTTCTCAACCTGAAGTTTAAGAGCGGACAGATTGCGAGAGCGATGGGGCTTTACGATGTCGTCCATCCCCCAATGCCGATGCAGCAGATATCCGTTTTCGGAAGTAAAGGAACGGTAATTGGGGACTTTACGGATAACAAGGAAGGACACGTCAAGTTGATGCTCGATAAAATGGCCACCAGAGAACCCTTTGAAGTAATCTGTCCTCCTGAAATAGATACAAGTGTTTATGGGCATGGACAAACGGTTATCCGATATATGCGCCATTTTCAGCAGTGTCTTGAGGAAGATTTGGAGCCATCGCCGAATGTGATTGACGGTGCGAAATCTATTGCTGTCGGTGTAGCCGCGTGGGAATCTATTGAGACAGGACAACCCGTGAAGGTATTCAACGACTTTTAGCGACACCTGTCCTCCTAGTTCATTTCACCGACCCGCAAGGAATAATGAAAACGCGTGCTGGGGTTTTAATGAAACCGTAGCACGTAATGAAATGGAGTGCGGATATACGGAGAGGCACGGCAATATCCAAACCCACCTGACCGATCCGCAAGGAAAAATTAAAACTTGACATTTTGTTTTGCATAATATATAATTTAGGTATACCTAAAATTATTTCTCAACGTTTCTAACAATTTTGGCACATAGTGCCTAAAACTGAATGGGTTTAACGCCCATACATTTACTGACCGTAGTGGGAAACTAAGCGCATTGTCTGTTCCCTTTGCGGATTGGAAAGAACGATGCTTACACATGCAGCTGAGGATTACCTCAAGTCGATCTACAAATTGCAAGAGAAAGTCGGTAAAGTTTCAACTGGTATTTTGGCGGAATACCTCAATGTGAAGCCTGCGTCTGCCACCGGGATGATCAAAAAACTGAAGACGATGAAACTGGTGAGACACCAGCGCTATCAGGGCGTTACGCTGACGGATGCCGGGAAAGCAATCGCACTCGAAATTATCCGGCACCATCGTTTGTTGGAACTTTATCTATTCAAGGCACTCGGTGTTCCGTGGGATGGTGTCCATGAAGAAGCCGAGAAGTTGGAACATGTCATTTCGGAAGACGTGGAGGCACGGATGGACGAGTTTCTCGGCTACCCAACTGCGGATCCACACGGTTCACCGATACCCGATAAAAATGGCTTTGTAACGAAAACTGAATCTGTTCCAATGACAGACTTGTGTAGTGGACAATCTTGCATTGTTGCTGAAGTGAGTGACACCGACTCGGCATTACTTCGGCATTTAGGAAGCCTCAATCTCTACCCGGGCACAGCATTCCGAGTGATTGAGGTTGCTCCCTTTGATGGTCCCTTTACTATTGACATTGCTGGACAGCAGGTCGTTATTGGACGTGAGGTTGCAAAACATGTTTTTGTCGAGGATGTGCAAGAATAGCAGTCGGCATGCAGCAATCGGTTTCTACCGAGTACCCTTTCGGTTTTCGTGAGCGATCGCAACCCAAAGGAGACTGGTGGTTATGGGAAAACCTTCTTTGCTGATGGCTGATGACCGATAGCCGATAGCCATTAAACTGTGAAAGCGTGCTGAATACCACGGAATGGAGTCTAAAAATGGAACAACAAAAACAGGATCGACCAGATAATAAAACAATCAAGGTATGGAAACACCATTTACAAGATGAGGTTGACGCGAGTTTCCTTTATGGTGTTTTCGCCGGTCTTGAATCCGATCCGAAGCGAAAAGACATATTAAATGGACTCGCCGAGGTGGAAAGTCGGCATGTAATACGCTGGCAACAGATGCTCGCTACCTACGATATAAAGGTTAAAAGCCAGCGTCCAACAGTGAAAGCAAGGTTGATGGCGTGGTATGCTCGTCGGTTTAGCAGTACATTCCCTCTCGCACAGATGCTCGGGGAGGAAGCAAGTGAGGTCAAGGATTATTTAAGGCTTCATAGAGATAGCACATTGGCAGACGTAAAAGAGGCAGCACTCATTTTAGCAAGAGAGTCAGCCCAGCATACGGAAAGCCTGCAGGAGCTCACTGGAACGAGTGACGAACCTTGGCACAAAATCAAATCTGGGGGGATGGTCGGCAATATTGTTTATGGGTTTAACGATGGCTTAACGGCGAATTTTGGCTTAGTTGCTGGGGTTATCGCTGCGACATCGGATGTCTCTACGATTCTTGTGACAGGCATCGTTGGGACGGTCGCGGACTCGCTGTCTATGGGGGCTTCGGGCTACCTTGCCGCAAAAAGTGAACAAGAGGTTTATGAGCACGAAATCGAGGTCGAAAGAGAGGAAATTCGCCTCATGCCTGACCTTGAGGAGGAGGAATTCGCGCTTATTTATGCCGCGCGAGGCATGCCGGAAGAACAGGCTCGCGAACTTGCACAAGAGGTGATGAGCGATCCAGAAAGGGCACTCGCAGAAAAGGTCCAAACAGAACTTAAAATAGGTGAGGTACATACGAGTCCGCTCAAAGAGGGGTGGATTACAGGACTCGCGACTGCTATCGGTGCGTTCATTCCTGTCGCACCATTCCTTTTTACAGAGGGGGCAGCTGCCATCTGGATCTCGTTCACGCTCGCGATGTTGTCTCACTTTGCTGTTGGGGGGGCACGGAGTATCTTCACCGGGCGCGGTTTGTTTCGCAGTGGTATTGACATGTTCGCTGTGGGGCTTGGAGTCGCAGGGGTTGGCTATCTCGTTGGTAAACTCTTAGAACGCTTCTTTTTGGGGAATTAAATTATGCAAAGAATCTACATATCATTACTGTTGATGTTCATATTTGTGTATACTGGATGCGATCCAAAACAGCAGCCTGATGCTTCCACAGGAGGTAAACTTCGCGTTGTCACAACGATCGGTATGATTACCGATATTGTTAAAAATGTTGGTGGTGAACGCGTTGAAGTCACAGGATTGATGGGTCCCGGTGTAGATCCACACCTCTATAAGGCGAGTGCGGGTGATGTGCAGAGGTTAACTTCGGCGCAACTCATTTTCTATAACGGACTGCACCTTGAGTCAAAAATGGGTGATATCCTTGCCAAGATGACGGGAGATACCAAGACTGTTGCCGTAACGGATGCTGTTGACCGGAACCTACTGCTGACACCACCGGAATTTGAAGGGCAGTATGACCCGCATTTATGGTTTGACGTAACACTTTGGATGAAAGCGGTGGGAAAGGTTCGCGATACCCTGAGTGAATATGATTCGGATAATACGCTCATGTACTGGAGCAATGCCGAACGCTACCTCGCGAAACTCGCGGAACTGCACGAATATGTGAAGGCACAATCGGCACGCGTGCCATCTGAACAACGGATACTCGTAACGGCACACGACGCTTTTAACTATTTCGGGAAGGCTTATGGGTTTGAGGTGCGCGGGCTACAGGGTATTAGCACCGCAACAGAGGCAGGTATTGCTGATGTCCAGGAATTGGCGACTTTTATAGCCGAGAAACGCATTCCCGCAATCTTTGTGGAATCCTCTGTTTCGTCGAGGAGCCTTGAAGCGGTACGAGCAGCTGTCAACTCAAAAGGGGTTGATGTAAAAATTGGTGGTGAGCTTTTCTCTGATGCTATGGGAAACAAGGGAACCCCTGAAGGCACTTATATCGGGATGGTTCGCCATAATATTGATACGATTGTGACTGCACTCATTGGGGGAACGTCCGCCAGTTCTATGGTGGGACCTTAAGGTGATAGAACAAAGTCCGTAGCTCGTAATGAAATGGAGAGCGGGTTTCAGAACGGAGCGTCAAAGTTCTGGGGAAACACCCAAGCAAAAACACCCACATTGTTTAACCGCAAGGAATAATTAAATTACATGCAAGCCTCGGAAGCGAAAGCCATTGAAGTAACCGATCTGACAGTTGCCTATCAAGATCAACCTGTTTTGTGGGATATCGATCTGGATGTGCCACCAAGTGTGCTTTTGGCAATCGTTGGTCCCAATGGCGCAGGCAAAACTACATTGATTAAGGCGATTTTAGGATTGGTACGTCCCGCGGCAGGCAACGTCTTGATTTACGGCAAACCTTATGAAGCACAACGCCGGATTGTCGGTTATGTCCCGCAACGGGGGAGCGTTGACTGGGATTTTCCAACAAACGTGCTGGATGTCGTCATGATGGGACGTTACGGCGCACTCGGATGGGTGCGACGACCCGGGAAGCAGGAACGGGAACTCGCCATGCATGCGTTGGAGAAGGTTGGTATGGATGCGTATACCAATCGACAAATTAGTCAACTCTCCGGCGGACAGCAACAACGTGTTTTCCTCGCTCGTGCCCTTGTTCAAGATGCTACAATATACTTGATGGATGAGCCTTTTCAAGGTGTCGATGCTACCACGGAACGCGCGATTGTTACGCTCCTTCAGGAATTCCGAGAAAAAGGGAAAACGGTCGTCGTGGTACATCACGATTTACAAACGGTAACGGACTATTTCGATTGGGTGATGCTTTTGAACATTCGCCGGATTGCGAGTGGACCTGTTGATGAAACGTTCACACCTGAAAATTTGCGTACAACTTACGGCGGTCGCGTCGCGTTTATAACCAAGTAGTAGACAAAGTAGTAGGCATACTCCGTATGCCGTAACCGGAACAGTCTAACACTCCGTATACTGTTGATTCACATGGCAAATTTGAGTATTCTTATCCATCTTGATTATACGCTTATGATTGTTGCCATCGGTGCTGCCTTGCTGGGTGCTGTCAGTGGATCACTCGGGACCTATGCTGTTTTGCGACGACAGAGTCTCCTCGGCGATGCTATCTCGCATGCCGCGTTGCCCGGAATTGCAATCGCATTTCTGCTGACGGGAAGCAAAACACCTCTAATTCTGGTACTCGGTGCGGCACTTGCGGGCTGGCTCGGCACGCTGCTCATTTTGAGTATTGTGAGGCTAACGCGTATCAAATACGATAGCGCACTTGGGATCGTACTTTCTACTTTTTTCGGATTCGGTTTAGTGCTACATACGCTGATTCAACGCACGGGCAATGCGAATCAAGCGGGGTTGGATACGTTTCTCTTTGGACAAGCCGCCACAATTCTGGAAAGTGATGTGTGGACAATAGGTATACTCGGGGGCATTGCAATCATCATCATGCTCGTGTTCTGGAAAGAGTTGAAGTTGCTGGTTTTCGATGAAGGTTTCGCGGCATCGCTTGGGTTCCCAATCCGCGTGCTTGATATTTTGTTGACGAGCCTCCTCGTTGTAGCGATTGTTCTCGGATTGCAGGCTGTCGGTGCTGTTCTAATGAGCGCGATGTTGGTCGCACCAGCGGTCGCTGCGCGACAGTGGACAAATAAGCTTAGTGTGATGATGTTTCTTGCCGCGTGTTTTGGAGCACTCGCAGGTGTGAGTGGAACTATTATTAGCAGTAGTGCTTCACGCATCCCGACCGGTCCAACGATTGTACTATGTGCAACGGTTGTGGTGGGGTTCTCGATCGCTTTTGCCCTGAATCGCGGGCTTTTATGGGACTGGATTCGCCACCAACGAAACAAACAGAGTCTAAAGGTGGCAACGGATCGGTTGTTGAAGCAACCGCAACGTGGGAGCGAATAGGAAAAAGTGATACAGGACCATCTTGATATCCAACTCATTGCGATTGTCACAGCGGTGGCGTGTGCTTTGCCGGGTGTGTTTTTAGTGCTGAGACGGATGACGTTAATGAGCGACGCGATTAGCCATGCGATTCTTCCCGGCATTGTGATCGCCTTTTTTCTTACAGAAAGTCTGTCGTCGCCGCTCCTAATTCTTGCCGCCGCAGGAACCGGTGTGCTCACTGTTGTTTTCGTTGAATTGCTGCAGCGGACGAAACTGGTGAAAGAGGATGCCGCGATTGGGTTGACCTTCCCTGCCCTTTTCAGTATTGGGGTAATCCTGATTTCCAGATTTGCTGGTAACGTTCACTTGGATATGGACGCTGTCCTCCTCGGTGAACTTGCTTACGCCCATTTAAATCGACTGGAGGTATTCGGATACAACCTCGGTCCGGTTTCTTTGTATGTAATGGGAACGATTCTTCTGCTGAATCTCGCCTTTATTTTACTATTTTACAAAGAATTGAAATTATCAACCTTTGACGCAAGTTTAGCTGCCGCGTTGGGGTTTGCTCCGACGCTTATCCACTATGGTCTGATGACACTGGTATCCGTAACAACAGTTGGAGCATTTGACGCTGTTGGATCGATATTAGTTGTTGCTCTCATTGCTGGACCGCCTGCTACTGCTTATCTCATAACAAATAGGCTTTCATTGATGCTTACCCTGAGTGCGGTTATCGGGAGTGTGAACGCTGTGAGTGGTTATTGGCTCGCGTATCTCTTCGATGTCTCTATTGCGGGATCGATTGCGACGATGACGCTCCTCATGTTCGGACTGGTTTTTCTGGTAGTTCCGAGCCGCGGACTTATCGCTATCGCACGTAGACGAACACGCCAAAGATGGGAATTTGCCCAAACGATGTTAGTGATTCATCTTTTTAATCACGAGGGACTTCCCGAAGCAGAAGCAGAATCAGAAATAGCACACCTCCATGAACATCTTCGCTGGGATCCTGCATTTGCAACGCAGGTCGTAAAATACGCATTGAACAACCGATATGTTTCGCAAGAGGAGACCCTGTTAACCCTGACAGAACGCGGACGCTCTGTAGCACAGCAGGCACTTGTCCAATAACCATGCTACACGAATAAGACTTTTTTAAAATTGCATAGGTTTGTAGTCGTATGATTCATCGCACGTTACATTTTACAACAAAGGTTTCCGTATGAAAAATACAATACAGAAATTTCTTACCTGTTTACTGCTTCTCAATACAATATGGATGGCAAATGCCGATGAAGCCGCACTAAAAAATCCAGATGGCTCATGGAAGTGGACGAATCGGCTTATCCATGAGACCAGTCCTTACCTGTTGCTCCACGCGCATAACCCCGTAGAGTGGTATCCGTGGGGCGATGAAGCATTAGCGCGTGCGAAGAAAGAAAACAAGTTAATTTTTCTCTCTGTCGGATACTCTACGTGTTATTGGTGCCACGTCATGGAACGGGAGGTCTTCTCCAATCCAGAAATTGCTGCTGTGATGAACGAGGACTTTATTAATATTAAGATTGACAGGGAAGAACGTCCAGACTTGGACGAAATCTATATGACAGCGACGCAATTACTAATACAGCGCGGCGGATGGCCCAACTCTGTTTTCCTCACCCCTGATTTAAAACCTTTTTATGCTGGTACCTATTTCCCACCGACAGATATGCCCGGCAGACCCGGGTTTCCAACGATCCTTGATGCGGTGCATGAGGCATGGGTAACGCGAGAGGCGGAAGTCATTGAATCCGCAAGCCAGATTTCGGATACTATTGAGTTAGCAACAAGCAGAGGGTTCACGGCACTCGCTGCCACACCACTGGATAGATCGCTTACGACTGCGGCATTGGATTATCTCCGTACAACTTATAGTCACGCCTATGGTGGATTTGGTGGCGCACCGAAATTCCCAAGTCCTGCGAATCTTGAATTTCTGCTAAGCGAATACGAGCGTGTCTCCGATGAATCGCTGTTAAAAATGGTGACGTATACACTCGATATGATGGCTTACGGTGGGATGTATGACCAGATAGGCGGCGGTTTTCACCGATATTCTGTTGATGCAAAGTGGCTCGTTCCGCATTTTGAGAAGATGCTTTACGACAACGCACAATTGGCGAAAGTTTATCTCCACACATATCAGCTAACACAAGAAGATCGCTATCGGCGTATTGCTGAAGAAATCTTCAGTTTCATTTTCCGAGAGATGACGGCACCTGAAGGTGGGTTTTACGCAGCTTTAGACGCTGAGACGGATGCCGAGGAAGGAAAGTATTACGTCTGGACTGCCGATGAGATTCAGAAAATTCTCGGTAAGAAGGGGGCGGCACGTTTCGCTGGTGTTTACGGCGTTGACAAGGGACCTAATTTTGAAGGTAATAATGTTCTTTATGTTCCTAACGGAGCAGCGGCGGAGGATACTCTCAAGGAAGTAGAATCCGCACGGGAGAAACTCTTAACGACACGCTTTGATCGCGAATACCCGTTGCTGGACACAAAAATCATTGTCAATTGGAACGGGCTCATGATAGATGCCCTCGCTTACGGCTATCAGGTGCTTGGAAAAGAGCGGTATCTTATCGCGGCATCGAAAGCTGCCCAGTTTATTCTTAGCACGCTGAAGAAACCGGATGGTGAATTGTGCCATACCTATACCGCAGGTGTTGTAAAACAGGATGTGTATCTTGACGACTACGCCTTCTTTGTCCACGGATTGCTTGGATTGTATCAGGCTACGGGTGATAAAGAGTGGTTGAATTCAGCGAAAAGACTGACTGATGCGATGATTCAACTTTTTTGGGATGACAAAAACGGTGGATTCTATTACACGAAAGCGGATGCCAAGCATCTTATTGTGCGCACCAAGAAACCTTATGACTCAGCAATTCCGTCTGGCAATGCTGTCGCTGTCGCAAATCTATTGACATTCGGGACAGATTACCAGCGTTACGCTGAAGAAACACTGCAAATTTTCGCTAAGTCTATGTCACAAAGCCCTTCGTCCTTCATGTATATGCATTTTGCCCTTAACCGCTATCTAACCGCAGGAGAAGAAGTCGGTACGGCAATACCATCATTTGTGAGTGCTACCGTTGAAGTTAATGCCAAAAACAAAGGAATATACGATGTGATGCTTCAACTCGATATTGCTACGGGGTGGCACATCAATGCAAATCCAGCAGGTCAAGACAATCTGATCCCGACAACGATTACAGTGAATACAGAGACCTCGTTGGAAATTGCCGATGTAGCATATCCGAAAGGGAGATCGACACGCTTTGAATTTAGTAGCGAATCCTTGAATGTTTATGAAGAAAGCCTCACGATTCCGTTACGGTTAAAACAGAAGCCGAATACGAAGCACGACAAAAACGTCCCAATTACACTACAACTCACCTACCAACTCTGTAACGAGACTGAATGTTTGTTGCCACAAACATTGGAAATTCCGTTGGAAGTGCCGTAGTTTTTGCCTATGAACGGTGAAACTCCTCCCGCAATGGGTGAGATTACAGCGTACACCCTCACATTTTCTTGATAATCAGATTCTCGTTTGATATAATAGAGTATGGTGATTTGTTTGAGAACCTTACCCAGTTTTATGAGTATACATTCCCAACTTTAGGAGAAACCTTACATGAAAAACTTTATTTCAATTTGCACCACGCTACTTTTCCTATTAATGGCGTGTCACGCTACATTTGCTAATGTCGTTGAAGATCCTGTGCTCTATCTCGATGCCGCTGATAACCCCGCGCATCCGAAGGCGTGGGAGAACCTTGGCACCGAAGGCGGTGAATTGCTTGCCACAGATAAACCAATGGAACTGGAAGAGGGTGAAATTAAGATTCCTGCACTCGGTATCAATGAACCGAATTTGAAGTATTATACAACCACGGAGTCCCTTTCAACCTTTGGCGGTCCGCCGCAGAAAAATACACCACTGTTTTTCGAGGACTGGACATTGGAATTCCTTTGTAGACGCAACGGCGATTTTTTCCTTGAGGAGCATCACTTCGCCGGTTTCCAGAACAGTCCAAGAGAAGGCAAGCAGGGAGTTCGGCTGTGGATAGTCGGCGGTCAGAATTTGGACATGTCCATCCATGCTGGTGGTTCTAAGCAAGGTGTTCAACCGCTTAACCTCGTACTTGAGGAAGGCGTTTGGACCTGGATAGCGCTTGTCGGCACGAATGACGACTCAATTGTAGCGTATCAAGATGGTAAAGAGGTTAGCAAACAAGCAGGTTTTGAATTCGACAAGAGTTTACCAATAGACGACATCTCAATTGGTGCCAATTCTTTCGATGAACGCCGTCGAACGTTTAATGGTTCGTTTGCGATTGTCCGCGCTTATGACAAAGCACTATCCGAAGCGGAGGTTAACCAAAACATCTCTGACACATTTGCTGTTGATCCGGCGGACAAACTTCCAACGGTTTGGGCAAAGGTAAAACGCGACTATCAATAGAATTGCACGTTTACATTCTACGTGTAGAAGCGACCTCCCGGTCGTGATACATCTTCGCTGGCGAGGTTGAAAACCTCGCCACGCCTAACCCCCGACCTAACACTGTTCATTGATTTTACATTCTGCCTCTACAACGTCCCGGCATGCGCCCGAATTTTCTGGAACGCATCTAAAATCTGTTGCATATCATCCGTATCCCCTAAAAACATGGAATGTCCGAAACTGCAGACCTCTTCGCTATAGACGCGTTCTGCCTGTCGGCAATTGAGCGTGCTGTAGTCAATCGCCTGGTCCCCGAGGTATTTGCGCGGTAATCCGAGCTGATCAAACAGTTCAGGATTGCCGAAAGGGCCTTCGTTGTAAATGGGTTCACCATGCGCACCGACACCACACGGAACGCCTTCTGCGCCGAGTGCTGCTAAGAACCGATCGCGTGAAACACCGCCGAATTCCTCAGAGACAAACCGGAAATCCCAATAGTAGAAACACCATCGCGTGGCGCGCGCATCACGCGGGATCGGGTGGAGTCCGTCTATCGCTTCCATGCCTTTGGAGAGGTATGCGATATTTCGTTCGCGCGTCTCTATCTGCTCTTCAAACCGTTCCAATTGATTCAGTAAGAGCGTCGCTTGGAAGTTGGTCATCCGCATATTCAGTTGTGCGAATTGACCTGCCTTTTCTGCGAGTGTTTCATCGTTTGTCAGCACCATTCCACCTTCGCCGCAGGTAAGTGTCTTTCCCATCTGGAAGCTGAACGCGCCAAGGTGTCCGATGGAGCCAAGTCCTTTTCCGCGCCATTGTGAACCGTGTGCATGCGCGCAGTCCTCAATCACTTTGAGATTGCGTCTTTCAGCGATCTCCATGATCGCGTCCATGTCTGCGGGGTAGCCTCCGTTATGTACTGGGATAATCGCCCGCGTTTGTGGCGTAATGGCTTTTTCAATTGCATCGGGTGCGATGTTGTAGGTGAGTGGATCGATGTCAACGATGACTGGCACCGCATTGACGCACACAGCCGACGTTCCTGTCGCCACGAATGTCAGGGCGGGAACGATGACTTCATCACCCGCGGTAATGCCAGCAGCCTTGAGTGCGCATTGTAACGCCACAGTGCCGTTTGCCAGTGGGATACCGTATTTCGCATCCTGAAACGCCGCGAATTTTTCACCGACTTCATCGACCTTCTCGCGTCGGTTCCACGCACCGCTCCGCAAGGTCTCTAAAAGTGCGTTCTCTTCGGTTTCGTCAAAAATGGGCCAACTTTTCCCTAAACTGCCTTTAACGATGGGTTCGCCGCCATTAAGTGCTAACTTTGCCATATCTCTGTCCTCCTTGCTATGTGCTGTAGGAGGGGTTTGTAACCCCGATTTCCCTAATACGGGTGGTATGATTCTAACAGTGCTCCCATTTTTAGTCAACCTCTTTGATAGCGTTCGTATCATAGTATTTGTAGCATTCTTCTTGCAGATTTCAGCAGAATTCGCTATAGTAATCTTTGGAAGCTTGAAACGATGTATAAATTATGGAATCAGTAAATCGAACACTCACTGCGATAGCAGATATTACAGTAGGGCATGCCACCGATTCAACTGCCCGAACAGGGTGTACCGTTGTCCTCTGTCCAGCAGGAGCGACGGCAGGCGTTGATGTGCGTGGTGCCGCACCCGGCACACGGGAGACGGAAGCACTCCGTCCCGGACGTTTGGTCCAAAAAGCACACGCTGTGCTCCTGACAGGTGGTAGTGCCTTCGGGTTAGATGCCGCAGGTGGAGTCGTCCAGTATCTTGAGGAACAGAACGTCGGCTTTCCCGCAGGTCCTGTGCGTGTGCCGATTGTTCCCGCGGCTGTTATCTTTGATCTCGGAGTTGGCGACGCAAAAGTCCGTCCTGATAAAGAGATGGGGTATCAGGCATGCCTCAACGCTACAGATGAACCCGTAGTAATGGGTGCTATCGGCGCGGGTACAGGGGCAACAGTCGGTAAAGCGCCGGGGGTTACGTCTTCTCCGGGCGGTGTCGGTTCGGCATGTATGCGTCTCGATTCAGGTTTGATTGTTGCGGCAATTGTGGTTGTGAATGCGCTTGGGAATGTTGTGCATCCAAGGACGGGTGAGATTCTCGCGGGTGGGAAGGAAAACGGTGATTTCGTAGACATCACGGAACGACTCTTAAACGCAGATTTAGTTCAGGGAACCAATACGACTATCGGTGTTGTGGCTACAAATGCGACACTTTCCCCCGCAGAGGTTCATCGAGTGGCAGAGATGGCACACGACGGAATGGCGCGCGCCATTCGTCCTGCGCATACGATGTTCGATGGAGATACGCTTTTTGCTCTTGCCACAGGATCGCACACTGGGAGCGGTGTAAACGCGGTTGGTATTCTCGCGGCGGAAGTTGTCGCAAAGGCGATTGGTAACGCGGTGACGGCTTAAATCGGGTGTCCGTGCATCGCTTCTGGGATGTCAATGCCGAACTCGTTTAAGACTGTCGGGGCAATATCGTACAGACTTTTCGGGGAAGTGTGTCCGCGAGTCGGTCCATTCCGTTTTATGATATAGATTCCCATCTCTGCGTGGTTGCAATCGTCGGGACCGGTATCGTTCTCGTAGGTGTAGATGCTGTTGTATCCGATGCTTCCGACTGAACGCCAAAAAAGGTTACCGAAGTAGACGATGAGATCAGGAGCGATGTTCCGACATTCCCGGTAAACCTCTTCGGGCTTAAAAACGCGTGTGCCGATATTATCTTCCTTCTCATCTACGATCGCTTCGAGTTGTGCCTTCAATTCATCTCGAACGCTTTCGTACGCTTGTGGGTTGACAATCCCGTTGGGTTCTCTACCTTTAACATTTATGAAAATTCGTGCATAGTAACCGCCCTCTCCCCACGCTTTTGTTTTTTCCCAGTCCACTAAATCCGCTGTCCATCGTGTAATTCCTTGTGGTTCGCTTTTAAGTGTCAAATAACCGTGCTTTCGGAGCCATTCATTGACACAGATACCCCCGTCCATCCGTTTTGCGCCGTGATCTGAGACAACCATGACTGTGGTGTTTTCATCCACACACGCTAATGTTTCTCCGAGTTCCGCATCGAGGGTGCGATAGTAGTTCCGCATCGTTTCTGAGAACGGTGAGTTCGGCTCATACGCACGGTGTGTTTTGTCCCAAAATCGCCAGAAAGCGTGATGGAGCCGATCAGATCCCATTTCAACCATTGTAAAGAGGTCCCAATCCTTTGTTTCAATCAGATGGCGTGCGAGTTTGAAACGTTCGGTGGTCATTTTGAGGAGTTGTTGTTCCAACTCGGTGCGCCGATCGGTACGAAAATTGGGTATATCGATCATGTAATCGCTGGCGACTTGTGTGATTTCCCGTGTCAGTCGTCGTGGAAAAGTCCATTGCGAATTGAGACTGGGTGTGAGGAAACTGGTAACCATCCATCCCGGGAACGGTTTTGCTGGATAGGTGAGTGGCACTCCCAAAACGACTGATTTCTTTTCTGCTTGTCCTAACAGATCCCAGAGTGTCGGAACTTTGATGGCGTGTGAGTTGGCGATAGTAAGTGCGTCGTAGGAGTAATCCTTGCGATTGCGGAAACCGTAGATGCCCAATTCACCCGGATCGCGGCTGGTCATCATGCACATCCACGCTGGCACGGTGATAGGCGGAATCGTGCTTTCTAATTCACCATAGATGCCTTCTTCCATCAGACGACGTGTATTGGGCATGTCATCTTTAAAAGCGTCAAAGACAAGCTCAGGCGCGGCACAATCCCAACCGATAATGAGGACGCGTTTTCTCATATTTTTAACTATAAAATTTGCTTGACACTCGCGTTTGACGATAGAATATAACTATCATTCTGAATTTTAAATCACGGCTTGGTATCGGTATTAACAGGCAATTCGTCGTTGCTAAGGAACCGCTCAATCGTGTTTCTTGTTGCCGGACGCGTACGGAAATCCGCAACCCATGGTTCACGGAAGTACGCTTGCTTTTCACGCGGTAAAGCGGACAGAACTTCAGGCGGAATCGGTAGACGGTGCCAATGTGTTGCGAGATGCGCGTAGGCGTTTAGCACTGCCACACGCGGTGTCTCCCGTTGCCACACCGGACCGGCGTGACATAAGTTTTCCGTGAAGAAGATTGCACTGCCAGCGGGACATTCGTAGGTCATCAGGAATGGGCTCCGCTTCCCCTCCTCTAACGACATGTGGTCAGGATGCATCGGGAAGTTAGATTTGTGGCTACCAACTATAAAGTGCGTCGCACCATCCTTTTTGGAAATATCTGTCAGTTCAAAGACGACGCGCACCATTCCAGCGTGGATCTGTCCATTGTTGACGCGATATCCGAAGATCGGATCTGCCTGTCGTGGTCCGCCACCGTGGAGTTCACCGTGCCTCTGCCCTTTTTCGCGCCAGGCAGAGTAGCAGTGCTCTAACCGGATCTCAGGTCCGATAATTTCATGTAGGACCTCCAGAACTTTGGGGTGATCAATCAGGACACTCGAGGGACCGCCCGGTACGGCACGGTGTTCCGGCGGTAAGGATTCTTTGTTATGATGTATCCGGTCGATCTGATCAATGATTGCCTCTACTTCGCCGCGTTCAAGGATTGCCGGACGAACGAGGAATCCGGTTAAGTCGAATCGAAATTTTTCTTCATCAGTCATAGGTTGCTATCTCCTATGTTATCTTTGTGGTATAGTAGTTCCTGAAAATAAGTTTACATTTTGGAAAACAACACTCCATATTTCACGAATACTGTAGGAGGAAACTCCGATTCCCGACGTATCTGGCGATGGTATAAAAGTGATTACAGACTTTACTATATAAGTTTGAATCTAAAACGCAGCAGTGCAACAACGGCGCACTGCGGATATACGAAGAGGAATGTCACAGTTGAAACCCCTCAGATCGAACGCTTGCGTTAGTTTAAAATTATGCCCAACGTGGATTTCTTCCGCCGAACCGCTGTTCACTGATGTTCCACAGCTCTGATAAACCGAGTTGTCGAATGTGTTCCAACCCGGATAGGCACGGATCGTTGATACGGGTTAGCCAGCGTTGGAGTTCCGCTTCAAGTTCAGCGCGCAGATCTTGCGAATCTTCATCATCAATGAGGTTGTTCAACTGATACGGATCGTTGTCGTTGTCGTAAAGCAGCCACCCCGTTCCGTCGTAATGTCGGGCATAGGTGTGGCGATGCGTGCGGACACCGCGCCACTCGCGTATACCGAAGTTGAAACCTTCGCTCCCGTGCAAAGGAACTTCAAGCAGTACAGATTGTGGTTCGTCAATTGGGTTACCGAGCATCGCTTCTGAAAGGTCGATACCCTCAACACCCTCTGGGATCGGCAAATCGCACAGAGACAGCATGGACGGCATAAAATCCACGAGGCTTAGCAGAGTCTCTCGGGTAACCCCCGCTGGGATTCTACGGGGCCAACGAATCATGAAAGGAATACGACTCGATTCGTCCCACGGCCGTTCTTTTCTGGTGTGTCCGTGGCTACCGAGCATATCGCCGTGGTCGGATGTGTAGACAAGGATAGTGTCATCAGCGATACCGATTTCGTCGAGCGCAGTCATCAAACGTCCGAGATTTTCATCCAGAGCTGTGATGTGCGCGTAGTAGCCGGAGAGATCCTCTCGTGTTGCGGGTGTATCCACCGCGTTCGGACGTAATTGAATATCTTCTGGCGGATACATCGATTTGTAGCGTTCTGGCACGTGTTCATACGGATTATGTGGCGGTCCCCAGCTCATATAGAGACAAAAGGGTTCATCGGCATGCTCTCGGCAGTATTCAATGGCTTTATCAGTCTGGAACTCTGGTTCATAGCCGTCAATCTGGAATTGATTTCCGTCAGAGTCGTGATACGGGGCATTGAAGTAATCGTGATGGCAATTCCAGCCGACCCAATGATCGAAGCCAAACCGCATTTCAGAGGTAATGAATTTATCTCTGGGCATACCGCCAAGGTGCCATTTCCCGATGTAACCTGTGGCATAATCCGCTTCTTTGAAAATTTCAGCGATACCGGTTTCGGTCAGAGGAAGCGGTAAATCGTTGGAGACGGCTTTGTGGTTCAAAGGGTATTTGCCTGTCATCAGGCATCCACGCGCTGGCACACAGATCGGGACGTTAGTGAAGGTATTGGGAAAAAACATCCCTTCTTGTGCGAGTTGATCCATCACTGGCGTCTGCACTTGTGGGTTGCCTGCGCATCCGACATCACATTGGCGATGCTGATCGCCGAAAACGAAGATTAAATTGGGTTTACGGGTTGACATTTTTTAATTGATTGCTCCTGGACTGCTCTCCATTTCATTACGAGCAGGTTTTGGTTAAACAGCAACGAATTTGCGAACTTGTACACGAACACGAAGCCTGCAACAACGGCGCAGGCGGCTCTACACAGAAGCACGTGAAGTCCCCAAACCGCGACACTTAACCGCAAGGTAAAATTAAAAAAACTGCATCCATGTATAAATTTGGCGAAGTGCGCCCTCACTTTTTGTCCACAAAGCTCTTTTCAGTGGTGAAATTACCTTTGTATAACTGGCGAAGTCTGTCCGTCCGGCGCGATACTGTTCCTTATGCGCAATTAACCCTGTGTTCTCTGATGGTGATGCCCCAAAATCAACCCATTCGTATTGTTCATGACACGCCCGTGTGATGATGTGGTGGAAAATCGCGTTATTAGGTCGGTATTTCAAGAACGCTGGCACTGATGCTTCACACCACAACGTTACGGTCTTATTGAAGAGTAGATAGAGCAATCCTGCGATAATTGTGCCACGATATGTGGCGATAGCAAGTTTGGCAACTTTCCGCTGCAGGAGTGTCTGCATAAGCGACTGCGGTTTCGGCGTGCCACCTAACCGTTTTACTGTCATGAGATACATGTCGTAAAAGGTGGATAAAGCCTCATCACTGTCTGTGTCCGTGACTGTCACACCCGATTTCTCTGCTTTCCTGACCGCACCGCGCACGCGTTTATTATAGGCATGCCAGAGGGATTCAACATCTCCGTTCGTCTTCAAAAGATGTGTGAAACGATCTGTTCGCTCGTAGTCCTTTTCGCCGAAAAAATCCCCGTAGGTCGTGGTGCAGTTGGGTGACAGGGTCCAACGAATTTCACACCACCCTTTTGCAACTGCTGTCGTTTCAATAGATGTGATAAGTGCGTCAGGGTTTATTTGCGCTGATTTGATAAGGTGTATACCACCAAATAGGTTCCACGGCATTGAGTGCCATAGACAGATGCCAGGTATTGGTTGAAAGACGAACGCGGGCAGCCCTCCTATCACTGAATCATCTTGATTGATGAGTAGGTAAGTCGGGGTCAGTTGGCTGAACGCGCCCGCTAATGCATCTCGCCACGCGAGACTTTGGAAGGCGTTGGTCCCCGAACATTGCCGAAGAATGGCATCCCATTTATCCTGATTTTGAGGGGTCAAAGGGTCTAAAGTGTACACATGTCTATTAGCTGTCAGCGGTCAGTTTCCATCAGCAGTCAGCAAAGAAAGAAACGTACTTGAAACGCTTGCGTCTTTATTTATCGAAACCGATAGCCATTCCTATAGAGTTATGCCGCCAGTGCCGCGAACAGTGCCTTGATGTAGCCGACGGAGTAAGCTAACCCAACATCGCCTTCTAATTTCGGGATGTGATCGGCGTTGATACATCCGTCAAATCCGACCTTTTGTAGTTCTCGGACGATTTTGAATGCGTTCATATCACCATCGTCAAGGAGGACTTCCTCAAACGCTCCAGCTGTTGCAAGGCTACCTCGGACATTCCGTAGGTGAACCATGAAGATACGCCCTTTACGTCCGTAGTTGTTGATTTCATCAAGGACAATCGCACTACCACCCGCTTCCGCTCGAGTGCCACAACAATAGAGATAGCCAACGTTTCTGCTGGGGAAGGTATCAGTGACACGGTGAAAACCGAGACTGCCGAGCGGTGTGTCTGGATTCGGTACATCCGATGGATGGATGGCGAGTTTAATATCGTATTCATCGGCGATAGGTACGAGTGCTCCGTAAATTTCGGTAAAACGTTTCCACCATTCATCGAGGGTTTCCATCGTCGGTGTAGGTGGTGGATTTTGGGTCGCGACGCGGCTTTCACCACGGGAGGTATAGCCACCTCTATGTACGGATGAATAGCGCGTCATTAGATAGTCAAAGGTATCGCCCCAAAATCTCTGACGCGCAATAGGGACACCGGCTTCAGCGAAGACTTGGAGGGCGTTACACGTGTTTTCCAGTTCCTTTTCGCCATCAGGCTGCCCCTGCATAAACTTTTCTGTGATGTTCGGAAGCGTCACACGATTGATGTCGAGTCCCCAGGAACGGATCCGTTTTTTTATTTTCAATACCTCGTCCAAATCTGGATAACCCTGTTCTTCAACGCCGGGAAAGGCATTACCGCCTCCAAAGTCGATACAATCTGCACCGAGTTGTGTAACCTGTTTGAGATAGCTATCAGAAAGTCCACCATCCCAGACTGAAATCTTCATTTTTAAATTATTCCTTGCGGTTCGTTCAAGAGGGTTAAGCATTCACCACCCCCCGCCGTAGATCCGCTCTCCATTTCATTACGGGCTTTCCATTTAGTGTTTACGAAAATAAAAAAGAAAATGACTGGTGCTGCTATGGAGCTTCTCTGCTTTCAGGAGATCGCTCCTACAATTATAAGGGTAACGGAACGGATTGCCCGCTTTCAACAGATTGGTACGCGGCTAATGCGATTTCGGCGGCGGCGCGACCGTCTAAGCCTGTGATAGGTGGTAGTGTATCGTTACGGATTGCATCTACGAAGACGCGAATCTCTTCTTGAACCGGCGGCGGCACCTCGATATCTGCTACTTTAATCTCTCGTCCTTCACCCTCAAAAGGTTTGATCTGGATGGCAGCATCGCCGCCCCATATCTGTGGAAAATAGATGGAACCGCCTTCACAATCGACGCGTCCACCATAACCACCAACAGCAGAGACATGACTGGAATGGAGCAAACCGATGGCTCCGTTTGCAAACTGCAAGGAAGCAAGCACAACATCTGGATAGTCGCTTTTATCTGGTCCGTATTGTCCACCGGCGGCATAGACAGCAGTGACATTTCCACAGGTCCAACGCATAAAGTCGATTTCATGGGCATTGATTTCCATGAGACTCCCCCCCGACTTTGCACGCTCCAGTCGCCACGGTGTGTGACTATATCCGCTGCGCCACGGTCCACCGATGCGGTGCACCATCATACAAGCAGGGGCTCCGAGTTCACCGCTTCGCACGATTTCGCGAACGACGGAATGTGTCCCGTGGTAACGACATACCAAGCCGATCGTGAGTTTGACACCGTTTTCCTCAGCGGCGGCAATCATCGCGTCGCAAGCCTCTAATGTAGGTGCCATCGGTTTTTCGGAAAAGACGTGTTTGCCTGCATTTGCGGCATCGACTGCCATCTGTGAGTGCATAAACGGCGGTGACGCAATCAGTACCGCCCGAATCCGGTCATCGGCGAGTAATTCAGGATAATTGAGTGTATAGGACGTACCGAGGTCTGTGGCAAGTTTTTCAGCCAGTGCTTCTTGCACATCGCTGACAGAGATAACCTCTATTCCTTCAACAGCATGTGCACTGGTGGCAAGGCTTCTGCCCATGCCGCCGCATCCAATAACGCCAACTCCAATCGTTTCCATTTTTTAAATTTTCCTTGCGGTTCGTTTAGGAAGGTTTAATAAAAACATTCCTGAACGTATATCCAGCCCGGCGCGTTGCTTGGGCTTACCAGTTTTGGTTATCTATCTCCGTCTTGCTTTGATATGCCCCCATGTAACGCTCAGCTTGCTCGCAGATGGACTAACATCGAGCCCTGTCGCTTTCATATTGTTCTCGACTTCCGCTGCACTCAGAACGCGATCATAGATGCGGAATTCATCGATATATCCTTGGATTGTATCGCAATCACATCCATCCGATCGATCTCCAATACCGAGGAGGAGCCCGCCTTTGGGAATCTTACCGCCCTTCATGGCATACTTTTTTTCGAGTTTTCCATTCACATAGTAGTGAACCATGTCGCCATCGTAGGTGCCGGTGAGGTGCAGCCACTCTTCAATTGGGATGTCCTCCAGTACATTGTCTTGTGCCGCCACGGTTGATTTGCCACCGGCTCGGACGAAGAAACCGTGCTGGTTGTCGTCATCGTCGTAATAGAGGCTCACCACTGCGCTGTTCGTTGGCATATCGTCAAGTGAGATAATCCGGTTCCAACTGTCATCTAAGGCGTTGATATAGACCCAACATTCCAGGGTAATTTCCTCCCAATCCCGATCGATTTTCGGGGGGTTTGAATCTTCAACAAGGAAGCGGTCAACACTGCCATCAAAAAGAATGCACTCGCCAACTTTGCAGTCGCCAGCAGGTGCGAGTTCGGGGTCCCCATGAACAGCGGCGGCGAGTCCTGATAGGAGATCTACCGCCTCAGTGTTAATCTTTACCGTGTCTTTGTCGAAGGTCCAATAGGCAACTAAGCCATTTTCAACTGCTCCGATGATTGCATCGGCGGGTTGCGCGTTCCATGCGAGGAACGCGATAAGGAGAAGGGCGAATGCGCGTGTGGCATTCGCAAAAACTGTAAAGAATCGTGAATTTTCCACAAAATATCTGCTCAGAAAACGGGTGCCGTTCTGTAGACGCATGATTCATTCCCTCCTTATATTGGTCATCGGTTATTGGTAGATCGTTGTGGCAGTCCCTATTGTTTTCATCTGCCACAAGCGTCTCTGACTGATTGCTGATAGCCGACTGCTGACGGCTATTTAAAACATATCGCGCATGGCGCGCTCTCGTCGATCAGCGATTTGACGTTCACGCTCCTCGTCAGACATCTGACCGTGTTGTTGGGTAATAATGGGACGGTATTCGGAGACTTCGCTCTTCCGTTTGAACACTCGGAAGAAGTCGAAACGGGTTAAAGTTGGCGGAATGTTCCCGGGACACAGTGAATGTAGTCCAACATGCACTGAGTTTCCCATACCAACGTTCGTTTGTCCGCAACTTTTCCACTGAATACCATCACTGCTGGCGAAAGCAGAGAATTGGTTTCCTCTGCGTTCCATACGTAAGAAGAGTTCTCGGACATCTCTGAGTCCACTGCTACGTCCGCGTAGGTTAAATGAGCGTCCGACGTGCCGTTCAAATCGGACATCGCCTCTAAAGGCGTGCGGTCCCGAGGTCTTCTCAAGTCTGAGGAATCGGTTGGGATTTTTCCATACTAATAAGCCACCGTGTTCTTTGAGTTGTGGTGAAATTCGCATGCGAGTTTCAATAGCGAAGTCTCCAGCGACTTCCATGAGCAGGCGTGGGGCACTCATATCGCCGCTTCTACCGTCAGGACCGTGCCAGAGGTCTTGCCCGGGGTCAGTCCGCATTTCCAGATAGCCTTGACGTTCTGCCCAGGAGCCACCGCCTTTCGGGTCGTCCCACCGCCATTCCGGACGCATGCGGTTTCCGATGAACTCATCTTCAAATACCATCTCTGTGAACTCACCGGAAGATGCCCATCCTTCAATCTTTACGGCGGAGATAGAATCCCCGAAATTTTGAGGTAATAAATGGAGGTTCGGCAACTCCTTCTTATACTCCGAAGGTTCCATGCGTATGGGTAGGGGCATGCCCTCAAAGTCAGGGTGTTCGTAAAAGACTACCTCCGCTCCATGTGGCGGGAAATCCGGTCCTTTAAAGATACGTATAGACGAAATCCGGTCTTCAAACCAAGTTCCGCCTTGGGCGTCCCGTAAATTGGAGATATCGCGCAGGATAGTGATTTTTCTGCCCCGAAATTCGACATGCTCGTAGCAGTCCACAATCAGCGGAATCGTGCCCCATTCTGGTCCAACCACTTCCAGTGTGGAACCGAAGTTGATTGATGAGATTCTGTCGGCGAAGTTGTAGGCGGTATCGTGTAAGTTCGGGTAAAATCCAGGTCCGAGTGCCAACTTTTTACCGCGGAAATTGCGATGTTGGTAAAGGATGACTTTGTAGTTCGGATTCGATGAGAAGTTCGGACCCTTATAAACGCGAACAGAAGAAATATTGTCTTGAAATCCGATGTCGCGCGTAAAGGAAACAGGCTCTACAACATATCCCATTCTGCCTCGGAAGTTTGTATGTTGGAACACCTCAACAACGAGGCGCGGTATGACAACAGGCATTCTTTTCTCCTTTTTTATTCGTCATCAGGTATCGGCTTTCAGTGTTCATTTTGATGAAGTTGCTTTCTTATGCAGGGACATTTAGTTTTCTTGTAGGAGGAATTTTCGACTCTCGGCTCTTGCTGACGACTGATTGCTAACGGCTGATGGCTATTCAAGGGTTGCCTCATAGATTTGGGCATATCCGCTTCGATCTGATGTGAATACAATGTGCTTACCATCTGGACTGAAAGAGGGATGTGGATGTGTATGTTGTGGTGCATAAACCTGAATGGGACCAGCGGCATACGGGAACGGTCGGTTCCAATGCTCACCAATAGACGAGGCGTTGGGATAGCATAACGTCTGCGGTTCGCCAATACCATCACGTGGGTCGAAAATTTGGATGCCAATATCTGGGAAGTTAGTGTCTGCTACCATGAGTGTTCCAGCCGGGTTACTAATGGCATGCCATGCGTTGAACGTTGTCACTTGTCGCTCTATTCCAGTATCGGCGTTGATACACCTCACACCGCGAGACCAGTCGACAAAAGCCAATTCACGCGTCCCGGGGATCCACGTTTCATGTGTGATCCATTCGTTTTTTTCAACGTTACGGGCATAAAGGCGACGATTTCCGCTTCCATCGCGATGGATGACCCACACTCGATCAGTAAGGGGACCCGCATAGTAGAGCAGATCGGAGTCATCGGGACAGAATTGAAGGTGTCCGATACTATCTCTCCGCAAGATGATATCGTGCCCGCCGGTGTCTGTGTCTATAATAGCGAGTGCGGATTCTTTACCGATGTTGAATCTGACAGCCCACCATCGGTTATCGTGACTCAAGGCGGTAGTGCCCATAGCGGCGGCTACCATACCTTCTTCGCGCATCGCTGTTGCTGCGAAATTGACAAGTTCATGCTCTTCAAGCGTCTCCAAATCTACTTTCCATCCGCGTGTGCCTGCTGTGAAGTAGACTGCTTTTCCATCGCGCGAGGGATGCACCGACCACTCGGAGATATCTGGTCTGTCTGTTAATTGACGAAGTTCACCCGTGCTCCGTTCTTCCGCGAATATCTGGGGTGTTCCTGTTCGGTATGAGACAAATATGAGCCGTTGCATCGCGTCGTCATACGCAGGTATAATGAAGAATGGATGGTGGTGCAGCGCGGATGCTGTCGTTACCTGTCGGATCTGTGTGTCGGTGCGTTGATCGACAAAGGTTCGAGATTCAGAGGGGTGAACTGTACCTTTCGCCATTTTTTTAAAATTTTCCTTACGGTTAAACGACGTGGGCTGTCTTTGAGAGTCCTTTTCTTAAGGGTCGGCGGGGATAGTACCCCGCCAGACCAATCATTAAACTTCTTACTCTTCAAACGCGGCATCAAAGGCAACAGCGGAAGGTTCAAAATCGTAACCCTTGACAGCCGCACACGATTCGCGTGCACCGTGTTCTCTGTCCATGCCGCTGTCCTCCCACTCAATGGAGAGTGGACCGTCGTATTCCATGGTGTTGAGGGCACGGATAATTTCTTCAAAGTTAACGTTACCGCGACCGATGGAACGGAAGTCCCAATTTCTGCGGGCATCTCCGAAGTTCAGATGTCCCCCGAATACACCCGATAAGCGGGGTGTATCTGCCCACCAGACATCCTTCATGTGAACGTGGTAAATCCGATCGCTCAATCGTTCAAGGAATGCTACATAATCAACGCCTTGATAGCCGAGATGGCTTGGATCGTAGTTAAATCCGAACGCTTCTCTGCCGTTGACTGCCTCGATTGCACGTTCTGCGGTGACGATGTCAAAGGCAATTTCGGTCGGATGAACTTCGAGTCCAAATTTGACCCCGACTTCATCGAAAACATCGAAAATCGGGTTCCAGCGGTTGGCAAAATCTTCAAAACCGGCATCAATTTGTCCTGGATCATTCGGCGGGAAAGAGTACAAAAGATGCCATATCGAGCTACCAGTGAAACCGTTGACGACGCTTACACCAAGCTTCGCGGCGGCTCGTGCAGTGTTTTTCATCTCTTCGGCGGCGCGTTCCTGAACGCCTGCAGGATCTCCGTCACCCCAGATCGCCTCTGACAAAATGCCCTGGTGTCGGCTGTCAATATTATCACAGACTGCCTGCCCGACAAGGTGGTTACTGATTGACCAAACTTTGAGTCCGTATTTCGCGAGTAGATCGTGTCTGCCTTGGCAGTAGCTATCATCTGCGAGTGCCTTGTCAACCTCAAAATGGTCGCCCCAGCAGGCGAGTTCTAAACCATCATAGCCCCATCCACTTGCTTTTTCTGCTAATTCTTCTAATGTTAAGTCTGCCCATTGGCCTGTAAAGAGTGTTACAGGTCTTGCCATAGTATCTCTCCTTTTATTCGTTATCGGTCTTCGGTTAATGCTTCTGGCAGTTGCATATATTGTCTCTAATACAAGTAGTCTCTTAACCGACAACCGAAAGCAATGCGTATTGACAACTCTTATGCCGGTGGCGAGTATCTCGCATCGATCCATGCGCGTTGTTTACCACTGTCTACAGCGGCGTTAATGAAATGCACGCCGCGGGCACCGTCTTGGACGGTTGGAAAATCTGTGTCAAACTCAGTTGGAGCATCGCCCGCTATTTTCGCGGATATTGTCCGTGCGGCGTTTACATAAATATTTGCGAATGCTTCAATAAAAGCTTCCGGGTGCCCGAAAGGTATCCGCGAGTTGTGCTGGACGACTTCCGACAGATAATCGTTGCCGCGTTTATAAACCTGTTCGGGACCATCAGGGAAGCGAACGTAGAGGTAGTTCGGATTTTCTTGTTGCCATTCCAAGGACGCGTCAGTGCCGTAGACACGGATACGCAGATTGTTCTCTTCACCTACCGAAATTTGTGACGCATACAGCACGCCACGGACTCCATTTTCGTAGTGCACGAGTAGATTGCCATCATCTTCTAACAAGCGTCCCTCTACAAAAGTCGTCATGTCCGCACAGATTTCTTCGATGTCGAGTCCGGTGATATAGTGTGCCAAGTTCTCTGCGTGGGAACCGATATCCCCGATACACGAGGATGCCCCGGCTTGATTCGGATCCGTACGCCAGACGGCTTGTTTCGCGCCTTCGTCCTCTAAAAATGTGGCGAGCCAGCCTTGAGGATATTCAACGACGATTTTGCGCAGAGTTCCGAGTTTGCCATCTTTCACGAGTTCGCGTGCCTGCTTCACCATCGGGTAGCCTGTGTAGTTGTGTGTGAGTGCAAAAACGGCATCGTGTTCTTTGACGAGGCTGCATAACGCTTCAGCATCGGCAACCGTTGTTGTCATCGGTTTATCGCAGACGACGTGGAACCCGGCTTCAATAAAAGTTTTGGCGACATCAAAATGGATGTGGTTCGGTGTCACGATTGAAACGAAATCAATGCGGTCGCCATCGGGAAGCTGGCTCTCTTTTTCTGCCATTTCTTGATAGGAGCCATAGACCCGATTCGCATCGAGGAAGAGTTCAGCACCTTGTTGTCGGGATTTTTCGGGTGATGATGAGAACGCGCCCGCAACGAGATCGATTTCTCCATCAAGTGCAGCGGCTTTACGGTGGACAGCACCGATAAATGCATCCGGTCCACCCCCTACCATGCCGTAACGGACTTTTCTGTTCAGTGGCATCTTGCGTATTTTCTCCTTTACTTTTGTGAAATGGGCTTGCAAATTCTGCCCTATAAGGGTATTTTGATTCCAAAATACATTATCTCATATTTGGATACTTTTTTCAAGATTTTTTGTTCAGAAGGATTCAGTCGTTAGCAGTCAATCAGGTCGCAATCACAGAGACGCGATTCAGACATGAGGATAAGGAAATGTGGCGAGTTTCAGAGTATTCAGAGTAAAATCTGAAAAAGGATGGGTTTTAAAAAGGTCGTGAATATAGACAATGACTGGGTTTTGGGTGGTTTTGATGGGAGGTTTCCGAAACGCTTACTCTGAAACTTCAGAGCGGTCAGCAATAGCATGCTTTGCGTACAGGGAATCTTTTAACCTTGAGAGAATATCCAACACTTTATCCAATTGCGGCGTGTGTTTGGGATTAAGGAGATAAGTGAGCGTCTGCGAACTGAGATTTGTCCAGTTGACAAGTCTTTCAGTCCCGCCTTGTGCTTCTGCAACATCTCTCATGGAGAGCAATAGTGCCTCAATGTTGCCATCTTTATCAAAATCTTGGAGTGCAGCTTCCAAATAACCTTTTGCAAATTCTGGGTATGCAAGGTCTTTAAGGAGATAGTCTTTAAATGGGGTTGTGCATTGCTGAAGTTTCATATCTATACTCATTCTGATACGGATTGCGTCCACTTGGCATAGTATAGTGGAGTATCTCTCTGGGACGAATTTGCATATCTTGAATTATAAAGCATTTTTAGCAAATTATCAACTTTACTGTTATTCTTACGGGGAAGTTAGCAGTGCGGCGATGTCTTCTGGTAGTTTAATCTCATGTTTCTGCTCAAGGGCGGCAATGTTTTCGTATTCTTTGCGAAACTGTTCAATGATGATATTTTCCTGCTTGTCTTTGGCAGTTGTCAAATCTTCTTTGGCTTTTTCCCATTCTTGCAAACGTACAAACACCATACCGCGGTTGTAGTATGTCTCTGCGTCATAAAGTGCGTCTGCCAAATCTGACTCTACTTTTATCGCCTTGTTATAGTCGTTGATGGCAAGTTCATATTTTCCTTTTTGGGCGTAGGCATTGCCTCGGTTATTATAGAGATAGAGATGCAGATTTGGGTTCAGTTCTATTGCCTTGGTATAGTCTTTTATGGCAAGGTCATACTCCCGCTTATCGAGATAAGCAGTTCCACGACTCTGATATGCCTCAAAATACTCTGGTTGCAGTTGTATCGCTTGGGTATAGTTTTTGATGGCAAGGTCATCGTTACCTTCAGCATAGTAATAGGTGCCGAGTTCATAATGGGTATCAGAAACGGCAGCATACGCTCTGAGATAATTGGGATTGAGTTCTATCACTTTGTTAAAGTTTTCAATAGCTCTATTAAGGTCCTCAGCGATAGAGATATCATCGTGTCTATGACAGTAAGCAACACCGCGATTGTAATAGGCATAAGTATAGTTTGGATTCAGTGCTATTGCGGTGTTATAGTCTTCAATCGCTCGATCTATCTCACCTTTGAGTTTATAAACTATCCCACGATTGTTATAGGCTTCTGGTAAATCAGGATCCAATCTTATCGCTGTGTTACAGTCTTCAATGGAACGGTCATACTCTCCTTTAAGGCGATATGCGCCACCGCGGTTACTGTAGGCTTCGGCATAGTTTTCCTTGCGTCTTATCGCTGTGCTAAAATCTTCAATTGCACGGTCAATTTCGCATTTATGACTATACGCGATGCCGCGGTAGTTATAGGCTTGTGCATAGGTGGGTTTGAGTGTGATTGCTCTGTTATAGTGCTGGATGGCTATATCGTAAGATGCCTGATCTGTTTGGGTCGGCATTATTGATTCTCCATTATGTCATCGGTTTCATCTGGGGCAGTCTCTAAAATATCTTTGCTCGGCTGCGTTCCAACCTGATAAATTTCTATACATGTTCTCTGATATTCACGCTGGTTCCTAATAAACCCATGGAGGTCATTGTAAACGGTTTGTGTTGAGATACCATTGTGTTTTTGCAGGTGATCTAATATTGGTTCTTTAAGCGATTTAGGAATGTCAATCACATTGTACTGCCCCGGCTCAAGAAGCCTTTGGGTGGTCGAACAAATATACTTTTCTGTGCTATGACCCGGTTTTTTGGATTCTGTGGTTCCCTAATTTTGTGGCTTTCATTTGTATTTTCAGTTCTTCGGAAGAAAATAATCCTGCCGGGTTTGTCGAGAAAACCGTCACATGCGAAGAAAAGGGCTATGTGGCTATCAGTTGTAAAGTCTATAAGGTTGGTGTGACCATCGTAATGCTGGAGTTCAGTCAAAATTTCAAAATCGTCTTCTTCGTGGGTATAGTTTTTAGCCAATTCGAGCATTCGCGCTTGGATGGCTTCTATATCAAATTCCTCTGGTCCAATTTCTTTCCGACATTCACGCCATAAACTTGAGGAAACTTCTTCATAGTGTTGCGATTCGCCGCGATAGATGAAATCACCATCGGCGGTTGTTTCTGCTATCCTACCGATTATCTCTAAAATCCTATTTAGTTCGGTTTTTTGTGTGTTCAAACTTTGCTCTCCACAATGCGGATTCCCTCTGATGTTAAATCATACTATGTATACGCCGGTTTGTCAATTTCAATTTTCCATACAAGCCTGAATCTCGGATTATAGTGGATGACGCAGATTGCGCGGATTATTGTCTGAATCACGGATGAGGCGGATGACACAGATTTCGCAGATTGGAGAATTTTGCGGTTTAGTGGTGGGTTCTTACTGTTATCAGAATCGCAGATTTACGCGGATTACATGGATTTCACGGATTGAGGGATTTTGAAGTTTGTTGTTGTCTGAATCGCGGATTATCACGGATGACACGGATGACGCGGATTTGACACTCTGTAACATCAAGTTATCTGCTAAGCGGACAGTTTTTTGTTTTCCAACCATGCTTACGAGGGAGTTAGCAGTGCAGCGATGTCTTCCGGTAGTTTAACGTTATGTTTCTGCTCAAAGTCGGCAATGTTTTCGTATTCCTTCTTGCGAAATATAGCGAAATGCTGCGAAATATAGCGAAATGTTGCGAAGGAGGAGGAAGTCCACCTCAATGCGTATGAAGATATAACCGAGGCGAGAGAGCGTATCGGTCCTTTTATCACATAGGTGTATCACCAGAAACGCCACATTCGGAAACCTTAGGGTATTTAACACCTGCCGAATTTGAGCAACAAAACTTGTCTTAACTTTGCTAATTTTTGGTCTGAATTAACGTTGGCATTTCAGTCAAGGCAGTCGTCTGAATCGCGGATTCTCGCGGATTACACGGATGACGCGGATTATTGCCTTTTGTGTCATCAAGTTGTATTCTTATGTTTGCTAATATAGGGTGTTGACGCGCTTGTAGGTTATGCCGATGTGATGCCTTTAAAATCTGCGTTACAGGATATTATGAATATAGCAGCGGACGCTCTCATTTTCAAGGGAGTGTTGAGATAAGGTGTGCGTGTTCAGGAGAGCAGTGGGTTTGTGTGTTCGGGAAGTGTTGTTGTCTGAATCTCGGATGACACGGATGACGCGGATTGAAGAGGCTGTTCTATTGTTGCTGTCTGCCTTTGAATCCGTGATTGGGTTGTGTGAGAATCAGTCTTTTGATTTCCAAACTTTTTGCTCCGAAATTGAGTAATAAACCTATTTCTAAGCGATACGCCTTCAGGTAGTTTAATATCTGTGCCTCATGCACATCTGCCAGGGCAGAGATTGCTTTTAATTCCACCAACACGTCTCCTGCTACTACAAAATCTGCTCTACGTGTACCGATAGGTTTCGAAAAATCCTTATAAAAAATATCCTGCTTAATCTCCCTAACAAATTCCACCCCAACTTTTTTCATTTCAATTGCTAACGCTCGTTGATAAACTACTTCCTGGAAGCCGTTACCCAAAAACTTATGCACCTCAAATGCTGCTCCGATGATTTTTTCGGTTATGTCTTTATGTTTCAGATTAACGTTCATTTTGTAGTATCCTTGTGTTCGTTCGCGCCTTTTCTGAATCGCGGATTAGGCGGATTACACGGATTTCTCGGATTATCGATTTTGGTATCGGCAAGTTATTTTCCCGAATGACAGAGCGTTTTTCTGTGTCAATCCTTGGTGTGTATTCTGTGCGATGCACTTCCGGTAGCGGATCTCCTTAAAATCCGCGTCATCTGCGTAATCCGTGCAAATCCGCGATTCAGACAGTTTTTTGTTTTACTGCTATGTCTACGAGGGAGTTAGCAGTTCGGCAATGTCTTCTGGTAATTGAATTCCGGTTTTCTCCTCAAATTCTGCAGCGCTTGCGTAAGCATTATGGAGTGCAGCAATGAGATCCATGCCCAGGTTTTGGGCTGTAATGAGGTCTGATTTGGCTTTTTCCCATTTTCTCAGTTCCAACCGTGCAACACCGCGGTTGTAATATGTTTTAGCATTATCTGGGTTGAGTCTTATTACTTCTGTATAGTCGCTGATGGCATTGTCAAGATCACCCTTTGCAGCATAAACAATGCCGCGGTTGTAATATGCATTAGCATAGTCTGGGTTGAGTCTTATTGCTTCTGTATAGTCGCTGATGACTTTTTCAAAGTCGCCTTTGTGCACATAAGCAGCACCGCGGTTGTAATATGTCTTAGCATCATCTGGGTTGAGTTTTATTGCTTCTGTATAGTCGCTGATGGCATTGTCAAGATCGCCCTTTGCAGCATAAACAGTGCCGCGATTGTAATATGCCCCATCATCATCTGGGTTGAGTCTTATTGCTTCGGTATGGTCTCTAATGGCTTTTTCAAACTCGCCTTTATCAGCGTAAGCACTACCCCGATTGTTATATGCCTTATCGTCATTTGGATTTAGTTTTATAGCAGTGTTATAGTCATTGATGGCTTTTTCAACCTCGTCTTTTGCGGCGTAAGCAACGCCGCGGTTATTGTAGATTTTATTAGCATCATCAGGTTGATGTTTTATTGCTTCTGTATAGTCTTTAATGGCAAGTTCAAGTTTGCCTTTGTCAGCATAAACATTGCCTCGGTTGATATAGGCTGTGGCATCATCAGGTTGTATTTCTATAGCGGTGTTATAGTCCTTGATGGCATTATCAAGATCGCCTTTTTGGACATAAGCAGAGCCTCGATTGTTATATGCATCGGCATAGTCGGGTTCAATTTGTATTGCTCTGTTATAGTCTTTTATAGCGTTTTGGAAATCGTTCTTTGTCTTGTAAACCATACCTCGATTGTTATAGGCACCAGCAAACTCCGGATTTAGTTTTATTGCTCTGTTGTAGTCTTTTATAGCTTTTTCAAACTCGCCTTTCTTAGCGTAGTTAACCCCGCGTACGCTGTATGCCTCGGCATAATCGGGTTTTAGTTGTAGAGCCTTGGTAAAATCTTTTATGGCTTTGTCACAGTCGTTTTTGACAGTATAGGCGCGACCTTGATTGTGATATACCTCAGCAACATCCGGTTTTAGTTTTATAGTTTCAGTAAAGTCTCTGATGGCGTTATCAACCTCGCCTTTGTCAACGTAGGCATTACCTCGGTTGTTATAGGCATTAGCAAAATCTGGATTGATTTTAAGTGCTGAGAAGTAGTCTTTGATTGCGAGGTCAAGTTCGCCCTTCTCACTGTAAGCAACACCGCGATTGGTATATGCTGCTGCATTATTAGGACTGAGTTCAATTGCACGTGAGTAAGTTACTAACGCCTTATCTATTTGTTTCAGCATCATCAGAAAGTCCCCTTTTCGTATTGTCCAATAAGTCAAAATTTCTATTTCCTTGGGTGTTACACTGGGTGAGGGCTTTGCTTGAGATTGTATTTCGTTTATAACTTTTCGGAGTCCCTCTACTACACTCATCCACCCTTTGCTCTCAGGATTCCATTCGCTAATATCGTAAATTGGCTTACCTTTTTCAGGAAGAGCTTGAAAATCGCTGAGTTGATGGTTTTGCCAATCGCAATGTTCAAGGATGATCGGAATCACTCTTATGTTTGGATTTAGCGCAGCAGTCAATTCTTTATTGCAATTTTCAGAAGCAAGGCTGTAGGGGCAAGTAAGGTAGATCAGAATGTTTGAATCGACAAGGTTGTTGAAAATTTCATCTCGCCATTTGTCTCCGGGTAGAATTTCGTTGTCGTGCCAAACATCTATTAACCCATTTTGCTTCATGACAGCAAGATAGGTTATCAATTTGTCTTTTGCTTCCGAATTTTTGTGTGCGTAGGTGATGAACACCTTTAGTCCTTTGCTCATTGACTTTTCTCCACAGTACCAACTTCTTTGAAAATGAAACCTCACAACCTTCTGAATCGCGGATTTACGCGGATTACACGGATGACGCAGATTATTGACTTTGGTATTGACGAGTTATTTGTCCGAATGACAGAATGTTTTTCTTTGACAATCTTTGATGTTTTTCCTTGCGATGCCCTTCCGGCAGCAGAACCCTTAAAATCCGCGTAATCCGTACAATCCGCGATTCAGACACTCCGCTCCACAATTGTAATCTCATCTTCCGTTAAATTATACAATTCATACACCAGTTTATCAATCTCATTTTCACGGTCGGAGGTGTCTGCGTCCGGGTCCTTACGTTTGGCTTCAAGGATTTTATCTACAAGAATAATCAACGGTTCCTGCTGCTCACGAGGTGTTTTTGCAATAGGAAAATCCCTAATTTTTCCCACACCTACATCAAAACCAGCCCCCCGCTTCTTACAATTTACTTGATACCAATAAAGAGCAAAATTTGAATTCAGGATAGCCAATACGTATTTCAAATCATAATTTTTCTCTTTTTCAATAATTGAGGAGAAGGAGAAACCGAAAAAGAGTTCTGATGTATCATATGTAAATTCGGGTTGCTTAAACATATTTTTGAAGATGATTTTGGCGGAGGTAAAGTATTTATCTTGCCTGGGTCTATGTATACCATAGGGGCCATTTGATGAAGTTATGAGCATTTGGACTTTATCCAAATGGTTTTTGAGGCGAGCAAACAGCTCATCACCTTCTATTTCCTTTTTTATATACTTATCGCTATAAATTAGGTACTTGTCATGCCATTTGACTCCATATCTGAAAACGTTCATTGGATTCACATATTTTTTTAATACTTTCCTCTCTTCTGCATTTAAGCGTAAACAATCCACCTCACGTTGAGTTAGGACGAACACACCATCTCCAACCTGCACATTTTCCACCGGCGTTTTTTCCAAAGCTTTCTTTGAAATTCTATCAGGTGCTTCAACTACACCTTGAGAAACATCGCAAATCTCTCCAAGTCGAATTACATTTTCAAGTTGCATTTGTTCATTTTCAACCAAGATTTCATCTTGATTAGAATAGATGGTTGAATTTTTCAACTCCTTGAGGTGTGAATTATCCGTGTTTTCCATCTTGTTCAAATCAATCAGATTGTTCTGTAACCTTTTATAAATAAATTCATCGCGGTTTCTGTCTTTAATGTAAACGGCTACCATATGCTGACCAACAACTTCATCAAAGACCTTTAATTTTCCAATATCAACAAAAGAGATAAACGAAAGTTCATCTTTTATTCTGCGAATTAGTTTTTTCGCCCCACTACTATTCAACCAGTAACGTGATGTAATATAAGAAACAACACCACTTTTACTTACTATATCTATAGCTTTGTGTAGGAAGAAATACCAATAATCCATTTTTCCCTGATGCCACTGTTTGCCCCATTGATTCTTTATGATTGGTTCAAAAACACTTTTATTGTTCTGTTCCTTGAGATACGGAGGATTACCAATCACGACATCAAACCCTTCCGTGATCCCAAACATCCACTCTGGGTCAAACCAATCAGCGGTGGCGTTCTGGTCATACGGATCCCACTGTGCAATTTTTTCGGCATCATCTGCTGGGGTACCCATGCTTTTTAATTCTGCTGCCAATTCTGATCGCAACTGCTTGTCCTTGCGTTGATATTCACGTTTACGTTGACGGGTGGTGGCGTGGAAATGCCGCTCGCGGTTGTTGCTCAGTTCGCGTTCCAAATCTCGCGCGGTGTTACTTGTTAGCATCCGTTGTGCTGTGAGACCTATCAGTGTGTTTGCCGTGAGAAAGCGTGTCTCCAAATTCGGCAACGGTTTGATGCCGAAGTTCTCTGCATTCTGTTCCGGTTCCTGCTCAATGGCGAGGGATATAAAAAAGCGGAGTTTTGCGATCTGACATGCTACAGGTTGGATGTCTATACCGAAGATACTGTTTTGAATCAGATATAGCTTTCGTCCGAAGTCTGAATCTCGGTAACGTTTGAAAGTTTCATCGATTTCGATGAGTTCTTCACGCCGCGTCGGGTCGTCTTGTGTATCAAACGCGATTTCTGCTCGCTGGAGGGCGCGTTCCTTCTGTAGCTTTTCCCATCGACTGTTATCCGGGTCAAGTCTCCGTAGTGCAAGGGTCAGTTTGTGGAGCATCCCCATCGGGAATGCGCCTGACCCAACTGCGGGATCCAATATCTTGAGTTCGGAGATTGTTTTCACAATGGCGTCAGTTTCGCTATCGTCAAACCAGTCGCTCGCATCGTCAAATATCTGGGCATAATCAAGAAGGTAGCGTAGACGTTCCTCCCACAATTGTGTGTCACTATCAGTAGGACTGCACTTTTGGGAGAGCGTCGCGACTAATGCCTCATCTACCATGTAATCGACAATGGCGCGCGGGGTGTAGTAGGAGCCGGTCTGTTTACGCACGGTTGCACCGGTTTCTGGGTTGTAGGCGGCGAGTAGGTTTTCAAATACCCTACCGAGCAATTCAGGGTCTAATGCTACTTCTTGTTCTATCGGTGTGTTCTCCTCGACGGTGAATTTGTAATGCTCAAGTAGCGGGATCAGTCCATGATGTGCGTCAAAAAAGAGGCGGTTCGGAATAGATAATTTCTTATACTGATTATCAGAGAAACAGTCGATTCGGTAACTCTCTTTACCTGTCGCTTCCCAGCTATCCAGACAATCGAACAATCCGCCGTTGATGAACGGCGTTTGACCGAATATCCCCACTAATTTATCGGGGTCGTGCATCTGATCTTTATAGCGATACCGTGAGAAATCACGATTTGTAGAGTAGCCAACGGTGCTAAACCTTCGCTTCTCTATTTCGGTGTTGAGTGTAGCGAAAAAGAGGTTTTGTAGCACGGCGCGATAGTAGGAATCGCCGCTGTCAAAGTCGTCCTCTTTGAGCAGGTCTTGGATTTGTGCTTTGTTGAACAACGCATCTGCTACCAGTCCTTTTTCCTTGATGAACCAGATAAAGAGTAGGCGCGTGATGAGACGTATCACATGCTCTTCCGGTTTTATGACGCGGTTTTCATCTGTTGGGAACTTTGCCTCCGCTGTTGCCCATTCAAACCATGAAAATAGTTTCCGATAGAACTGTTTGTTGAGTTCTTCGGTGTCGAGTTTGGCGAGCCACGCTGCCAGCAGACCGTCAAAGTTTTTCGGTTTGTTGTTGGCAGCCATCCAGTCCACGCGGTCTTCAAATGAGAGTTCGGACAGGATGTCGAGATGTGCGCGATGTGGGTTGTTCAGACGGATGTCCTTAATCAGCGTAACTTGTCCTAATACGTCACGATCCTCGTCGGTTTTGTGTGGACGGCGATCGGTGAAGCCTATCGTCAGACGGTTTGCCACGCGAAAGAATACGACAGTCGGCGCGACCAACCGTTTGTTGATTTCTCGCGTAAACTCGGCGTATTTGGTTCGGGAGTAGGTGTTATCTTTCAGTTCAACTGCACAGAAAAGGAAACTGTCTGTGTTTCCCTTATCGAAGGAAGTTGCTTCAAAAAGCGTCTGCTGCAAGTCATCGGAGACTTCGTCGCTTGTAAATTGGAATACGAGTTGCACGGATTCGGCAGTGTCGCGAAATTCTTGTTCAGTCTTGGTGTTCAGGTTCAGTGCTTCAAATTCTCGTATGAAGTCGTCCACACTTCCTGAGAGTTCAAGTGTGCGTTCGCTGCGGTAGCCTATCGTTGCCAAGAGGTTTTTTGATTTTTCTAAAAGATCACCGATGGATATTGCTGCTAATGCAGATTTTATCGCTTCCTTGTTCATTATGCTTGTTCCTATAAAAAATGGGGTGGCAGTGTGTGCCAACCCCTATTACTTCCGACTGTTTGTGGATAGATCCTAACGACTTGTGCAGTTTTATGCACGAATATGCACCTCTGTTTCTTGAAACGTAGGGTCAATCGAGGTTATGATCGCGGTCTACGACATCTATAGGCGCGACTGTAGATCCATCAGTGGCGACTGCAACAGATGTGTTTGCGGTTTCTAAAGACTCAATAGGAAGACAGCATCCTAAAGCACTGAGGACGGTGCTAAGCGTGTCAGTCTTTGGTGCTTTAGTCCTATCTAATACTTCTGATAGGACGTGTGGTTCAAGGTCTATTTTCTTGGCGAGTTCAGAAATTCCGTCCTGTGCTTCAACGACATACTGAAGCGCCAACTGAATTATGGCGAGATTCCCGTGGATCTGATACTCTTCCATGACTGCATCGAGAAACCCTCCCACCTCTTCTTGTTCCTTGAGTTGTTCTACCATGAAGGCATGCCATGTTCCGTAGATTTTCATTTGCGCGTGGATGTCAACTATGTAAATAAGTGACTAATATGATGACGGAGTCGGTGTAAAAGTTTTTTGATATGACTTGGAGGATTGTCGGGGATGTCAGCTGTATTCTCTACCTCATTTGATGTTTCTGTACGTAACTCTTCCCACCGCTGTTTCGCGAGCACTGAGACTTCCTCCGATATCCCTTTTTTCTTAAGATAATCATCAAAGTTACTACCACGGTGCTTATTCATGTGATTCACTCCTTGCTTTCCATAGTTCATTTCGCCTTCGTGCCAGACGCAAATCCTTCTGTGGTGTTTTTTGGGATTTCTTAATAAAATCGTGGAGAAGGATTAACTCGCCTGCTTCAACGGTAAACAAAACTCGCGCAATACGTTTTCCATCGCTGATGCGACTGCGAATTTCCCACAAATTTCCTTCACCTCGCAACTTTTTAACGAGACTTGTCCGCAGGACAATTGGCCAATGTTCTGCAACAACTACTATATCAGCATCAATTCTTCTTTCATCCTCTCCTCCGAGTCCTTCAAGCCATGCTCTTACAGGTTCGTTTCCCGAATCTGTACGAAAAAAGACAACACTAAGTTTAGGTTGGACATTCATAAAAAGCGTAATTCCTAACCATTATCATTATACCGTATATTGCTATATCACATCAAGAGAAGTCGAAATAAAAATCCTATCCTACCAAGTATGAGGCTAAGCAATCACCAGCCACGTTACCAGTTCAAAATCGCTGGAGTCTCTGGGGACTTCGGATGCGACTGGCAGTTTGAAACCGCGTGTTCCACTTCTACCGAGATTTTTGGTTTGCGTTTTTTGATGTGATCGTGTGATGTGTGCAATCACAGCGTTCAGCAGTTTGTTGTAGTCTTCCATATTCTGACCGTGTTGGGTCTCTTGGTCGAATTGGAGGCATAACTCTCGCAATTCATCACTCTTGCCGACAGCCACGGTTTCAAACAGATCCAGCACTTGCTTGGCGTTTGCACACCCGTAACGGATGTCACCGTTTTTGCGGATGTAGACGGTGTAATATGGATAGATAGGACTCGGTGTCTTTTTTTCCATATCCGTCGTGGCGTTGCGTTGCTGGAGGAAGAAGATGACCCCGGTTTCTGTGGGACTGTTGTCGTTGGTCGTGACGGCATAAGCTCCCTTCGGTGTGGCTTCTAATTCTGCTCTATTTCTTTCGAGATACTTTAGCAACTGTGCAAAGAAGTAGTCAAAAGTAAAATCGCTCATGACGACTCCGTCGGAGAGATCGTCAAGGTCTAAAACGTCTTTACGGAGTTGTTTCAATTGCTCGTCACGGAAGTTGAGTTCCATCTGTGCCTGTTCATAAGTGAATTCGTTCAACGGATCGTCATCACCACTGGCGGCTGTGTCTGCAAGTGCCATACGGGATTCCACACGGCTTTGCAGGCGGAGGTAGACCTCCATATCTTCAGTGGGCCAGTAGTTAATCATCTTCACCGTCGAGTTACGGCTGCCGATCCGGTCGATACGTCCGAATCGTTGGATGATACGCACGGGATTCCAGTGGATGTCGTAGTTCAGCACGGTATCGCAGTCCTGAAGGTTTTGCCCTTCTGAAATACAATCTGTGGCAATGAGTAAATCTATTTCATCAGCGACACTGTTTTTCTTGGTCCGTGCTTTTGGCGCGAAATTGTTTAAGATAGCGTTGAATTTGTTTTGTGTGTCGCTTCCTGAAACTATTGCCATCTTCAGTTTTAATGCTTCTGCGAGATCTGACAGGTTTTCATAGAGGTAGACGGCTGTATCTTTAAAGGTTGTGAAAACGAGCACCTTGCGATTCATTTTTCCGTCTTTGTCGGTGGTTGGGTTTTGTGCCTTCTTTCTAATATGCGCTTTGATTGCCGTGAGTTTGCCGTCCCTTTCTGGTATGATGGCTTTGACGTTATCCCATGCGGCGGTCAAAGTCTCTTTGTCCTTGATGAGGTCTTTTTTCCAACGCGTGCGATCCAATTCACGAAGGTGATACGGGTTACGCGCTCGGTTCACCAGAAACTCCTCATCGTCTTCGTCATCATCGGGGAGTAGGTCTGCGGCGGCGTCCTGTATACGCGGGTTTTGTTCGTATTTGTCAATCTTCTCCAGCATCTCATCAATTTTGCCGACGGTGCGTTCAAGCGTTTCTGATAGGGAGTGTGCGGAACTCTCTAAACGTTTGAGGAAGTTGGTCTGCATCATGCCGATAAGGAATCGCTCGCGGTCTGCTTGATTGAAACGGAATTTCTGTTTTTCATTTGCCAACCGTTGTTTCGCGGCTTTGCTGATGACGTAACTGGACGGCTGATAGATGGACAGTGTGAATTCGGCTATCTGATCTGCCAAGGCTTTATAGGAGAGTTCACCTGTCAAGTCGGTTGGTGGATGGCAATTTTCCGGTTTCTGGGGTGTTGGGAACTCGCCGATTCTAACCATTTCTTCGGCGTAGAAAGTCTTAATATGTCTTCGGGAACGGGCAATAGAGACCCCACCGAGCAGTTGGAAGAACTCAGCACCGAGTGTTTCCAGCAACTTCGCTTTGTCTTTTTTCCCGTTCTCACCGCCTTCCTCTTCCCATTGCTTGAATTCCTTTTGCGCCTGTCGTAGCAGTGAACCAATATTACCTATGCCTAAACTTTCTCTAAAGACATCCTCACGCTTTTCGGTCATGAGATAAATCTGATTGCGGAGGTCAATGAGCGATGTGTTCACGGGTGTGGCTGACAGCATCAGGACCTTTGTTTTCGTGCCTTCTTTGATAACTTCCTCTAAGAGCCGCGTATAACGACTATGACGAACGAAGGTGCCGTCAGCATCACGCGTGGGTTTCGTGTCGTTGCGGAAGTTGTGCGATTCATCAATCACGATCATATCAAAGTTGCGCCAATTGAAGTTTTCCAAATCGCCACTATAGCGGGAGAGGTCGGTATGCCATCGCACGGTGAAGCCGAACTTGTCATCAAGAAATGGGTTCGTGTCTTGCGAGTTATATGCAGGATAGAGTGCCCAGTTGTCGTGCAGTTTTTTGGGACATAATACCAACACCCGTTCATTTCGCAGTTCAAAGAACTTGATGACAGCGAGTGCCGTATAGGTTTTTCCTAACCCGACGCTATCCGCTAAGATACAGCCGTTGTGGCGTAATAGACGGGCAATCACACTTTTCACGCCTTCTTTCTGGAATTCATACAATGTTTCCCAGATTTGGGTGTCATACAGATGCGTATCTTCAAGGGTTTGGTCGTTAGTTTTTCGGGTTTCGATCTCGTCCCGGAAGATTTCGTATAAGGTTTTGTAATAGATGAGTTCTGGGGCGTGATCTTTGCCTATCTGTCCTAATGTGGCGAGCACTTTCTCCTTGACATCTTCAACGAGTTTATCGTCGTTCCAGATTTCGTCAAACCATGCTTTTAGATCTTGACGGTCGCGGTTGCTATCCACTTCCAGATTGAGTTCAATATTGTTGCTATCCTGCGTTAACCCTAAGCCGCGCATGGTAAAGTTTGAGCTACCCATAATCGCCTTTTCAACTCCGTTATTGGCGATATGATACATTTTCCCGTGTATCAGATTTGATTCGCGGGTTGTGCGGATTTCTACCTTCTCTTGTATCCATTGGGCACACGCTTTAGCAATCGGTTTCTGCCGAAGTTGCTGGTTGAGTTGTAGACCTGTATCCGTTATGTCAAACGCTTTTGTATCTGTATTATTGGGATCCATACGCTTGACAAAATCAGGGTCACCAAAAAGAAAACGAAGTTCCTCTATTTGGTTGAGGGAGTGCTGCATCTTTTCGTAGGCATAGATGGTGAAGTAGGCGGATACAATGGAGAGTGCGGAACCGTCCTTAATTTCCTGTTCTAAGAAATCGTGAACTGTTTCACGAAAAAGGTTATCTCGGATGCCGGATTTTAGGGATGGGTTTTTGTTTGACATAGGTGTTTCTGTTTGTAGTTAGGACTTACGCAGTTTTGAGGGTAGCACGTCGTATAGAGATGGAGATACTCCAAAAAACACAGGCGAACTTCTGGCACAAACTAAAAGTTTATGCTACAAAAGAACGGGGTGTGTAAGTCCTTAGTAGCTTGATTTCGACGGGAGTAATAGTGTTGTGTTGATTCCAATAATTGTATCATGGGTGTATAGAAAAGACAAGCAGAAAGGTGCGGTTGGGAAACCGTACCTACCGGGCCTGGGAAAACAAAGATTACCTCTGATATTTTCTGTATATAACTTCTCAATTTGTGGTATACTGTTTACAGAAATCGAAAGTATTTTGCTGTTTGCAGTGCTATTTGTAAGGAGATTTGAATGAGTACAGAAAGAAAATGGGATGATTCAATTGTCCGCTATCCAGACCCCGCGATTGAGGTGCTGGACCCGCGTTTTGGAAAATATAAGATAGGCAATTCTGTTGTCGAACGGTTATGGACAGGATCGCGCTGGGCAGAAGGACCTGTCTGGTTCGGTGATGGCGGGTATCTGCTCTGGAGCGATATTCCAAACAATCGGATTCTGAAATGGGAGGAATCCACCGGCGATGTGAGCGTCTACCGAAAACCGTCCAACTATAGCAACGGGCACACACGCGATCGGCAGGGAAGGCTTATTAGTTGTGAACATGGAGCACGACGCGTCACACGGACAGAGTATGATGGCACAATTACCGTGCTGATGGACAACTTTGATGGGAAACCACTCAACGCACCCAACGATGTCGCCGTTCATCCCGATGGGCATGTCTGGTTTACAGATCCCGGATACGGTATTATGCTCAACTACGAAGGACACATAGCCGAGTTTGAATTGCCGACCTGTGTGTATCGACTCAATCCGGACACCGGAGAAGCGACCGTCGTGATCGATGAACTCGAAAAACCGAACGGCATCTGCTTTTCGCCTGATTATGAGAAACTTTATGTCGTGGATACTGGGGTTACGCATAAAGAAGGAACCCCGCGGCATCTCTTCGTCTATGACGTAATAGATGGCGAACGGTTAGGTAAACAAGAGGTTTTCTGTGATACATCGCCCGGGATTGCTGACGGTATTCGGTGTGATGTTGACGGAAACCTGTGGGCAAGCGCAGGCTGGGTTGGCGATGGATACGATGGGGTGCATGTCTTCGCACCAGATGGAACACGTATCGGGCAAATCCATCTCCCAGAAATTTGTGCAAATCTCTGCTTCGGTGGTGTGAAAAGGAATAGGCTGTTTATGATGGGTAGCCAGTCTCTCTATGCAGTTTATGTGGAAGCGCAGGGAGTTCCGTTATTCTAATCGGGATTACAAATCCCTCCTACGCTGTTGCGGAGGCACAGGCTAACAGCCTATGCTACAAAAGAATGAACGTAGATAATCTCGAACATATCGACTGCCCGATTTGTGAACGGGATGAAGCGGAAGAACTTTTCAGTAAGGACACCTTATCGGTGGTCCTCTGCAAACGATGTCAGTTGCGTTATGTAAATCCGAGAATCAATCGTCAGACGCTTGAAGAGGGGTATATTGACACCTACTATCCGTCCGATAAAGTAGAACGCATCCATACGGACAGCATGGAATGGTTGCAGATGACGGAGCGTCTATCTGAGTTAGAGAAACAGCATCAACATCAGGGGAGACTTTTAGATGTAGGATGTGGTATTGGGACGTTTCTGCATCTCGCGCGCGAACAGGGGTGGGAATCCTACGGTGTTGATCCTTCCAAGAGTGGTATCACTTTCGCACAAGAGATACATAAATTAGATGTGCAGTGTGGGGAGGTCTTTGATGCGAATTTCCCGACTGCGCATTTCGACGCAATTACACTCTACCATGTATTGGAGCATATCCCGGAATTGAATCCACTTCTCAGCGAGTTACGCCGAGTTCTGAAGCCTCAGACAGGGACCCTTGTCATTGAAGTGCCGAACGGTGAGAGTTTGCAGAGCCGTCTCCAGAAAGCGGATTGGCCCTATGTCCATCCGCGTGACCATCTCTACTATTTCTCTGCGCGTTCCTTACCAAAATTACTTCGGAAGCACGGTTTCCGTGACCTTACGTTGGGGAAACCGAAGCGCGTTAGCCCAACAGTTGGGACGGGTTTCGTATTCCGTCAAGCCGCGACTGCTGCCTTAGTTCGGTTCCATTTAGGCACAGTGATCCGAGTGTATGCGAGTTAGGAGATGCGGTTCATGATCGTGGTGCTTGATAGGAGAATGTTTGAATCACCTCGTTCATGAGTAACCGCTGCGCAATCGTCTCAAGGACTTCTGCATTTAGCGTGCCAGTGAACCAGTATTTATGTCCCGTACGAACGGCTGTTACACCCGCAATGCCCACGTCTCTGATGCCTTTGACGGTGCTATCGCCGACTGCATCCGTAACACCGGGCTTGAATTGCACTTCAAGCGTCCAATCTGTCTCAGTATCATTTTCGGTGCCAAAGGTGTAGGCTTGTGTAATGGGATCAGCGAGGAGTTCAGTGCCGATTCGGTCGATAGTTTCTACGTCGAGAGATCCTTCGATCCAATAGACCGTGGCTGTGCGCACAGAATCAATACCATTAATGCCGAGATCGGTTATATCCTCAAGAATGCCGTGTCCAACGGTATCGGGGACTTCAGGTTTATAGTAGACTTCAACTTTCCAGTTTTTCATAGTATTTATTTTACAATAAGTCGTATCGGGCTTGGGAATCTTTTACCACGATCTCTTACATCGCCTCCATAGAAATTCCTTAGTCTTTTAACAATCTTTTTTTAATTGTATGAGAAATTTCAATAAAGTCAAATTAAATCACGTTTTCTTCTGAAAAATGTTATAATGTTAACTTATATACATGCAGTGGCTTGTAATAAAATAGGACTTACACATAACGCTCTTTTGTAGCATGATGCACGTCGCATCTGGGCGAGTACGCCGCAAAACTTTTAGTTTGGGTTTCCAAGGATATTGACGTTTTTTTCGGGAACTCACATCTAACAGCACCTGATAAAATCAAAATTGTGTAAGTCCTGATAAAAAAGCGAACAACATTTTGGCAATATCCTTAATCCAATACAGAGGTAAAAATCATGCTTTCTATTACGTTGGATGTCCCCAGTGAACTTTCAACACCACTTTCTATTTCCGGCTATAATCGAGAGAAACTGACTGAGGAGGCGAAACAGGTACTTGCGGTTTCTCTCTTTGAACGTAACATTCTCTCTTTGGGGCAGGCTGCAAAATTGGCAGAACTACGCTTATGGGATTTTATTCAGATTCTGAATCAGCGGGGCATTCCTATTGCTGAATATGATGATGAAGAAATCCAACAGGAATTGAAGACGGTCGCATGCTTAACACAGCAAACAAAGTAGCTACTGGGAGCAAGTTAACTGCCGTGGCTGATGCTTCATTTGTGATTGGTATCTCTCTTTGTCAACAGTGGGACACTTTGGAAGTACTTGTCGAAAATCTGATTATTGCGGACAAAGTTTGGGAGGAAATTGTTGAACGAGGAGAAGGACAACCGGGTGAAAAAGAATTGCGCCAAGCGACTTTTGTTGGAAGACGAACCGTTTCTAACACATCAGCGGTTACAATGCTAATGGCGACCTTGGATGCAGGAGAGGCTGAAACACTTGTATTAGCAACGGAACTGAGTGTAACGAAGGTGTTTGTTGACGATTTACGCGGACGAAAAGTTGCTCAATCTTTAGGATTGCAAGTAGTTGGTGTGGCAGGCTTTCTTTTGTTTGCTAAAAAGAAGGGAAAAATTAGAGAGGTTCGGCCGTTGCTATTACAACTACTACAAAAAGGCTTCCGACTCAGCAATAGATTGATTGACGCTGTACTTGAAGAGGCAGGCGAAACACTTTTGTAACAAAGTGTGCTTTTAACGTGAATTCGGTTTAAGTTTGAATCGCTGGGTTTCGCTCTATCTTCCTATATCAATCATGCATTAATAACCAAAATTCTCCACATGGCTTGGGGATACTTGGTGTTTTACCGCTCAACTTGGAGGAAAATACCCAGGCAAAACACCTGCCTTTTTATTATCGAACTCACATTTGCAATAATAGAACAACAGAAAATTAGGAATAAGACCTTATATTACTTATTTCGAGTTTTTAAAGGATAATGAAAAATGCCAACTGAGCAGACTTCTAATATGGATTCGCAAACTCCGCCATTGAGTATTTTAGTTTTCGGTGCGCATCCCGATGATTGTGATATAAAAACGGGCGGTGTCGCTGCCTTGTATACCCAACAGGGACATCGCGTCAAATTTATCTCTGTGACGAACGGCGATGCCGGACATCACGAAATGGGAGGTGCTCCTTTGGCACAGCGGCGAAATGAAGAAGCGCAAGCCGCCGCTGAAGTCATCGGTATTGAATATGAATTGTTGGACAATCACGATGGCGAACTTATGCCGACCTTAGAAAACCGATATAAGATTATTCGTGCCATTCGTGAATTCCGTCCAGATTTAATTATGACCCACCGACCCAACGATTATCATCCCGACCACCGGTATACATCAACCTTAGTGCAGGATGCCGCATACATGGTTACTGTTCCGAATATTTGTGCCCTGACGCCACATTTGGAAAAAAACCCTGTTATTGCCTATTTGAGTGATGGTTTCATGAAACCCTATCCGTTCACGCCGGATGTAGCCGTTAGCATTGATGCTGTCGTTGAACAAAAGATTGATATGCTCCACTGCCACGTATCACAGTTCTACGAGTGGCTTCCTTACAACGGTGGCTCGTTAGCCTCTGTACCTGCTGGTGCCTCGGAACGGCGTGCGTGGCTCGCTGAACGCATGTTAAATCGTTTCCAAGATGTTGCTGAAAGGCATCGAGATGTGCTAATAGCACTCTATGGCAAAGAAGCGGGAGCACAGATTAAGTATGCTGAGGCGTTTGAAGGATGCGAGTACGGTTCCGCACTCACTTCAGAGAATACCCCAACCCTCTTTCCATTTTTCAAGTAAGGAGTCTCTTTTTAACGATATGCCAACGGAACAAGCCAATCCCAGAACGCTTTTTGTTATTGTCAGTGTTATTGGTCTTATCTTTGCGATTGTTATGGTTATTCTTTTTTTTAATGCGGCACCTGCGCGTTCTAATATTGAGGAACATCGTGGTTCAGAGGAAGCGGTTGAGTGCCTGAAGTGTCATTTAAGAGGCGATGAGAAATCACCAACAATGCCCCATCTCAATGTGGGCAGTTGTAATCTCTGCCACGGATTATCGAAGGAAGAACCGCAGTAGCGGCGAGGTTGCCTCGCCCTTATAGAACAGCCTTGATTCCTACCCAAGTAACATTGTCTTCTGCTTCGCGCACAACCTCAAGACATTGAAATTGATTTGCTTCTAAAACCGATTGAACCTGCGCAAGTTCCGTCTCCAAAACCCCAGAGAAGATGACGATCCCTTCAGGATAGAGCCGCTGTGCGCAGAACGGAATGATGGGGAGAATCGCCTTTGTTAGGATATTCCCAATGATGAGATGGTATCTATTCTCTATTCCTTTGAGTCCATCGCCTTGAGATAAACACACCTGCGATGCCACACCGTTTGCCTGAAAATTTGCGGCGGCAACAGGGATTGCTGTTGAATCAATCTCTATCGCGTCAACCTGTTTCGCCCCTAACTTAATAGCGGCAATTGTTAAGATACCTGAACCTGTCCCGATGTCAGCAACCTGATGGTGCGGTTCGATGGTGCGTTCCAATAATTCGAGGGAGAGTCGCGTGGTCGGATGGTAACCTGTCCCGAATGCCATACCCGGATCAAGTTGAATCAATATTTCCGTTTCGTTGTCGGGAACATCGCTCCACGTTGGGGCAATGACAATCCTGCTACCAACACGCTGCGGTGGGAAGGTAGATTTCCATGCCTCTTCCCACTTCTCGGCTTTGACATGTTTTAAGTCAATCGTTGCTGGGTGTGGTTGGATACCCCATGTCGGAAGTTCCGTGAGGAAGTCGCGAAGTTTCTGCATTCGTGCGCCAACTCTGTCATCTAAAGGGTAGTGGGCGATGAGGTTTACTGTGGATGCCTCGTTATCCTTGAGTTCAACGCCGGTGGCGTTTAATTCAAAGAGAAGGTTCGCGACAGCTTCTGATGCCTCTTGAGAGGTAGTTACGGTGATTCTTGCCCAGTCCATGTTTACCACGTCTTTTTAATTTACCTTGCGGAGAAACGACATGCGTTTAAACTATCAAGTGCGTGTCTTAAACCTGAAGAAACACCCTATCAAAAACCCTGCGCCGTTGTTGCAGGCTGCCGTTTAATTTTTGCATTCCGTTTTCCGAATCTGATCTGCATGCGAGCGTCTGTAGGAATAAGGTTATCCAGCCCCTACGGACGGGTAGCTTCTATTCGGTTTCCTCGTCTTCGTGTCTACCGAGCAGCTTATCCCAGAATCCGCCGTGCTCGCTCTGATACGATTCTCCTCTCAGTTTTGCAAATTCTTCTAAAGTTCTTCGCTGTTCCGCGTTGAGATGCGCTGGTGTTTCAATCTCTATCCTCACGACTAAATCTCCTGAATAGGAGCGTCTGTAATGTGGAATCCCTTTGTTAGGGATACGCAGTTGTGCCCCGTACTGTGTACCTGGTGGAATATGCAATCCTTCCTTTCCATCGATACTATCAACTTCAATGTTGCCACCGAGGGCGGCTTGGACGAACGAAATTTTAGCTGATGTAATAAGGTCGTTTCGATCGCGTTGGAAGCGTTGGTGGGGTTCGACATTGATAACAACATACAGATCCCCCGGAGGTGCGCCGTTTACCCCCGCTTCGCCTTCGCCTTGTAGTTGGTACTTGAAACCTGTGTCAACGCCTTTGTCAATATTTAACTTAATGTCGCGCGTGTTTCGGACAGCACCTCTTCCGCCACAGGATTGGCAGGGTTCTGTAATAATCGCGCCTTCGCCACGACATCTCGGACAGGTGCGGGACATTGTGAAAAAACCTTGTGATTGGCTGATTTGACCTCTGCCGTGACATTGAGGACACCTTACAGGACTCGTTCCGATTTTGGCACCACTGCCTTTACATGTCGGACACGATTCAATCCGTGGCACTTGGATTGTGACCTCTTTGCCGTGAATAACGTCTTCCAATGTTACGTCAAGGCTATATTGTAAACTGCGTCCGCGTTTGGGTTTCCGCTGCGTACCACCGGCGAATCCTCCGAAGAGATCACCAAAAACATCGCCAAAGAGGTTGTCGAGGTCCACACCAAAGCCTCCGAAGTCGCTACTCATGCCCTCCAGCCCTGCGTGCCCGAATCTATCGTAACGGTTCCGTTTCTCAGAATCTCGCAGTACTTCATAAGCCTCTGTGGCTTCCTTGAATTTGTCTACGGCGACTTCATCGCCCGGGTTTTTATCCGGATGGAATTGTATGGCGAGTTTGCGATAAGCCTTCTTGATTTCGTCTTCATTGGCATCACGATTGACGTTCAGAATCTCGTAATAATCGCGTTTTTGTGTCATATACTACCTTTCCTGTGCGTTATTCAGCAGTGTCAGTAGCATCCGTATCTGTATCATCTGTCACTTCGTTTGATGCTTCTTCTTCAGCTGGTCCCTGTGAGACGACAACTTGCGAGGCGCGTAGGACACGGGTGTGCAACATATAGCCCCGCCGAAATTCCTCAATTACTTTCCCTTCTGGTACATCATCCGATGCTGTGACAAGGAGTGCCTCGTGCTGATTTGGATCGAATGTTTCACCAACTGCTTCGATCGGTGTAAGTCCATGAATTTTGAGTGCATCTAATAATTGTTTATGAACAAGTTGAACGCCTTCATTGAAGGTCGTAAAAGTTGGGGAAGCCTCGCTCGTCTCGCCTTGCTCTGCTACGCTTTTGATCGCGGCTTCCAGACTGTCCAATACCGGGACCATCCCTTCTAAAATTCCTTCATTAGCGAATTTGAGTTGCCGTTGATAATCGGCTTGCAAGCGTTTTTTGGTATTCTCCGCCTCTGCGGCTGTGCGTAGGAGACGATCGCGTTCCGCTTTGTACGCCTCATGTACCTTTTGCACAGCAGTCTCTACCTCTTTTTCGATTTCTGTGTGCAATAAGTCTTCGCGTTCTGCTTCGTATTGCTCACGCACCCTTTGTACGATCGCCTCTACTTCTGATTTGACTTCCGAGGTGAGATTGGCAGCCGTTTCTTCGACGGGCGCGATGCGTTCCTCTATCTCCTTTTTCACTTCTGATTTGACTGTATCAAGTGCCGTCTCCGCTATTTCTCGCATCCGTTCGACAAGTGTTTTTTCTTTACCGTCGGTGGAATCGTTATCGGCAGACGCTTCTGTTTCTGTTTCTTCTTCTGTTTCTATGTGTATTTCTTTAACTTCAGCCATAATGCAATCCTTTTATCTTTCTGTAGGTGTGCTTGGAAGCACGCTTGCTTTAGCCGTGAACGGCGTTAGCGAATGCTTTCATGAGTTCGAGGGACCCGTTTTCTTCAAGAATGTTGCCTGTGACGATGAAATCAGCACCTGCTTCTACCTTTTTAGCCGCAATTTCTGGTGTGCGGATGCCGCCACCGACGATTAGCGGGATATTAATTTGATTTTTCACTGTTGTGATCATATCTTCTGGAACAGAGTGCACAGCACCGCTGCCTGCCTCCAGATATACCATTTTCATACCGAGATACTGTGCCGCCAAGGCGTGTGGTCCCGCGATGTCTGGTTTATCGCGTGGAATCGGCACTGTGCCACTCATAAATTCAACGGCGGTTTTGTTACCGCCTTCAATCAGCATATAGCCAGTTGGAATGGGTTTAAGCGCGTAACGTTGTATCCACGGTGCCGCTTTGACCTGCTCGCCAATGAGATAGTTCGGGTTGCGTCCACTGATGAGACTGATATACAGGATTGCATCAGCATGGGGGGTAAGGTGCATCGAATCGCCCGGAAATAATACCAACGGGAGTTCTGTTTCCTGCTTAAGGGCTTTCGCGATGAGGTGCAAATCGTTCGTTAAAAAACTGCCGCCGAGCAAAATTGCGTCTGCCCCCGCCTGCTCTATTTCGCACGCAAGCTTGACGCATTTTTCAATTTCACACTGCTCTGGATCAATTAGAACGAAATACCCCGCATGGTGCTTTTTTAATACCTCATGAAAGTAGTTAAGAACCCAATTTGATCTCAAATGCGATTTTCCTTCTCTGCCTATACTAAATTCAGTATGAATGCTATGCGTTTTCTGATGTTGAGGACTGATGAATCGTCAATTATTTTAAGAATTTTATCATATTTATGACGATTTGTCAAATTCTGTGTTGTCGCGTGAGTTCATACAGTAAAACGCCTGCGGCGACACCTACGTTGAGTGATGATTGCCCTGATGCCATAGGGATGCGAACTAATTCCGTACAGCAATCCCGTGCATCAGCGGAGAGACCTGTATTCTCGTTACCTACGACGATAGCCGAGGGGCGTGTGAATTCCATTTCATGGAGTTGGTTTTTGGCACTTGCTGTGGCACCCAGGACTTGACAATCCGAGGTACGGAGTGCCTCAATTGCCCCACCGATGTCTGGTGTGTAGAATAAAGGTAAGCGGCCAACTGCCCCCCGAGAAGCACGGATGCAGTTTTTATGAAACGGACTTGCACCTCCACCACTCAATAGGACGGCGGATACGCCTGCCGCGTCTGCTGTCCGTAGCGTCATTCCGAGGTTGTCGGGATTACCAATGTTCTCTGCGATGAGCAAGATACATCTTGGGCTAAAGTGGAAATTGAGACTTCCGGATTCCGTAAGGAAATTGGGGTAACTGAGATGAACCGAAGCGATTATAGAGGGGACCGGTCGCGTCGTCGTAATTGAACCCATCACGCCATCGTTCACCTGATAAAAAGATAGGTTTTCTGCCGCTGCACGCGTAAGCAGAGATTTCCCTTCGGGTGTTGCCACAAATCCGGGGGTATAGAGAAGTGTTTCGATCGGAAGTCCGTCTGCTATTGCTCGTTCTACTATCAGATGTCCTTCAATGATAAATTGGGAGTGTTCAAGTTTCCCCTTCAGAGAGGCTAATTTGCGAATATGCGATACTATTGTATCCTTCCGTTTAGAGACAGTGCGTTGTTCCGCTCTGCTGCTGCCGCGTTTGATGCCCCGATAGAAAGAACCGACATCGGTCTGAATGACTTCCCCTTCTAAAACATCGTGGATTCTGTTTTCTATCCACTTTTTGCTGATATGAAACAGACCTGTGTATCGTCTCGGAAAAGCGATGAGTAGTTCTCTCAGACTCCGTTCGGTTGTCGTTGTGAGGTGAACTCGGTAGTCACTGTCATAAATGTCCACCGGTTCTAACAACATGGCTCCATCAAGTTGCTGCCAACCTGTAACAAATACCTCGTATGCAGGGTACCATGTGCCCGTTTTGCAGAAGGTATCATACGCCTGCTTAAAACGAGAAACGGCATCTGTATCGGAGTTCTCTTTCTCCAAAAATGCGATAAGTTCATCGTAATTTATCATTGACAATTAGCGATCAGTCGTCAGCGTTGCCCGCAAGCCTACACGCGGTTTGCGTCGCAGCCAGTAAAGAGGATTTCGTCTAACAAAGGGTGTCTCTTTGTGGTGTAGGAAACCGTTGGTCTCCTGCGCGAAGATACACAACCTAACATGTTATGCTACAATAGCTTCAAACCCCGTAGCTTGTAATGAATGGAGAGCGGCTATACGGAACGCACATTGTTCTTCCGCAAGGTAAATTAAAAAAACGTTCCGAGATAGATTGCACCGAGTCCGACAAAAATATCCCATTTCATCCAATGTTGAATGGATGCACAACTCTCTCTGGAGGCATCTTGACACAGGCGAATTATCAAACCTATTAGCACAAGGTCAACACCGATTAGCACGGCAATGAAGTAGTGCCATGAGTACCAACCGAATACATAAGGGATGGGACTGAACAGAATAACAGATGCCATGAAACCGATGGCTGTCCGAACCGCAATCCGTGGGTTGAGCGTTGCAAGCGTTTTTGCGTTATTTTTTAGGTCACCTTCTGTGTCCTCAAGGTCTTTGACGATTTCCCGCGCTGTTGTGAACAAAAAGGCAAAGGTTGCTGGAATGAGTGTGCCTTGCACCGCGTCTATTGCGACACCTCCAGAAATGAAGGTTAAACTCGTCAATCCACTGACGACTAAATTGCCAACAAAAGGGGTGCGTTTCAACCAGAAAGCATAACTTGCAAGCGCAACAAACACGAGAATGGCGATGCCTGTTGCATTTCTGTTAATAAGTGTTCCCAAACAGATGCCGATTACGGTAAGGACTATCGCAAAAATTAGGGCATCCGTACGCCGAATGCGTCCAGAGGGTAGCGGTCGCCGCGGGCGATTGATTCGGTCAATATTGTAATCACAGTAATCGTTTATGGCGTTTCCGGCAGAAAGCAAGACAAGTGCGGAGACAGAAACCAACAAAAGTCGGATATTGGTGAGGTATTCCATGTTCCCTTGACTGGCAAACATCCCACCGAGCCATGCAGAGATGAAGGCGATAATCCCGTTAAGTGGACGCGCCAACTCAAGATACGCGATCAATGTCTTCATTTTTGTGCTTGTGACCGTTAAATCATAATCTGTAGGGGTAACGGATACCGAAACGCGTTCCATACTACCAGCATGCAGATTGCAGTCTTGCTTGAACCAGAAGAGGTAGAGTGGAAAAGAATGTCCGCGCCGAGAAACCGAGAGCGTTCCCTCACAAATCGAGAATGGGTCTTCTCTTTAGACGAAAGAGGTGCACAGAGTAGATGAATCCGAGTGTGGCTGATAGTAAAATGAGGATAAGATACGCGAGGTTTCCACAAAAAACGAGTAGGCTCAGCACAGTCAAGAGTGTCAAAAAATTGAAGTCTCTCGTTTCCGGTAATACGCCTACGATTCATCCTCCAACTCATGAATTTTCGTTTCCAGTTCCGCAACCCGTTTTTGAAGTTTCGTGAATTCGGGGAGCAGTTCTGGCAATTTCCGAGTCGCCGCGTGAATTCGTAATTCTTGTTTGTGAGGACGTGCGGGGAATCCAGACAGATGACTACCGGCAGGCATATCCTTTGTAACTGCAGATTTGGCGTAAACAACACTGTCTTCGCCGAGTGTCAGATGTCCTGCTGCGCCTCCATGCCCCGCAATATTGACTCGGTCACCGAGCGTCGTGCTGCCAGCGATACCGACTTGTGCGGCGAGGCAACAATCTTCTCCGATGACAACATTGTGTGCGATCTGGACGAGATTATCCAATTTGGTGCCGCGTTTAATCAGCGTTTCAGCAAGTGTCGCTCTATCAATGGTAGTATTCGCTCCAATCTCAACGTCGTCTTCAATGACCACGGTTCCGATTTGCGGGATTTTGTGGTGTCGGTTGCTAACGGGTGCGAATCCGAAACCGTCGCTGCCAATAACTGCGCCGCAGTGGATGATCACCCGATTGCCGATGGTTACCTCTTCTCGGATACTGACATGTGGATAAATAAGACCATCAGCACCGATCTTCGTTCCTTCGCCGATGTAGACAAAGGGCTGAATAACGGTATCATCTCCAATTTCAACGTTGTCGGCGATATAGGCAAACGCTTGGATTGAGACGCGGTTCCCGAGTTTGACATTCTTACCTAAGATTGCGGTCTCATGTACCCCGGGAAGTGCACGATGGTTTTTATCCCACGCGAACATTTCTATAACTTTGACGAAAGCCCAATAGGGATTCTCAACACAGATAGTCGGCTTACCGTTACCGTTGACACCGCGGCCAATAATAATTGCGCCGGCTTGTGTTGTTGCTATGGCAGCGAGGTACTTGGGGTTAGCAACAAAGGTAATCTGACTTGGGAGTGCCTCATTGATTCCAGAAACTCCTGTAATTTCAATATCACCATCCCCAGAAAGATCGCCATCCAAGCGTTCACAAATTTCCTTGAGTTTCATGCATTTAGCCGTATTCCTTTCTCCGTAGATGTGAAAGATTATTCGGGGTTATACACCCCTCCCACAACTGGAGTTTAGGCAGTGTAGCGTTATTCGGATTTTTCGTTCATCAAGCCGATTAACTGTTGCGTCAAATCATAATCTTTTTTCACATAAAGTGTGATGAGTCGTTTTTCGAGGATGATGTCAAAATCTTCGGACTCACCGACTTTGACAATCAGTTCTTGAAGGTTGTTGTAAATCGGTTCCATCAACTCTTGCTCTTTTTCAAGCAGTGCCTGCTGTCCTATTTCGACCTCACGTTGGTATTCTTGCTGTTTGAGGCGAATTTCGTTGTCCATATCCGCGGTCTGTGCCCTTTCCACGAAGAGCTCGGTTTTTGCTTTCTTTTCTTGTAGTGTTCTGATCTCATCTGCCAACTGCTGCAACTTCGTTTTCAGGCGTTCGCTTGCCGCTTGGAGCAGTTCGGTTGCATCCGTCGCATTTTGGGATCCCTCCAAAACCTGTTGTGTGTTCACGACACCGATTTTGAAAGATTCCTGACCGATACTTCCCGAACTGAAACAGAAAACTGTGAGACCGATAATTAATAGAGTTAGACGTGCTTGGTAAGCACCCAACTGAAATGGTTTCATCAAATTCTTCGGGCTCGAAACCTTGAACTTTAGAGTTCGGAGGAAGCCCGCTCCTTTTTGCTTGACACAAAGTGCCGTAACTTGTCATCCTTACTGTTAAAAAAGATCTGCACTTAAAGCTGATAATGCGCTCAGTTGGCGCGTCAACATCTGCGAGTGCAGGACATTGTTTTAGAAGCCTGGACCAACCGTGAAATGGAATTTGCCAGCGGGTTCGCCGGTAACGCGATCCAAGCCATACCCCCAACCTAACCGAACTAACATGCCGAGCATGGTAAACCGTGCCTCAAGACCGAGCCCTTTTTTCATGTTAATTTCGCTGAAGACGTTTGTGGTGCTTTCATCCCACACCTGTCCTATGTCAAAAAACAGAGCGGCTGTGAGTTGTTGAGAAATTGGGACACGATATTCAAGGTTTGCAAAGAATACCTTATCACCGCCGTAGGGATTGATAAAACCCGTTTCATCTGGATCAGGATAGATTTCCCAATCTTCGTAACCACGAATACTATCTACACCGCCGAGGAAAAAGCGTTCATAGAACAGGAAATAAGCGTCGGTACTTTCACTGCGCATGATACCTGCGCGGACATGTGCTGCAATGACGTGGTTCCACCATCCACTATAGAACAAACTCGAGTCAGCATAATATTTCTGGAATTTATTATCTGCTCCCAAAATACCGCCGGAGTATTCATAGGAGAGTGTATGGAATGAACCTGCTGTTGGGTCAAACAAAGAGGTACGATAATCGCGGGTATCCCTTCCAAGAGCAAACAGAACACTACGCGTGGAGCGATTGTATAGTTCCCTATCTGGGTTGTGTGATTCCACATGTTCGTTCCGAAAGCGAACGGACAAATCAATATCATGTGCGATGGGTCTTCCGAGTGTTAGAGATGCACCTCGTCTTGCCCAAACGTACCGGTCGTATAAGTAGTTACTTCCGGCACTACGATTCAGGAGAGCACCGACCGTTCCATAATAGCGGCGGAAGCGGCGGTTGTCGTAGATCCGGGCGTTAAGCCGGGTGGGTGTACCCAAAATCCAAGGCGTTCCAAAACTGAGTTCGGCGGTATGGTGATCCCTTGTACCTAATTCGCCTTTTAAGTGGACCCGATACGCTTGTCCGCGAAAATTATTTTGTCCTACCTCTGCGACACCGAAGATACCGCCCTCACTGCCGTACCCACCTCCGAGACTCAGCATTCCTGTTCGAGGTGTTTCCGCAATATTAACTCTTAACTCTTTTCGGTTCTCTTCGGAGGTATCACTCGGAACGAAGTCGACAGCACGAATGAAAGAGCCCATCTGGAACAAGCGTTGCCGCGCTTTGCGTAGAGCTTTGACATCTAATAATTCATCCGACTTGATGTCCAAAAAATCCAACTCACGTTTAACGACGTGTTCTTTCGTTTTTTCTAACCCGGTAATGATTACCTTGTCGATAATTATGACATCCCCTTCGTTGATTTTCAAGATAATGTCAACCACGCCATCCGTTTCATTGAAAGTAGGAGTCGGTAGAACTTCTGAAAGGAGGTACCCTTTATCGAGATAAGCTTGCTGTAACTTGGCAATGGATTCGTCAAAAGTGGCGCGGTTAAAGATCTCACCTTCCGCAGGGTCGAGCATCCGGCGTATCTTCTTTTCAGAAAAGAGGTTCTTGGCGCCGGCTTCCACTTCAAGTGTGTAAGTTCCGATAATAAATTCGGGACCCTCGTCAACTGTAATATCGAGCATTAAGCCGGTTTTGTCTTCTGTGAACCGTTTTTCGTAGCCGACGACTTTCACTTGGGCAAAGCCTCGATCCTGATAATAATTGCGAATATTTAGAGATAGGTCTTCTTCCTCAAACAACATCTGATCGAACGGTTTACCCGTGCGGGTTTTGAGTTTTTTCCGTATCGCATTCGCGGAGACGTATGTATTTCCAATAAAGTTGATTTCCTCAATTCGCACCCTCGGTCCTTCGTTTATCTCAAACGTGACCTGGACGGTATTTGCCTCTTCGTCTTTATCGCCGATATGAGTTTGGATACCGACAAGGTAGTATCCCTTTTCGTGGTAAAGTTTCTGTAGGACTCGCTCGCTTTCCCACCGTCGCCGATCGCTATAAATTTCCGTAGGGCGAAGTGTAATCTCATTCTTAAGTTTGCTAGTACTCAAATTTTCGTTTCCAATAATGTTAATCCCTGAGATTTTAGGACTTTCGATGACCTTGTAAATGATTTCTAATCCGCTGTTTTCAAAGGATTCCACATCTACTGTGAGTTGGGAGAAGAAGCCTGTATCTTTGAAGAGGCTTTTCAGATCTTGTGTAAGCAGTTCTTCAGAGACTTCCTGCCCAACCTGTGTCTGAATGAGGGTACGCAGCATATCTTCGGAGGAAGTTTTCACGCCTTCAAAGGAAATTTTCTTGACGAGAAGCATCGAATCGCCAGCTGGTTTGGTGGTGTCTGCTGTGGTATCTTTATCTGCCTCAGTTTCCATCTGCTGTTCGGCAGTAGCTACTTGCGGGCCAAATACGGATTTTTCCGTTTCTTCTGCGAAAGCAGTGATCGCTGCAAATCCGATGAATAGACTTATTAGAATCAGAACGTTTTTTGGCGCACTCATAATTAGAGGTCCTCCTATATGTCGTAGGCGGTGCCACGCGTTTGTGGACGCAGTATATTGTGCCGTCATACTTCAGCGGTGTATATTGGGGTGCCGCAACTATGTGCGAACTGCCGAAATGCAGCAATGAGTTTTTCTGTTACTTTTCCGGGTTGACCGTCCCCGATAGCGCGTCGGTCTATTTTTACGACAGGTATAACTTCGGCGGCTGTGCCGGTTAGAAAACATTCATCAGCAATGTAAAGATCATGCCTTGTAAAAACGCGCTCTTCAACTTGCATTCCAGCATCGCGTGCGAGATCGATAACGCTATTCCGTGTCACACCTTCCAGAATACCCATGTGAACTGGTGGTGTGACAAGGACATCATTCTTTACCCAGAAGATATTATCACCGGTACATTCAACGACATAACCTTCTGCGTTGAGCATCAAGACCTCTTCTGCCCCTGATTGTTTCCCTTCAATTTTTGCTAAGATATTGTTTAGATAGTTCAACGACTTAATGCGTGGATTGATGGCTTCTGCATAATTCCTTCGAACAGAGGCGGTTACGATTTCCAATCCATCTTCATAGAATTTTTGTGGGTAAAGCGCAATTTTGTCTGCAATAATTATGATGCTCGGTTTTGGACATTTATCCGGGTCGAGTCCGAGATCTCCTACGCCGCGAGTGATAACCAATCGAATGTAAGCTTCCGTGAGATGATTGCGACGGAGTGTTTCCAGAAGCGTTTCCTTCATCGTTTCAATAGGAATAGGGATCTGTAACATGATCGATTTCGCAGAATCGTAAAGACGCTCAAGGTGTTCATCGAGTTTAAAGACTCTGCCATTATAGGAACGGATGCCTTCAAAGACACCGTCCCCGTAGAGCAAACCGTGATCGAATACCGAAATCTTTGCTTCTGCCTTTGGTAAGAATTCTCCGTCGATATAAATCAACATTTTTTAATTAGTGCCTCCTGAACTTTTTAACTCTGGGGCTTTTTGGCCACCGCTCAATTAACTGCACGACTTTAGAATATCAGCTTGGGATGATCAGAAACCTACCCATTGTCCCGCAGGTTTCCTCTATAGGAGGCCTGCGCCAGAAATGGAAGGTTTTTGTGTGGGCGTTTCTTTAACCCATGCCCCCAAAATTAAAAGACCTTTCCGTCAACAAGTTGGATAACTCGATCTACTTGTTCGGCGAGTTCTTGATTGTGAGTTACGATAACAAAGGTCTGACCAGATTTGGCGTTCAAATCCCATAGCAGTTCTAAAACAGCGTCGCTACTCCGTCGGTCGAGGTTACCAGTTGGTTCGTCAGCGAATACAACCTTCGGTTGATTAATGAGAGAGCGTGCGATTGCGACGCGTTGCCGTTCACCCCCAGACAATTGGCTTGGATAGTGTGAAAGCCTTTCGGATAACCCAACATAATCGAGCAATGACTCTGCCTCTTTATAAACCATTTTATTATTAGGCGATGTAATTAAGGCACCCATTGCGACATTTTCAAGTGCTGTAAATTCCGGTAATAGATGATGAAATTGAAACACAAAGCCAATTTCTTTGTTCCGAAATCGAGAAAGCTCTGTATCGGATAGCATGAATACGTCTTGTTCGTCGTATAGAACGCTGCCTGCTGTTGGTCTGTCAAGGGTTCCAATAATATGAAGCAACGTGCTTTTGCCTACGCCTGATGCTCCGACAATTGCGAGTAATTCTGACATGTATACTTCGAGGTTGATGCCTTGAAGAACCGGAAGTTCTGACTCGCCGTCATAGTAGGACTTGTGTAAATCTGCGATGCGGATAAGTATTTCTCTATTCATGTTGTAAGGCTTCAACCGGTTTTTAAATTTTCCTTGCGGTTCGTTGAGGCGGGTTTGATCCTTGACGTTCCGCTCCGTAAATCCGCCTTCCACTTCGTTACAGGCTATGCTCCAGATGTCCCGATTGTCCCTACTTCGTTTCTCTATTCATGTTGTAAGGCTTCAACCGGTTTTAGGTTTGCCGCTTGCCATGCCGGATATAGTGTCGCAAGCCAACAGATTAAAAATGAAAGTATATTAATAAAAGTAACAAAGAACCAATTCACTTGTATCGGCAGTTGATTCATCTGATAGACTTGACTCAGCCCGAGGTCTGCGAGCGAAATTGGTGTAACAGCACAGTAGAGCGCGAACCCTATCGCAATGAGCCATAAAACACCGATTGTGAATATCCATCCTTTACGGCGTGGTGTAATTCGCTTCAGTGCAATTAGTACTTGTAGGAAAATAGGCACAATGAGTACAACGGCGTACCAGTAAGACGGACGCACTGAATTGAAACTCAAGAGCCAACAGAGAACGAGTCCCAAAACCGTGCCTAATACCGTTCCGAGCATCCCGATGACACTCCCTTGAATCATGAAAATTCTCATAACGTTTCCGCGTGAAGTACCGAGTGTTCGTAGTGTTCCGACATCTTTTGTCTTTTCCATCACAGTCATGATCAGTGTGCTTGCGATATTGAAGGATGCGACCAAGATGATAAGTGCTTCAATAATGACGGTTGCTATCTTTTCCAATCGGAGTGCTGAAAAGAGGGGTGCCTGCATCTCCATCCATGTTCTGGCATCCGGCATTCCTTCTAAGACGGAGAACTGAACTTTATCCTCAATCTGTCTGGCGATCCGAGGTGCTAATTCCGCATCGGTTAATCGAACGAAAATCGTATTGACTCGATTCTCTTTATTATACATCTTTTGAGCGGCTTGTAGATGAATGAACCCGAAGTTGTTGTCATAAACCGCTAACTCGGATTCATAGAAACCAATCACGACGAAGTTCGCCAAGTCCGGTATGAGCATTGACTCGTTTACGGGGTGTTTCGCAAGATTCACGATGAGTCGCAGCATGTCCCCTTTAATAACACCGAGGCGAGCTGCCAAACGTCCTCCGAGTACAATGCCACCTGTGATGGTTTCATCTCTGATGAGTCGAGCGTCTTCAATATACTGCGAGTCTTGTAACGCCGTGGAGCCGTCCACAAATTTTGAGAAACCGGTGACTTGGTCTTCCTGAACTGGATCGATGCCCTTAATGTAAATTACGTCCTGAATGGTATTGCTGCGCTCCCGAAAAACAGCACTCTGTGCCCAAACAACGGGTGATGTTGCTACGACTTCATCAATTGTCTCAATTTGTGAAATACGTTTTTGATAATCATCAAAGAAACTGTTATCGTGTAACCGGAAGACAACATGTGCCTCATTTGCGAGGAACCTATCCTTAAGTCCCTGTTCAACGCCATCTAAGATAGCACTTACGAGTATCACTGTTGCTACACCAAGCGCGACACCACCAATGGAAATAATACTGATAATTGAAATGAAGGATTGTTTCCGCCGTGAGCGTAGGTAGCGGGAGGCTACGAGCCATTCAAATCTCATTTTTTAAGCGATTGCTCCTGAACTGCTGCGTCTGTTGTCCTTGCAGTTTTCCAATTGGTAAGAAACCTTTGATAGCCTCACAGCAGTTCTTTAAACAACTTTAGCGTCGAAGTCTGCTTTTAGCATCCCGTATCCCATTAAATCCTCAAAATTATCCCATTTTTTTACGTGTTGTCGGAAGCATCCTTCATATCGCATTCCGATTTTTTCCAGCACCTGTCCAGAAGCAACATTTCTTTTGAAGTGCTTAGCATGAAGTCGGTTTAGTTTCAACACTTCAAAGCTATACGCAACAACAGCCTTTGCTGCCTCAGTAGCATAACCGCAGTTCCAATAAGGTTTCCCTATCCAGTAACCGAGTTCGCCATTTTTGTTCTTTGGGTTGAGTCTAAGTGCTATCCCGCCAATTAAGTTTTTGTCCGTTCTGAGCGTAATTGCGAAGTTGAGTGCTTCGTCTTTTTCAAACTGCCCGTAACAGGAACGAATCCATTTTTCAGCCATACCATCTTCGTAGGGGTGCGGCATATTCGGTAACGTTGCTGCTATGTCGCGATCACCAGCAAGGCGTTGCACATCCGTCGCGTCTTCAAGTATAAGCGACCGAAGTAGCAATCTTTCCGTAAGGAGGGGCGGCGCGGACCTCATTTTTCTATGAACTCATATTTTAGTATACGATATTGGATTGTATCTTCAAAAAAATGTCTTTCTGGATCTTTCGGGATATATTCGGTGTAGTGCATCCCGATTTTTTCCAGCACCCGCCCCGATGCCGGATTTCGTTTGAAGTAGTAGGCGTAAATCAGTTCGATGTCATGTTCACGGAACCCATAAGCGACAACGGCTTTTGCTGCTTCAGTGCAATACCCTCGGTTCCAATAAGGTTTTCCAATCCAATAGCCGAGTTCTGCATCTTTGTAAGGTAAGTGAATCCGAAAGTTCAAACCAATTTTGCCAATCAACGTACCATCACTCCTAAGCGTGACCGCGAGATTCGTACGTTCGCCGTCTTCAAACCATTCGTGGCACCACTGAATCCACTCCTCTGCCGTCCCATCTTCATAAGGATATTCTATTTCATCAGTGGTCGATGCCATATCGGGATCGTTAATAAGACGTTGCACGTCGGATGCGTCTTCAAGCGTAAACGAACGGAGTATCAACCTTTCTGTATGAAGTATCGGCGAAGTTTTCATCTTACCTTTCCGGACGCATCTGTGGAAACAGGATGACATCTCGGATGGAGTATTGGTTCGTTAGCAACATTGTCAATCGGTCGATACCGATGCCGAGTCCACCTGTCGGCGGCATACCGTACTCCAACGCTCGTAAATAATCTTCGTCCACCATGAAGGCTTCATCATCACCAGCCTCTAAACTGTTCGCTTGCTCAAGGAACCGTTGACGTTGATCGACTGGGTCGTTGAGTTCGCTAAAGGCGTTTCCAACCTCCATTCCGCAGATAAAAAACTCAAAGCGTTCAACGAATTCTGGATTATCGGGCTTCTTTTTCGCAAACGGTGAGACCTCGATAGGATGATCCGTTATAAATGTTGGCTGAATCAGTTTCGGTTCCACAAATTTGTCAAAGAGTTCAGCGATTATCTTCCCTTTCGTCTCATCACCTACCAGTTCAACACCGGCATTGATTGCTTTCTTGTATAAATCATCTGCTGAGAGTGGAACGGGATCTATGCCGCTGTGCTCTCGAACTGAATCCACCATACTCAGTCTACGCCAAGGCGGTGTTAGGTCGAGTTCATGGTCTTGATAATGAATCTTCGTTGTCCCGTGAATGATTTTTGCTGTGTCAGCGATGAGGGTTTCGGTGAGTTCCATTATCTGGATATAGTCAGCGTAGGCTTGGTAGAGTTCAAGCATTGTGAATTCGGGGTTATGATCCCTGTCCATTCCTTCATTTCGGAAATCACGCGAGAACTCATAAACACGATCGAATCCTCCGACGATGAGGCGCTTGAGGTAGAGTTCATTTGCGATACGCAGATAGAGTGATTGCTCCAATGTGTTGTGATATGTTGTGAACGGGCGAGCGTTTGCCCCACCGTAAATTGGTTGAAGGACGGGCGTTTCTACTTCAATAAAGTTTTGTGCATTGAGCATGTCGCGAATTGCTTGAACAATTCGTGTCCTTTTAAGGAATACGTCCTTCACCTCAGGATTCATGATGAGGTCAGCGTAACGTTGCCTGTAACGGGTCTGTTTATCTTGTAAACCGTGCCATTTTTCAGGAAGTGGTCGAATGGATTTTGAAAGGAGGTGTATTGAGTCAACAAGAACAGTGAGTTCACCCGTGCGCGTCCGAAAGATTGTTCCCTCAGCACCGACAATATCACCAGTATCAAAGCGTCGATATGTTTTGTATGGCTCTGCCCCGACGTTATCCCGTCGGACGTAAATCTGAATTCTACCTTCGCCGTCTTGCAGATGTGCAAAACTGCTTTTTCCATGGTCGCGTTTCGTCATGATCCGACCAGCGATTCGGATTTTCTGAGTTTCGTCGGGTGTTTCTTCAATGCCAGCAAAGTCTCTGTGAATAGCGGACGTGGTGTGTGTAGGTTCATATTTATGCGGATACGGTTCTACACCAAATTTGCGAATTTCGTCTAATTTCTCGCGACGTTGCTGAATTAGGTCCTTTGTTTCTTCCACAGCTCTTCCCCTTTTTTATTTTATTTTTTCTGATAGACCGTTGCTATATTTCAGTAATATTCTAACAATTATACCGTAGATTCGTCCATAAAGCAACCAAAAAAGTAGAGCCATTCAGTTTTCGGTTTTCTGAGCATTATCAGGAATAGGTGCGCGCTATTATCAGTAAGAATCGGGAGAAACACCCCTCCTACAAGAGTGGTTCGTGACAATCAAATGCTTTGCCAAAAAAGAAGTATTATTTCTCCTGTGCCTTCATTTTGAGATAACTTTCGATGAAGGGGTCTAAAGCACCGTCCAACACGGCGTTAACATTACCCGTTTCGACGCTTGTGCGCAGATCTTTGACGCGTTGGTACGGGTGCAGGACGTACGACCGGATTTGGCTCCCAAAGTCAATTTCTAAGCGTTCACTCCGCTGTTTTGAAATCTCCGCTTCTCGTTCCGCACGATATTTCTCATGCAGACGGGAACGGAGTAATTTCATGGCGATTTCTCGATTCTTATGCTGCGAACGTTCATTCTGGCATTGGACGATAATTCGGGTGGGTTTGTGTGTAATCCGGACCGCGGAGTCTGTGACGTTGACGTGCTGCCCACCTGCCCCGCTTGCGCGATAGAAATCTATCCGTAAGTCTTCGGGTTGGATATCCACTTCCACGGTGTCGTCGATTTCAGGGGTTACGTCGATAGCAGCGAAGGAGGTATGCCGCCGCTTGTTGAAATCGTAGGGAGACAATCGAACGAGCCTGTGCACGCCTGCTTCGGCTTGTAGATAGCCGTAAGCCGAAACACCCGTAACAAGGATTGTCGCGCCTTTGATGCCTGCTTCGTCTCCTGAGGTGAGGTCTACGATTTCTGTCTGGTAGCCGCGTTGGTCGCACCATCGAAGGTACATACGCATTAACATCCCAGCCCAATCCTGCGCGTCAATCCCGCCAGCACCAGAGTGAATGTTGAGGATTGCGTTGTTCTCGTCAAACTCACCCCTGAGCATTAAGCGGAGTTCCATCTGTTCGAGACGACTCGTGGCGTTGTTCAATCCGTCGGCAATTTCATGCTGTAAACTCTCATCGTTTTCTTCGGTCGCGAGTTCAAGCAGAGTTTGGATGTCTTCAATTTTGAGGGCAAGGTCTTCGTACGTCCCGATATCATCTCGGAGGCGGGCGATTCGCTGGTTAACTTTTTGAACGCGTTGTGTATTGTTCCAAAAGTCAGGGGCAACCGTTGCCTCTTCAAGTTCTGTTAATTCTTTTCGTTTTTCAGCCAGGTCAAAGATAACCTCTGAGTTCTTGAAGGCGGGTTTGCATCTCTTCAACCTGGTTCTTTAAATCTACAAGCATATTATTCCTCATCAATTACTTAGAATGTTTACGACGAACCCGAATGATGATTTGACTGCCGAACCATCCAACGCAAATAAGCGCGCACAGGCTCGGAAACCAGTCGCCGTAGCGGGTATAGAATGTCTGTTTGTGTTCCGTGGATGAAAGAAGTGGGACGGATGCGACGAGAATTTCCTGAGCGGTATCAGGTGTAATCAAGGGAGTCGTTATCCTACCAAACTTGTCTACGATACACGTAAATCCACCGTTTGCGCATCGGAACACAGCAATTCGGTTCTCAATCGCGCGGAACGGTGCCATTGATAGATGCAGTTCAGGGAAAGCGGTCCCCTTGAACCAAGCATCGTTTGTGAAAATTCCCATGACCCTCGCACCTTTCTGGACAGGTCTGCGAAATTCGTCAGGGAATACTGACTCAAAGCAGATAGAAACACCAACCTCTATTCTCTGGGAGGCAGTCTTGTCTTTAACGTTAAACACGGGTAAAAGGTTTACTGTTTTTCCGTGAGCGAAGGGTTCAAACTGGATAAAATTGGGGATGAAATCCGGTAGGAGATGGGTCAGAGGCACGTATTCACCGAATGGAACAAGGTGCATCTTCGCATAGTCTCCATGTATCTTACCATCTGGAGCTATCGAAAGAACGCGGTTAAATATTTCCTCTTTTTCAACATTTTTGGAAAATTGACCTATCGCTTTGTCTGTTTCTCCCATGTTAGCTGTACCGAGGAGTATTGGAACCCCTATATCACGAAGCATCTGCGAGAATTTTCTGTAATATATGGGCCATTCGCCTGTCAGTGCCCTGCTGCGTGTTGCAGTTTCGGGCCATATAATTAACTCCGGAGCTTCTTTGCTGGCTTTATGCGTCAACTCGATATAGCGTTGCAAAATCTTTGGAAACTGACGAGGATCCCATTTCTGAAGTTGGGAGATATTACCGGGGATGAGCGCAACTTTTAAGGTCTCGACGTTTGTTTGATTTATTGCGTTTGTGCCTTTGTTTAAGGGGGCAGCATCCCGGAGTTGGAAGAGCCCGTAACTAAAACAAAAAAGCGTCAGGATCAGCGGTAGGACTACGCCCCAAATTTCCTGTCGCCACTGATGACGGTTACAAAGCAAGGTAGCGATACCAACATTGAAAAGCACGATGACGAAACTGATGCCGTGTACACCGATAAGCGAGGCTACCTGTATGCCCAACAGATTATTCCATTGCGAATAACCGATACTGCCCCATGGAAATCCTGTTATCATCCAACTCCGAACCCACTCTAATGCTGTCCAGATGCAGGCGGCGGACAGAGAAAACAGGATGCTGGAGTGCCTTGGCACAAACCTCATAAGCACTGCGAAAACAGCGAAATAGAGTGCCGTGTATCCCACTAATAGTAGGTACCCGACCATTGTAGCAAAGATATTCGCATACGGGTAGAGTAGAAGGATCGCCGGGAGCAGACCTGCGAAGAACAGAAAACCCGTTAGGTAACCGAGCCAAAAAGCGGATTTCCAGTTTGTTGCTCGCGTCAGGGCAACGAAGAATGGTACCATCGCGACCCAAGCAAACGGAAAGAGATTCAAATTTGGGAAGCTGAGGAACAGCAACAGTGCTGAAAGCACTACAAGTATCCAATTTTTAATTTTACCTTGCGGTTCGGTGAGGTGGGTTTGATGCATAGCGTGTCTTTGCGTAAATCCGCCCTCTACTTCGTTACGGGCTTAGGGTTCAGATTTATTTTTCCAAGATGGCAGCCTGCAACAACGGCGCAGGCGGATATGAGAAAAAACCTTCAATGAACAAGTGACTTCATTTAACGCCTTGCGAACAATTAAAAGAGGTCTGTTTTCAAGAGGTGCGAGATTTTGATGAACACAATTCGCTCAGTGTCTCCTTCGACATCACGATTGTCGTTGTAGACGACAAACAGATTGCTTTCAGGTCGATATTCATAGGCGAAGAGTGCGAAGACGCGGCGTTCTTTTTCTAATGTGAATTCTGCACTGGCTCTTGCATACATACGCTGGGCAAACTGATAGTTCACGACGAGCCGACGCGTCCATTCGGAGAGTTCCCACGCTGTTGTATCGGGTTGTTTTTCATGGAGTCGTTGCAAAATGAACTCAAAACTGAGTTTGGCAGTCGGACGGATTGTGATTTCGGGGCGGAGAAAGAAAATGTTTTTGTCATTTCGTATACCGAAGTTGCCGGTGTTTCGGATTTGCACATATTTCGGTGGGAACCACCCGACGAAGAAACGAGCGGTTCTGTCCTCATATAATTGATTGTCGTCATCATCAATGTGATTATACCATTCAGGTCCGATGAGAAAGAAAAAATCTTTAACGCCGAAGAGTCCGCTAAAACCCGCCCTGTGATTTGTGAGTTCTCCTGCGTGATTCGTGAGGCGTTCATATTCGACTTCACCGCGAAGACGTTCAACAGTGCCTTTGTACTGTTTATTATAGCGACTTCTGATAACCACGCCACGTCTATCGACGCGTGGGACGAAACCGGTTTCAGGGTAAAAATGCTCCCCGATATCTGCGTAGATCGCATCGAGTGAGAATACGTTTGTCCGACGGGCAAGTTGGACAAAGACAAGGTCGTCCTCGGTACGCTCTGCCATATCCAAACCCCCTGCTTTCCATTCTCTTGCGTATTCCAGATTAAGACTCGTAGCGGCGGGGAGTTGAATGCGGGCATCAAGTCCACCTGCTCGGTCGTACGTGGCACCGCGTTGTTTGTTAACACCCAAGAACCCCACAGATGACGTTTTGCCGACCTCCCGTTGCAATCGAAGAACGGAGTAGTTATAGTTCGCAAGGGGCAGTTCGCCTGCTTCAATCTCTTTATCAGGGTTTTCCGGTCCGGCGACGGCTCCCACGAAGGCAAGATTATATTTGCTGTATTTCCCAATAACCTTTCCACCACCGATCAGATTTTCAACCCGTCGGCTATAGAAGAGATCGAGAGGCATCTGGAAGAGTTCGTTTCCTTCAAGGAAAAATGGGCGTTTCTCAGGGAAGCGGAGTGGAATGTCAGTGAGATTCACAAGGTCGGGGTCTGCCTCGATTTGCGCGAAATCTGGGTTTAAGGTCAGGTCAACTGTGAAGTCTTTGATAGGATATCGAAGGTCGAGTCCAGCATCTGCTTTCACGGCAGTTGTCGTTTCACCATCTCCGGGTTGCAGCATTTGTGGCTTTAGCGTCGCATAAGGTTTGAACTTCACGGGTCTTTTGGTAACCAAGTCTGAGATGGGGAGGTCTGTCAGATGCCCGAATTCTGAGACAGCGTACTGGCGTTCCCCCAAATCTGCCCATGTTTGTTCTTCCGCGGGTGATTCGTCGTTGCGCCAAAAGTTGATGCCCCAAGTCGCTATTTCCTTTTCTTTTGAGAATCGGAGTTCGGCAAACGGAATCGCGAATTCTGCTGTCCAACTGTCTGTTCCTTCTGCGGCTTGACCTTGCCAGTCGCAATCCCATGAAATGGCAGTGCCGATCATAGACTGACCGGTACGTCTATTGGCACCTTCATTAATCAAACGTCGGTCGGTTTGCGTACCGAGTGGATTTAAGGCGAATGCATAACAGTTTCTGCCATCAAGGAAAGTATCGATTAAAACTTCGACATGGTCATCGGAAAAGAAGAACGAGTCGCGACGTGTAAGGTTGGCTGCGAGATTGCCCATGTCGGTCTTAAAACATTCAAATGCAACATAGAGATTATTGGCATCGTAGGCGAGGTAGATAGTGGTTGGCTGAGTTGCGGGTTCACCACGCTGTGGTTCAAATTGAATCAATTCACCCGTTTTGGCACTATTTTGCCAGCATACATCGTCCAATTTTCCATCTATTGTCGGAGGTGTTTCCGTGTGTACTGCTTGAATCACACGGTTCGTGTGAATTTCGGGAACCTCGTCATTCGTGTCTGCAGGCAATACCTTAAAGCTCCATAAACAGAGAGTGAGGTAGGCTGCTAATATCAGGTGCGGGCTAAGTCGAGCCCTAATTGTTCGCATTGGTTTATGTCTTCAGAGCCTCCTTGTAGTGTCAATCTGTTTTACGATTTTAACGTGTTACCACTTTTCTGTCAATATCAAAAACGAGCGGGCTGTTTTTTTGCTGCGGTGAATGTAAACTAAATTAAAGCGATTTGCGTTATTGCTCGCGTTGTTATATAATATTCTATGTAGTATTGCTTATGAATTAACAAATGGAGGGATTAAGTGTACTTTTTTATGCGCAAAATCTTCATATTGCTTTTATGTCTTGTGATCTTCTTTCCGGTAGTGGCTCTGGCAGGACCGGGTCGAACAGGCGCGCAAATTTTGAACCTTGGTGGCGGTGCGCGGGCGAGAGCTCTCGGCGACGCTTTTTCTGCGATGTCTGGGGATGTAACTACGTCGCTCTGGAACCCAAGTGGTTTGGCAGATATGCCCGATAGTAAATTCCGTTCTGGTAGAAAAGCGGCACAAGCCTCAATGTTTTATACAGATTACAGTGCACCTTTCGGGGAAGCAGGAGAAGGGTTATACTATACCTTCATCTCTGGCGCGATGCCTCTCGGCGAAGTCGGAACTATCGGCGCGACACTCCAGATGCAGGGACAGGGCACAATCGCTGTGACAACGGATTCCCCTGATATTCTTCGTGAGGAAAGTCTCGGCACCAATTTTGCCTTGACGTTCTCATACGCCGACCGTATAACAGAGTCTTTATCAGCCGGAATCAACGGTAAAATGATTCGGATGGTTCTCGGACGCGAGAATGGAAGTTCTTATGCCGTTGATTTGGGGATGCAATATCTCCTTCCGTTCGATCCTATTCCGACGACGCTCGGTGTTGCGATTCAGAACGTCGGACCGGGTATATCTTTCATTGATGAGAACCAAGCAGATCCCTTACCGCGATTCTTACGAATCGGTACTTCTATGAGTCTTTATCAGTCAAGGTATCACCACATTCGCCTCCTCATTGGTGGCACAGCCTATATTGACAAATTGGCAGAAGATGAAAACGAATTAGCCGTTGATTTGGATCGGCTGAACGCTGAAAGAGAGGAAAAACTCACCCGAGAGCAACTCCTTTCCGATCGTGGGGTCGGTATCCGGGCATTTGAATGGCGCCACCTTCAAAAAAATCTCGGCTTGGAGTACTGGCTCGGTGGTATGCTCGCCTTGCGTGTTGGCTACAAGTCGGAACCCGGCATTAACTTACCGGACTTGACAGATTACATTACTGCCGGTGTAGGTGCCCGATGGTATCTATTCAATATTGACTTTACAATTGGACCGAGCTTCGGTCCAAGCCGCTCGCGACTCTATGAAACCACTTTGATGTTCATCTTTTAGAAGGAAAACAACGAAAAGTGAAATCTAAGACCCAAATTTTAATAATCGTGCTGATGTTATGTTTAGCGTCCGGTCTCTGTGTAGCATCCGAAGGACCTCGCGCGCCACTACTCACAACTTTTTATTTAGATTCCGCACTTGGAAGCCGAACGCTTGAGAATCAATCCACTGTTGTTATGGAGGCGACCCAAGAGTTTCAGGCTCGGAAATCTCCAAACGAGGCGTTCCTTTATTCGCTCGTCATTCCCGGTATGGGACAACTCTACACAGGTGCAAAACGCGGTTATCTCTACGCCGCCGCAGACGTAGTTTTACTCGGCACCTATTTCTTTCTACGAAACAATGCCTCAAACACTCGAGAAGACTATCGCGATGTCGTCAGACAACATGTTATCTTTATCGGTCCTGGTTCCTTTGAAGACTGGGATCCCATTGAGGATTTTGAGCACGCCACGCAATATGAAACATGGAATCATGTCTACGACTCGGAAGAAACTCGGGCACGCACTGGCAAGTGGTACTGGGCAGATCTTGATCCAAACTTAAAAAACGAACCCGACTTAAACATCGGTTTTGACTCGCGTCATCGGCTCGAAGGGTTCGATTTACGGCAAAAAGCGAACGATACCTTTCAACTCGCTCGTACGATATTAGGCATGGCGATTTTAAATCACGTTGTGAGCGCAGTGGAAGCACGGATTACAGCCAAGCGTTTCAATACCCGTTTACAGAATAATACACAATCACAAGTCAACGCTCTTGAAATAGATTTACGAACTGACATAACGGCAGGTGCACTCATAGGTGCGCTCGTCGTAAGTAAAAGGTTTTAATTGTAGCATGATGCACGTCACATCTGGGCGAGTACGCCGCAAAACTGTTAGTTTGTGCGGGTTTGAAGGACAATATTACACATCCAGACGTGTTTGGAAGTATCCCACTAATTCTAAAATTACCATACGGATACCATAAAGAAGAGGAGAATTCTATGCCATTAGATGTATCATCACTTTTGGAAGCACTCAATTCGGTAACTGCTATTCCTATTGTTCCATTTGAAGGGGACGAGATTGATTACACCGGACACGCAAAAAATATTGACTATTTGATGCGCAACAACTATCTTGACGAAGGACGGCAGCGTGTCATTGCCATCGCTGGGACAAGTCTGATCCATCATATCAGCGAAACCGAGCAGCTTCGTCTCATTGACCAGACAGGACAACAAATGGGGGATAGCGGTATCCTCATGTCTGGTATTGTACCCAATCCGATTCGTCAAGCCGGGCAACTCATTGAAGCACAGTCTGAACTCCATAGACCACCAGATGTGTATTTGCTCATGCCTCTGACGGGGGTATCAAGCCCAGAGGGTATCTATCAACAGTACATGGAATTCGGTGAGCAATACGGCACTGCTTGTGGGGCGCGGTTTCTCTATTATTTCCGGCAGAAACGCGACATGGCAGCAGTCATTCGTCTCCTAAACGATTCACCGCATTTCGTTGGTGTGAAGATAGGAACCGGTGAAGAGGATGTCGTGCCGCTCGTTGAAGGCGTTGGGGATAGCGGAATTGTGATGTGGGGCATTGGGGATAGATGTACCCGTCCGGCCCAACTCGGTGCGAAAGGGCATACCTCCGGTATTGCGGTCGCTTTTGCGCGTGCCTCTGACGAAATTAATAACGCACAACGTCGCGGTGATTATGATACCTCTGCCCGTATTGAAACCGACATTGCACCCCTTGAGGAGATTCGGTTCATGAACGAGCGAGTCTATAACTATTCTGCCGTCGTTGAAGCAATGATTTTGAGCGGTTTTGACGATATTGTCGCTGGGACGGGGGGTCCATTTAATCCGCGTGTTCCGTCAGAAATTCAGGAGCAACTCCGCGGGGTGGCGCGAAACTTAAAGCGGTATCATTGAGGATTGTAGATACAGGTCTTGCGCTGATGGAAACCGCGGGCAGTGCGTCTGAAAACCGTCTAAACATAAACCCAGGAAAAAATGGAGGTCAGTGATGGTCTGTAAAAATCTTGACCCCCTCCTGTAACAATGCTATAATAGAATTACAGGGCTTACGCAGCTGCCTTTGTTGGCGAAGTTTCTTAGAAAAAACACCCTTCGACAGCAAAACACCTCGCCCATGGTGGGCAGTAAATCCTTTGCTTCCTTCCATTCGGTGCGAATTACCCTTGCAGGAAATTTACGAACGCGTTCCATTTTCTGATTAGGAACGCTACAACGCAAAGTACATGAAGTGAGATCTCCACATGTCGTATGATAGTTTAGCACTTCGTCTGGTCGTCCAAGAATTGCGAGAAACCCTTTTAGGCGGTACAATTCGACACATTGAACAGGCGAACCCCCACACCTTTTCATTCAAGATAGGTCGCGGTGCCCAGTCGCATTGGCTGACTTTATCGGCGCATTCCTTGCATGCCCGCGCACATCTCACCGAGAAACCTCTACCCGGGCAAAAACAATCCTATCTGGCGGATTTTCTCACAACACATCTCAGGCGTGGCACCGTTACTGCCATTGAACAACTCGGTTGGGATCGGATACTCAAGATAACCGTTCAACCCGTTTCTGATGAACCGATACAGCCGTCTCCTAAAGCCATTATCGCTGAATTCATGGGTAAACATAGCAACATCATCCTGATTGACGCAACCGACGACAGGATTTTGGAAAGTCTCAAGCGTATTGATGAGACAATGAGCCGACATCGAGAGATTTTGCCCGGTGAAACTTATACGTTGCCACCGCAGCAGGAGAAGTTGGACCCTTTAACGCTCGATGAGGCAGCGTTCACTGAACTTGTCGGTGAGGAAAAAGAGGTGAGTTGGCGGCAGCTTTTTAACAAAATTGACGGTTTTAGTCCAACACTCGCAAAAGAGGTTGTCGCTCGGGTACCGGAAACGGGACTCTGGGAGGCGTTTCGACAGGTTATCGGCTGTTTCGATGCACAACACGCTTCACCGCAACTGCTCATGGATAGAAATGAACCGATTGCCGCGTCGGCTATGCTACTGCATCAAGTCCCACACGCTTCCTCTCAGGCGTTTGACACAATGAGCGAGGCACTCACCGCATACTACGAGGCGGTTACGCTAAAAGAGGAGATGGCTTCGGAACGCCGGACTCTCACACAAGCGTTGACGAAACAGGAGAATCTACTTCAGCGGAAAGCAGATGGGTTACACGCCGATCTCGGACGGGCAGAGAAAGCGGAGGATTACCGCATTCAGGGTGAGTTGCTGCTCGCCAATCTACACGCTATCACCCGCGGGCAGCAACAGGTAGCGTTGCAAAACTATTACAGTCCTGATCTCGAAATGCTGTCGATTCCCTTGAATCCGGAACAAAGTCCATCCGATAACGCACAAGCCTATTTCAAGAAGTACACAAAAGCGAAACGCGGACGTTCACGTATCCAGCAGCTCATTGCGGATGTAGAGGCGGATCAGGAGACACTTCGACTGTATGCTTCCAAATTAGACGCTGCTGATACTTTAGCCGCACTGCAGCGTCTACGGACGGAATTTGTCGCGAACGGCTATCTCAAGGCACCGCAGCGCGGTAAGCAGAAACAGGAGGTAGGTGCCGGTCCTTTCCGAAGGTATACCTCTACCAACGGTTTCCAGATGTACGTTGGACGTAACAGTCAGTCGAATGACCTACTCTTGCGCCAAATTGCCAAGCCTCGCGATATGTGGCTTCATGCCAAGCAGATTCACGGTTCACATGTTATCATCCGCAATCCAGAGAATCGTCAGGATATTCCGATGCCGACGTTGCTACAAGCCGCGCAACTCGCTGCGTACTACAGCAAGGCACATCATGCGAGCAATGTGCCTGTTGATTATACATGGGCGCGGTATGTCGTGAAACGCAAGGGTAACGTCGCTGGTTATGTGCATTATACGCGTGAAAAGACATTATTTGTTGAGCCTGCCGTGCCTAAGTCGAAGGATAAATAAAGGAAATTTTGAATGACTGACTTGAGAAACACAATTGCTCACATTCTTGAACACGAACATCGTGGGAAGTAATTACGATGGGTGCGTGTTGTAAACGCTTCCTACCAACCTACCGAAATGTATGGACATCAATTCATAATCCTGTTATACTATTCCCCAAAATTAACATAGGAGAAACTCTTATGAAACTGGTTAAGTTTTTCATACTGATTGCACTGCTATGTGCTGTCGGTCTTTGTTCGGTAGGAACCGCTACAGCGTTAGAAGAATGGGTACATGTTGATATAGAGCCCTATGCAAACACGAAACTCGTTAAACACGAGTGGTGGACGAAAAATGCTGGGGATAGCACCCTTTCTCGATTGCCTATCGGTGAGGTGGATGAGTTCGAGGGACCCGACGGAAAAGTGGAGTTTCAAATTATAGACGGTGCCATTGTTCTCTTCGGCACCAATGCCGCGATATGGCCCAAAGCGGTTGAAGACATCGTCGTTGGAGGTAAGGCAAAGTTCATCTATTTTTTCCACTCGACCGGGTGGGAACAGAACGGCGTTCCAAGCTACATGTTCGTGATGAATTATCAGGATGGTAAGAAGGAAGAGCTTGAGATGATTTCAGGTTTTAATTCCGATGATTGGTGCCACGACGATGCTGAGCTTCAAGACGATAACTCGGTCTGGGGATGGGTCAAGAAGGAAGGCGGTCCTTGTGGACACGCGGGGTTAATTACCACAAAATGGGAAAACCCGCGACCCGACATACGGATTGAGACGATAGATGCGATTTCTTTGGAGTTAGGGTCAGTGCCTGTCATTCCAGCGATCACCTTAGGCGAAGCGTCACTCGCTGTTGATCCGGCACAGAAATTGGCGATCACTTGGGGAACTCTGAAAAACCCACGTGGATTCTAAAGTTTACTCACAGGCGAGGTATCTTGGGGAAAAGAAAGGGAAACGCCCTATCAATAACCCTCAGCAAAACACCTCGCCTATTTTTATGCTTCGCGTCTGGCTATATTCAGAGTCAGAAAGAGTTGGGAATCGGTGTGTTTTTGCTGGGGTGTTTTCCGCATTCTACCGAGGAACTGAATGCTTCTGTGCGTTCTACTATAAAAAATTGACTTTGTGTGTCGTCTATGCTATAATTATAGTAGCGATTTGTGATCGCAACATTTTGAATATCTAACATTGCAACACTAAAAATTAATACAGGAGGAATTCAATGCCAGCAAAGCAAATTATCTTTGACGAAGAAGCGAGGGTGGCACTCAAGCGCGGCGCGGATACCCTTGCCGAGGCTGTGAAGGTTACCCTCGGTCCCCGAGGCAGGAATGTTGTCATTCAAAAATCTTTCGGGGCACCGCTGGTAACATGCGATGGTGTCACCGTCGCAAAAGAAATTGAACTCCCGGACCCCTATGAAAATATGGGTGCCCAGTTACTCGAATCTATTGCAACGAAAACAAACGATGTCGCAGGCGATGGAACGACCACTGCTACCTTGCTGGGTCAGGAAATCCTTCATGAGGGTCTCAAGAACGTCACTGCTGGTGCCGACCCGATGCAGTTGAAGATTGGTATAGACAAAGCCGTCGTCGCTGCTGTTGATGCGATTACCGCACAGAGCCGTGCGGTTAATACACATGAAGAAATTTTACAGGTAGCCGCAATCGCCGCGAATGACCCTGCAAACGACAGTAATATCGGCGCGACTGTCGCTGAAGCACTTGAAAAAGTTGGAAACGACGGGGCTATCACTATTGAGGAGGGCAAAACCTCAGAGACGACTGTTGATATTGTTGAAGGAATGCAGTTTGATCGCGGTTTTCTTTCACCCAATTTTGTAACTGACATGCAGGCACAGGTGGTCGAATTTGAGAATCCTTTTGTTCTCATCAATACCGAGAAAATTACCACAGTGACGGATCTTGTGCCGATTATGGAAAAGACGATGCAACTCGGCAGACCCTTGTTTATTATCGCCGAGGATGTTGAAGGCGAAGCACTCTCTACACTGGTGGTGAATAAACTCCGTGGCAACCTTCAAATTGCCGCCGTTAAAGCCCCCGGTTTCGGTGATCGCCGTAAAGAGATGTTGGAAGACATCGCCATCCTGACCGGTGGTCAAGTCATCTCTGAAGAGACAGGCATCCGTCTGGAAAACATCGTTGTGGGCATGCTCGGAACAGCCCGACGTGTCGTTGTTGACAAGGATAACACTACGATCGTTGGTGGTAGTGGTGCTAAAGAGAGCGTTGAAGGGAGAGTCGCCCAGATTCGGACGCAAATTGAAGAGACGACTTCCGAGTATGACCGCGAGAAGTTGGAAGAACGGCTTGCTAAGCTCGCTGGTGGTGTCGCTGTTGTCAATGTTGGGGCTGCTACGGAAGTCGAGATGAAAGAGAAGAAGGCTCGGTTTGAAGATGCTCTCGCCGCGACGCGTGCCGCAGTTGAAGAAGGTATCGTCCCCGGTGGTGGCACCTCACTTTTACGAGCTGCAGCATCACTTAGCAATTTGGAATTAGGTGGAGATCAGGAGACAGGGTTGAATATTATCCGCCGTAGCTTGCTCTCACCTGTGCGTGCTATTGCAGAGAATGCGGGTATGGAAGGTTCGGTTGTTGTTGCCAAAGTACAGGAAGGCGAAGGGAATTACGGTTTCAATGCCGCGACAACTGAATATGGCGATATGCTTGAAGAAGGGGTTGTTGACCCGACAAAGGTTGTCCGATCCGCGCTGCAGAACGCTTCCAGTATCGCGGGCTTGCTGTTGACGACGGAAACGCTCATTACAGAAATTGAAGAGCCACCGGATGCCGCCGCCGCACCCGATCCACACGCTGGACACTTCCATTAGGTTCATTCATCGTTAGGCGCGCTTCCAAAGCGCGCCTACTTACACAAATACACGACTGTATTTAATACCGCGCCTCCATTCCGCTATCCCAATCACAATCGAGACAAAACATCACTTTTGGTGCCAAGTACTGGATATTTTTGCCATCACACTCGGGACACGTTTTTATCGGCTTTTCGATTTCATCCTTCTCACCGTGTTGGAAAATATTCAAATAATACACCTTTAGCACACCCGGATAACGGTGCCCCATCGGACAACGGACCAGATTGGAACTATCATTCTCAAAACGTTCCATTGTTTCTCGAAGGAACGTCAACCGGCGGTGGCAGATCGGACAAGGATTGGGGGTCAATTCTTTCAGAACGACCAAGTCCGTATTTTCTTGTTGGATGGAGACTGGCAAGGCGAGGTGATGCGCGAGTTGCAAATGCGATATGCCTGAACTCCCAAGTTTTTCGGTGAGTTCAGATACAAGTTTCGCGTAACTTTGTGGGCTCAGTACCGCTTCTGTCGGAATCATCGTTCCGCCCTTCAAACTGGAGAGAAGCTGATAGATGCGTTCTAAAATGGTCTACGACCCCCTATACCTTCATAACGGAAGAGCACTACACTGTCCTACCTTCAGTTGGCTCAGAAGCCGGTGTCCGTTCATTACCGCGCGCGAGTGGTGATGACGAGACCCCTCTTTGGGAACGGTAAGCATCGGCGGGTTGGGTCCGAATCAGAATGAGATCGTCCGCGTCACGCTCAATAACATCGTTCTGCATTAATGTAATTTCAAACTTTCGCATACTGGTCATGAAGTTGATAGTGATGCGCGCTGTTGCCTCTAACTTAATCTGCCAGCCGGTTGCCGTTTTCGTCCGAATGAACCGATCGCTAATATCAAGGGACTGCATCTGCGCAGCGTTGACGATCACACCGCTTGCTGCCTGTGTTTGCTCTTTGGCTTCGACAGTACTCTCGTTATTGTTTTGTTCCGCCATGTTGCACTTCCCCTCTACAAAAATTGAATTGAGCATATTCTAACAAAGAGAGTTGTCTGTTGTCAACATTATTATTTATAGGGTCCATATTATATTGGATTCTGTTGATGGAATATTTCGTGTTCCATTCTGTCTTAGAAATAGTATATTGATATGGCAGTCAACAAGAGTCAGGAGTCGGGAATCGGTTGTTTTTGCTTGGGGTTTTTGCTTGGGGTTTTTGATAGGGCGTTTCCCCAATTTCCTCAAACTTCCCTTTCCTCAATTTCCCGCCCCTCTGAAGAATAGGAAAATCCTGTTGACATTGATCCGTAATTCGACTATAATATGTTGAGAAAGGAATTAAGCCAAATATGCGATTCACCTATTTTTTGCCGGGGTGGATAGTTGTGCTCGGTATCGGTGTTGTCATCGGTATAACCCTATTTGTTTATTTGCGGATAGCGCGTCCATTGCACCCGAGGTATAGATTACTGCTCATTCTGCTGCGCATCGCTGCAGCGTCGATTCTGCTCGGTTGTCTCTTAGCCCCCGTTATCATTGAAAAGAAAGACATCACACCGCCGACACACCTCTCCATTTTAGTGGATACCTCGCGAAGTATGCAGCTGGTTGACCCCCCTATGAGCGAGATACCTATGTCAAGACTGAGTCAGGTGAATCAACTGCTTTTCAATGCCTCGGGGCAATTCCTGCAAACCTTACGAGATAGGTTTGAAGTTCATCTTTATCCTTTCAATACGCGGTTGCAACAAAGTGTTTTGTTAGCACAAGAGGATGATTCTCCAACGCCACAGTTTGCGGTGGAAGGAGCACTTACTAATATTGGAGGTGCTATACGGGGAGCAGTCGCCGCATGGAAGGGACAGCAAACCGCTGGTATTGTCCTTATTACAGACGGAGCGCACAACGCTGGACAGTTTCCTTTAGAGACGATCACTGCCTTGGAGGTGCCGGTCTACCCGATAGGTGTTGGTTCTGTGGAACCACCAAAAGACATTCAGATTCAGCGTGTCGATTACACGCCAGTTGCTTATACAAACCATGAGAGTGTCATTCGTGTGAACATTGCGCAAACCGGCTACACCGGTAAAACGACCCAGTTGTCTGTGCGGGAAGTAGAGAGTAATGAACTTGTGGATGCTGTAACGTTGACCTTTACGCCTCATCAGGCAGTAAATGCTGTGGATGTCAGTACAAAACAGGTGATTGAATTAAAGTTGACACCGCAGGCAGAAGGTAACTTTCAATACAGTGTTACACTTCCGACGCTTGATGGTGAACTCACGGAGGAGAACAATCAGAAGACGTTTTCCATGAAGGTTGTGAAGGCAAAGTTGAACGTTTTCTATCTGGAAGGCAAACCGAGGTGGGACTACACCTTTTTGAAACGAACATTAGAACGAGATCCAGATATTGAGGCTACTTATGCGATCTTATCGTCTAATAGATTAAAGCGTCTACCTGTAGATAGCGTCCTTAATCCCTTAGATGGGTATTATCCGCAAGCGACCCCGGTGTCGGAAACCCCACGGTTCCCTGAAACGCTCGACGAACTTTCTAAGTACGATGTGCTGATTTTAGGTGATTTAGGAGCTGAGCATCTCACCGAAACGCAACAACGCGCGATTGTTAATTTCGTTGAGATGCAAGGAAAACCGGTTATCTTTTTACCTTCTCGGAACATGCTCGGTGTGAATGGGCTTGGAAATACAGGGTTAGCACCTCTTTTGCCGATTGACCTCCCAAGAAATGGATGTCGTATAGAGGATATGGAATTTACTGTGCGCTTAACCCAATCCGGGGCGTTTCATCCAATGTTGCAGCTTGATGACATCCGAAGTACACAAACAGGTCAAACCGCAGGATTGGACGGGAATAATTTAAGTTTGTGGCGAAACATGCCAGCGTTGTCGCGATCCTTCAATGGATTCCGTCTCAGGGGTGGAGCAACTGTGCTGATGGAGAATGGTAAAGGCGTGCCTGTTCTGATTCTCCAAAGAGCGGGGTTAGGCAAAAGCCTGATGATTGCGGCGGAGGGCTTCTGGAATTGGAGTTTTGGTGTCAAAACCTTTAAAGACACGCGTTATCACGCAATCTACCCTCGCTTTTGGGCACAGGTACTGCGGTGGATGGCAACAAATACCGACGACAAGAACCTATACCTTACTACAGATGCATCCACTTATGCGATAGGGGATACAGTGAAGGTTACAGCATATTTGTACTCTGAAACCTATCAACCGCAAGTGGGTGCAACAGTTCAGATCGAAGTAGTGCCTCCTGATGGGGTCCCCTTCCAACTCCAAATGGCTGTTGGGCAAGAGCGGTTTGTAGAAGCCACGGAAACCTCTATGCCGAAAGCCGAAAGCCGAGAGCCGAATGCTATTAACGCCGATCTGAACAACCTCTATACTTCTCAATTTGTGCTATTACAAAAAGGCAAGTATCGCATTCGCGCAACTGGCAAGAGCGGCAATCTGGAATTAGGCGAGGATCAAATCGATATTTATGCCCATCCGCAACTTGCCGAATTGGAGAATCCGCAGCTCAATGAAGACTTGCTGAAGCAACTTGCCGGACAGACCGGGGGTGCCTATTTTACGATGGCTAACGCGGAATCGCTCCCGGAAAATATTGCGAATGTCCAAAACCCGATATTCGTTGATGCAGAACGCGATCTCTGGGCACATCCGTTGATTCTCATCACTGTCGTCGGATTGTTGGGGACTGAATGGTTTTTACGTAAACGGGTTGGACTGACTTAGAATCGCACAGGTTTCTATTCACATCGGAATTAACCAGAAACCATCGTGAAACGAAGTAGAACGATGAGCAAAAACTCTATAGTTAAAAAATTTTGGATCGGTTGTTTCCTCTTTTGTGCCTTGATGGGTATACAGGTGAAACAGGTTCTACAGGCTTCCGGTGTCCCGATAACTATCGCCCAAATCCACTATGGTGGGGGTGGTGATTGGTATGGCGATCCGACAACTATCAAGAATTGGCTTAGACTCCTCCGAGACCGGACAGATATTGAGACCGCCAGGGATAGGGTGATCATTAAGTTGACGGATCATACCCTTTATCAGTATCCGATACTCTATTTGGTAGGACACGGGAATATCCGATTGACTGAAAGTGAAATTGAAGCATTAAGGGATTATCTCAAGAGCGGTGGTTTCCTGTTCGTGAATGATGATTACGGGCTTGACAAAAGTTTTCGTCGCGAAATGCGGAGAGTATTTCCAGAGCAGGAGTTACAGCCTGTCCCAAACACGCATCTGATTTATCGCTCTTTCTATGAACTGCAAGGACTCCCCAAGATTCATGAACATGACGCTGAACCCGCACAAGGGTTTGGGCTTTTTCATGATGGGCGTATGGTCGTCTACTATGCCTATAGTGCTGACATCGGTGATGGGCTTGAGGATGCCGATGTACATCCAGACGATACGCCTCAGGTCCGCGAGCTCGCGGCGAAAATGGCAGTAAATATTGCTGTATATGCGCTGACTCACTAAAGGACGAAATGAAATGGACAGACAAAATGTGAATGAGGCATACGGAAACCTGATTGATCGATTGCGGGCAATTCGACGACAGTGGCGATGGCTCACTTTCTCTGTAGGGCTCCTGAAGTGCATCGGTATTCTTGCTCTTGTAATGGCAGGGACACTTATCATTTTAGCGATGAGTTTCCAGTGGTGGCTGTCCCCTTTCTCGCGCTGGATACGTATCGCGATCATTCTATTATCAATAGGCGGTGCCGTCTATGTAGTGATTCGGACATTCGTTTTACCTCTCTGCCGTAAGTTGACGGACGCTGCTGTTGCATCGCGCCTTGAATCAACGCAGACAGAGGAGGCTTTCGCCGCTGAAAATAGGGTGCTCAGTGCTGTTCAACTCTGGAAGACTTTAGAGAACAATAGACTTGGGTATGCCTCAGAATTCGTTGAACATCTGATTGTTCAAGCCAGCCGGGATATGGAGCAGGTTCGACACCGACGGGTGTTTCAGCCCGAATTTCGGAAAATTCGGCGAAATGCAGGTGTCGCCGTTGGCGGTGTGGTGCTGCTTTTGGCTACACACTTTCTACTACCTACGGCGTTTACAGGCTTCGCACAGGCTTTCCAGACCTTACCAAAAACGCTGCAAGACGATCAAGAGTATCTACAGAAATCCATTCAAATTACAAAAATCCAGCCCGGTAATATCCAAATTGAGCGAGGCACCGATGTTAACGTAACTGCTGAAGTAGGTGGGCACCTTGGGACTCCCGTCGTCCTTTACTATCGTGTTGGTGATGAAAATGAGGTGACATCCACAGCGGAATGGCAATCGTTGCCGATGCTCCGTACAGCTACCGATGCCGGACCCAGCGTACAGGTTTCCGATATTTCGAGATTTCCCTACAGTGCGACGCTTGAAAATGTGACACGTCCGCTTCAATACTATGTTTCGGTCAAAGAGGTGACATCGGAGCAGTATCAAATAACAATCAGTAATGAACCGATTGTTACGCAGTTCCAGTATCGACTCAATTACCCTGCCTACACGCAACTACAATCTCAGACGCTTCCAGTAAACATTGGGGACATCCAAGTGCTTTTTGGAACAGAGGTTGTGTTCACTGGAGAGAGCAACAAAAAGCTTCAGGAGGCACACCTCACTTTTGATGAGTCGAGTAATGTGGAATTGGAGATTACGGAAGGGCAGTTGCTTGATGATGTTACACAATTAATGGAGGATGAACAGGGACAGGATATCCTCTCTACGCCGCAAATAATACAAGGATCTTTCGTTGCCCAACAGAGTGAAAACTATCGTATCTACATTACCGATGTTGACGGGTTCACGAATCGAAACCCCGTTAACCGGACGGTTACTGTTCTCAAAGATGTCGACCCCGATGTTGCGATTGTCTCACCTGCACGGGATACTGTTTTGGACGATGCGATGTTAATCGAACTGAAGGTGGAAGCGACAGATGACTACGGTATACAGGAACTCCAATTGGTATACCGCGTTGAGAGTGAAGGTGCCGAGGAGGTAAATGTGCCTTTAAAACGTTGGGAAGTCGGGGACGCGCTTTCTCACAGATCGGTTTTTGTGGCATATACGTGGGATGTTGATCGGATTGGTATGTTCCCCGGTGAAACGCTTGCGTATTACGTTCAAGTCTTGGATATCGACAATGTCTCAGGACCGAATATCGGCAAATCCCATACCTACACACTCCGCTTTCCATCCCTCTCGGAGTTATACGATGCAGTTGCCGCAGAGCAGGACACCGAGCAACGAGGGCTTGAAGAACTCGTTGACGAACAGGCAGATGCCACCGGTTTGGTTGACACGCTTCTCGATAAAATCAGGAAAAGCCAAGAACTCACACTTAATGACGAAAATCTGATGCAACAGGTGCTTGAAAACCAGAGACAGATTGAGGAAAAGGCGCAACAACTCATCGAAGACATGAAAGAGACGGCAGAAGAGATGGAACAGAATCAACTCTTCGATACTGAGACTATTGAGAAATATCAAGAACTACAAGATCTGATGGAGAAAGCACTTTCGGAAGAACATAAGGAGCTTTTACGGAAGTTATCAGAGGCACTCGCGAAACAGGAAGTAAATGAGCAGGAGCAGTCGATGGCGGAAGCGAATCTCAGTCAAGAGCAGTTTTTACAACAATTGGAACGTGCCAAATCGCTCTATGAACAGATTCTTCTCCAGCAGGAACTCGAAGCTGCAGCAAAACAGGCGAAGGCACTCGCCGAACAGCAGAAGCAGTTGATGGATACGTTGGAGTCGTCGGAACAGTCCGCACCTACAAGCGATCTTGCAGAAAAAGAGGACCGAGTCGCCGAAGAATTCGACCAACTCAGTGAAAAGTTAGAAGAAATCGGCACAAAAATGGGTGAACTGGCGCAGAATCAGCAGAACGCACCGCCGCAAATTGAACGACTTGCGGATGAAATCGTCCGACTCAACCAGTTTGCGCACGAGCATAAAGTGCCTGAAATGCTTAAAGCGACCAGTGAGAATCTCCGAGGTGGGCAGAATAGTGAGGCACTCGAATCCGGACGAAACGCAGAACAGACACTCACGGAACTCGCACAGGGCTTGGATAATGCTTTGGCGTTCATGGAAGGGGCAAACGCCAACGAAACCTTGACTGCACTACAGGAAGCCGTTGAAAGTGGTCTGCACCTCTCACATCTTCATGAGAAGGTCCTCATGCAAACGAACGACATCCTTACCGCTGGGCAGTCTGATACTTACATTTCAAGTGAGATTGTGCGATTGCAACAACTCGCCGCTGATGAACTCAGTACGGCAGAGAGTATCACACAACTTTCCAGTAAACTGTGGGAGTTAGGGAACCGACAGATAGAAGTTCCACCTGAAGCGATATGGCATCTTAACGCCTCAAACGATGCCTTATCCCGTGCCGCACGTGCCTTAGAGGATAGACAGCCAAGCCTTGCAATACCAATCCAAAGAGGCGCGCTCGCTGATCTTAATCAGGCAATCTTTGAACTCCTCGAGGCGATGGGACAGATGAACCAACAAATGGATGCCAGCGGGTTTGAAAACATGATGGAGCAGTTGCAGCAACTCGCTGAGAGTCAAGAGCAGCTGAACGAGATGGCACAGAATTTGAATCAGCAGTTGCGCGAACAGGGACAAACCCCTGGGCTTGAGCAGATGATGCGGCAACTCGCTGGCCAACAGCAGTTGATTCGAGAGGCAACTGAACGAATCGCTGAACGTGCAGAGCAGATGGCACAGATGCTTGGCAGTCTTGAAGAGGTCGCTGAGGAAATGGCAGAGGTTGAGAAATCACTCCGTCAAGGTGAACTCAATGAGGAGGTCCTTGATAGGCAGTCACAAATTTTGACGCGGATGCTGGACAGTTTAAAATCGCTGCAGAAACGGGATGTCGGTAAACAGCGCAAGGCAGAGGTAGCAGAGAGACCCGAAACGCCTGCACAGGAGGTGCCGCCTTTGCATCCTGAACTCCTTGAAGTGGTTCGGAAATTAGAAACCACACCTTATGCGAAAGAGTTTGAGGACATTCCGTTCCAGTATCGGAAGCAGCTTCTACAGTATTTCAAAGCACTTTCGCAGAAGACACAGTGAGCGGGATGTACAGAATTGAGTTTTGTTAGAATGTAATTGAAACAGCACAGTAGGGGAATTCATGAACCGCAGGAATTTCTTAATTAACGGAAGCACCGCATTGGCAGGACTATTTCTCGTTAACGGTCCCGCTCGGCCGCATCTGAGACACCATGAAACCCATACTGACACGTATATAAACGAAAGGCAAAAAGTTATGAAAACAACGGTTAGTATCGTTGATGATGCGTTTTATATTAACGAAGAAATTACCTATCCCGGACGTGTCTACCAAGGGCATAAGGTCGAAGGATTGCTGCTCAATACCCGTATGGTGCAAGGCGTCTTTGATGACCGGAACCCTGAAACGATACATCTCTGGGAATATCCAGATACAGGTGAATGGGATCCGGAGCGGAATACACGTGAATTTTTAGCGGCGATGCCGACATGGCGTGCCCACGGTGTGTTGGCGTTCACCATTAACCTCCAAGGTGGCAGTCCCGAAGGGTACTCCAAAGCGCAACCGTGGCACAATTCAGGCATAGAAACCGACGGTAGTCTGAATTCCGATTATCTCTCGCGACTCGAACGTATTATTGACTTCGCTGACGCACTCGGTATGGTTGTTATTCTCGGTTATTTCTATTTTGGACAAGACCATCGATTGACCGACGAAAACGCTGTCAAAAACGCTGTCGACAACGCAACGGGTTGGCTCTTCGACAAGGGATACACAAATGTTATCATTGAGGTTAACAACGAGTGCAATGTGAGATACTCACATGAAATTCTGCAACCTGAGCGGGTACATGAGTTGATCGAACGGGTGAAAGCAACAACTCATAATGGCAGTAGATTCCTCGTCGGAACGAGTTACGGTGGTGGCAGAGTGCCTCTTGAAAATGTCGTCCGTTCCTCTGATTTCCTGCTTGTCCATGGAAACGGCGTGAGTGATCCAAACCGTATTATTGAGATGGTGCAACAGACGCGTGAGGTACCCGGGTACCGTCCGATGCCGATCCTTTTCAATGAAGACGATCATTTCGATTTCGATAAACCCCTGAATAACTTCGTTGCTGCTGTGAGCCAATATGCCTCATGGGGTTACTTCGACCCAGGCGAAAATGACTATTTTAACGGATACCAGTCCGTGCCAGTGCAATGGCAAATCAATACACCGCGCAAACGTGCTTTTTTTCAAAAGGCTCGCGACATCACTGGCTGAACCGCAAGGAAAAATTTAAAGGGTGTTTATCTGCATAGTATCAGGAACGTAGCCCGTAACGTAGTGGAGGGCGACTCTACGGAGAGGCACTCTATATATCAAACTCACCTGACCGAACCGCAAGGAAAAATTTAAAGGGTGTTTATCTTCATAGTATTAGGAACGTAGCCCGTAACGTAGTGGAGGGCGACTCTACGGAGAGGCACTCTATATATCAAACTCACCTGACCGAACCGCAAGGAAAAATTTAAATATGCCACAAGTTGATCCTATCTATTTTGCCATCACAATTGCCGTTGTTATAATGATCGCAACGAGCATCCGCGTTCTCAAAGAGTATGAACGCGCCGTCATTTTCCGACTCGGACGATTGGTTTCGACCCGCGGTCCTGGGCTTGTCTTTATGATACCGTTCTGGATTGAACGGATGCAGCGTATCAGTCTGCGGGTTATCGTCAATGATGTCACCCCGCAAGATGTGATTACGAAAGACAACGTCTCCGTGAGCGTTAACGCCGTGCTTACATTCAGAGTGACCGAAGCGGATAGAGCCGTGATTGAGGTTGAAGATTTCGGTTTTGCAATTGCACAGGTCGCACAGACGACGCTCCGTAGTGTGCTCGGACGTGCTGAACTGGACGACCTGCTCTCAGAACGAGAAAAACTAAATCAGGACTTGGCAGACATCATCAAGAAACATTGTGAACCGTGGGGGGTCGAGGTGCTTGCGATGGAGATTAAACACGTGGATCTCCCGGTTGAGATGCAACGTGCGATGGCGAAACAGGCGGAAGCAGAACGGGAGCGGCGCGCCAAAGTCACACACGCCGAGGGTGAATTTGAGTCTGCCGAGGTGTTAACCAACGCTGCTGAAATTCTCAGCAGAACTCCGACTGCCGTGCAACTCCGATTCCTTCAGGCGTTGGTTGAAGTGAGTGCGGAGAAAAACTCGACCGTCGTTTTCCCGATTCCGATTGATTTGCTCAGTCCGTTCCTTGAAAAAATAAAAGGTTCAGAAGGATAGACCTTTCCGCTAACCAAGGTAGATGCAGTGTTTTGCTTGGATGTTTCCCGCACTGAGCAACCCCCAAGCTTACTTTTTGTCTTTAATGAGGTTTCCTAATCTTGCCTACCAATAATTGATAGGGGGCATCAAATTCACGTTATAAAGAGGAGTAAGTGTGTTCAGCATGGTCATATAGCAGAACTTCGGTGGCATACTGTCCACCCTACGTCTGCGTTAATCGATACGGAGGATTTAGAGATGAAAGTGACAGAGGAAGATGTAAATTCCTTATTCTGTGATAGAATCCAGTATAAGATTCCTCTCTTCCAGCGTTCTTACGTCTGGGATGAAGAGGATCAGTGGAAACCTCTTTGGGACGACATTAAAGGGCGGTTTTCGCAAACAGGCATCCATTTTACTGGGACTTTAGTAATTCAGAAAGAAAATCAGTTAGATAATGGTGGAGCGTCAAAGAATAAGATTTATGACATTATTGATGGTCAGCAACGCTTAACCACTTTTCAGATTATCCTTTGTGTCCTTAGAGATTTAGCTAAAAAAATCGAGTATAAGGACATTGAAGAAGATGCAAATACGTATATACTGAATCGAAGAACAGCACGGGATAGCAATGAACGATATAAACTCATTCCCAAAGATCTTGATAAAGAGTCATTCTTGCAATTAGTTGATGGTGAGATAGGGGGGAGTAGTGGGCGGATTCGTGATGCCTATAATTATTTTAAGACAGAGATTATGAATCATGTGCAGAACGACTCGAACAAAATGGCTAATCTGTTTGAAACTATCTTAGCTAACTTTGGTTTTGTTCAAATATTGCTTGATTCAGGAGACGAGCCTGAAAAAATATTTGAATCACTCAATGCGAGAGGCAAACGCCTTCTTCAGTTTGATTTGCTTAGAAATAATCTATTTCTACGTGCCCACCAGGATAGAGATCGTTTATATAGAGAGTACTGGGACCATTTTGAAACCCCTTATTGGGATCCTGAAGAAAAGTCCGGCACATCATCTGAAATGTTCCTCCAGCATTTCCTTATGGCAAAACTGGGAGCCGAGCGTGTTAAACCGGAATTTAACATCTATCAAAGGCAGTATCGTCCGAGGATAGAAGACACCGATACAATAGAATACGAATTCTCTGAATTGCAGAAGTATGCGGAAGCCTATCAAGAAATGACCGATTGCAAAGATAATTCTGAAATCGGGCAGAGAATGAAGTTCTATAAAACTTTTGAGCTCACAACTTTACATCCGTTCATACTATTTGTGAAATGTGAGATTGGGTTATCTGGTGATGAACTTAATTATGTCTTTGATATTTTGGAATCCTATACGATCCGGCGTATGCTGTGTTGCCGAGGCAAACGAGGACTTCTTAAATTCAACATCTTTTTTTCTGAATTAATTAGCGAGCTTAGGGGCGATTTTGGTTTAAAAAGTTTTATACAACGACTATCCGCCGAAACCTCAAATACGAATAGATATCCAACTGATGATGAGATCGGACCCGCCTTGCACACACGCTATGACGAATATCCTATACTTATTCCTGATGATTCTACTATCGTCTTCCCAGATAATCGAGTTGTAAAAGCTGTTTTGCAGGGGCTTTGGACTGAAACCGCTGGAGCAATTAAGACAAGGCTCATCCGTTATATTTTGTATCGGATTGAATTAATGAAGAGGCGCGAAGACAAGTTCACTGAACCTTTAGTTTTTCAAGACAATCTTACTACCTTGGAACACGTGATGCCAAACGAATGGAAGGAAACTTGGCATTTACCGATTGCTGATGGATCAGTAATCTACGAGGAATCTAGCGGCAATCTTGGGATATATGTCAATAGAGAGACCGCAGATGAATATTTAATTTATGATAAACTATTTTCTGATAGTTATAAAACGAAGAATCCAGGCTGGAAAAGCCAACCGGCTAGAAATGGATTGACTAAAGATTCCTATTCGGATGCATTTAACCTTGCTTTAGCAAGAGATCACGTGTTGCAAAATATGGGAAACTTAACACTCGTCACGAGGGAGTTGAATTCCAAGTTGGGAAATCGGACGTTTCCTGAGAAGAAGGAGGCTTTAATCAAACACTCAGGTTTGAAACTGAATAATGAAATTTGCCAGCATGATATATAGGATATCAATGAAATTCATGCGAGATCCGAGAAATTAATTGCTTACGTCTGTAGAATATGGCCATCATTGGATTGGTTTGCTGAAAACATCCCGTAACTTCACATAAGGGGATTATCAATGAATGCTATGATACAAGGAGTTACACATGAGGGAATGCTAAAATGGTTTCTATTTTCGAGATTCCTGTCTTTGTGTAAGTCTGATTAATATGGAGGAATCTAGATAAAATGGGCATACCAACAAGTAGAGAAATTAGAGAAGCTATCCTTGACTATCTCGCTGATGGCAAAGAGTGCCGACGGCAGGATATTGCGGATGTGCTTGGTTCTCAATTTAATCTTACTGCCGCGGAATTGGCGGAAGAACACCCGAGTGGTGGGATGATGCCTTTGAGGTCGTTCTCCTCGGCGAGTTTGCCGATGATTTTGTTAATCTTGTCTCCGATCTCCTTGTCGCCTTTGAGGTTGACCATATCGGCAAATTCGCCGCCTTCAGGAACGAAGATAAGCGATTCGGGATCGCTTGAGGCTTTGTCGGAAACGTATTTCATGAAGAGGAGTGTCAGGATGTAGTTTTTGTATTGGGAGGCGTCCATCCCGCCGCGGAGTTCGTCGCAGCTTTGCCAGAGCGATGCATAGAGTTGTGATTTCTTTATTGCCATAATGGCTTACTACTTCCTTCCGGTTTTCGGTTCCTCAAGGTTACCGATGTTAGCCACGAGATACTCTTGAATGTTTGCATAGTTTAGAGTGAGGTCGTGGAACTCCTTATCGCATACATCACTGAAACGTTCCCGCACCTTGCGGCTTGTCTTCTTCGGATCCTTGAAAATGCCCATAGAACGGAACGGGATATTCCATTCCTTGAACTGGTGCAGAGCGATCGTTGCATCGCGGATTCTGTTGTCATTTGAAAGGGCGTACACGAAAAGTGGCTGCGGTTTCCCCTTGATTCGACAGTCTACCCTGTATTTTCTATCGGGATCCCGGTCTGAATCATGCCAGTCAAAACGCCTGAGTGGTGCTGGAACCGTTTCAAGCAGCACGTCTCGAAAATCCTCCATAAATGTTGATTGCACTCGTTCCTTTGACAAGTATGACACGTCAGTAATTTTGAGAAGTGCCTGGGCAAAGTCATAGAGTGCCTCACCGTAATCTCCATTCGGCACCTCAAGTATTAATTCGCCACTGCGATCTTCAACATCAAACATCGAGAGTGCCTTCAAGATAAGCTTCTTGCGTGGACCACTATGAAGAAGTTTCTCGTCGATTTCATAGGTGAGATGCATGTAGGTATGTGCTTCGTCAGAGAGTATCCATCGTCCACCCTCCTTCTTCAAGACGATAACCAGTTCATCACCATCCTCAAACATGAAAGGAGTGAACACGCGGAAACGCTCTTTGCCCTCGGGGAACAGCTGAATTTGTCCCGATACTTTCTCGATAAAGGTTTGTTCTATGGATTTTAGCGACATTGCTTATACCTCCTGAAAAGGAGACTACTGTGGTGATTCTTGAAAATTTGCATCGACGATCAGGCAGTGAAGGGCTCCCTCACAGTCACTGTAACGCTCGGTTTGTTGTGCGTAGGTATCCTCTTTTAGTCCTCTCCGCTGATACCGCTCTGTCGCGAAATGAATGTGAAATCCATTAATTATTTCTCTTTCAAGTCGATTTCTGTGTCGACTCGTCCACCCGTTGTAGCGGCGGATCCGAAAATTTCGGTTTGGTGAACGGATAAGAACTGCCAAAATAACTGAAAAATCTGAGGGTCGGAAGTCGTTCTGTCTGATAATAATACGGAATTTGTTTCCCTTATCACCGATAACAAACAACTCTCTTTTCTTCTTATTTGGACTCAGGAGTTGGTTACGCCAATCCTTTGGTAAAGGCTTACGTTCCTGTACCAACGCTTCGATTTCCTGATCTGAGTAAATGATTAACATGAATTACGCCAGCCTGTTTGCATCCATCTTCTTGAGGGTCATACCAAATCTGTCCAAATTAAAATGATGAATGAAAAACGTGTAGGGTGGATTGAACGCAGCGAAACCCAACAGAATTAACTATCAAACCAAACTGACAAAGCATTAGTCTTTGTTGGCATGGTGTATGGCTTGCCCTGCGACTACACAGAGTCCACCGATAACCACTATGAGTAGTCGTTCAAGATTGAGTTTATGATTGGTTTGTTTCGTTTGTAGTCAAGAAACCTTTTAGGATTGCCCGTTTGGAACGTGCGATAAATCGCACTACTACGAACCTGACCTCAAACTCAAAGTTGATGCACTACGAGTGTAAAAAATGCGACCCATTCCATTACCAATCCTCATCAAAGAACGGTGTGCTCGGATAGCTATAGACACCGCCTTCGTAGTTGCGGAGTTGAATTTCGTCGTCATCGAAGGCGACAACTGGATTGGGGATCAGCGCAATTTTTCCGCCGCCACCGGGGGCGTCCACGACATAATGCGGTACACCCAGCCCAGATATATGTCCACGCAACGCGGCAACGATGTCTAAGCCAGTCTGGACCGCTGTCCGGAAATGGTCGGTGCCGACGACAAGGTCGGCTTGATAGATATAGTACGGCTTGACTCGGATACGTAACAGTCCTTTCATCAGGTCCACCATCACATCCGGATCATCATTCACACCTTTCAGGAGCACTGCCTGATTACCGAGGGGTATACCTGCGTCGGCTAACATGCCGCATGCCTTCTCGGTTTCGGGTGTAATCTCGCGAGGATGGTTGAAATGGGTGTTGATATAGAAAGGGTGGTGCCGTTTCAAAATCGCACACAACTCAGGTGTGATGCGTTGCGGTAACGTTACTGGGACGCGGGAACCGATCCGAATAATTTCCAAATGTTTAATTGCTCGGAGTCCGCCGACGATCATATCAATTTTTTTATCCGTCAACATGAGCGGATCACCACCGGAGATGATTACGTCACGGATCTCTGGATGTGCTTGGATGTAGGCAAGTCCCGTCTCAATATTATCTTCAGAAATGGAGTGTGGATCCCCGACTTTCCGTTTGCGGGTGCAGAAACGGCAATAGATTGGACACATGTAATTGACATAGAAGAGTGCACGATCGGGGTATCGATGCGTAACGTTTGGCACTTCACTATCGTCTTCCTCATGAAGGGGGTCCTCTACGCCGGTACTCATCAGTTCTCTTGGATCAGGAACGACCTGTTTCCAAATTGGATCGCCAGGTTCTTTTATGAGACTCAGGTAATAGGGATTGATGCGGATCGGGAATTCTTTGTGGATACGCTGCATTTCTTCTAAGTCAACATCGAATGCAGCGGCAAGTTTTTCTGGGGTGTTGACAGTATCTCTAACGAGACGTTTCCATTCTTCCATCTTATAATGTCCATCCTTTTCAAATTATTATGTCCGTCCTTTCCAAATTTTCGCGCGAATACTCGGGGCACAGTCGGCGCATGCTCTGTTAGGACTTACGTAAAATTGAGCCGAGACATCTATCTTCACATGAGAACCCTGACGCTTACTCACGTGGGATCAGTGTGGTTACACACCGCACCTACCAGTGAAGTGTGTAAGTCCTATCTATATAAAAACTCGCGATCAACGTTCTACATTAGGGAGCATGGGACGTGGAATTAATTAGGTATGCTACGGTGCTACTTCGTAATTTTCGATTGTCACTTTGTTCATGACGTCCCGTTCACGGAGTGCGTCTACCACATCTATTCCTTCAATAACTTTTCCGAACGTGGTGTAGCTGCCGTTTAGATGTGCATAAGGTGTTGGATCTGAACTGATGCAAATATAAAATTGGCTTCCAGCCGAGTCAGGATTCTGGGTCCGTGCCATCGCAACAACACCTTTTTCATGAACCGGCATCTTGTCGCGGAGTTCTGGATTTTGGAACTCACCTGGGATTGTCCATCCAGGTCCACCGCTACCTGTTCCCTGGGGATCGCCGCCTTGAATAACAAAACCGGGAACATATCGATGGAAGATCACGCCATCGTAATATCCTGCTCCGATCAATCTCGCGAAATTCTCTACCGTGGTTGGAGCAGCATCCGGGTAAAGTTCAATAATGATGTTTCCTTTTTCAGTTTCAATCGTTACATAAGGCAGTTGATTGTTGTTACATGAAATAATTGCTGCGCAAAACGCACCTAATAAGCTAAATCGCATAATTTTAGTGTGAAAATTTGAGGATCTTCACGAATTCCTTTTTGGGTTTAATCAGAATTTCCGACGAGTGCCCTCTTGATAAATTGATTGGGGCATAAACTACACTTCATCGAAGGCGAAAAGTTCGTACACATTATACACTTATTTGCACGTGAAGTCAAGTAAAATTTTGAAGGTACTCAGTCTTCAGATTCTATTCGGTTCTGTTATTTTTCTCCTTTTTTGAGGAATCTCGGAACGATATGCAACAAGTATTGCATATCAGGATTGTGTAGTAACCTATATCGCGGAGATAAAAGCAAGGAACTTCTGAGGACAAGGCGTTCACCTTGACACTACCTATCGGATATGGTATTCTATTAATGTAGGGGGTGGTTGCAGTGCAAAACATCTCAACGGAAAATCAAGAAACATGTGAATTATTTGCGGCACTGAAGCTGCTATCGCCCGGGACTTATCTGAGGGAAGGCATTGATTATATCCTCCAAAGTAAAACCGGTGGACTCATCGTCTTGGGTGATACACCAGAGATTCTGGATTTGACAGAAGGTGGCTTCCGGATTAATTGCCCATATACACCGACACGCTTATATGAGTTGTCGAAAATGGATGGCGCGATTATTCTTTCTGAAGATATAAAACATATCGTGCACGCGAATGTAACGTTGAGAACAAGCCCGGCGATTTCCTCTGATGAAACAGGACTCCGTCACCGAACAGCGGATAAATTTGCCAGAGAAACTGAGCATATTGTCCTCGCAGTGTCACAAAGCCGAAATACGCTCACCCTATATCTCAAAAATCAGTGCTATATTTTCCGAGAACATCCTACACTGCTTTCCGGCGCGAATCAAACGATGTTCGCACAAACGCAGCACCTCAAAGCACTGCAAAACGCCGTTACCATCCTGAATTGGGCTGAATTAAGTGGAAACGCCACCTTGGTGGATGTCGTCGCTGCTATCCAATTGTGTGAACGCGTTCGCCGCGCTGAGCAGGAATTGGACCGTTACAGGATTGAGTTAGGCACACAGACGGAATCTCTGCAGTATGTTATTCCCGAACTCGCAACTGAAATTGAGAGTGGACTTCTGATTATAAAAGATTACTATCATGAGAGCCTACGTGACGCGTCTGAAGCGTTTGAAGCAATTTTAGGTCTCGATGCCCACAGCCTCGCAGACCAGAGTAACATTAGTGAAGCTTTAGGGTATTCGCGTGATGTGCGTAACTCTTTCGAGGTGCTTGAATCACGCGGGTATCGGATGCTTAGCCAAGTTCCCCGTATTCCCTTCAGTATCGTTGAAAATATCGTTCGCAAATTCAAAACATTGGATCGGGTCAATACAGCTGCTGTTGGTGAACTCCAGGCAGTTGATGGGGTTGGTAAAGCACGAGCATCAACAATCAAAAACACACTCGCGCACATGAAGTCAACATCCGTCCAACCTGAAGTCTTGGCTTTGTCTGCATTTGAATAATGAGAAGAGACATTTGTTACCAAAAGGCAGTTCTTTTTAGAAATTAATACCCAAGTTGCTACCTAATAGGGTTTGGGTGTTTAAACACAGATTCTTTAAGGAAAAATGCCTCTTCACACCCCGTAGGGGTGTTATGTCTATAGAAAAAGGAGTTAGAAAATGAAACGATTCATCGCTTTATCACGGAGGGGCAACGTCGCACCCAGCGGAATTTTATTCATTGGGATGCTTCTCGTTTCGTTCAGTTTCGTAGGATGTGGCGGAAAACTCGGAAAAATAGAAACATCAGTAGTTGACACGGCGATCTCGGACGCTGAGGTAGCTCTTGCTGCGGCAGTGGATGTTGATGCCCCGACACTCGCATCTGATTTGTTTGAGACAGCGGAAGCTAACCTTGAGTCTGCAAAAACAGCACTCGACGAAAAAAAAGGGAACGATGCACTCCGTCTCGCGTATCAAGCAATAGCTAATGCTACACTGGCACGAACGAATTCCATGAATATCACTAAAAACTCGGAATTAAATGCCTCTATACTCCAGAAGGAAGCTGAAGCAGAATCACTCCGAGAAACTGTTAACAGTAAAAAGGAAAAGCTTGCAGGACTTCAATCCGAGATCCAGAACATTCAGAGCGAGGAAAAGCAACTAAAACAGACCGTTCGCGACCTCCAGAAAGAGAATCGTGAACTGGGTGATACACGGGCAGCCTATGGGGAGCAGGTCGCACAACTCTCTGAAACTTTATCAGAGATTCAGGGGCGTGCTCGAAGGGCGGAAACCGAAATCCGTAATTATGGTAGAGAGGTTGCAGCACTCCGTCGGAAACTTGAAGTTGCCGACAGAATGGTGAAAGAGGAAGGATATCAGAAACGGACGGTTATCGCTGAGATAGATTCCCTTAAGAGACAACTCCGTGAACAGGCGCAGATCTATACCGAGAAACTCGCAGCAGCCAGTCAGCAAAATGCGGGTGCAAAGCATGCGGAATATCTCAAACAGAAAGCACAAGAGGCAAGGGCGTTTGTTGACAGCCAACCTCCACTCCATCCTACTAAGACGGGACGCATTGCCCTCTCTGCAGAACAAATTGCAGCTGGTAAGATGGCACTCGGTAATTGGGAACGCACATGGCATGCGAACAACCTCAATAGCCACCTCGCCTACTATGAACCTAATATTATTGCCGACAAAGTCGTGATTCGTGAGAGCAAAGAGCATCGAAGTAAAGTCGATCTCCAACAGTTGGGGGCAGATCTCCACGAGATGAGCACCCATGCGTGGAGTAAAGCTAAAACCAATATAGAGGTCGAGGGAGAAAGTGTTATCGGTATCCATCGACTGACCCGGTTGGCGACTCCAGCAGTAGACGAGAACGCGACGGAACTTTACAATATCTGGATTCGCGAAGTCTGGATGCATCAAGTTGGGAACGACTGGAGAATTCATCACGAAATCTGGCAAATCTATGAGAATGTGCCAAATTTTTAATTACAGACACTTGGGCTACATACTACAGACAGGTTCTACCTCACGGAAACCGAAAATACGCCAGTAGAGCGAAATGTCTGTAGGTTCTGCATCACGGCAGAAAATACAATGCCCTCCTTGCTCCAGCAGCAAGCAAGATGCCTGTAGAAGCGGAGGTTAAATTGTGAACGACGCACAGAACCAGCAAAACAACCAAAAGAAATTCACTATACCCCAGAACCTGCTGTGGGGTGGTGCGATTGCAGCAATCGTCATTGCTTTTGTTCTATTCCTTGTGGTCTTCATGAGTTCCAGTGAGACCCCTACAGCCTTTCTGGTGAAATGGAAGAGTGCGCTTGAATCTGGTGATCCTGAAAGGTATGAAGCACTCTGGGTGAAAAGTGCACGCCAGCGTCCTGATGCGGGTTATCAGAGAACTGTGAAACTCCTTAGGGATAACGTAAATTTTGAGGTTAACCTTGGCGGTGCCAGTCAACCCTATCGAGTTCCTCGCTATACAAACCGCTTCCGGGTTGAGGGGATTCCTCTCACGGCTTATTACCCGGGCGAAGCGCAACAGCAGCTACGAAACCTTGTGATTGAAAAGAAAGGTATTATTCAACAGAGGTGGAAAATTGTCCAGGAGGAGATAGTCGGTAGTGAATTCGCTCCCACATTGTCTACCTCAGGTCCCACGCCGCAACCCGAGATTACAGAACAGCCCAAGAGCCCTGTAGTACCCCTCGTGATCGCCTGGAAGGCTGCCTTAGAGATCCAGGATTTAAAAGCGTATACTAACCTATGGGATAAATCTGCTCGGAAAAAACGCGCCTCAAGTTTTGCGCGTGCTAAGGATCTGATGTCGCAAACCCATGTTATCGATCTCGCTGGTGCTACTTATACTGCTATTCCACGACACAAAAACCGGCACGTGGTTGACAATATTCAGGTGACTTTGCAAAATGGTGGTGATACCATTGAGACCCATACCCGCACTCTCACGGTTGAGAAAAAGGGGTTTTTCAGACGAAAATGGAAACTCATTAACGATCAAATCAATGTGGTGTCTGATGCTATCGCACTCGCGCAAGATGTGCCTGGGGTAGACACTGTCTCTGGTGAAGAGTCCGGGGGTACTTTCGATGGTAATGCGCCATTGGATACGCACCTCAAAGTGAGACAGGTGTTAGGGAAATGGCAGTCGGCTTGGGAAGAGAAGGACCTGCATACCTATATGTCTATCTATTCGGCTGAAGCACAAATTACCCGTGTGAATGTCAAGGGTGGAAGGGAAACTTCGGTCTATCTTACAAAGGGGCAGCTCCGCTCCAAGATGAAGAAACTCAACACCATGTACGCTGACATCCAGGTCTCCATCTCGAATTTACAGGTTAACGGGGATCGGGCAGTCGCAGACGTCAAGTTTCTACAAAAATTCACTGGCACTCCGGCGAGTGGTAGCCGTCCCGCTTACTCCGATTACGGCACTAAAAAACTCAATCTCATGGTAGATCCAACCGATGGACACTGGCGCATTTACGCTGAGACGTGGAGTCGATACGAGGATGTACCGGATTTTCCAAAAATGTAATCGTGTAAATATTTCTCAGTAGGCGCGCATGCAAAAGGTTCCAGTTTATGGAACGCTTTGCATGCGCTGCTTCGTTTATACAATGCATCTGTAAGAGGAAACTCAAGTTAGCGATCCGCCATCTGAAACCGATGGGAAGCCGAAGACTGAATAGCTTAATAAACCGGATAATCCAAAATGTACACCGAGTACCGAACCAAACGTAAAATCGAGTTTGTTGATACCGATATGGCGGGGATCGTCCATTTTACGCGGTTTTTTGTCTTTATGGAGACTGCTGAACACGAATTCCTCCGTAGTTTAGGTACAAGTGTAGCCACCGAATGGAATGGAGATAAGATCGGATGGCCCCGACTCGCCGCTTCGTGTGAATACTTAAGCCCACTCCGATTTGAGGATGAGGTAGACATTCGCCTCCGAATTACCAAAAAGGGGACGAAATCGCTCACCTACGAATTTCATTTTACGCATCAAGGAAAAGACATCGCACATGGGCAAATCACGACAGTGTGTTGTGTAACGAATCCGGGTGAGACACTACGCGCGATTCCTATCCCAGATTTCATTGCAGATCAGATACATTGCCCATCATAAGTGCAGTTTGTGACGCTGTCCCTTGATGACAAACCTTTTGACAGTGCTTACCTGGAGAATTACAAAATTATGAACCAAACCGAAACAACCAGTCCTCTGCTGAAAGTATCCAAGGTCTCTAAAGATTTTGGGACAGTTCAAGTCCTACAGGATGTTTCGTTTAACTTCGCCGGTGGAACGTCTGTCGTCATTACGGGTCCTTCTGGCTCCGGTAAAAGCACACTTTTACACATCATCGGCACATTAGAAAAGCCTTCTGTCGGACAGGTTGAAATTAACAACACCGATCCATTTACACTCTCTGAGCCTGAACTTGCGCGATATCGAAACGCTGTCATCGGGTTCGTATTTCAAGACCACCATCTACTTCCACAATATTCCGTGCTTGAGAATGTCCTCGTCCCTACACTCGCGTTCAATCAGAAACCTGACGCGACCCAACGGGCACATGAACTTCTTGAGCAGGTTGGGCTCGCGCATCGGGCATGGCATCGACCTGCTGAGCTTTCGGGGGGTGAACGGCAGCGCGTTGCGATCGCTCGTGCACTTATCAATCAACCCAGTATTCTTCTCTGCGATGAACCGACCGGAAATTTGGATACTGCTACGTCTGAAACTATCGCTAATTTGCTCTTTAAGTTGCACCGCGTGGAACAGAGTATGCTCATTGTCGTCACACACAACCTCGCACTCGTTTCTCGTTTTCAGCAACACCTGCAGCTTTCAGATGGTACTTTCACCCTCAACGGGGATACCTAACACTCGAAACACCATAAGAGAGGTATCGGTTATCCGATAACTTTAACCATCAACTCGTCTTCTACAGCTTTCAAAGGCACGAGTTGATGGTTAAAACTATTAAAAAGGCTATGCGCAAATTTTCTTGGGGTTCCTTCAAATATTTTTGGCAGATACATCTCATTGTCGCGCTTTGTACGGCTGTGGCGACGGGTGTCCTCGCTGGGGCATTGATTGTCGGAGATTCTGTGCGAGGAAGCCTGCGGAGCATAACAAAGGAACGACTCGGCACAATCCAACATGCCCTCCTCGCTGACCGCTTTTTTCCCCCAGACGTGTTGGATCGACAGAACACGGTCTCAGCAGTCTTACTGAACGGGACGGTCGTTGCACCACAAACGCAAACACGAGCGTCAAGGGTAAACATCATCGGTGTAACTGATAACTTCTTCACCTTTTGGGCAGGAAGTGCCGCGCCGCGTCTGGACAAAACAGATAAACAACCCTTCAATGCCATCGTTATCAATGAGTCACTGCAGAAAGAACTGAACGTCCAAGTAGGAGACACGCTCCTCGTAAATGTCCCTCAAGCCGCTGCCATCCATCCAGAGTTTCTTCTCGGAGCGCGCGACGCATCCGAGGCTATCCAAAGTCTACGCTTGGTTGTTAGTGAGATTGTGCCTACTGAGAACGCTGGGAGATTCAGTCTTCGCGCACATCAAAGTCTTCCATTGAACGCGTTCATCGCGCTCCCAGTTTTACAAAAAGTACTTGGGCAAGGGAATAGGATCAACGCTCTGTTTACGGCGGAAACAGCTCCAATTTCGTCTAACGATCTCGCGTTGAGCATAGACGCACTTGACTTAGAAATTCAAGAACACGGCACCTACTTTGATGTCCAAAGTCAGCAGTATCTCCTGAAACCAATCTTTTCTGATTTTGCGCTAACGGTCGCGGCTGAAAACCGTATCTCAACGCTCCCAACACTCACCTATCTCGCGAATACGATTTCTGCGAATGGCAGAACCGTTCCATATTCGACTATCGTCGCACTCCCCATTGATAAAGGGGAGTTTTCTGAACTTCTTAACAGAAGTGTTACCGGAAGCGAAAACCAAGCCCGAAATGAAATGGAGGAAGACTCTCAAACTTCAAATGCCGTTGCTTATCCGCAAGGAATATTAGAAAATCCTGAAATTATCCTCAATACATGGACGGCAACCGACCTTGGCGTGGAAGTCGGGGACGAGATCAGTGTCGCATACTACCGCGTCGGAGCGGGGGAAGAATACATCACCGAAACGGCTCTGTTCCGTCTGAAAGGGATTCTACCGATTGAGGGTATCACCGCAGATAGAGACCTCATCCCTACTTTTCCCGGTATCCACGAGACGGCTGATATGTCCGAATGGGAATCTCCTTTTCCGATTGATTACACCCTTATTCGCAGTAAAGATGAGGCGTATTGGGATGAATACGGAGCAACACCGAAAGCGTTTATTTCCTTGGAAACGGGTAAGCAACTTTGGAGAAACCGCTTCGGGGACCTCACTGCTATTCGGATGGGGATCGCGCCAAATTCAGACCTTCAAGCAACACGCACGCTTTTTGAAACCGAGTTCCTCAAAAAGATTCAACCAGAACAGATTGGATTTCAATTCGTATCCCTTCAAACTGACGGTCTTCAAGCCTCCGCCGGTGCAACGGATTTCGGGATGCTCTTTAGCAGTCTAAGTGCTTTTATCATTATTGCTGTTGCCTTGTTGGTAGGGATGCTCTTCCGTATCGGTGTAGAGCAAAGATCGCGCGAGATCGGGATTCTACAGGCTGTCGGTTACCCGCTCACTAAAATCCGCCGTCGGTTCCTTTACGAAGGGGGCATCATCGCCGGTATAGGGAGTCTATGCGGATGTCTGCTCGCTGTCGGGTATGCACAATTGATGATATTCGGACTACAAACGTGGTGGTTACCTGCCATCGGCACCCCCTTTATGGAACTTTACGTCAGCGTATGGAGTTTGCTGATTGGCGCACTAATTTCGCTGGCGGTGGTGATACTCTCTATCCGTTTAACTGTTCGCAAAGTGGGAAAAACTTCCACCGTGTCACTTCTCGCTGGTAAAGCCGATTTTGTTGACGGAACTGTAGGAGACAAATCCAAAAGTAGATGGATGCGACCCCTGAGCTGGTTAGCCGCCGCGATTGGGGTCGGGGTAGGTATATGGGTGGAACAGCCTGTGGTGAGTTTACTGTTTGTGGCATTGTTGGTTATTGGCATAGGGGCAGAGGTATTCAATAAATGGTTAAGATCACAGAATGTAACAAAGCCGTTGAACAGAGTGCGGTTCGCCATCAGAAACGCTGCGCGGCAACCCGGACGAAGCAAGACTTGTGTTACTACAATCAGTATAGCGTGCTGTATTATCGTCGCAGTCGGAGCAAATCGACATGATGCTCCACCGGAGACAGAATACGCCTTCGTCGCTGAATCCGCGCTCCCTTTGCACCATAACCTGAATACACCGGACGGTAGGTTTGAACTCGGTTTTTCCGATAATGCCTCTGAACTCCTTAGTGCATCGGAGGTAATTCCGTTTCGTGTCCTGCCGGGTGAAGATGTCAGTTGTCTGAATCTCTACCAGCCCCAGAAACCACAAATTTTAGGTGCGTCTGATGCGATGTTAGACGGAGTTCCGTGGGTCAACTTGCATTTAATGCTCACTGAAAAAGGTAAAGTTCCTGCTATCGGCGATGAAAAGTCGCTCCGTTGGATTTTGCACCACGACCCTAACGATGATTTTATCATCCAAGATGAATTTGGAAAACCGCTCCATCTCGAACTTGAGACGGTTGTGAATAGTCTTTTCCAAAGCCAATTGATTATCTCTGAAACCAATTTCACGAAATACTTTCCAAGCCAGAGCGGATACCAATTTTTCCTCATCAAAACGCTGCCTGCTTTGCGGGCAGAGACGGCACAGGTCTTAGAGGAAACATTAGGGGATTACGGTTTTGACCTTGCGTCTGCGTCCGCACGTTTGGCGAGCTATCGAGCGGTTGAAAATACCTATATCTCCACTTTTCAAAGCCTCGGTGGTTTAGGGGTGCTACTCGGTACTTTCGGGTTAGCATTGGTGCTGTTCAGAAATATCATTGAACGTCGCGGCGAATTAGCGACCTTACGTGCCTTCGGTTTCAGACGGCAGGCACTCTCGTGGATGCTTTTTCTCGAAAGTTGTTTCCTTCTCCTTGTTGGAATGCTTATCGGCATTATCGCCGGACTCGCCTCAATTTTCGCTTCACAGGGACATCTCCCCTCTTTTCCGTGGTTTTCCCTCACAATTACCTTGCTTTTCATCTTCGGTTTTGGTATAATTGCAAATGCTGTTGCCGTTGCTGTGGCACTTCGAAGTCCACTCTTGACAACGCTCAAATCTGATTTTTAATTTTTTAATTTTCCCTTGCGGAGGAATAACGGTGTTTGGGCTTTCAAGGCTTCTGTGTTAGAGCCGCCCTCCATTTCATTACGGGCTACATGTTTTGGCTCATTTTTTAGCGATCGAAGCCTGCAACAACGGTGCAGGAACTCTTGAGGAAGGCAGTTGAAGTTTCAAACTCTCGTCGTTTCACCCCCAGGTATAATTAAAATTGGATATGCCATCTTACTTGCCGCTTGCTTTCTGATGCAGAGCGGTTGTTCCAGTGATTCCGATCCAAACACCTCAAGTGCGGTGGATCACATGGAGCGGGGATGGCGTTCCTACGAATCGGGAGACTACGCACAGGCATTACTCAGCTTTGAACGCGCAATTAACTTCGATGAAAATCTTGCGGATGCCCATAACGGTGTGGGATGGAGTCATCTCAGTCTATCGCTAAATCCACCATTGGCACAAGAGGCTTTTCAGAACGCCGTGCAACTCGATCCGTCAAATGCGGATGCATGGGTCGGGCTTGCCAATCTGCTTTTTTTGCGCCACAAAGATACAAACGATTTCCAATCTGCTATTCGAGCGATTGATAATGCACTGCAGGGTGATGCCCAATATCTCTTCCGGCACGACTATCGTTCCAATGCCGAACTCTATGTGCTTAAGGCGGCGTGCTACTACTATCTCGGTGAAGATATGTCTGCGGAACAGGAAGTTGGCAAGGCACTCCAAATTGAAACTACAAATAGGACAGCCATCGTGCTACGCGAGTTGCTGAAGGAATAAAGTAGTAATCCATTCATTGCAAATTTTTTAAATTGTTTAGGAGGAACAAATATGTCCCAGAATGTTATCACGTCTACAAATTTAACGAATTATACACCTTTACACCGTGGAAAAGTCCGCGATCTGTATGACCTCGGGGACGAACTTCTGATCATTTCCACAGATCGTATCTCCGCCTTTGATGTTGTTCTGCCGAACGGCATTCCAGATAAGGGTAAAGTCTTAACCGGTTTATCCAAATTCTGGTTCAAGTACACGGAATCCGTCGCTGACAATCATCTCATTTCAACGGAAGTCGAAGAGTATCCCGATGCTCTACAACCCGATGCAGAACTTCTAAAAGGACGCTCTATGCTCGTCCACAAAGCGGATCGGGTTGATGTTGAGTGTGTCGTGCGTGGCTACCTCGCCGGATCCGGTTGGTCCTCCTATCAGAAGACGGGAGAAATCTGTGGTCAGAAGCTCCCGGACGGACTACAGGAATCTGATCGGCTTCCGGAACTTCTGTTCACGCCAACGACCAAAGCCGAGCAGGGCGAGCATGACGAACCGATCTCCATTGCGGAGATGCGTAACGAAGTCGGCAGCGAACTTACAGATAAGTTGATTGATGTTAGTTTCGCACTTTTCAGAGCCGCGAGTGAACACGCCGAAAGTGCTGGAATTATCCTCTGTGATACCAAGTTTGAATTCGGGGAACGCGACGGCAAACTCATCGTCATTGATGAAGTTTTCACGCCGGACTCCTCTCGATTCTGGCCCGCAGATCTCTATGAACCCGGCAAACCACAGCAGAGTTTTGACAAGCAGTTCGTGAGAGATTACCTTTCCGAAATCGGTTGGAACAAACAACCCCCCGCGCCTGAACTGCCGGAGACTGTTATCTCCAAAACAAGCGAGAAATACCGCGAGGCATATCGCCTCATCGTTGGCGAAGAATTGTAGTACACGGGAGAGATAGCAGATGGCAGGTCCCCTTGATGGAATGAAGGTTTTGGATTTAACCCGAGTTCTCGCCGGTCCCTATGCAACGATGCTGCTCGGTGACCTCGGAGCTGAGGTAATCAAGATTGAACAGCCCGGCACAGGAGACGAGTCTCGAAATTTTGGTCCCTTCAAAAACGGGTTTAGTCTCTATTTCATGAGCGTGAATCGTGGAAAGCAGAGCGTGACGCTCAACCTTAAAACTGAACGTGGACAATCAATATTCAAGCAGTTGTTGAAGCAGAGCGATGTCCTTGTTGAGAATTTTCGTCCTGGGACGATGAAAAAATTGGGGTTGGATTACGATACGCTGAAAGTCGAGCATCCGTCCCTTATTTACGCCGCGTGTTCCGGTTTCGGACAGACCGGTCCCTATGCCGAGCAAGGTGCTTATGACATGATTATCCAAGGCATGGGTGGTATCATCAGTATTACGGGTGAACCGGGGGGACCTCCAGTGCGTGTCGGCACCTCTATTAGCGACATCACCGCTGCTCTCTTCACGACAATCGGTATCCTTTCTGCATTGCACCATCGTAATCGGACAGGTAGTGGGCAGTTTGTTGATGTTGCCATGTTGGATAGTCTCGTGGCTGTCTTGGAAAACGCCGTTGTCCGCTATTTTGCTACGGGTGAAGCCCCAAAACCGCTCGGTGCGAGACACCCAGCGATTACACCGTTTGAAGCGTTTGCCTCTGCGGATGGACACGTCATTATTGCACTCGGAAACGATACCCTCTGGGCAAAGTTCTGTGAACACGTCAACCGGCAGGAACTCATCTCAGATGAACGATTCCGAACGAACGCTGACCGAACGGAGAACCACGATGAATTATTTCCTATCCTCTCGGAGATCATGTCCCAACGTCCGACTGATGACTGGATTAATGCCCTCGGTGCCATTGGTGTGCCGTGTGGTCCCATCAATACGATGGATAAAGTCGTCAACCATCCACAGGTGCAGGCACGGGAGATGATTACACGTATTGCTCATGACATCACAGGTGAAGTGGCAGTGCCGGGGGTGCCGATTAAACTTTCGGATACACCCGGAAACGTAGATGCTCCTGCACCGAGTCTCGGTGAACATACGACCAAGGTCCTGACAGACCTATTAAAAATGCATCCAGATGAAGTGGAACAGTTGAGGCGAGACGGCGTTATTTAAGGATAACGCCAGTTGCTCTTTTGCAGCATAACCTGTTAGGTTGTGCATCTTTAATAGGGCTTACGTAATTTTCTGATCAGAACCCAACGGTTTCCGGCACCCCGCTGGCAAGGTTTAAAACCTCGCCAACAAGAGCGGTACTTAAGTCCTGTTTAATGTCAAAACCCGTAGCTCGTAATGAAATGGAGAGCGGATATAAGGAACGGACGTCAAAGTCCAAACGCACGTTGTTCCTCCGCAAGGTAAAATTAAAATGTTACATGGAACGATCCCTTTAACGTTAGACGGCGATCTTGCCGCACAGATGGTTGAGGTACTTGACGGTTATGTTTCCCGCGCAATAACTGATTCTGTCGAAGGTCGGACAGAGTTGTGGAATCGCGATTATAGTTCACACAATGCGTATACCGAATCCGTCGAACCGAACCGTGCGAGCCTTCGAAAGCGGATCGGTTGCCTCGATCCACGGCTGCCAATTGAGGAACTTACCTATATCGCCACGACAAAAGCCTCGGCACTGCTCACAGAGGATGAGAATTACACTACATCCCGTGTTCGATGGCAGGTTTTTGATGAGGTGGAGGGTGAGGGGCTTTTGTTGGAACCGAAGCACGATGTCCCAATTACTGCACAGATTATTGCCCTACCCGATGCTGATTGGACACCAGAGATGATAGCGGGAGTGACGGATGAATTGCCAGCGAGCGCACAGTTTGCGAGACGTTTGGCGAAGACAGGATGTCGTGTCGTTGTCCCGCTTCTGATTAACCGTGACGATACCTATTCGGGAAACCCGACCCTTGGCGCGATGACGAATCAACCGCACCGCGAATTTATCTATCGGATGGCGTTTGAACTCGGAAGGAACATCATCGGGTATGAAGTTCAGAAGGTGTTGTCGTTAGTGGACTGGATGTCTCAATCCGATGCCCCAGTTGGTGTCATTGGGTACGGCGAAGGTGGGTTGATTGCACTCTACAGTGCGGCAGTCGATACACGGATCCAAGCGACCGCTGTTAGTGGGTATTTCCAATCTCGGCAGGAGGTCTGGCGAGAACCGATCTATCGAAATGTGTGGGGACTGCTACACGAATTTGGCGATGCTGAAATCGCGAGTCTTATTGCCCCGCGTCCGTTGGTTATCGAAACAAGCCGAGGACCTGAAGTCGCTGGTCCGCCATCCGTTCGAGATGGACGGGGTGGTGCTGCACCGGGACAGTTGGTATCACCACCGATCCATGCAGTAGAGTCGGAGTTTGAAAAGGCTCACGGTTTTTATCAAATGCTTGACAGCGGCGATGCCTTGCGCCTCGTTTCTCCTGTAGATGGATTACCGGGGTCTGAGGACGCTTTAACTGCTTTACTTACTGGACTTGGTGTTGAAAGTGCACATATTGACAGCCACTACCAACTCTCATCATCCACGGTTAACGATTTTGATTACGGGGCACGTCAGCAGCGACAGTTTATGCAGTTGGTGAATCTATCACAACGCTTTTTGAGAGAAGCGGCATCGCGACGGCAGCAATTCTTCTGGGATAAAACTGATACCTCTTCGCTCGCACAGTGGGAGGAAACGTGTACGGATGCCAAAGCCTATTTCTGGGACGAAGTTATCGGTAGGTGTCCACCCCCTGATGTCCCTGCCAATCCAAGGACGCGGCTCATCTACGATGAACCCCTCTGGAAGGGATACGAAGTCGTTCTTGATGTTTGGAAGGACGTTTTCGCTTACGGTATCTTGCTTCTTCCGAACGATCTTCAACCTGGTGAACAGCGTCCCGTTGTCGTCTGTCAACACGGCTTAGAGGGACGACCACAGGATACCGCTGATCCAAGAATAGAATCTGTCTATCACTCCTACGCTGCCCAGTTAGCGGACAGAGGATTCGTCGTCTACGCGCCACAAAATCCATATATTGGTGTGGATGCCTTCCGCGTTATCCAACGTAAGGCGAATCCGGTAAAATGGTCGCTCTTTTCCTTGATCATCCGTCAACATGAGCGAACCCTGGATTGGCTCGCGGAACAATCCTTCGTTGATGCGGATCGAATTGGATTTTATGGATTATCTTACGGCGGCAAAACGGCTATGCGCGTCCCTGCCCTGCTTGAAGGCTATGCCTGCTCCATCTGTTCCGCGGATTTCAACGAGTGGATCGTCAAAAATGCGACTTATCATTCTCGGTACAGTTATATGTTCACAGGTGAGTATGAGATGCCGGAGTTCGATTTGGGAAATACCTTTAACTACGGCGAGATGGCGGGATTGATTGCGCCGCGTCCGTTCATGGTGGAACGCGGACATGATGATGGTGTTGCACCAGATGAATGGGTTGCGCACGAATTCGCTGTCGTTCGTCGGCTTTACGTTCGATTGGGAATCGCTGATAGAACAGAGATCGAATTCTTTGATGGTGGACATCAGATTAATTCTGATAAGACGTTCCAATTCCTGCATCGCCATCTGGATTGGCCCGAACCCCAATAGGTGTGATTTTCAACCGTATCATAGGTGTCATTTTAGTGTTTCCAAGGTTCCGTAGGTTGGGTAGAGCGGAACCGAAAAGCGGGGGTGGCGTTCCAAATACGCGTGAAATATGCCCGTTGTTATCTCTCAGATAGAAGGTGTATACCTGACATCAATAATCTTTAGCGGCTAATGTTTTGGTACTATCCGTTCAACCAACCTACAGGAAATTCTTTTCTAAAATCGACTGACCGCTGACAGTTGATATCCGGTAAACAATATGTTATATGCAATCACTGTAAGCGCAGGACTCGAAACCATTGCGCGCGAAGAGTTATCCGAACGCTTTGCCGACACAGGACATCTGAAAATCATTGGGCGGAAGCCTCAGCGGATCCTCTTTGAATATACCGGCAACCCGCGTGAACTGCTATCGCTGCGAATAGCCGAGAATCTCTTCTTAATTCTAAAGCAGATGCCGAAGATGACCCGTTCACGCAGCTCGTTAGCGGTATTAAGCCGTTCGCTTGAGCGTTTTAATTTCAAAGCGACACTTGAGTGTTGTCGGCAGATAGGTATCAAAACACGGAAACGGATGCCGTTTCGGGTGACAAGTCGGCTTTCAGGAAAGCGCAACTTCCGTCGGGTTGATCTCCAGCGCGTGATAGAACGCGCGTTGATAGACCGAGGGTGGTATTCGGGGTCGTCAAAATCGGCTTTAGATGTCTGGGCAGAGGTACACGGAGACGATGGCTATCTCAGCATCAGGCTTTCCCCAAACGATATGGCACAGCGTCCGTATAAACAGGCACATATTCCCGCATCCCTCAAACCGACTTTGGCATACAGTATGGTGCGTCTTTCACGACCACACCCAGAGGATGTCTTTTTGGACGCGATGTGCGGTGCCGGAACTCTCCTTTTGGAACGCGCACTTATCAAGCGGTATCGTTACTTAATCGGCGGCGATGTCTCTACAGATGCCTTAGACGCGACGGTGTCGAATTTCGGGAGGAAACACCAGCCGTGTCAATTCTTTCACTGGGACGCACAGAGTTTGCCGTTACGATCCAACACTGTTGATAAAATCGTCTGTAACCTCCCGTTCGGAGAGACGATCGGAAATGTCCCGGAACTTACGAGTCTATATCGCCAATGTCTCAGAGAATACGAGCGCGTCCTGAATCCAAGAGGAAGGATGGTGCTACTCACTTCGCAAAGCAGACTGCTTAATGATGAGTTGAAGCAACGGCGTTCTCTCAGAATTTCCCAGCAATTGACGGTGGATGTGCGCGGTATGCGTGCATGGATGTGTGTTATCCGTCCGAAAACAAAATAGGGGCGGCTTAAAATTGGCAGTCAGCAGTCAGTAGACGCGGCTTTATGAAGAATTAGGACTTACGCATTTCCCCTCAAAGTCCCCCTGATAAGGGGGATTTAGGGGGGTTCTTCCAAACTGATTGCTGACGACTGATCGCTATTAAATCTCCGGCACTCTCACCGCTACCTCTTTCCCCGCCTCGTGCGAACGGAAAATACCGTCCATAATCACATTTGTGATCAAAACACCCTCTGGGGGTATCGGCGACGGTGCGTCCGCTTTGATGGCTTCACGGAATGCTATCATCTGTGCCGCCCAGTTATCTTCCTCTGGGAATCCTGAGAACTGGATCGTGGTCATTCCTTCTGGTGGATCCGGCTGCGCTGTTAATCCCTCTGATTCCACAAATTTCTTGAGATCACCAGCATACGCATCGGCATAAACAACCGGTCCACTCAGCGAGAATCCCGCTTTCGTCCCAAGATGGAAGTTGCCACCGAGCGAATCCTGATGGATTGCCCAAGAGATTTTGAATACCATGACACCGCCGTTTTCAAACCGCACCCACGCCGCACCGAACTCTTCAACATCCATAATACCACGGAACCTCGGATCTTGCTGCGAGATATAATCTTCAGTAATGGCAGAGACCCGTACCGGCTTCGGGTAACCCATCGCATACAGCGAGGCATGCATATTGTAGACACCGATATCGACAGTTGCCCCCGCGCCCGCGGTCTTTTTGTAGATGAACGTATGTCCCGGATTCCCGCGCCGCCTGCATCCTGCGGATTCAGAGTAATAGATATCGCCGAATAACCCTGCATCGAACGCCTTTCTTAAAAATTGGAGTCTCGGACTAAACGTCGGATTGAGACCGATTTGTAAGATTTTGCCTGATGCCTTTGCCGCTCGTACCATCGCGGTGGCATCTGGGAGCGTCGCCGCCATCGGCTTTTCACAGAGAACGTGTTTACCGGCGTTCAGTGCTGCGACTGTTGGTCGACGATGCCCTTGATTGTAAGTGCAGACACTCACTCCATCGATCTCGTCCATTTCAAGCATCTTGTTGTAACTTGAAAATGCGTGCTTTTTCGGGACACCCCACTCTTCCGCTGCTTGGTTCGCCTTACTTTTGATGATGTCGCACACCGCAACGATTTCAAAACCGCCTACTTTCTCGTATGTGCTCTGGTGCGCACGTGAAATGCCACCCGTACCAATAATACCGACTCGGACAGTCATATTGTGATCTCCTCATAACAGATTTTATGTAGAATAGACACACTTTACTAAATCTCCGGCACTCTCACTGCAACCTCTTTTCCCGATTCATGTGAGCGGAAGATACCGTCCATAATTACGTTCGTAAGCAGCACACCCTCCGGCGGTATCGGGGACGGGGCATCTGCTTTGACGGCTTCTCGGAACGCCGTCATCTGTGCCTCCCAAACATCGACCTCTGGAAATCCTGATAAACGGATCGTTGTCATCCCCTCTGGTGGATTCGGTTCTGCAGTCAATCCTTCCGATTTCACCAGTTTCTGAAGATCGTCTGTATAGGCATCGGCATAGACAACCGGCCCATCTAAGGAGATTCCCATTTCTTTACCGAGACAGAAACTCGGACCGAGCGAATCCTGATGGATTGCCCAAGAGATTTTGAACACCATCACACCGCCATCTTCAAACCGCACCCATGCCACACCGAACTCTTCGACATCCATGATACCCCGGAATTGTGGGTCTTGCTGTGAGATGTAATCCTCGGTGATAGCGGAGACCCGCACCGGTTTCGGATACCCCATCGCATACAGTGAATTGTGCATGTTATAGACCCCGATGTCTACAATCGCACCGGCACCCGCCGTCTTTTTATAGATGAACGTGCGCGCGGGATTCCCGCGTCGCCTGCCTCCAGAGGACTCGGAATAGTAAATATCGCCAAGCAATCCTTCATCGATGACCTTCTTCGCGAATTGGAGTCTCGGATTAAACGTGCTATGGAGACCGATCTGCAAAATTTTGCCGGACGCCTTCGCTGCACGAGTCATCGCGGTGGCATCCGGGAGCGTCGCCGCCATCGGTTTTTCACAGAAGACGTGTTTGCCAGCGTTCAGTGCTGCAACTGTCGGACGTCGGTGTCCTTGGTTGTAGGTGCAAACGCTTACGGTATCAATCTCATCCATTTCAAGCATCTTGTTATAACTTGAAAAAACGTGCTTTCTCGGAACACCCCACTGTTCAGCGGCTTCATTTGCCTTGCTTTTGATGATGTCGCACACCGCAACGATCTCGAAACCACCCACTTTCGCGTAAGCTCGCTGGTGTGCACGTGAAATCCCACCTGTACCTACAATACCGACTCGGATAGTCATGTTCTGTTCTCCTCATAAGCAGAATGAATTGCTAAACGAGTTTAGACGAAATCGGTTTGGAATGCAAGGGAAATGTGGCGAAACACATCCAATTTATCTGGCACTATGAAAGGGATTAATATTCTCGAATTAGCGGGTGATAAGACAAAGTAGCATGTTTAATCTATATCTTGGTCAAGTTCACTCTTTTCAATCTTCATCACATACTCTGGATCGATAATGCCCTTTCCTACTTGATGAAACTGATTGTCGCGAAAGGCATAGTTGATTGCCTTACTACATCGTTTGTTGATGTCACGAGGCGTTCGCTTCTCTAAATTCTCTAAAAGCATACGCAATGCTATTTCGTCAAATGGATAAGTTTGAGGAAGTCCGTTCGGTAAAGGTTTGTCCCGATACTGAGGATGATTGACAAGTTCATCCACATACTGCACTGCTTCATCAGGTTTTAACTCCGGAAAATAGACGACATCGGTAACCCGATCCATCACTGCACGTCCTAAAAGTAATTCAATATCCTTGTCCTCTTCAGGTTCTGCAAGGGACATGTTTAAAAACAACGTGAAAAAATTGGGAAGTCGATCAACTATATCCCGAAGCCCTTGAGTCAGTGTCCGAAACTGCGATGAGGTGAAATAGATCATGTCCTCCATTTCGTCAATCCAGAGACAAACCCGTGAGTGTCGTGAAAGGTCTCGACTTGGATCAAGCCCGATTAAACACTGTAGGACACCAGCCAACACTCGGAAGCGATCTTGAGCTTTGGTAATGTTTCGGGCTATGCCGAGTTTTTTTAGGTCAGTGCGTGTACTGCCCTCCAGAAAATAGGCGCGTAATAGTGCCTGTTTTTCGCTTGCGTCTTCTGTTCCAAGCAACCAGAATGCCCGCGCTAATTCCTCACTTCCCAAGACTTTATGGAGCGATTGCAATGCTTCTGCTTCCAAGAGATTACTCACGGCACCTCGTATAATTTCTCGAACGTGGGTCATACCCAATCTATCAAGCAGCTCCGTGTAGAAACCTTGATCTGGATTTCCACTGTCTCTTGGGATGTGAATGGGAATTGTATATATTCTGCTTTCACTTGGGCTTACCGAAGGTAAGTTCTTCTCACATCTAAAGTAGAGTGAAGCATGGGTTTTCCCACCTCCGTAGGGTCCTTGGTTGAGAACAACTTGTGTGGAATCAGAAGAAATCGCTATCTCAAATATTTCGTTGAAGCGTTCCTTCAATTTTGGCATTCCAACCCAGATGACCTGTTCCGGATCCGTTGGGGGGATAATATCAAAAGGGTTTCCATTGAGAAATATACGGTCCCAATCAATTTGACCTGTATTCATGGCTGTCTCCTTATTATAAACTACGCAATTGTGAAAGGGTCAGATCAATCTGCCTTAATTTCTGGTTAAAGGTAGTTAACCTTTTCTGAGCATCCTCAACTTTGCCACCGATCCGGGAATTTACATCTCTTAAAACATTTTCTGCTTCAGGAAGGGAAAAATTCTTGCGGTGTCTTAGAAAAAGGTAGAGGATAAAGTCAAGAGATGACCATATTTTACCAATAGGGTAAGTATCGAAGATACAATAAATAAAACCTTTTTTGCATGGATTTGTGGAATGAAGCTCATCAGTTAAAAAAATAATCTGACGATGTTTATCATTAAGGATTGCTTCTAAGGCAACGCAGCAATTATGAAGTTCGCCTTTGTCTTTGTCTCCCTCCATGTTTGGATAGAATGGTCGCAGGAACACGTTTTCCAATTTATCAATCTGGTTTTGAAATGCCCATTTTGATTTTGTACATTTCCTTTGGATATGGTGACTTGGATGATATTTTCTCTGCTTTTGGACTTCCTCGATAATTTTGTCACTTACTCCGACGGTAAATTCCCGCCAAAGCCAGAGCCCAAGGTATCTTCGAGCGACGCGAATATCCCGCATGTGAATTAAAGAATTTGTATCAACAACACATAACAGTGGTTTCACTTATATAATTCCCTTCTTTAAATCTAAATATGAACTCTTACGAAATAGGCTTCGTTTTCTCGTGCTGAGGTCCTTACTTCATATCTATAGTTTCCCAATTTACGCGGTTTTTGAAACCATTGGATAAGTTCTTGTACATTTGTGAGCAGATGCAACTCTGTTACGAAACGTATGCATAGATACATCGTTCCTTGCGTGAGGGAAATTTTCGGAACGCTGCTTCTCCGAAATTTATCAAACGCAGCAGGCAGATATTTTTCACATGCTTTTTGACGAACTTCGTCATTGAGGTCTTGCCACTGTCGAAAATCATTAGCGGCGATTATGTATGGGCTGACCTTAGAAAAAAAATGTGTATTGAACCATGAATCTGTAACATCAAGTAAATCGGAATTTGGCAATTGAGGTAAGGTTTTCTCTACCAAGTGCTGTCCTGCTTCCGTAAGTTGGTAAATGAAATTATTTTTTTCCTTTCTTGAATCTAACAGTCCGAGATCTAAAAGCCAGTGTAAGCGAGATGGGATAATGTAAGCTGCATAACCCTCGGGCTTTTTCCATTCCGTAGTAACCTCAACTTGTCTGTCATGTAAGCGTCCCGTAATATGTTCTTGTGAACTTGTTGAAATTTTTGCTTTGAGACGATCCAAGAAAGCATGCTGAAAATTCTTTTGTAAATTTTTGTGAGTCGGATTTTCAAGGAATTGGAGCATATGAACGACAGTTAGCAAAATATCAGCATCTTGTTGTAGAATCTGATAAATGTAGAAAATCCGTTCATCTTGGTGAAGACAGAACAAGTTTGGTTCCTCGTCAGATGCTTCATTGAGCAAGTTCAGGAGGACTCGTCCAATTCTTGTTAATTGATAAACATTTGAAATTTTGGAGAGTAATCCGAACTTAACAGCTAAGTCAAGATAGTTGCTAGCTAATAGGGTCATCGGTTTTTTCTTCATGGAGTGTGCTGCACCTGTATTGTATTTATAATTTTTAAGATCGTCGCTGTAGGTGTTACTCCAATCTCTTAACTTAGCCACCAAAATTTCGTTGTTCAGTGGACGTTTTCCCACGATTCGTAATATTTGGGACACGTACCTAAGTCTACGGATAAGGGTGCTAGGTTCTTTAATCGCACGGTAAGAAATCTGCATAAGTGTTAATCCTATTTCTGCAGAAACGCTAAATCAGGGGCTACTTGCTGGCTGTAACCTATGAACCTCCACTACTGTTATTTTCGTGTGTGGAAATGCGTAGAATGTCGGAAGGTGGAGGTCAGCAGAACCTTCATATGATGAACGAATATCCAACGTCTATTGATATTTTAGCGGAAACTTTGGATTGCTGCAAGTTAAAAGGGTGATATATTACCTCTTCTCTGGAATTTTGAATTAAAAAGTGTAGTATTTTTAACTGAATTATACTATACTTAAATAGCTGCATTAGACGATCAATTTTTATGTTTTTGATAAGGAATGAGCTCATGGCAGAGACCCCCTACAGTATCTTCAATTCGCGTGATCTTGACGATATCCACCGTGAAATTCAAGAAGTTTATCTTGAAAATGCCCGGCCGTGGGTCATCGGATACAGCGGCGGAAAAGACTCAACGACTGCCCTTCAACTCATCTGGTATGCTCTCGCCGAACTGCCACCAGAACAACGAAAATACCCAGTCTATGTGATTTCGTCCGATACGCTTGTTGAGACACCGGTAATCGTTAGTTATATCACTGGCACTTTAGACCGAATTGAGACGACTGCGCGCGAACAGGAGATGCCGTTTCAGACAGCTCTCGTCCGTCCAAGAATTGATGATACCTTCTGGGTCAATCTCATTGGAAGGGGATATCCTGCGCCTTATACTCGATTCAGGTGGTGTACTGATCGGATGAAAATCCGACCAGCGAATCAATTTATCTTAGACAGAGTTGCTGAACACGGCGAAGTTATCATGGTTCTGGGGGTTCGCAAGGGTGAAAGTGCAACACGTGATCAGGTCTTAAGTTTGCATCGCATAAAAGAGTCACTTCTCTCGCTACATACGACGCTACCCAACGCCTTTGTCTATACGCCTGTTGTTGATTTTACAACAGACGATGTATGGATGTACTTGTTGTCTGCTTCTTCTCCATGGGGTGGTGATAATAAGCAATTGCTGACGCTCTACCGTAACACGAATGCACAGGGTGAATGTCCGCTGGTGGTTGATGAAACGACTCCATCTTGTGGAAATAGCCGCTTCGGGTGCTGGACTTGTACTGTCGTTACAAAAGACAAAGCAATGGAAGGGCTCATTGATAACGGCGAGGACTGGATGCTACCGCTGCTTGAGTTCCGTGACTTCCTTGCCTCAACCCAAGATCCTGAAAAGAAACCTGAAATTCGTGAACGCCGACGACGAAATGGACAGATTACAATTCTGAATAATAAACTCGTCCATGGTCCCTATACACTGGAGTTTTGCAAAAAACTCTTAAAAGAGCTTTTGAATGTCCAAAAGTTAGTTCGCAAAAAGGGGCCTGACCCGAACATTGAATTGATTACGGATGTTGAGCTTGAAGAAATCCGTAAAATCTGGCGAACCGAACGCCAAGATTGGGAAGATGCCGTCCCACAAATTTACGCAGAGATTGTTGGAGAGCGTGATTGGATCCTTGATGATACTTTTTCTTTTAGGAAGAAAGATAAAGAAATTTTGGAAGCAATTTGCGAAGAAAAAGAGGTTCCTGTCATTCTTGTTTCAAAACTCCTTGACACAGAACAGCAAATGGACGGAATGAGCCGACGTGCGAAGATACAAGACCGAATTGATGAAATCTTCCATGAGGACTGGCGTTCAGCAGAAGAAGTGTACTCCAATATAGATAATAGCGGTTCCAGCAATGATTCTCCACAAACTCACTCTTAACAATGTAGGTTTGTTCCGTGGCATACAAACCATTCACCTCACACCAAAGGATAGAAAACCTATAATCCTTATCGGAGGAATGAATGGTGCTGGTAAAACGACGCTGCTGGACGCTGTTCGCCTTTGTCTGTATGGCAAACGCTCACTTGGGAGCCGAGTCAGCCATAATGAATATTACAATTATCTCTTTGAAATAATTCATCGAAGCCCCACTGCGAATTCACCCATTGACCGTGCCTCTGTATCCTTAGAATTTGAATATGCCCGCGACGGTGAGAAAAAAAGGTACACGGTTGAACGCTCGTGGAAACGTCAAAGAGGTAGAGAAATTGTTAAAGAAGACCTTGCTATTTATGAAAATGATAGGTTAAACACTGAGTTTGGAAAGGAGCACTGGCAAGATTACATAAATGAATTGATTTCTATTGGCGTTTCTCAATTTTTCTTTTTTGATGGTGAGAATGTTCGGAGATTAGTGGATGATTCTGGTCATGATGTTTTTCTCAGAGAGTCGATTAAAGCACTGTTCGGGCTAACTTTAGTAGAGCGATTGCAATCCGATCTGCATATCTATTCAAACCGTTTGGTTAAACGTGATAGTCCAGAATCGGTTCAACAGGAAATTAGTGAGGTGGAATCGGAAATTAAAACTCTCCAAAGCAGCCTTGCGGATGCTGAAGTTGAATCTGAAGACAACACAACACAAATTGACGAATTAGAAGATAGAATTGAACAACAGGAACACCAACTTGCAACCGAAGGTGGAAATTATGCCCGGCAACGCGGAAATTTGAGTCATCAACAGGAACAACACCAAGTTGAGATTGAAGACTTGGAGAACAAAATTCGCTATCAGTGTGGAGAACTGTTTCCATTTGCTTTAGTTCCAGAAAATCTGGAGCGGTTGAAAGTACAACTTCTTAAAGAGCTACAATTAGATGAATGGAAGGCAAAAAATCGCGCTTTAAAAGCACACAAAGATCTATTACTTGAGCACCTTCCGTCCGAGGAATTTTGGGCAGACATATCTTTGAAACCTACACAAATTTTACAGATTCAAAATAAAGTCGCCTCGTTGTTGACAGAACAACTTGAATACCCCGAGGAGTTGCGCGACTTCCAAAAGATCCGGGAACGCTCACCGGCTGAGTATGATTATATATTAGAGTGGATTGATGATTGCCTGAGTAAGGCGCCGCAAGAGTTTAAGGAATTGAACGAAGTCTTGGAGATTGCCCGGTCAAAACTGAAAAAAGTAGAAAACGCTCTTCAGAAAGTGCCACCCGAAGATATGTTAAAACCAATAATCGAGAATCTATCAGAGTTGAATAAAACGCTTGGACAACTACAAAAAGAGAAACAGAATATAGATGAAATGATTTGTTTATTGACAGATCAAATAGAAAAAGCAAAGCATAAACGGGATATGTTATATCACACTCAGCAGCAAAGGCAAGCACACATCCAACGTCCAAAACGGGTAGAGAATGTGCAGACAGTGCTTGCTGAATATACAGCGCAACTCACACAAGCGAAGATGGTTACGCTGAGCAATACTATTGTCGAAGGTTTCAATCTGCTGTCACACAAACCAGATCGAATTAAACGCGTTGAAATTGATCCGCATGCCTTTGCTGTGACATTATATGATACTGACAATCGCTCTATTTCAAAGGATGAATTATCGGCAGGGGAACAGCAAATTTACACAACAGCCCTATTATGGGGATTAGCAAAAACCTCCGGTAAACCACTACCGATGATCCTTGACACACCGCTTGGTCGTTTGGATAGCAGCCACCGTCAACTTCTTGTTGAAAGTTATTTTCCCTATGCCAGTCATCAAATTGTTTTGCTTTCAACTGATACTGAAATTGCAGGTTCTCTCCTGTCGTTGTTGACACCTCATATCTCGCATACATTCCACTTAGCGTATCAGCAGGCTGAGGGGCACACGACAATAGAGGAAGGCTATTTTGGGTAGTGTTCCATGCGCCTAAATCGTATTCACACCTCTAAGGATTCCCGTAATAAACTGGGTATCTTACAGTCGCGTACAGGGTTACTCCCCAATATTCTTTGTAGAATCGGGTTGATGCTATCGCTTGCAGAACCTAACCTACCAGAAGTTGACATAGATGCAAGTGACGGATCAGAGCTTCATCGCGATACACTGATGGGGGAATGGGATCTACTGATTGTGGCATTGTTGGAAGAGTGGTGCGTTGCCAACGAAATAGAAACAGATAACGATACGCTTGTCAAATACTTCAGGGCGCATCTGAATCGAGGGGTACGTCTGCTTTACGGTCGGGTAAAAAGGTTAGAGGATTTGGGGAATCTTTTGTCTTGAAATTAGAAACATGTCCGATTTGGTTCATGATTGAGAATTACACTATCGGTTTTCATTCAATAAATCGTGGATATCTTTAATACTTCCGCCTCTTTTGCTAGGTAAGTTTTCTCGTGGAGCACAATAAGCGTCCGGATCAAATACAAGGTTTGGATTGCTTGATCGTCCCTTATTGTATTTGTTAAGGATATTCCGTTTTATATTTTCAAGTTCAGTTTTTATTTTTTTCAAAGTCAATTGATCCTCAGTAGCGGTAAGTGTTTCTAATAACCTTATGAAAGCTCCAAAATATTTTGCGCACATTAGCAAAGAATTGGGCTTTCCCCAATCCCCTTCAAAAACATCCTTTACTAAAGAAAAATAGTGCTCTAACAATGTTGTAGTTGCTTGGATGAGTGTCTCTGAATCCTCAGTATTTTCTGTCTGATCTCCTAAAATAGATTTTATTGCTTTCAAATTTTCAAGTTTAGAAATTCGTGCCAATTCTCCAACAACGGAAATAATAGGAATCGGTCGTTGATCAAATTGATTTTTCTTGATAAAGGCCCTTATAGCAAATATTCTTTCAAGAACCCCATTAGGTTTATCATCACACTTTTTTAGGATTTTTGCTGCAATAGCTTCTGGTGTTTTTTCATTGAGAACATCATAGGAAATTAAAAGAATTAATTCTCGTTTAACCTTAGTTTGTTCTCTATTAATGGTGATGAAAGTTTGAGCGGCATATCGGTTTATTATTTCCGATTTCTTTGTATGAAATTTAATTGCAGTTACAATCAGTTTTGCGTTTCTACGAGTCTGTTCATCAGATAAAGTATATGAGAACAAACGGTGCTGCCCGTCAATCATGTCAATCGCAGCATATTTAGCAGGAATGTGCAATTCATTTTCATGAATCTTGCATTCCTTAGACAAGACTAATGTCAAGTTTGTTGGAAAGGTAATGTCGGAATTATCACTGACAAAATCAGCAATCTTTTTTAGTTTTTCATGGCTTAGAACCCTTTGATAACCACTACTTTTTTTATTAGTAGAGCTCCCTGTTGACGTAGAAAATGTTGCGGATACGGTCAGTGGTTGTCCTTCATAGCGTGATACCCGTGCAATACGTAGCAATTCATCAGGTGTAAAAAATGCAACGACGAGACTGGCTCGGATTTGCCCAGAGCCAAGAGTGGTGTTAGGAAGTTCCAAGCAGGGCCTAGAGGGGAGAAAATTTCCCAAAACTGGGTCGCTTAAATCGTTCGGAGTAATTTCTAGGGCAGCAAAAAATTCATATTGAGATGTAGATTTTATGGCACGTTCAAGAACTTTAAAGTATTCCCAGTTTGTTTCATCGAAAATTCGCAAAAGATCTGTTTCCGGATAGTTCTTAGGAGAAATATTTTGTGTGTTCAGTTCGTTGTTTGTGCCTATATATAGATATCGCCAAGTTGACACACCGGTAAAACTTGAAAGTTTTTCTTCCGGAATTCCTTTGAAGTGTGAAAACAGCGTGTATTTATCCACTTGGCACTTTCTAATTAATTCACAATGCCGAATGAACCTTTTTATTTTATTGCTGGGTTTGCCTTTTTTGGTTTTGGCTTCAATTAAAACACAAACGCCCTTGATTAAACAGACGATGTCAATTTCCAAATTTTCGCCGGGTGAACTTTCAGGGTAAAGGTTGCGAAGTGGAATCTGACCATGAGAACCGTAGCACTCTATGTCCATACCCTTTAAAGTCTTTAGTACTTCTCTTTCAAATCGAGGGCCCTTTGTGTCGTGTGCCATAAAAAAATTAATTCCTCAAATAAATTGATTTCTTCCATTAATCATCTATACCAGTGTCTTGTACGGATACCAATTGAAAAGTAAATCCACTAAGTTGGTAATTCTGTCACCCGGCATGTCTTCAACCTGTTTCCGAATTTCTGTAATTCCACCGTTGGCATATTCTTCAGCAATCGTTAGAATTCGATCTTGATCTGTTAACACTTCAACATGTTCTGTTTCTGCGAGTGCTAAAGCTCGAAGTAATGGGACATCTTCCTCAGGTGAAAAGCGAGCCCATGCGAAAATCAGCTCTTTATCTTTTCCAAGCGGAACCCGTTTTTTCTCGTTGTAACCTATAAAGGTGGCTAACATGAAAATATTTTTCATAGACTCGAAAGGTGATAAATCCTGGTGGTTTTCGTTCTCTCTCGGTTTCGTTAATGCGATATAGGTTGGATGATGAATCTTATCAATACGGATACGATCCCGGGGTCTTCTGGCTTGCTGGTTTCTATCTCCGTTAGTGTTTGAGAGCATTATATTTTCTCCTAACAAATTTCTTTAATCTTTGAAGTTTTCGCTTCCCGATCAAATTCTAATTCGTACTCCGCACCAATTCGGGATGCAAGATTTGCTTTCGCCTCTCCTTGTAATTCCTCGTCAGTTACAAATAGCACTAACTGGTTAGCAATGTTGGGTATTATTCTCGTTATATTTTCTCTGTGTTTTCTGGAAAGTCGACCGAATGCTGTATCCATTACAATTGGAAAAGGTTCTTCCGTAAGCTGAGGGATTGTGTCGTGAACTGCTATCTTCGCCATTGCAGCAATAAAAGAAAGGCTGAGAACTTGACGCTGTCCAGCGGAAAGTTCTGGGAGTACATTTTCTCCAGACTCGTCAATGACCTGAAGTTCATAATCTTTATTGAGCAACACTTCTCGAAAATGGTCACCATTCCACACTAAATCTTTGAAGATTTTCTCGGTTTCTGATTGCACGTGCCCTCTCATGTTTTCTGCAAATAATTCATATATTTTACCCATTGCTATTGAAGAATCGTCGGCAAGTTTCCAATAACGTTTTAATTCTTCTGCTTTAACATTTGAATCCTTTTCAGTAGAAATTTTTTGATTTAGCTTGGTTATTTCTATGTTAATTTCTTGAATTCGCCCCTTAATCTGGTTTATCTCACCTTCTAATTTCAGGATGCTCTGTTCATACTCTTTACGTCGTTTTTCTAAGTTATTGGCTTCATCATGATCAAAATTTTCTAACGACCGTTCAATCTCATCCAAACGTCCTTTTTTCATTCTAATGTTCTGTTCCAATTCTTCCTCATCACTCAGAACAGATTTTAAATTACTCGGAATTTGTTCAACATGAGTTCGCACTAAATGTTTCAAGTCGCCATGGGTTTCTTGGGCAGTGTGACCCAAATTAGTCGAAATGGATTGATTGAGCAGATTCAGAATAGTTTCAATTTCTGGACTCTCGTCGTGAATGGGCCTACCACAAAGACATTGCCTCTTATCAAGCAATTCATTCAAAAGTATATCTGGAAGTCCAGTTGGGATCTCTTGAAGAATTTCCAATCCTTTATCAAGCACTGGTTTACCTAAAGGGATAAAGCCCTGATTAGCCAAACTACGAGTTTGCTCTTGGTACTCCACTTTTTTGTTTTTAAACTGCTTTAATTCGGATTCGACTGCTTTTCGTTCATCAATCAACTTACGTAAACCCTTAATATCTTCCAATCGGGTGTCAATATCCCGTTTTTGTTTTTTAGCAAGTTTGACTTCTTCTTGTAGTAGTTCTATATCTTTAGATAATTTGCTGCGGAGAGATTTTTTTGTTTTTCTTACTTCAAGCAATGGTTTTAACTTGCCCGAGGCATGTCTGGTTACTTGTCGTTGGTATTCACTGGCGACATCTTCTAAATGCCGCATCCCTCGCTCAATTTCATCAACTTTTAAAACATTGCGAACAGCACTTTCAACTTCCGTTTTTCGGTTTGGCCTCGTAAAATTGTCAATTTTTTCTCCATCAAAAAAGAAATGTACACTCACATTTTCAGGGATTATTGCCTGAATCCAGTTTAATGCCTCGGCATCGTGAAATTCCCTCCAATTGGTGATTTCTAGGAAAAACTGCGTCGTAGTACGTGCTATTCCGTCCAATCGCAAGTCTCTTTGTATTTCCCGCTTGGCACAGAATTCAACTTCCCGATCGGAGAAAATTCCCTCATAAGTAAAGCGAAGTTCTACTGAGGTTTCGAGCATTCCACCATCCGCTAAAGCGCGTCTATTTACTAATTCACCAATATCACCGATGTTTCTCTTAACAAAATCATCGCCATATAAACACCAATTGAGGGCTGTAAACAGGGAAGTTTTTCCGGCACCGTTGACACCTTGAATTACAGTTACATGATGTTCGTCGTCGGTGGCGAAATTTATAGTATGTTTTCCATAATATGGTCTAAAATTTTTCAATGTTATACTGGTTATCTTCACTGATCTCTGACCTCTTCTTGAATAATTCGGCGGATTTCGCGTTTGATGCCTTGGGGTCGCTTCATATCCAATTTTTCAAGTTCAACCTTAAGGACTCTATCAATAACTTTGTTTACAGCGGACGGTAAGGTTTCCCTAAATTTTTCTATTTTGTTTTCCATGTTTTCCATCAAGATACTCCCAATGCCCCTAACAGATTGTACTTCTTAGCAAGTTCCCATATTTTATCACATGCCTCAAATTTGTTTAATGCCATTCCAGCAAATTCGTTAAATCTTTCTAATTCCCGCCCAACGATTTTCCGCTCTGTGTGAAATGTTGCCGTTGGGTGTTGCCGGTAATCTATAGGTGGTACAGCGATTAGATCGTGGATCTCTGCGTGTTCTTTACCCGGAGACTGCCGGAGAATTCGCCCACGCCGTTGAATAAATTCTTTTGGGTTACTACTGCTCGCAAGGATGTAAGCTGTTCGAGTGCTTGGTACGTCAACGCCTTCGTCCAGACACTTCATTGCTACAAGAGCTTGAAGATGTCCAGATGTGAACATCTTTAACAGTTCTTGCCTTTTAGCAGTTGATTCCTGCGCCGTGAATTTTGCAACTCGTAACCCAAGATTGGTTAATAATTCAAGGACTGGAGCAATTCGTCCAGGAGCACAGTAAAACAATGTATGATGCAGTGAGTCAGTTTTGTCTGTCAATAATTCTGCTAACTTTGTCAGTTTGTTTTCTGCTCGGTTAAGTAGAGTCGCCCGTTTTATCAGCAATCGTTCAAGTGCCTCACTTATCTCACTGGATTCTACCTGATGATAAAGTTTTGAGATCCGTTCTGTGAGACGTTCGTACTCCTCAAATTCTTCATCAGTCAATTCGATGAGATGTGGATGATAATAGTAAGGGCAGAGATACCCCATTTTAATTGCTTTGGCGAGCGAAAATTCGTAAACTGTATCTCCAAAATAGGTTCTGAGCGCAGTCGTACCTGATTCATCAAACCATCGATTGGGTGTTGCTGACAAACCAAGACGATAGTTAAAAATGTCAGTTAATTTTTTGCGACTCCGTTCTGCCCCAAGATGGTGGACCTCATCTGCTACTAAAACAGCACAGCGCTTCAACTTGGACAGTAGCCTCTGCATAGTCTCGGAAATGAAAGTAGTTTGTGTTGTAATCGTGCAGACAATATCGCGAACTCCATAATTATACCGCACTAAGGCGGTATTAAGCGGGTTCACCCAGCTGGCAGAACTTTTGTATGCAAGGATCGGTTCAAATCCGAACCTGACTGCTTCCTCGTACCACTGATCAACGAGGTGCTGATATGGACACGCAACAAGTATGAACAGGTGCTCCTGTTCATTTCTGAGTTTTGCAAGGGCAGAAAGAGCCGTGATGGTCTTGCCTGTGCCTGTTGCCATTTCCCATAAACCACGGCATCCATTCTTAAACCAAGCATCAATCGCCTCAGATTGATACTTTCTTAATACTATATCTTTTGGCAAATAGGGAACGATCTGCTCAATTATTTCGGGTTTATCTGTTGTCCCTGCTTGTTCCGTTTCATACACTGTCTGACGGACTAAAAGTTTTTCTGCAAGGGCGTTTAAAAAATCTATTACCTCCAACTTATCTGTGTTGTTATCCCATAACCTCTTAAAATTATTTACCTTTTGTTGGACACGCTCTTGCGTGTCATCCCAGGACCAATGAACATCGATGGATTCAAAATTGTTTAATAAGCCTCCGACAGTTTCGTTTGATGATCCCGAAAATGCTACAGCATTGTCATTCTCATCTAAAAAAACTCCGGTCTTTTCGTGGTAAACTGCATGAGGATGGAGAGTGTTTAAATCGGAGGGACAAGCAATTTTAATGTCTAAATGACCGTTTGCAATTAGCCAAGCAAGTAACATTAATCGATCGTGGAAAACTGCCTCAAAACCGCAATCAAGGGAAGTATCTAAATTTTGCTCTTTCGCGCTGTAGCCGCGTTGAATCGCCTCAATGTCATCTGACATTAATTTAGGACCTGTTACCAAACTCATCTGTCCACCATGTCGGATAAAAGTGGACAATCCTTTCACGTTCAGGGCAAGACCATTACTAGAAAAATAAGCGACAGCGCGACAATATTGTGTGGCATTTCTCAGGCATGGCGTATAGAAGTCTTTGACAAGGTCTGCTTTATCGGAGCGGTATTCGGATTGTAGCGAAAGTTCTCTGAGTGACATAGAAATTTCTGTTAAGGTTGACTAATCTCTAACAAATTATCGTAGCATATATCGCGAAAAAAGTCAAAATTTTATTGACTTTCCGCAAAACATAAACCTATGAGATCTAAAACATACCACCATGGTAAGGAAATCAATTTTTTGCTTGGAAAATTTTTGAAAAAAGTTGAGTAAGTGGCATTAGATGGCAGCAACGAAATTCCGTGAACTAATTAAATTTTCTAACAATTCTGCTTAAGTGTGTTATACTAAATCAGATATGAAAGTTTGATGACATTAAAATCGATTTGAAATCGCGGACGAGGAGGACAGGAGAATGAAAAAGTTATTTTGTTTTGCGTGTGCTCTGGTGCTAATTTTCACGGGATACACATTTGGACAGGATGTCGCTGTCGTCTATGATGCAGCGATTGAAAACGGCGGTGGCTTGGCTGTACCGCAACCGTTGCAGTTGGCTGAAATGATGGTGGAGGAACTCGAAGCCAAAAAACTAACTGCCGAAATTGTGGACGCTGACGGTTTAGTAGAGTATATGAACGCGAATCCAAAGGGTATCTATATCATCACGCAGGGGAATACACCCGGCACAATATTTAAGAACGAAGGCAAAAAAGATCTTGTCTATACATGGTTAAGAGAAGGCGGGATCGGTGGATTCATTGGTGATTACGCCTTCTACTATTATTGGGATAAAGGGGCGCGCGTTACGGCTGCCGGTGCTGGACAGCAAAGTGTATTTGGAGCCACAGTTACAAATGGCACAGTCTCAGCAGTTAGCCCGACGGATCTGGGTAAGGAGTATATACCTTCTCTCAAAAAATGGACTTCAAATCGGGCATCAGGTCTCGCCGTTTTGAAGGGGAACGATTTTGAGTATGAAAGTTATGCCGACGATGGCTCAAACGCCGACCCGATCGCGTACCGAACAGAAGATATGGAGGGGTGGTTCATCAATTTCCATACCTCGTGTTGTGGTACTGCGATACCGCCAAATGATCAGATCGCTACGGAATACGCCGAGCTCATTTCAAACCGTTTCGCAACAGCGCAAGCGGTGGATCCGAGTGGCAAAATGAGCGTCGTTTGGAGCAAGATCAAAAAATCACTACAGTAGCATTTCATCATTGGAACTCTTGTGAACCCGTAGCCTCAACCCCTATGTTGAGGCTACACTCAATTAGAGGGATGGATATTCAAGTATCATTCTATGAAAAATCAATTTTTTGTTTGACAAATTTCTGAAAAAAATGTAAAATGCGTGCAAATTGTAGACATTGCTCACAATGTCTATGTTTTGCACTACTATACTATAGGAGGATCTCTAAATGAGATTTTTTATGATTGTTGCTGGCGTGCTATGTGCCGCAACCCTTGCTCTCTTGGCACCGACAGCTGATGCCGCGAATAAAGTAGATATATTTATCTACACGGACACAGTGCAGTGGATTGGTCAAGCACAGGCAAAGGAACAAGCCGAGATACTGGCAGATCATTTGGATGGTGCTGACGGAATCGGTGAACTGTTGCTCCACGGTCCAGCAAAAGATGTCGAAGCCTGGACGAAAAAACACACCGTGGAGAAGGGACATCATCTCATCGTTATGTTTGGTGATGTACCGCCTGAAATTTACGATGCCGGTAAAGATGCAAAGAAAGAAACTGTTGCTGAAGAATACCTTGATGCGGGGAACAGTTTCTCGAACAGTGCCGATTATTTCTTCTGGGGACAGGGTGGCAGAAATGAAGAAGGCGGGATCAAGAATATGATGGATATCCCAGACATGGTTCAATGGGATGATGACACGCCAATGGAGGTCACAAAGGAAGGAAAAGAACTGACCCCAACGCTTGACGATTATGCCACAGACCGCCCGTTCCACGTTGATAAGCTTAAAAATGATTGGGAATTGGAAATCGCATTCGCTTCGGATAGTGGAACCCAAAAAGCCGATCGCTGCGATCCTTGTATCGTCCGGAATACGAAAACGGATGCACGGCTTATACAAGTCTACCAAACGAACAACGGCGGCGAGCCCATGGGGGATGTCATCGCCGAAATCATCCTCAACTACTACCTTGAGGCAGTTGGCGCACTTGATGTTGACCCTCAAGATAAACTTCCCGCTTTATGGGGAGACTTAAAAAGAAGGAGATAACTTTTAATGCGAAATATTTTTCTTGCGCTCACCCTTATTGCGTTGATGGCACTGCCTTTGACACACGTGTTTGCTGCCCGTGAAGTCGTTATCTACACTGGCATCACGCAATGGATTACTAAGGCAGCGGCTGATGAACAGGCAGAGATTTGTGTCGGTATGCTCGAGGAGGCGGATATTGCTGTCACGTGGTATGATAGCGATGGCGACGTAGGTGATTTAGCCGATTGGATGGAAAGTGCCACCGGCGACGATGGCTTGGATATCTGTGTCCTCTACGGTGATTTTCCACCTGAAATCTATCCGGAAGGCAATACACAGACCGATGGTTCTATCGCTGAGACCTTCATCGAAACCACCGATGGTGACGCTTTCATTAACCACGCCGATTACATGTTCTGGGGTTTGGCTGGTAGAAATGAAGAGGGTGGTCTGAAGAACATGATGGATATCGATGACATCGTGATGTGGGACGATGATACTGCTATGACAGTCACAGGGGAAGCCAGTTTCATTGCTCCAAGTTTAACCGACTTTGCCTCTGACCGTCCCTTCCACGTTGATCAACTCGGCGGTAATTGGGAAGTCGAAGTTTCACTCGCACAAAACGATGACGGCACCCGTGCGGATCCGATTATCGTTCGCGATGGCAACCTCGGACGGCTAATTCCAGTGATACAGACCAATGGTGGCGATGAACCCAAAGGTGCTGTCGCCGCTGAAATTATCACCTATCTGATGGGCTTAGTAGCGGTTGAACCTGCTGGTAAACTCTCCACAACGTGGGCTGATCTGAAAGCAGTTCAGTAGGCGAGATTTTCAATCTCGATATTTTTATTGATAGGCGCGTTTCAAATGCGCGCCTATCAATTCGATCCCCAGCCATATAGAAATATCCCTCTGTAAAATTGAAATGAAATTTAAAGAAGTCAAAATACCGTTTGTTCTCTTGATGTTCATGTTATTAACGTTTGCCTGCCGAGAGAGAGCAAGTGCCCCCCTTGTTGGTACTCTTCCCATTCAAACCATCACAACGCCTAAAGATGAAGCCGTAATGGTTTATGTCCCCGCTGGTGAGTTCTTGATGGGAACCAGCGATGCCGATATTGAATACTACAAACAAATTTTTCCGCTCCGTAGAATCGCCCGGTTTGACAACGAACGTCCCCAACGCACTGTCTTTGTTGATGCCTTCTACATTGACAAGTATGAAGTAACGAACAAACAATACAAGCAATTTCTTACTGAAACCGGTTATAAACCCAAACACTATCTGGACCGCCTGCCCTATAATGCCCCAAACCTCCCTGCGGTTGTCTTGGAATGGGAGGATGCAGTCGCCTATACCGTGTGGGCAGGTAAAAGACTGCCAACAGAGGCGGAGTGGGAGAAGGCGGCTCGCGGAACAGATGGACGTATCTGGCCCTGGGGAAATGAGTGGGATGGAACAAAACTCAGCGGAAATGATGGCACCGGACTTAAGGATGGATATAAAGAGACCGCACCTGTTGGACAGTTTCCACAAGGCGCGAGTCCTTACGGGGCACACGATATGGCGGG
>Ga0209022_1000035_pt1 | contig 179669 bp, 138 predicted proteins | sample PinacodermPK_FD_187300 | JGI IMG/M metagenome (GOLD analysis project Ga0209022, IMG submission 187300) | Host-associated microbial community of the marine sponge Aplysina aerophoba from Gulf of Piran - sponge pinacoderm, lysed by proteinase... | ecosystem: Host-associated > Porifera > Sponge >... | reverse complement strand
GCCTCATGCGTCCGAACCGGTGTTATCCCTCAAGTTATGGCAGCCATGCGAAACACCGCACTCTCTGTTTTACGATTCACTGGACATACAAAAATCACCGACGCACTCCAACTTTTCGCAGCAAAACCTATACGCGCAGTTAATCTCATAAAATGAAAAATCTTAAAATTGAATGACCCTGGATTCATAGTGGAACGTTCTTGACAGGTGCCACATTCTGTGGTATCATTATACATATAAATATCTGTTATGGAGGTAACACGTGAAACAACTGTTTATTGTTTTAATTCTCGCCTTGGCTTGCGGCACGTTTGCCACTGCTGATTTGCTGGAAGGGCTCGTTCTCTACATGCCGCTTGATGAAGGTGCTGGAAATAAGGTTGATGACTTTTCCGAAAACGCCTTTATAGGTGAACTTAACGGTGGTCCCAAGTGGGTTGATGGTAAATTCGGAAAGGCTCTTGAATTCAGCGCGTCTAGCGATTTTGTCGCTGTTGAGGACGACGCGGTTTTCCACATTGAAGATGAAATCACACAAGCCGCATGGATTAATCTTGACCGACTGCCGAGTGCACACGCTATCGTTTTTGGCACTCGCATGGGTGGTGGCGGAAGACACATCGGATTCGGCTACGGGATGAACCCCGGAAACGGCATCAAAGTCTGGACGAACGGTGCCGGTGGTGGATTTTTGGACATCAACGATAACAAAACTGCCCTTGATACCGGTAAATGGTATTATCTGTCCTATACCCACACATCGGACAACAAAGGCAAGGTTAAGATTTATGTGGATGGCGAAGTCACGCACGAGCAGGATTCTAATAATCCTGTTGCACCCGCAGGAGCAACAAGCCAAGTTCAGATCGGAACATGGTCTGGCGAAGCGTGGCCCGGTATAGTTGACGAAGTTCGGCTCTGGAATCGCGCCCTCTCTGATGACGAGATGGCAGAGAGCATGGAGATGGGAGCTGATGAATTTTTGGCTGTCAATCCAAAAGATAAACTCGCCACATCTTGGGGTAAAATTAAGAAACTTCGCTAACGAAAATGAGGCGGCAATTTTTGTCGCCTCTCTTTATTTTTCAATACCGGTAGGTGCGGTTTGTAACCGCACTGGACATTGTTAGGGAATTGTCGAAATAAATTCCTCATCTTCATATAAGAAAGCCAGCGAGATACCGGACCCTATGGAAAATTACGAATCCGTCCTAAAACGCCTCGAAAAAACAGCAAAACAGTATACCAATATCGCCCCGGAAAACGGGCAATTTCTCTCTATCCTCATCCGTTCCATTCAGGCGCGAAATGTGCTCGAAGTCGGGACGAGCAACGGCTACTCTACAATCTGGCTTGCTGCCGCACTCAAGGAAACAGGGGGCAGACTCCTTACCCTTGAGTTTGATCAGAAACGGGCAGAAGAAGCACAGGCACACCTTCGGGAAGTCGGGTTAGACAGTATCGTCGAAGTCCGCGTCGGAAACGCACTTGACGAAATACCGAATTGCGATGCTACCTTTGATCTTGTATTCCTTGACGCGGAGAAAAACGAGTATCGACGCTATCTTGAATTGGCGTTACCGAACATCCGTCCTGGTGGTCTAATCGTCGCTGATGACACCGTAACAATGCGCGATGAAATGTCTGACTATGTCGAATTTGTCTTTAACACACCGCTACTACACTCTGTTGACATTCCTTTGGACGATGGTGTTATTTTGAGTTATAAAACCGAGGCATAGGTGTTGATAGCACATTAACATTGATAGAGAGGTATCCAAAATTTCCGTTCAGTCTAAACTCTCTGACAAATCAGCCCGTTTCACCGAATCCGTCATCCGCGGTATGACGCAACTCTGCCTGCGGTATGATGCAATCAATCTCTCCCAAGGCACCCCAGCATATCAACCCCCTCCTGAAGTCAAAACCGCCGCAATCGAAGCGATTCAAGAAGGCTATAATCAGTACAGCATCACGTGGGGAGCACCGGCGTTTCGTGAAGCAATCGCTCATAAAATGACGACCTTCAACTGCATCCCTACGGATCCTGACAGAAACGTGACCGTCACCTGCGGTTCAACCGAAGGCATGCTCTCCTCGCTCCTCGCAATCATCAATCCCGATGACGAGATTATTATCTTTGAACCTTTTTATGAAAACTACGGACCGGATACCATCATCTCTGGTGCAAAACCGGTCTATGTAGCATTGCAAGAGACCCCTGCATCTGACGGAAACTCTGTCCGTTTTACCTACGACGCAACCGAACTCCGGGATGCCTTCTCTACCAACACAAAAGCGATCGTCATAAATACGCCGAATAACCCACTCGGTAAGGTTTTCACCGAAGCTGAGCTTCAAGAGATCGCTGACCTTTGCTGTGAATACGACTGCCTCGCGATCACCGATGAAATATACGAGCACATGATCTATGATGATAAGTCCCATCTCAGTATCGGTTCACTGCCGCAGATGCGGGATCGGACGATTACCGTATCGGGATTGAGCAAGGCGTATTCCATGACAGGCTGGCGATTAGGCTATGTCATCGCCCCTGAGGTTTTGACCGATGCCATCCGCAAAATGCATGACTTCTTGACAGTCGGTGCCCCGCATCCGCTTCAGCGTGCTGGTGTTGTTGCTCTCAATTTGCCGCCGAGTTACCATGCAACCTTGGTCGCGAAATATGACAAGAATCGTAAATATCTCGTTGAGAATCTCACGAAAGCCGGGTTCCGTTGTCATGAACCGGAGGGTGCGTATTACATCATGACCGACATCACCGATTTTGGGTTTCCCGATGATACAACTTTTGCTCACTGGTTGGTGAAAGAGATCGGGGTAGGTGGTGTGCCGGGTTCGAGCTTCTACAGCCGTCCTCACCTCGGTAGGACCAAATTTCGGTTCATGTTCAGCATGGCGGACGACATCCTCACCGAAGCCGCCGAACGCTTGATGCAGGTTAAAGCGAAAATCTGAAGATAACTGGGTTTCAAGATACCGAAAACGTTAGCACGTAATGAAATGGAGTGCGGATTTAAGAAACGCACGTCAAAGTTCTGGGGAAACACCCAAGCAAAAACACCCACGTCATTTAACCGCAAGGTATTATTAAAAATGGACATCTCCCTTGAAAATGAGACGCAACATATTTACAGAAAAGAAATTGAGGCACTGATTCAGCGTGACGAGAAGTATAGAGCATTGGGTCCCGCTGAACTTGAAGCGATTGTGCGTGCCTTTGAACTGACTTTAACGAATGGGCGAGAGAAGGTTCGAGCCCAAATGCTTTATGATCTCATCCACCAAAAGCGAGACGACTGATATGCAGTTAGAGCGGATCCGCCTTAAGACTTTCGGCTGTTTCCAACAGCGCGATTTTGATCTTCACAACGGCATTAATCTCATTTTCGGTCCCAACTTCAGTGGGAAAAGCACGCTTGTCAATGCGATTTTTTTTGCATTAACCGGAAAACCGATTGTCCCACGCGTGGATACCTCCGCCATAAAAAATGCCAAAGCCTATAGTGGCACAGCGGGTCTCCAATTCATCGTAGATGGTGAGCGCTATCAACTCTACCGAGCGACAGGGAAACGTATCCAACTCCGTTCAGAAAAAAACGGCGCGTGGCAGATTGTCTTTGATGAGAAGCGTGTGAGGGTTACGGAAACGTTGTTACAAGAGCGGTTCGGCATTATGCACGAGCAACTTGCTCTCACCACGTTCCTACGCGAAGGCGAGATTTTTGAATTCCTTGCCCGTCAATCCACGAGTCGGCGCGATATTCTCCATACACTCCTCGGTATTGACAGGCTCATTGAAGTCCGGGAGCGGTTCATTGACACACGACGCATCGCGAAACGTGAACAGGGGAGAATTCGGGCACATCAGAATAGTTTGCGATTCAATGCACAGAACGTGGATCAAGCCGAAATCGAACGCATTGAAGAGAAGTTGAAGGGCTTAGAAGCCGCTTACGGTGCAGAAACGGGGGATGCCGCGTTAATCGCAGAATGGATACAGCACCAGAGCCGCTTGCAAAAGCGACTGGACACGCTCACACGCGAGCAGCACGAGGCATTGAGCGGTTTCAACGATGTCACGCATCTGCGCGAGATGATAACTAAAGTCGAAACGGGTATTCAGGAAGCCGCCGGATTAGAGACAAAACGGGAAGAACTTATACAACAGATTGGTAGCCTTGAGTCGCAGATTTCGGCATTGACAAATGTCTGCAACACCCTCCAAGTCCTGATTGAGAGTGATGAACGGCACTGTCCAACCTGTTATAAGGAGGTTGAGCGTGAGGTCGTTCAACAGATTATTGACGAAAAGGAAGCTGAAAAATCGGAGCGTCGTACCGAACTGGATACCCACAAGCAATCATTGGAGACAGAAACTGAGAATTTAAAGAGTCGGCGTGAGCTTGAACAACGGTTGCAAACTTTTCGAGGACTTTTAACACGATTTGAACAGCATTCCGGCGAAATTGAGGAAATTCAGAGCGAACTCAGTGAGCTGACTTCCCGATTAATGGAGAGAGGTATCCTAAAAGACGAACGGTTGCCTGCTCAAACACCTACAGATTTAGATAAACCCAAGTTGAAATCCCAAATTGATCAGGAGCGGAAACGTCTGGACCAACTCAAGCAACAAGAGGCTGTCCGTTTAGATAGGCTTGGCGCGCTCCAGCGAGCCAACAGAGATGCTGCTAAGGTTGAAAGGACGCTCTTGAGTTTAGAACTCGCCTGCGCTGGGGTTGACAAAACCATCGAAACCCTCCAACGTCAGATCCTCAAACCCGCTGAAGAGGAGTTGCATCACTGGCTCGAAAAAATGGAACTCTTCGGACAGACCCGAATTGACCTGCAACGCCAACACTTACTCCCTTCGCTCACGATAGATGGTGTTGATCGGAGTTTGATGTTGCTCAGTGGCAGTGAAAAGATGTTCCTCTATCTCTGCTTTAAAGTTGCCCTTGCCAAGGTATTAGGCAACCCCGGCTTCTTTGTCTTCGACGATCCGACGCTCCACTTAGATGAAGAACGAAAGGCGTTGATGGTGGATTTTATCCGTCAACTCGCCGAAGAACATCAAGTCGTCGTGACGAGTTATGATGAAGATGTCCGTTTAGGGCTTGAAGGTGCGAATCTCATTGAAATGACCAGAGAAGCATAGGTAGATCTGAAGTTGACTTTATTTCCTCCAATAGGATACACTTAATGTTATATCATTTCCACCGATGAGAAAGAAAAATGAAAACATTTGGAACCGAAGGTCCCGTGTTCCCGGAGAAAAATTACATTGTCAGCCGGACCGCTGAACTCACCGACTTTATTGATCGCATTAAACAGGGAAAATACCTTGTTATTTTCGCACCGCGCCAAACCGGCAAAACCACGTTTTTTCAAGCAGCCCTAAACACACTCGTAACTGAGGAGCCAATCTATTTCCCTATATCCCTAAATTTCGAGACCTATGAAGATTGTTCCCCTTCCGATTTTTACGAAAACCTCACCGAAGACATACGCGAGGCAGTCGAGAATATTTTCCAAATGAGTGGTGAGGCACCTCCTGTGGTACTCACGCAATTTTTGGAGAACGCACAGATAACCAGTCATCTCTCGATGAGAAGGTTCTTTAGACAATTTGCGAAGCTGCTTGAAAACAAACGGATTGTTTTTATCATCGACGAGTTCGATGGCATCCCCCAAGGGGCTATAAAAGGATTTCTTCACTCACTACGCCACATCTACCTTTCAAAAAGTTCCCTTCGATGTCCTTACAGCCTCAGTATCGTTGGCATCAAGAGCATCGCCCAACTTGATTACGACCGCTCAGTGTCTCCGTTCAATATTCATGACGAGTTCGCAGTGTCCAATTTCACCCTTGAACAGGTGCGTGAACTTCTTGGGCAATATACAGACGAAGTTGGACAAACCTTCGCCCCTGAAGTTATCGAAAATCTCCACAGACAGACTGCTGGACAACCCTTTCTCGTCAACCGATGCGCCCAAATTCTCACAACAGAAATGGATATCCCAAAGACCGAGCCGATCACGATGGGGCACTTCTCAAATGCACACACGCGGCTCCTTCGTGAACAGAATCGCAATATTCAGCACCTGCTGACGAATATCCGCAGAGACCCGCGCTTCGAGAGAATCCTGATGCAGATCACCTCTTACGATGAAGGTGTGGCTTTTAACTTGGACACTGAAATTATCAGCGAACTCGTTACGTATGGTGTGATTGAGGAAGATACCCGGGGTGTATGTAAGATTGTTAACCCAATCTATCAGTTCCGTATTATGCAGGCATTCAAGCAACCCATTAACGGCTTAGAGCGGGAATACCTTCCGGAAGACACCCGCGCCGGCTTCCGCGATTATCTTACGCCTGATGGAGACATCCACATGCAATCCCTCTTGGACAACTTCAAGGATTTTATCGCCCGCGCGGGTTTCAGAATATTGCAAATCCCAGATACACCGCACGAATATGTCGGACAGTATCTCCTCTTCGCCTATCTTGACCAGTTCGTTCGTCTTGTCGGTGGAAACATGTCTCTTGAGGTCCAAACCGGGCGCGGCAGGATAGATCTGCTCATTCTCCATAAAGCGCGCAAGTATGTTGTTGAAACAAAAATTTGGGAGGGCGACCTGCTCTATGAAGCGGGGAAAAAGCAACTCGCGAAGTATCTCAGCATAGAAAATGCGGAAGAAGGCTATTATGTGGTCTTCGATCATCGTAAAAATCCCGAATCTCGGGTAGAAACGCAAACATTGCAGGATTTAACGATTCGGAGTTATGTCATTCCTGTGGTGCAAGAACGTCCTTCCACTCCTGCTGCTCAAGTGTAAATCCGGCTTAGTAATTAAATGGGAGTTCGATCATATCGAAGAACGAATAGCCACCTAAAACCGTTCAAGGTAAATATCCCCGTTATCTTGTTGTGTGTTGCTCCAGACAACAATCCATTTTCCCTCTCCAACGGTTACCACAAACGGCGGATAATGTTTCCCCTCACTCGTAGAAATAGCGATCCCATTCTCTTCCCATAAGGGTTTGCCATCTAAATCAATTTGCTGACGATAAATAGCATCGCTACTCTCTTCACCGAAATCCTCTCGATAATCTAACCATACTACAGAGAAACGATTTTCGGCAGTTCGGACGATGGAAGGTTTATCCTGATGTCCACCGGCTGTGCAAAGTGGGATACCATCTTTCTTCCAAACCAGAGTGCCATCGGCACGGATGCGCTGCATATATAAGTCGGAATAGACATCGCGTTCGTCTCGCCAAACGACGATGAAACCGCCTTCTCCGTCGCTCACAACCGAGGCATGTTTCTGGATACCCGGTGCAGTACAGAGCGCGATCCCCGTGTCCTTCCACAATTTGCTGCCGTCAGGAGCAACCCGCTGTGCATAGAGTTGATCATTGATAAAATTTTCGTAAACCTGCCACAAGACGATAAATCCACCTTCACCGTCAGCAATCACCCTCGGTTCGCCTTGCGTCCCATCTGCTGGCGAAATGAGGCGCGGCGCGTCCCACAGCGGTTTCGCGTCTAAGCTCAGTCGGTATGCCATGATGTGCCAAGCGTCATACCCGATGACATCCCACCAAATCACATAGAAGCCACCAGTTCCGTCTGCGAGCAGAATCGGATCGCTCTGGAGGGATTCTGATGGAAAAACGGGTATTCCATTAGGTTGCCACATCGGTTCACCTTTAGGATTGATCCGTTGAATGTACAAATCTTGGAATTCCGAACTTCGGCGTTCATCTTCCCAAACGCAGATGGCACCGCCTTCACCATCGCTCAAAATCGCTTGCGTTGATTGATCTGCCCCGTTTACACAGACAGGTATACCATCTGTTTGCCAAAGCACATCACCTTCAAGATTCACCCCTTGGGCATAGATATCCCAACTACTTCTGTCGCGCCTGTCGTTCCAAACAACGATTGCATGCTGTTCGTGTCGAACCATTCGTAAACGACGTTGATTCCTATCCGCCCTGCAGATTGCGACACCATTTTCTTCCCAACGTGTTGTGCCACGGCTATCAACGCGCTGGGCGTAGACATCCCAATCCTTACCTGTACGGTAATCCTCCCACATAACAATAACGCCACCCTTACCATCGTCCACAACCCATGGGAGGAATTGCCCATCTTTGGCTGTCGAGACTGGGATTTCGGCTGAAGAAGATTGGCAGAGCGTGCAAAAGCCCACAAGCAGGAGAAGCGTCACCACTGATGACAATTGGCTCAATCGGTGAAAAGCGTTTTGGGTGTCCATAAGTTGACTAAGGTTCCTACTGTATCCACGTTTAGTGCCTCCCACCGTTGGATGGGAAGTTCGATATGGGCGAGTGCTGCGGTTGGCATCTGTCGGATCTGTCCAGTCAGGTAGCGGACGAGTTGTTCCATCGTCGGATTATGTCCCACGACCATAACACACTGATGTTTGTCTGGTAGTGCTTGTAATGTTTCATAGTAGATGCCAGCGATGCTATCATAAAACACGTCTAATTTTTTGACTTTCCCCTTATAACCACACGCTTTTGCCACCTTGCTCGCGGTTTTTCTGGCACGCTTTGCTGATGAGGTGAGGATCCTATCGGGAATTAACCCTTGTTCACGCAGATGTTTTCCCATGCGCGGCGCGGCGCGTTTACCTCGTGCATTGAGAGGTCGGTCGTAATCAGGGAGATTTGGGTAATTCCAGTTGGATTTGGCGTGCCTCAGAATCAAAAGAGTTTTCATTTTTTAATTTTACCTTACGGTTCAGTCAGGTGAGTTTTTGATTTCACGTTCCGTATATCTGACGGGGGAAATGCCCAAGCAAAACCCCTCCATTTCATTACGGACTACGCAATTCGGACTATGCAGACAGCTTCACAAGTGTTCCTCATTAAACCTCGCCTCCCGGTCACCAACCACTGCTGGTGTGGTTTGTATCCGTGCCTTTCCGTGAGTATCCAAGGAATTAAGGGCTTTATGAGGCACTCCTCGTATCGTATCACAATTGGGACGGAATGTCAATTTTTGTTTTGCATTCCCAAGCCTTTTGTGATATTATTTATAAAGAGCCTGTCAACGCATTTAAGGGGATATCCGTTACAGAGTTCAACGCAATTCAAACTCTGGAGGAAATAGAACATGTTAGTCAAAATTAACGGAATTCTCACAACCCTACTCTTTGTTATGTTACTGGGTAATATCGGTGGATGTTACGTTGATACCAGCGATACGGATGATGAGCCACCCGCCGCACCGCGCGGTGTCAGAACCATTACAGGCGATGAGCAGGTCATCATCGAGTGGTACCCGAATGGCGAATATGATTTGGCGGGCTACACAGTGTGGCGCGGGCGCGACGATACAGATTTTAATGCATTAGTAGAGGTGTCGGACGGTGCTACGCGTTATACAGATACGACAGTGCGAAACGGGGAGACTTACCACTACGCGGTTTCTGCTTATGACATTGATGGAAACGAGAGTCAGTTGAGTCCTGAAGACGCTCGGGATACGCCGCGACCAGAAGGGCGGAACGTCGTCCTTGACGATTACACCCTTGCGCCTGGAAGAAGTGGATTTGATTTCTCTCGACCAGAAAAAGGGAGTATCGCATGGGACACACCCGCAACCGATGTCTATTACGGTTTTGATACTGAAGTCAACGTCCGTTATCTCTATTCCGACAATGATACGTTCCTGCAAGATTTGGGTTATCATGAATACTTTGATGGCGTTGATATTGTTCCGGAATTTGGGTATACAACGCTATTTGTTGAACTGATTGAAGGGCATATCTATGCTATCTATACACCTGATGGAAACTTCGCCAAGATTCAGGTGCGCAAGCTTTCTGATGATGCTGCTATCTTCGATTGGGCATACCAAACCGATCCGGATAACGTCCAATTGGCACCATCTCTTAAAATACTTCAATAAGGAGTGCGTTTCATGCTAAAAAAAGTTGAGGCGGCATGGATGCCGCTATACATACTTCTTGCGTTTCTGTTTCTTTTCAGTACTGGATCTGTTTCGGCCATCGCTGAAACCGCGTCCACTGATGAGAAATCTAACGCTAAAGATCACATAAGGCAACCGCTTCTGCGTAACTATTTAGATAGTCCTGAAACTGAGTCGGAGTATCCACTATTTCGGTCACACGCAGAACGCTACTATCCAGCACTGGATCTCAAAAAAGCATCTCGACTGTCAACTTTTATGCCCGGATTGGGGCAAGCTTACGCCGGCAATTATACAAAAGCGACGCTTTTCCTTACTGCCGAGTTAGGGACCTTCGCACTTGCTGGCTATAATATCGCACGCGCTCTGCATTACAACGATCAAGGTGTTTTCGAGACGGGATTTCAGGACATCCGGACAGGTGAATTCTTAACGTATGAGCAGGGGCGTACTCGGATGAAGAACCACGCGTTTCTCAGTGGTGTTCTTCTCGCAACAGGCATCGGAATCCACATTTGGAATATTTTTGATGCCCCGAAGACAGCCGAAGCGTATAATAATCGAAGGTTTTCTGTCCAAGTGCAACAAAGGGATAATGGTATCAGTTCTCTAATCTTTACACATAGGTTCTAATACCTGTGGAATGGCTGTCGGAAACCGTCAGTGGTCAGCGGTCAGAAGAAGCCGCGAGCACAGTTCGCACCTATCTCATGGTTTCTATTCCATCAAAAACTTAGTGTTTTTGCTTGGGCATTTCCCCCAGATATACGGAACGGAACATGAAATTAAAAACTCGCTTCACCGAACCGCAAGGTAAAATTAAAAAAGGACAAAAAGTTTGCAGTATGCAAAACATCTTATTTTCATCTTTTTACTCATAGGAACCCTTGCCGTAAACAGTGCCTCCCGTTCACTTGTTGAAAGTCCAAATATCTCTCCCAATCCGCTAAGGGTCGGTGAAAAATTAACCTATGATATTAGTTGGAAAAAAATACCTGCCGCCCGACGAACAGACTGGATTGTCAAAGAGGAGTCACTGAATGGGGAGGCTGTTTATCACATCCAGTCGAAAATGAAAACCCGGGCACTTTTCAGAGTCTATAGTTTCCAGAGACAAGAGGAAACGTATTTAAATCCGATCACCCTCTCACCAGTCCGCTTTCGGAACCAGTTGCAGGATCAAAAATATCGCGCCACTGTCACAGTTGATTTTCGAGAGGAAACGGCAGAATATGAAAAAATCTCACGCCCAAAGCCGAAATCGCCTGAAAAACGCGAAGCAAAGGTCATAGAAATACCCGTTGGTACACAGGATGAATTGTCAACGCTCTACTTCCTACGTTCAAAAAAATTTGAACTCGGTAAAACTTATTTCTTTCCGATTATCGCGAAGGGAAAGGTGCAGAAGGTTACGCTCACTGTTGAGCGTAGAGAGGTCGTAAAAAGTAAGGCATTGGGTGCCGTCAAAACGCTCGTCCTGCGAACTTCAGCAGGCGACCGCTTCTGGCTCACAGACGATGAACGTCGGTTACCTGTCAAAGCGGAGAGCAAAATAGGGCAATTGACAGTGAAAGTCACTTTAACCGACATCGAATCTACAAACTAAGACGCATAATATACATTTTGTAACTTTAATCGCCAGCACGGTTTGTCAAGGAAAAAATAGTGATAGAGTTTTTACGCAAAACGGAAAATTATCAAACACTGGTGGCACGCCTCAAAGATGGAAACCAGAAACTCCCATGGCTCAGAGGGTTGGCAAATGCATCGACTGCGTATCTTTTGGCGACCCTCATTGACGATTTTCCAAATAAATCCTTCCTGATTGTCCTTCCTTCACAGCGTGAAGCCGAGCAAGTTTTAGAAGAAATATGTGCCTACACGGTGTCCGCTGCTTTAGAAACGACATCTCTGGTCGATGTGCAGTCCAGAATGAATCTGTTTCCCGGGTGGAACCGAAAAATTTTTGATGGCATCGCGCCTTCCAAGGAAACCGTCGCCGATCGAATTCGATGTTTGGAATACTTACTCTATAAAGAACGGAGCATCATTGTAACATCAAGTCGAGCGATGCTTTATAGACTCCCACCGCGCCACCGATTTGCCGAGGCATGTTGCGTTCTTAATCTCGGAGATGAGATAGATCCAGATGATGTCGCAGCGCTGCTTATCCGCGGGGGATACCAAAACGTTGAACTTGTAGAAGTCAAAGGCGAATTTGCACGCAGAGGCGACATCTTAGATATTTATCCGCTTACTGCCAACACTCCAATACGCGTCGAGTTTTTTGGCGATGAAATTGATACTATCCGTGCTTTCGATCCGATTTCACAGCGTTCAACTGAATCAATCGAATCGGTTACATTTACACCCTTGCGGGAAGTCCTTTCTACTGATGTATCTGTCGACCATTGGCAAATCCAAGCGGATGCCCTCATTCAAGAACACGCGGCACCACAACTGATAAACACTGTCCGGGAAATAACACAATCTTTAACAGAAGCGGCATCTTCTCAATATCGACTTCAGGAATGCCAACTTGATGACGGAATAGAGGGATTTTTGCCCATGCTTGTTCCGGAGACCGAATTGCTCTCCGATTATCTGCCCGATGACACGGTTGTCTGCTTCATTGAGCCGCAGTGGCAGAAGCGCGAAGCCTCCCAAATGCACGAACAGATGCAAGAGTTGTACGAGAAGAAGTTGGCGGAATCCAATCTCATGGTTCCACCGGATAAGCTTCTCGTCTCTTTTGAAACACTCAGCACCGAATTAGAGAAGTATTCCGTCGTTTCGTCGTCTTTAGCTCCACCCCGTGAAGTCATGGACAATGAGATATCGCCCCTTCATTTTGAGATGAAACCGTTGGTACTGCCATCTGGCAACTATCAAACGGTTATCAATCAGATGAAAACTTGGACGGAGGAAGGAACCCGTATTCATGTTTTTTGTGAAACGCCTCAACAGTCAAAGCGCGTGTCTGAAATCTTAGCAGAACGCGAATTATTTCCCCCAGATATTTGTACCAGTGTTGGAGCAATTAGTGAAGGGTTTCTCAATGAATCACTGAATCTCGCTGTTATTTCCGAAGATGAACTCTTTGGCAGTCGTCATCATCGCCGTCCCATCCGACACCGTCCGTCTACAGATGGAACACCCATTCTTAGCCTCATTGATCTAAAAGTTGGAGATTATGTCGTACACGTTTCGCACGGCATCGCTATTTATGATGGAATACGTCGATTGGCGATTGACGGAAAGTCACAAGATTTTCTGATACTCAGATACAGCGCAGATGATATCCTTTATGTGCCGACCTATCAAGTTGACCTCGTTCAGAAGTATATCGGTAGCAAAGACAACGCCTATAAGCCACGTGTTGATCGACTGGGAGGGGCGGCTTGGAGTCGGCGAAAGGGGCGCGTCAAAAAATCAATCGAACAAATGGCGGGTGAACTTCTCAAGTTGTATGCCCTTCGCCAAGCCCGCAAAGGCTTTAGTTTTCCGGCGGAGGTGCCTTGGCAAACCGAATTTGAAGCACTTTTTCCCTATCAAGAGACTAACGATCAACTCCAAGCGATAGAAGACGTAAAAGCAGACATGGAAGGTGAACGTCCGATGGATAGGCTCGTCTGTGGAGATGTCGGGTACGGGAAAACTGAGATAGCATTACGTGCCGCTTTCAAAGCCGTCATGTCCGAAAAGCAGGTGGCGGTTCTTGTCCCTACGACCATTCTCGCTCTCCAACACTACGATACCTTTGAAAAACGTTTTCAACCTTTTCCCGTCAACATTGAAATGTTAAACCGCTTCCGCACACCGAAAGAGATAAAACAGATTAAAAAGGGGTTGGCGGACGGGACTATTGATGTTGTTATTGGAACGCACAGTCTACTGTCCAAAACAGTTGAGTTTAATAACCTCGGACTCTTAATAGTCGACGAAGAACATCGCTTCGGCGTTAAGCATAAAGAGAAAATAAAACAATTCAAAGAAACCATTGATGTCTTGACATTGACCGCTACGCCGATTCCACGTACACTCCACATGTCGCTTATTGGCATCCGAGACTTTAGCGTCATTAACACACCGCCAGCAGATCGATTGCCGATTCAGACGTACGTCATGCCTTATGACAGTGATGTAATTCGTGAAGCCATCACCACTGAATTAGGGCGCGGCGGACAAGTGTTTTTTGTCCACAATCGCGTTCAGGACATCCAAAGTATGGCTTTAGCAATTCAAAAATTGGCTCCGGATGCCCGCATTGCCATCGCACATGGACAGATGCCTGAACGAGAATTAGAGACCATTATGCTGGAGTTTGTTCGGCATAAACATGATATCCTTGTCTGCACAATGATTATTGAATCAGGACTGGATATTCCCAACGTTAACACGATCCTTATTAATCGAGCGGATGCACTCGGTTTGGCACAACTCTATCAGTTACGAGGGCGCGTCGGGCGTGCTACTCTGCAGGCTTACGGATACCTCTTCTATCCACAGGACCGGGCGATCACAGAAGGCGCGCAGAAGAGGCTCCGCGTTATAGAAGAATTTACAGACCTCGGTTCAGGTTTCAAAATAGCCCTTCGAGATTTAGAGATTCGGGGTACCGGAAATATCCTCGGTGCAGAACAGCATGGGCATATCGTTACTGTCGGTTATGAACTGTATTGTAGACTTCTTGAAGATGCAGTAATGGCGTTAAAGGGTGAAAAGGTTGAGGAAACCGTGGAAACGCGTATCAGTCTACCTGTTGAAGCCTATCTGCCCGATGACTACGTTCCAGATAGCCGTCAAAAGGTCTCTATCTATAAGAAAATTGCTGGACTGAAGGATCGAGAAGCACTTAATGAGCTCCGAGAGGAGTTGATGGATCGATACGGTGCGATACCCGAACCGGCTGAAATGTTACTGCGGATCGCTAACATCAAACAGCTCAGCCAACATCTCGGTATCATAACCATTGTTGCTGGAAAGGAACAGGTGAAGGTTACCTTTGATGAAAGAAAACCACGAATTAATGTGAAGAAATTCATTGAGATAGTCCACCAAAATAAAAATCTCCAGTTACTGCCTCCAGCACAACTTAAGATTCGTATGCCGGGAGTGACTGGTGCCGGTATGTTGACCGAATTGCAACGAACGCTAAAGTTGTTTGTTGCGTAATCGTAAGAACGAAAGGTCAACTAAAAAGACGTGCTACGCGTATTGTCCAAAGCGCGTAAGCCTAACCAACGGCCGGGCTGGATATACGGAAAGGAAACCCTTCATTTCCCAAACTGACCTGACCGAACCGCAAGGAACATTAAAAATATGAAAAAAACGATTGCTATTTTTGTAATTGTCACTGTGACCTGTCTGCTGACATGGAGGTTTGTGCAGTCCGATAGTCCTGAACAACCCATGTCCGCAATGGACGAAAACAAGGTAGTTTTGGCAGAATACAAATGGAATGGCAAGCCTTATCAAATCTCAATGGCAGATTTGAACGCCGCCATTGCCGAATTACCGGTTTATCGTCAGCAGAACTTTAGGACTCGAGCAGACAAAGCCGAGTATCTTGAGGAACTGATAGATGAACGGCTCCAAATCCTTCGCGCTGCGGATGATGGGTTTGATTCTCTGGCTGAACACGTCAAAAAGCTTGAGGATTATACCCATCAACTGATGGTTGAGAAATTGACTGAAGCAGAAGTGGATGCTAAGATCGTCATTACCGATGAAGATCTCATGGCACATTATCAAGCGAATTTGAGTGAGCACATTGAGGAAGCCAAGGTTCGCGCAACCTGCATTACGGTTGACGATGAAGATCTTGGCAACGAGACCCTTGATGCTATCAAAGCAGGCAAAGACATCGCTGAGATGGCAAAGGAACTCACCGAAGCCGGTAAACTCGCCAACGGACCTGGCACGAATCAAGACGACCCAGGGAACACCAACATGTTTACCAAATCCGCATCACCGCGTTGGGCGGAGTTCATCGACGCTGTTTTTGCGCAAGAGATCGGCGAAATGACAGATACCCTCTTTGAGGTAGATGTCAATGACGAAACCTTCTATCTCATTTTCCGTAAAGAAGAGCATCAGCCAGAGCGGCAGCAGGAATTCGACGAGGTCAAAGACGATGTCCGTAGAACGGTTGAACGCGCCAAGAAACGCGCACGCATCAATGAATGGGTCGCTGAAATCACTGAGAAAGGCAAGTTAAAAACCTATCCTGAAAATATTCCGGAACCGCCGAAAGTCGAAGAAGCGGAGACCGAAGAATCAGATCAGTAGTCTATTCCCATTTTGTGGAAGCAACATCCCCAACCAGAATACTGGTTAAGAAAAGGAGTTAGATAAATGCTCACAGTAGTTGCCCGCTTCATGGGCAGAATTTTTTTAATGATTCGCAAAACGTTAAATGACGGAATTGGTCTAACAACAGCTCTTAATGAAGCTCCGCCTGCGCCGTTGTTGCAGGCTGCTATCATTCATGAGTCCAAGTCGCGGATTATCCCCTTACTTTTAATTGGGATCCTTGTTACGCATCCTATTTTCTATAGCTGCGGCGACAAGGCAATTGGTGCTGATGGAACGGTCATCGCTGAATTTGACTGGAACGGCAAGCAACGCATCACCCTTGAAGAGATGATGCAGGAAATTAGCGAACTTCCAGAATATAAACAGCGTCAATATCAGGACAAAGAGGGACTGGAAACCTATATGGTCCTCATGGCGGAGAGTCGGCTAATTCTTAATCTTGCCCGAGACGAAAAACTCAACGAAGACCCAGAAATTCTCAAGAAGGTTCAGGATTATCTTCACGAGTTGATGGTTAAGAAAATTACAGCGCAAGAGGTAGACGACAAGCTCTCTTTGACTGAAGACGACTATATTCAGTACTACGAAGCAAACAAACAGGAATACGTTCGCCCTGAACAGGTGAGGCTTTCCTGTATCACGCTTCTCAATAAAGAGCGGGCTGATGAAGTTTACGCACAAATCAAAGAAGGCAAAGACATCCTTGAAATCGCTCAGGAACTTTCCGATCGCGGCGAACTCGTCGGTCCCGGTGCGAATCCCTCCACGCCCGGGGACACGGACTATATTAGCCGGGATGCATTCCCTTCGGGAACTGAACCCTTCTTGGACGCGGCGTTTGATGCAGAGATCGGTCAGACACACGAGGGGGTCGTTGAAGTTGACGTTCAGGGGCAGAAATACTACATGATGTTCCGAAAAGACGAAGCTCGCGATGAATACCAAAAACCGTTTGAGGAGGAAGATGTTCGTAAGAGTGTCGTCCGAAAAGCGGAACGCGAGAAGCGGCAAGAACTCATGGACAGTTGGATTACCCAACTTCGCGAACGCTCTGAAGTCAAAACGTACATAGATCGCATCCCAGAGGGAGAATCTGAAGAATCCGAAGAGCCATCGGTGGAAGACCAACCCGAAGAGGCTCCCGTAGAGGCAGAACCTGAAGAATAGCTTCAAAAGCAATCAGCAGTCAGTGGTCGGTTTCCGTCGAGTTAACTTTCTCAAGTCGAAACGCCACTGATTGCTAATTGCTGATAGCTGAAGATTGCCCAAAGTTTAGTATAACAGGACAAAGCGCGTAGCTCGTAATGAAAATTTTAATAGTTCGCAAGGCGTTACAAGAAATAATTAAAAATCCGCAAGGAATAATTAAAAAATGGCTTACAAAATAGTTACCTATTTCATAATCATTCTACTACTCATCAGCAGTGGTGTGCGGAGTGGTGCCGCTCGCACCTTTGACAAAATCATCGCTTACGTTAATGACGATGTTGTGACCCAGCGAGAGCTTGATGTTTTAGTGAATCAGCGTGCCATGGAACTCCAACAGGTATATCGCTTCAGCGAACGAGAGGCACTCAACGAGGCTGAACGGCAGAGATCTGAGTTACTTGATCGCCTTATCCGGCAAATGCTCCTTTTGGAAGCCGCACTAACCCTGAAGCTTACCGTTAGCGACGTGGAAGTTGAGCAGTACATTCAAGACTTTAAAAAGAGATATAATATTGAGACCGACGAGGAGTTTAGAAAGCAATTAAACAGAGAGGGTATGACACTCGTGGCGTTTCGGGAGCAGTCAGAACGAAACCTCAAAGCAGAGAAACTTGTTATGGGAAGAATTGTCCCGCGATTGCAGGTGCGAGAGAGCGAGATCCAAACATTTTTTGAGGAAAATCGGGACCAACTTCCCACTAAAACAGATAAAGTCCATTTGCGGCACATTTTTGTTGCCTTTAAACCAAATCAAGCCGATCGGGATACCGCATTTGAAACTGTTAATAAAGCTCTCAGTGAAATCACTGCAGATCGTACCAAGTTTGAGGAGTTCGCACGACGATATACTTCTGAGCAGAATCCAAGTTCACAGGCGGGAATGCTCATAGAAGCCTCTACAGAGGAGCTTGAAGGGTTTCCAAAGATATTCCAGGACGTACTCACAAACTTGGAAGCTGGCAAACTCAGCGAGCCAATTGAAGGAAATGAGGGACTTTATGTTTTCACTGTCGAAATGAAAACCGATAAGATGATTGCATTTCGGTATCTCATTGTTCCCCTCAAACCGAGTGCAGAGGCTATGCAGGAAGCCCGCGAACGTATTGTTGAAGTTTTTAAAAAGTTGGAAAACGGCGAAGAATTCAATGCACTCGCAGCAGCACATTCCGACGATGCTGAAACGCGAGATAACGGCGGTGACCTCGGGGTCCGTTCCTTAACGGAACTCAATCCGAAGACTCGGACAATCATTGAAGCACTCGAATCCGACACTTACAGCCAACCTCACGAAACTGAATCCGGTCTTCACATCTTTAAGGTCGACGAGCGAAATAGTCCAAGCCTCAGTGAAATAGAGAAACAACAGATTACTTCAATACTCCGCCAGCAGCGATTCCAAGAGGAATGGGACGCATATACCAACAAACTTCTTGAAAACGCTTACATTAGAATTGAATTGAAAGAGTAAGAAATCCGTGAAAAAAAACGAAGCCGACTTACCTACCCGTTACCAGCATCACGCCTTCCTTATCCCAGCGTCTGGAATTGAGTACATAGCATTGGCACTATTCGTCATTGCCTGTCTCCTTTTCCCGGTCGGGTTCAGTATCGCGCAAGACGCGGACCCCGCTGACCCACCCACTGCTGAAACACAAGCCCCTGAATCTACGGATCAGACAGAGGAAGAGGGATCCGGCTCAGAGCGGTTGAATCCGGAGACAGATGTACCTGAAGAAGGTATGGTAATCGGCGATGGCGACGATCTGGCTATGGTTGATAATTTCGTCCAAATTCACGGAAATGCCCTTATCAAGTTTGAAGATGTTATTCTCCGAGCAGACCATATCTGGGCGGACTTTGATGACAACCTGATGCGAGCATCCGGGAACGTCCACCTAAAGATGGGGAACGAAGATACTTACTCCGATGAACTCATCTTCAACCTCGACACCAAGAAAGGAATTGCCCGAAACGGGTTTACATTCAGCGATCCGTGGTACTTCGGCGGTAGTGAAATCTTTAAAATAGAGGAAGACCGCTCCTATATCCGTGGTGCATCCCTGACGACCTGCTCACTGAAATATCCGCACTACTATTTCAGTGTCTCCGAAGTCATTGTCCGAAAGGATCAGGAGATGATCGCCAAAAATATCGTTTTACGCATTGGTGGGTTTCCGCTCTTCTATTTCCCTGTTATGCGGCGCGATTTACGGAAAGGGAAGATCGCAAAGATTATCGTTAAAATTGGAACGGATAGCTACCAAGGTCCCAACATCAGCATTATCTTACCTGTGGCACGTAAACGGCGTTATGATGGCGCGTTGCTCTATGACAGAAGTTCAAAACGTGGACAAGGGTTCGGGTTTGAAGGGAAATACCGATTCAATGATGCACAGTTCCAAGAAATTTATATCCCTATTCCACCTGATGTAACACCGAACCAGCGCACGAAGTTAAAGGAAAAAGCAGATGAATTACAAGACCGACTTGACGGTGAATATGACCGCTATTGGCTGCGGCAAATTTTTATTGAATATAAAATCACTGACGATGATGTCAGTCGTGCGAAAGAAAAAGCAGAAGAAGTCCTCAAGCAGCTCCAAGAAGAAGGGGCTGACTTCGCACAAATTGCCCAGAGCAATTCTGACCACTTTGACACCCGTTACGATGGCGGTGACTTGGGATTTCTTGCGCTTGGCGAAGTTGACGAGGAAGGCAACCCCAAACTCGACCCGGTTTTAGAGGAAGCCGCGTTCGCACTACAAGAGGGAGAAATTAGCTCTGTCGTCCAAACCGAATCTGCCTTCCACATCTTTAAAGCAGAACGGGTCATTGATGTCTATGGGGAACGTGAAATTAAGCTCAGCCGTATTGACATCGCTATTACCGCCAGTGAAGATACGGAATTCGTCCTGCGCGAATTGGCAGATGATATGCTCGAACGTGCCCACGAGGGTGAGCCTTTTGAACAACTTATACAAGTTCCTGATCAATTCGCAGACATCGCAGAACCGACCTTATCCGAACCTAATGAAGGTGAGGGTTTACTCTTAAATGAGATGGAATCCTCGTGGCGTTCTGCAGTCAGACGCTTGGAGAATCCAGGAGATGTTATCGAACGTAGACCTATCACTATGCCTGAAGGTCTTTACATTTTCCAATTGATTGAAAAAGAGGAGACCCCGACTTTCGAGGCACTTGCTGAACAGTTCGAAGCAGAATGGGATGCCTTTTACGAAGATGTGATGAATCCTAAACCGGAGAAAACCGAGGAAGATGGTGAATCGCAAGATACAACGGGTGAAGCAGTCAGCGATCAGCAATCAGCAGTTGATAAAGATACCGACGACGCTTCTTCTCTTACTGAAGGTTTCCAACAACCGATGGTTTCCGATAGCCATTCTTCTGAAAGCCGAAGGCTGAAGGCTGAAGGCGATACCCCCAATACTGATGAAAATCAGAGTGCCGAACAGACCGAGGTGGACGATACTGATGAAAATCAGAGCGTAGAGCAGGACGGGTCAGAAAATGAAGCAGGAGGCGAAACTACTTCCGATCAGTCCGATGACGAAGTTGCTTCCGAAGACCCCACCACTGAAGAAGATGCCGAAGACGAAGACGAACTCAAAGTTTACCGGAAACACGGTTTTCGAGGACGGTGGGAGGATCCGAGTGCTGTCGCCTCAGATGCCCAAAGATTATACGCCGGTGAATATAGTAGTCGTCCTATTCAGACCAAAAAATCCTTCCGACTCATCAAAGTCGATAAAAAGAGAACTTATCGAGGCGATATTTACTTCTATGGCGCAGACCGATACTCCTACGAGCGGCAGAGCGCTACACGTATCGGTAGACGGTGGAATATGCGATGGGGACATACGCAATCCTTCTATACCCCATGGGATAACCGTGAAGAAGGTAGACGCCCAATCAATTTCACGGGTAGAACAGAGTTGCAAGCCCGTAATTTCAAAGAAGAATTGAAACTCCCGGGAGAATCCAGACTTAACACTTTCGGAATACTTACCTATGGAACCGGTTTATCAACCGTTTCTGACACCGATCGCGACGAGAACGGCAACCCCACATTTTCTCGGGAAACGATTGGAGATATTACGAGCAGGCTCGAAGTTCGACACGTTCACGATTTTACGGGTGAAGGCACAACCTCGCTACAGAAACTCCCACAATTCTCTATGAATTTCTCACGGATACGTGTCAGTGCATTACCACTCTTTAAAAATCTCAACGATGGTATGGAAACCATTGCTGAAAAGTTCAAAACTGAAACACCTATTCTTTCACTTTTCACCGTCCCAACTCTTGAAAGCACAAGTTTCGACTTAGATATTGAATTAGGGAACTTCTTTAGAGAAGTCTATAAGGGCAAATTCGAGGAAGAGAGAGATGTATTTCTACAGACGATGGATCTTGGGTTCGATATCCGCAAACAGTCAACGCTCCTAATTACACCTTTGCGGGAACTCCAAATGAGCCTTGATCTCAACACAAACATGGTCTGGCACGACCAGGACCAGGAGAAGAATAGGAACATCGTAAAAGGTATTTTCAGCTTTAATGGATCTGCCACAAACACACTCTTCCGTGTTTTCAACGTCGACTATATTCCTGGGCTCCGAAAGTTGAGACACGAAATTCAATCCTCTCTCCGATTTAATTATCAGCCGCCTGTTGATGAAGATGAGAACCTCTATCCTTTCGGTCCCAGCACCTATTTCTATGAGCGAAAAAGGCTCACCTATAACTTCAATACAAACTTTGAAATCAAGACCCGACGAAGCCAGTCGGCACATCGTATCTTCTATTTTGATACCCGACTCACCGCCGATTTCACCGAATTCGATCCCTTATATAGGCGGAAATACGAACCCATCGAGAGCGATTTCACATTCGTTCCGCTTCCGAGTCGGAACCTAAATATGACCGTCCGGTTCACACACGACCCCAATCCGCATCCCGATGATGGGAAACAGTTTAAAATGGTCGGCTTCCGTACGAATATCCGCTACACCCGACCGTCTTGGAACATCAGTATCGGTAACTCTTTTAGCAAACGGCATACCTCAAGGCGGACTTCTCGATCGGTTACCGCGACTGGGCGCTATCGCTTTAGCCAAGACCTCGAATTTAACGTGAGCCTTATTTATTATCCTATTGAGGGGCAATTTTATTCACAGCGCATTAGTATGACCCGCAATCTCCACGATTGGAACCTCCGCATTTCTTGGAACCGTGTCGGTATTAAACGCGAAGACTCGCCGTATAACAACGTCCGTCAGGACTTCACATTCCAGGTGAATCTGATTCAGGAGCCTGCGGTTTCGATGGGTGTTGGTTATGACGCAACGACTGAAACTTGGGGACTCCGAACCGTCCCGGCTGGTGTGCCTTACAACGCATTCGGTGCTGGAAGTTCACTCGGCAGATCCTACTTCTAACGGCTTTCGGCAGTCAGCAGTCGGTAAGAATGCTTCCCTTCAGTATCCATTCTTAATTTTTATCGGAAAGAGATCTTATGAACACCAACCTCGCAGAAATCGAAAACCGACTCTGGAGTGCCGCCGATGAACTCAGAGCCAATTCACGCCTTCGAGCCTCAGAGTACTCAACGCCTGTGCTTGGGCTTATCTTTCTACGATACGCGGATCACAAATTTGCGCAGGCTGAGCAAGAAATCAGCAGCGAAGCCTCTACGAGCAGGCGTAGACAGGCTGATCCGAGAAGGCAATACCAAGCGCGCGGCGTGTTTTATCTGCCAAAGAACGCACGTTTTCAGTACCTCCTCAGTTTGCCAGAGAGCGAAAACATCGGACAAGCTATCACTGACGCTATGAAGGCAATAGAGACGGAAAACCCGCAAGTCGATGGTGTTCTGCCCAAGAATTACAATCGCCTTGAAAAGAATACGCTCCTTGAACTCCTCCGTATTATGGAACAGATTCCTATGGACATTGAAGGTGATGCTTTCGGAAAGGTTTATGAGTATTTTCTTGGCAACTTCGCGATGAGCGAGGGACAGCGCGGATTTCCTTGCTACAAAATTCCCTGATACAGAATACGTTGACGTTTCGGGTCTTTGCAAGGTCGCTACTATTGCCGAAATTGAGGCACAAGGATGGAGTCTGAACCCTGGGCGTTATGTCGGAGTCGCCGAACAAGCTCCTGATGATTTCGATTTCGCAGAGCGATTAGGTGAGCTCAACGAAGAATTAGAAATCTTAAATTCCGAGGCACATCAATTAGAGGAGCGCATTGCCGAAAACGTTGTAAAGATTTTGGAAGATAAGGTATAATACCAAAGGGATAGGGTCTTGGACCAAGCGACGAAACGTGTGATATGGGTTGGTGATTCGCGAGACCAGTTAAGGAGTTTCCCTAAAGCCGCAAGAAGAACAGTAGGGGCAGCGTTAAATGCCGCTCAATCCGGACTTAAACATATAGATGCCAAACCGTTGCGGGGAGTGGGTTCGGGTGTATTTGAAATCTCCACCCGTTATGATACGAACACCTATCGTGCTATTTATACTGTCAAACTCGGTGAAAACATCTATGTGCTACATGTGTTTCAGAAGAAATCCACGCGTGGTATTCGCACACCCAAAAGGGAAATTGATTTGATCAAACAACGCCTGAGAATAGCACGAGAAATGGAGGAAAAAAATGAGTGAAGAAGTCAAAATTGAGGAGAGTTCTGGTAATGTGTTTCTGGACATCGGTTTCTCTAAAGCAGAGGCTGAACGCGAACAACTAAGAGTGGATCTTGTGATCAAAATCTATCGTCTTCTTGAAGAACTAAAACTGACACCTGCAAAAGCAGAAAAACGCTTTGGGCTTGATCCGTCCGATGTGTCCCGAATACTGAAAGGCGACTTCGATTTTAATGTGGACCAACTGTTCACAATTCTGAACCAGTTGAACTGCAATGTTGAAATTCGCATTACACCTTCGGATGAAAAAGTTGGGCACCTGCAAGTCGTTGCAACTTAAGGTAGAGTTCTATGGTACTCAAGGATCGAATCGCTATCATAACCGGTGGGAGTTCAGGCATCGGGCGCGGCATCGCACTCGAATGTGCACGTGAGGGGGCGCGGGTCACTGTCGTCGATAAACAGGAAACACCCCTCCGTGGCAAATACCACGAAACCGACGCTATAACCCCCACTGTCACGGAAATCGAAAAACTCGGAGCAGAGGGACTATTCCTCCAAGCCGATATCGCTGACGAATCACAGGTGGCACACGTAATTCAGCGAACCGTCGAACACTTTGGAGGACTCGATATTCTCGTCAATAACGCCGGTATTCATATCCCCGGTGGCGCGCAGGACCTCTCAATTGCTGATTGGGACAGCGTCGTTGGAGTCAACCTCCGCGGCGTCTTTGTCGCTACAAAACTCGCACTCCCCCACCTGAAACAATCGAAATTTGGAAGGATTATCCAGATCGCCTCCGTCCATGCGTATGGAGGCGGAGCAGGACCCGCGTATGCTCCCGCAAAAGCCGCTGTCGTCAACATGGTCCGGGATATAGCATTAGAAATCGGGCAATTCGGCATAACCATCAACGCCATCTGTCCGGGTTATATCGAGACAGCAATTCAAGACTACCTCACCCCGGAGCAGATTGACGAGGCATTAGAGAAAACCGCGATGCCGCGTTTCGGTCTACCAAGAGACATCGGGCGTGCTGTGGTCTTTCTCGCTTCCGACGATGCAGAATGGGTTACCGGTGCTTCCCTGCTCGTTGATGGAGGATTCGCTGCAGGCGTTTAAAAGTTTCAATTTTACCTTGCGGAGAAATCATACGGATTTCACATTTGACGAATTTTTGCGTATATAGGGGGAAATGCCCAAACAAAATCCTTCTATTCCATTACGGACTACGGTTGCATGCCGAAGTCCAAAAATATCGAGTAAAACTCACTGCAACACTGTCGATTGCTGACGGCTGAATAAAAGGACTCACAACATAATGCAAATCAACCAATGGGGAACAATCCGTTTCACAGATAAAGTCGCGTTGATAACTGGCGGTGCCTCCGGTATCGGTAGGGCAACGGCGAACCGCCTCTCCGCTGAAGGGGCGCATGTCATCATCGCAGATAAAAACACCGAAATGGCGCAGCAGGCAGTCGCAGAAATCCAAGAAGCAGGCGGGAAGGCACTTTTTATAGAAACCGATCTCGCTGATGATGAAAGCGTCATCGCCACTGCTGATGCTGTCGCCGAGAAGTTTTCCGCGCTTCACATCCTCGTCAATAACGCTGCTATCGCGAGAGGTGGCAAAATTGAAGACGGTGGCTGGATTCCAAATTGGGAACCCGAAACCGCAATCGGTCTCCGCGGTTGGGTTGCCATCACGCAACACTTGTTACCCCTTTTAAAACAGGAAGGTGCTGCCATCGTTAACCTCTCATCAGAGGGCGGATTTCTCGGTAGACCCGGAGGTTGGGTCTACGATGCTATTAAATCCGCGTTAGTCTCACTCACAAAAACAATGGCGTATGAATTCGTCGAATACGGTATTCGCGTTAACGCTGTCGCACCGGGTTGGGTTGTCACAGAGATGCACTTCGGGAGAGCACCTGATCCTGCCGCACGCAAGAAGGAATTGGAAGAGACGCCGATCAATTCCTGTATTATGAAACGCCGCTGTGGACCGGAGGAGATCGCATCATCAATCGCTTTTCTCCTTAGCGATGATGCCTCCTACATCACAGGACAAACGATACATGTAGATGGCGGACGCTGGGGAATGTCTGTCGGTCACTAATTTTTAATTGTTCCTTGCGGTTCGGTCAGGCGAGTTAGGATATTCATGTTCCGTTCCGTAGAGTTGAAGAAACACCCCAGCAAAAACCCCGCGCCGTTGTTGCAGGCTTGCGTCTTGATTTTAAGAAAGAGGCTCAGAATATCCAAAAACCACAGCGTAGTGTAATGGAGTGGTGCTCAGGTGAACACAAGTAAAAATATGCATAACAAGACTCACACCACAGCCGTTGTCCTCATCCCACCGGAATCTGTGCAACCATCCATCCAAAAGCTACGCAGAATTCATGACCGAAACTTTGTGCGATGGATGCCACATATAACGCTGCTCTATCCATTCGCGGAACAACACGATTTCGGATCAATTATCCCCGCGCTCACACAAGCCGCACAACAGATAGCACCTTTCTCCGTTGAGCTTGTTCGCTTTGATGCTTTCCGACACCGAAAGTCGTGTACGATGTTCTTAGTTCCAGAACCCGAAGGCGAAATTGTGCGATTACATAGCAAACTCATGCACTACCTTCCTGACTATGACGACACAGCGCGATTTGCTGGCGGTTTCCATCCCCATCTCTCCGTAGGTCAATTCCAACACCGCTCCCTTCAGACTGAACAGCAGCGGCTCCAGAGCGAATGGCAGCCAATACACTGTGAAATGGGAGCGATCAGTCTCATCTATCGCTCATCTGAAACGGATGACCGATTTGTGGTCGCTGAACAGTTTCCCTTCACATTAAGTTCTTGACATCCATTGCAGTCCCAAAGGCGAACAAGATATAATATAGATTAGATTTATCTAACTTCGGTGTCTACATCCCAATCCTTTAGGTTTGGGATGTAGACACCGCCCTCTTGGAAAGGACCAAAACGTTCATTTTTTCCTTGACGTTTGGTCCGAAATTATGGTATAATACTCATATCACACTGGACCGACATGTATAGCGTCACCACTTGGTGGCGTGTCGGTCCGACCCACTATACAAGGGTTAAAGGTGTGATGTGTGATATACCATGCGAAACACAAAACACAAACTTTTCAAAGATAAGACGTTACGCCACTTGCACGACGACCTGAATATCATTGGCGTTGTGCGAAATCACTTCCTTGCGGTGTCCATGCGATATTACCGTCGGTATGGGAAAGGACTTTCCTATCGGAAAATGTCTTCCCATTTGACGAATCTCAAGAAACTTGAGAAGTATCAACATTGGAATATTCCCTACTCATGGGCTTTGCAAAATATGCTGAAGCGTTTGGCACAAAGTTTTCGTGAAATGAAAACGCTCGGCAGAGGACACCCCCAATTCAAGCCGTGTAAGAAACATAAAGGAAACCTGACCTTTCGCGGTGAACACGTCAAATTTGAATATCTTTTGCCGAAACAGAAAAACGAAAGAAATCACCCAACGTTTAGAATTCGTCTCAATGAGCGTTGGTATCGTTTCGCCTTGCACAGACCTATGGAAGGTCGCATTGTGCAGGTTCAAGTTACAAGAGACGCACTCGGAGACGTATATATCACCCTCACTGAAGCATGCACGGAAGTCAAACCTGAACCCAAGACAGGTAAAGCTGAAGGGTTCGACTTTGGCATTAAAGACTTCCTAACTGGCAGTGACGGACACCGATATATCTCTCCTATGTTCTATGAACAGAACGCCAAGAAGTTGGCAAAAGCACAACAAGCGTATTCCCGCAAAGTCAAAGGTTCTCAGAATCAGGAACGCGAACGCAAGAATGTGGCACGTATCCATAAGAAAACTGCGAACCAAAGAACCGACCACCACTGGAAACTCGCAATAGAGGTGTGCGAAAAGTTTGATGTGCTGTTCTTTGAGGACCTGAACCTTGAGGGTATGAAACGTCTGTGGGGAAAACAGGTCTCTGACCTTGCTTTCGGTGAGTTCATGGAAAAACTCAAATACCAAGCCCGTAAGCGTCTGCGGTCTGTGCTGCAGATTGATCGATGGTCTCCGACAACAAAATGTTGTTCTGTGTGTGGACATAAAAATGAAAATCTCACGCTCGCAGATAGAAACTGGACGTGTCCGAAGTGTGAGACACATCTCGACCGCGACCCGAACGCTGCGATGAACATTCTTAAGGAAGGGGTAGCTTCCTTTGGGTTAGGCGTTGTAAGACCGATGGTTCTATTCAATAGGATTGTTGGCTGCTCCGTTGAACCGTCCAGTTCGGTTCTCAATTCCACAAATGCTTCTGCTTAACTTTTGCAGAAGCCCAAGTCTTTAGGCTTGGGTCTATCACTCTAATACTATACATCCAACAAAGGAATTAACAGTGAATACAAAAACTCCTATTCCGTTTTTCCTAACTTTAATCGCAATTATAGTCGTATCCTTCTCAGGATGTGAACGAGCCCAGCAAGTTATCACACCGGGCACATCCATCTCAGACGCTATGTCTACAATCAAAATTGGTGTGATTCAACCGTCAGGACTTGCCCCGAATTTCACGAAAGGTGCGGAACTCGCCAGAGCACAGGTCAACCACAGCGGTGGTCTGCTTGGGATGCAGGTCGAATTTATCGTCATGGACAATCAGGGTGATCGAGAAATCGCTGATCCCACAGAAAGTGTCCGTATCGCCAAAGCATTGATTCAAGAGGAAGGTGTTGTCGCAATATTAGGCCCCCTACTTTCGACGAATTCCATGCAGATCGGACCCGTCGTTACCGAACTTCGACGACCCATAATTACCGGTTCATCCGGTGAGAAGGTAACGTCTACCGGCGAATTTGTGTTTATTTCGGTTGCTCCGTCTTCAGTTCAGGGCGCGACGACAGCACAATTCGCGTTGAACCCCGACGAACTGAACGCCAAAACTGCTGCAACCGTTCGTCAATTCGGAGATGTATACTCAGGTGCCGTTGCGGATGCCTTTGAAGAGGATTTCCAGAAACTCGGCGGTGAACTCGTCGCCAGTGAAGTCTATCAGCACGGCGACAGGGATTTCTCCGCGCAGTTGACAAAGATTAAAACTGCTGCACCGGATGTCCTCCTTATCGCTGGTTTCAGTCCAGAGATTCCCTTGTTTGTATTGCAAGCGAGGAATATGGGCATAGATGCGACCTTTATCGGCACAAACGGTTGGGATGAACCGGATAAGCTTCTCGGCACTCTGGATGACAATGCCCCTTTGGAAGGATCTTACTTTACAAGGGATTTCAGTATCGATTCCCCCGATGCTGCACCCTTTGTTGAGGCTTACACTGCAATGTATATGGAACCACCGGACGGTCCTTCTGCATGGGGGTATGACGCGATGGCATTGCTAACACTCGCCATCAGGAGTGCTGGAACGCTGGAACCCGATGCGGTTCGGGATGCGATAGCAAACACGACTGACTATAAAGGCGCGTCCACCATCTCCCATTTTGATGAGAACCGTCATCCTCTCAAAGGTCTGACGCTCTACACAATCCGTGACGGTCAGATAGAACCCTATAAAGTTGTTAATCCCTAACAACAAATCCTTAGGCAGATTTATTCGGTATACTATTAATAAATTAAAGGCGCGGTTTAAAACCACGCCTACGTTTTATTTACGTTTCCCAGTTATTATCCAATCTCCCCAATCTCAATCAATCGAGCCCCCAATGCCAATCGATCACCTAATGACAATTCTGAGTGTGGCAAGTCCCCGAACAACGGACGGAAATATCCTACCCCCGCTGGAGATATCTGGTACCGTTCCGCGTCGTAGAACCGCAGATCGAGACTTCTCCGAATCACATGCCCCGATGTATCCCGCTTCAGCACTTGATCTAACGGCAACAGGGTCGGTTCAATGCCGACCTCTGTACGTGTAATCGTCGCAACACCGTTGAACATCCCATCTGAGAGTGCCTGCACCGCCATAGCACCCGCCTTCATAGCGATGTCTCTGTCCAGTGGTATCGGGCCACCGCACCTCTGGAGATAACCGAGTATCAAGGCGCGGAACGCAGAACTCGAAATTTCGGGAAGCAGTTTTTTCATTGTCTCAACGATAATTTCTGAACACCCTCCCGGTTTCGTATGCCCAAAAGCATCGAGTTCCGTCTGTGAAGTAATCATCAATTCCCCATCATCGTTCCGAATCCCTTCCGACACGACAACGATGACGTTCCCTTGTGCTGCGTGTTTTTCACGAATCGCTTCCGCCAATCTCTCCGGTTGATACGGCATTTCTGGAACAACGATGAGGTCCGCGAGTCCATAAGCGGCGGATAAGGTCAACCAACCCGCGTCTCTCCCCATCGCTTCAACAACAATCACACGATCGTGGGAGTAGGTAGTTGTCCGCAGATCTTGGACGTAATTGATGACTCTGTTCGCAGATGAAGGGAAGCCGGGACAGAAATAGTTCACCATCTTAGAATAATCGACGGCATCCCCGTCAGGTGGATTGATACCCACATCGTTATCAATTGTTTTCGTAACGAACGTGGTTGTGAATTGATCCGACAGCGCGGTCCCGACCGTTAATGTGTCATCACCACCGATCGGAATCAGACCGCTAATATCCAGTTTTTTCAGATTGCTGACCGCTTCATCTAACTTGCCATCTTTTATTAGGTTTGTGCGCGAACTCTTTAAAAGCGTCCCCCCTCGGTTTTCATCAATCAGATCAGGCGTTAGCGTAAAGTAGTGCCCACCCTTCAAGACACCACGCCACCCCTCCATGAATCCGATGAGTTCAAAACCGAGTTCCTCGGCTTTCAATGCAATGCCTTTAAGGGTGGCGTTAAGAGCACTTGTATCGCCTCCACCTGTTAGAACACCAATCTTTTTTGCCATATTATACTCCTTGATTCAATATTTATTAGAGACTAAGACATTTATGGTAAATTTTAGAAATATTAGACCTTTCAACGGATAAGGGCTGTTAGACCTCTGCCCACTGGCGAGGTTTGGAACCTCGCCTTCTTTCCGTTTCTTATAGGAAGGAATTCCGATTCCTATTCTTTCTGACCAAGGTCATTTAGTTTTCACGATTTTCCTTGATTTGTGGAGGGAGTCGCAAGCTGGAGGGAAAAGAAAAGGAAACGCCCTATCAAAAACCCCTATCAAAAACACTTGTTCCTACACGGATGGGTGTTTTTGTTTGGGTGTTTCCCCCAGGCATCGGAGTTCCCTCCTACCGGAAAACTAAATAGCCTACTATCTGACTATAACTACTTGACGACTTCCAAGAGAACCGGTTTATCCAAAGCGAGTGCCTTTTCAAACGTCGGCTTAAAATCACTCGGATCTTCGACGCGTAACCCAACCGCACCGAACGATTCCGCAAACTGCACGAAGTCCGGGTTGACGAGTTCGACACCGATCCGTTTGCCGAAGCGTCGGAGTTGACCGCGTTCAATTGAAGTGTACTGGTTGTCGTTCATGACAAGCGTCACAACGGGTAGGTTATACATCACCGCGGTTGCGAGATCTGGACACGTCATTAAAAACCCACCGTCTCCACTCAGAGCGACGACTTTCCGTTCTGGATAGGCAACCTGTGCCCCGATGGCACCTGTCAATCCGATTCCCATTGCGACAGATACACCGGAGAAGATGTAAGTCCCTGGGTGATAGCACGGAAAATGTGGCAGCGCACCATAACCAGTGATGTTAACGTCAACCGACAAGATGGCATCACGAGGCAACACATCGCGCATCTCTTGGAGGATCCGAGGACGTTCAATTGCCGTCCATCGTCGGCGTAATTCGCGTAAACCCTCGCCCCAACCGCCTTTCGGTTTTTCGTCGCGGAGTGCAGCGTTCAACTGGCGCAAAACCAATTTCGGGTTCGCACCGATGCCGACAGTGGCTGGATATTCTTTGTGAATTTCCTCGGGGTCTGCCTCGATATGTAACAATGGTTGTGGAATCTTAAGGCTCCAGTTGCCAGTATCACGGTAGTTAAATCGGGTGCCAACGGCAACGATAAGGTCGGATGCTTCCATCGCGGCTTGGGAAACACCATCTCGAAAGACACCGATTGAATGCGGCGAGTCTTCCGGGACCGAACCCTTGCCAAAACCTGTCATTACGATTGGCGCGTCCAGCAGCTCCGCGAATTCAAGTATCTCTGCAGTTGCGCGCGTATGGTTAATACCGCCGCCAGCGATAATAAATGGACGTTCTGAGGTGCTCAACAGTGCCAGCGCGGCATCTACGTCTTGTGGACTTGCAGTCGTCTGAATACCATTGTTCCGTGGAGGGGTTGGAAAGTCGGCTTCAGCATCCAACGCATCTTTTGCCAACTCGATCAACACAGGTCCAGGTCTGCCTGAACGTAAGGCACTAAAACTCCGATTGATGGCACCGGGAATCTGGTCTACCCGATGTACAATTTCCAGATGTTTCGTCATCGTGCCGAAAGCGGCTTTCTGATCCAATCCATGAAAACTCTTCTTCGGATCCCGTGATGCCAAGTAGGATGGGTTCTGCCCAGTAATCCAAAGCACCGACGAAGATGCTGTATTTGCCTCACCGATACCGATAGAGGCGTTGTTTGAACCCGGACCCGGGACAGTCATACAGACACCAACATCGCCTGTGGCGCGAGCGTAGCCATCTGCCATAAATGCCGCACCGCCTTCGTGCCGTGTGACATAGTGATCGATGCTGTCCTGATTGTTGTATAGCGATTCATAAACAGTGTCTAAATGGTTGCCCGGCAAACCGAAAATGACACTCACACCTTGTTCTTTCAAACATTCGACAAAAAGATCTCCACCCGTCATAATAGCCTCCTTTGGTTCATAAAGTTAAATGGTAGTCTGCAACAATACGCAGAAATCCGCAGAAATACCCTATCAAAAACCCCAAGCAAAAACACGCAGGCGGATATGTGGAACAATTGGTAGTCGGTTATTAGTTAAAAGTCCCAAACCCGCAGCTTGCAACAACGGCGCAAGCGGATAGGTGGAACACACATCACAGCTCAAACGCCCTTCATGCCTCCGCAAGGTAAAATTAAAAATACGAAACTTCAAAAAGCCGTCCCTGTTTAACTGTAAATGTACTATTGAGGTATGTCCTTCCATTCGCGTGCCAAAATTCAACAGTCTCTTCCGTTCCTTGAAGCAAATCCGATTCCGTAACGTGGGACGCCTGACCGGGTATCTCAATCAAGGTATCAATCGGTTCAGCACTTCTGTTGAAGAGATAAAAAAGCTTGGATCTCTCCGTTGCCCGGTGGTGTACTTGAACGACATTCGTTTCCTTGTTGTCGGGTTTTACATATACCGATACGGGACAATTCACCCATTTTCGGAGGCTTTTTTCGAGTTTCGCTATCTTCTCGTTTTGTGGAGCTCGTAGGATCGTTGTCCGCCGTCCATAGATAAGGTGTTCCAACGGATACGGTTCAAGTCCAATCCTTCCATTGAGCAAATACGGAATCGGATCGTCTGCTATCAATCTCCCCTTCGCTTTTGTGAATGCGCTCAGACACTTGACAGTCTCTTCTTGGAGTGAGACACAACTCGGAAGCAGAATAACGTTATAAATCTCCTTGATGTCTGCGCGGTCGTTCGGGAAACTGAGTCCACCGCTCCGATTGTGCCGTTTTCCTGTGCCGTGTAGGGGGCTGGGTAACCCAGTCCGTACAATTTCTGCTGTACGCAGTTCCTGTTCCGAGACAATCCTGAAGTCGTATCCCAATTCCCACACGCTCTGACACAACCATCCCCACGCTTTCGTCAATCCATTCCACTGTTTCTCATCAGGTTTTGTCCAGAGGCTCTGTGTCGGTGCGACCATAAGGAGCGGTCTCTTTGGATAACCGCGTGATAACTTTTGCGTTAGCGTAGAAGATTTCGGGACTGTCGCCTGATCGCTATTTATCCACAGATTAAAACCGAGGCTCGCCTCTTCAAGTACTGTCCGTTTGTCCGTTTTCTGGGATGCCTTTCGTGAAATACCGGCATACTGTGTATCGCTACAGACCCATTTCGCAATGACGAATCGCTTCGGTGTATCTATTTCGGTGGCGTTTAGAATCGGACAGTCCACTTCTGCCAACATTGCCCCTAACTCAAACTCCAGTGCTTTGGCACTTGCGGGGAGACTTAAAGCAAACTGCAGCCTTTCCTGATGACAGAAGTCGCGCACACCTCTAAGAAAACAGGTTGCGAATCGCGTTGTCAATTCGCCCCAAAATGTGTTCCTGACTGCTGCCGAGTTGTAAGTTTCGTAGAAAACCAGGGGCAGATATGTTGTAAGTGTTTCCTCAGTCGTTTCTAAAAGTGTAGAACTCCACGGCACAGAGGTTGTACCGGTTCCCAGAACCCTTGCTAAAGACAAAAACTTCGGTACTTCACAGGTAAAACCGATAAGATGCTTCTTGCCGTAGGTCTTTAAATAGTCTACCAGCACGCGCTTCACGAACCTTGAAACCCCGGTGCTGTTCAAAAGATCTTCAGTTGCCGTTTCCGTCTGATAGAGATGAATCACCGTTCGTCCGCGAAGCCGTTCTGCAATTGCGAAGTCGCCCGCTACGCATCGCTGGACATACTCGCTGATATTATAGCATGGGGCATCGGCGTGGGGTTGCGCAATTAAGTAGTGCTGATTGTATTCCGTCTCATTCTGCGGATGAGATTGACGAAGTTTCGCTTGAATCGCTGTCGTTGTTTCCGCGTCGCCAAAGGACTGTTCTACGGCGTTCAATTGATACCGCGTTTCCAACAATGCAGATGGTAGCGAAACCCATGCGCGTTCCCCGCGTCGCAACAAATGGGTTAATTCTGATCGATGCACCGCTGCTTCTTGCATACTGCGCCACAACAGCGTGCTTGCCGCCTCAAAAGGAACTGTCTGCACAACTTTCCGCTCCTCATTTTAACCTAAAAGATTTGCAACGCTTAAACGTTTGTGGTATACTTTATAACACCAACGAAAGGGTAAAGATTCGCGAGTTCTCTCCATCCTATAATATTAAAAAGTTTAGCATACCTTCTGAATTGATGCAATCAAAAGTTTTGTTGAGTCTATCCCTAAATCCTGAACAAACACTACACCAAAAAGAATAGAAATGAACATCCTGGAAAATCTCATCTCAGCATTTTCTGTGCTTCGTGGCAGCAAACTCCGCACAATTCTCACACTCTTGGGAATAACGATCGGTATTGCGGGTGTGATCGCGATGATGTCTTTCGGCGCGGGTGCCGAAAAACTCATGATGGCGGAGATCAACAATATCGGTGGGCCGAGTATGTTCGGTGTTTATCGACCCGGGAAAGTCCACAAGAACGGTCGTTGGCAACGTAATAACAGCCCACACCATTTAGAGATGGACGACCTTCGAGACGTTTTGGCAGAATGTCCCTCTGTTGAAGTTGCCACTGTCGAAGGGAGTTACTACATCAGTCTCGGTGTTGATGGAAGATTTCAACAAACGTATCTCCGCGCAACGACAAATGAATACCAAGCCGTTCGCGAGTGGAAGACGCAATACGGCAGATTCCTCGCTGATACTGATATGGACACTTGGACAAAGGTCTGCGTCATTGGCTCAAAAATTTGGAAAGAGCAGTTTAAGGGACAAGACCCCATCGGCAAAGAAGTCATCATCAACAATCACGGAAGCAACAAACGTTTCACTGTTATTGGGATCATGGAGAGCCGAGGAGATGGACTGGAGCGAGGCAGAAGCGATGACAACATGCTCTTCATTCCCATTACAACCGCACAGAAACGGTTTTGGGGACACGATCATGTTGGGCATATCATGGTGCGTGCTAAGAGTCCGCTTCTCGTGGATCAGGCACTCAAAGAGGTAAAAACCATCATCATGCGTAACCACGGTGGCGACGACACCTTCTTTCGAACATGGTCGGCAAAAAAAGGGATCGAAAATGCGAAAAGAATGATCTTTATCATAGAGTCGGTTCTTGTCGTTATTGCGTCTGTGGCGTTGATTGTAGCCGGTATCGGTATTCTCAATATTATGCTCGTCTCGGTGACGGAGCGGATCCCAGAAATCGGGTTGCGGAAAGCCGTCGGCGCGAAGAGTTTTGACATCCGCCTGCAGTTCCTCACAGAATCTGTGCTGTTGTGTGTAATAGGGAGTCTGCTCGGTATCGCTTTTGGTGCTGTGGTGGGGAAAGGCTTCGCATGGATTGTGGGTAAGTTCTTAGATGAACTTGCTTGGCCCTCTGTTGTTACCCCCGAAGCCGTGCTTATCTCCGTTGCGGCAGGTACAGCGATAGGCATTTTCTTCGGCTACTATCCTGCCAGCCAAGCCGCTAAAATGACCCCTATTGATGCCATCCGTCATACATAAAGAAAATAAACATGCAAATATTAGAGAATCTCATCTCAGCATTTTCTGTGCTTCGTGGCAGTAAGCTCCGCACGATTCTCACACTCTTGGGGATAACGATCGGTATTGCGGGTGTGATAGCAATGATGTCTTTCGGCGCGGGTGCCGAAAAACTCATGATGGTGCAAATTGAAAATATCGGTGGACCGAGTATGTTCGGCGTTTACCGACCCGGGTATATTGAAAAGAATAACCGTTGGCAACGCAATACGAGTCCACATTATCTGGAGATGCGAGATCTGCACGACATTCTGGCGGACTGTCCTTCTGTTGAGGTAGCCACCGTTGAAAGAAGTCATCCGATAGACTTTGAAGTCGAGGGAAAACACCAGCGAACCTACATGCGTGCGACAACGAATGAATACCAAGATGTCCGACGATGGCAGACTGAATACGGCAGATTCATCGCCGATACCGACATGGATTTCTGGAATAAGGTCTGTGTCATCGGAGCAAAGGTCTGGAGAGAGCAATTTAAAGGGCAGGACCCCATTGGTCAGGAGGTCGGTATTGATAACAAACGCTTTACTGTTATTGGCATTATGGAGAGTCGTGGTGATGGGTTGGAGGAAGGCAGAAGTGACGATAATATGATCTTCATTCCCATTACAACCGCACAAACCCGTTTTGGCGGACGTAATCGGGTTGGGGCTATCATGGCGCGTGCCAAGAGTATCGAGTTAGTTGAGCAGGCATTGAAGGAAGTGAAAACCGTCATCATGCGTAACCACGGGGATGACGACACTTTTTTCCGAACGTGGAACGCAAAAAAGGGGATTGAAGGCGGTCGAAGGATCATTTTCATTATAGAGATGGTTCTCGTCGTTATTGCGTCTGTTGCGTTGATTGTAGCGGGTATCGGTATTCTGAACATCATGCTCGTTTCGGTAACGGAGCGGATCCCGGAAATCGGGTTGCGGAAAGCCGTCGGTGCCAAGAGTTTAGACATCCGTTTGCAGTTTCTCACCGAATCCGTGCTATTGTGTGTAATAGGGAGTTTGCTCGGTATCGCGTTCGGTGCTGTGGTAGGGAAAGGCTTCGCATGGGCGGTGAGTCAATTTTTTAATGAACTTTCCTGGCCTTCAGTCGTTACCCTCGAAGCCGTGCTCATCTCCGTTGCGGCAGGTACAGCGATAGGTATCTTTTTCGGTTACTACCCCGCCAGCCAAGCCGCGAAGATGACTCCTATTGATGCTATTCGTCATACGTAAGTTCTGGAATGACTGTAGAAGTAGTGCCTAATACGAAGTTAAAAGGAGAAAACTGATGCCTAATTCCGAAACCAACCCTGAATCTACGCAAGAGGCAGCGGCACACACAATTCCAATGACATTGGATGAATTTCTTGAAAACGATATAGAGGGGTATGAATATATAAAAGGAGAATTGGTTCCGATGTCCCCACCATCCATGGAACACGGTGAAATCAGTAGCAATGTTCATTTAAACTTAGGTCTGCACATTCGTGAAAATCAGTTAGGACGTTTGTATATTGCCGAAACGACTTTCGACTTGGGAGATAGATTGGTGAAGCCGGATATTGCGTTTGTGTCGGAGGCTCGATTACCCGAGAATAGAGAGAAGGGTTCACCGGTGCCGCCGGATCTGGCGGTTGAAGTCGTCTCGCCGACAGATAAACACTACGATGTCACCAAAAAGGCGTTGGCTTATCTGAGGGCAGGGACACGTCTGGTCTGGGTGATTGAACCCGTCGCGAAGACGGTCATGGTTTACCGCTCTGAAACGGATTTCACGGTGCTTACGCGTGAAGACACATTGACAGGTGAGGATGTCGTTGAAGGCTTTGCATGTCCGGTCGCGCAACTTTTTGAATAGATTTTAAGGAGAGACAATGCCTCTTTTTAAATTAGAAAAATCAGATGAGAATGACATGTCCAAAGCAGAGCTTGTCATTGCGCAAGAAACAAACCTTGAGCTTGAAAAACATCTGGAGAATTGGCTCGAAAACAGCCCGCGACAGACGCTTGCGCAAGAGGATTTTCTCTGGATCGGGCGACAAACAAGTGTCACAGATGAAGGTGGTACTATCTTTTCTGACCTACTTGGGGTCGATTCTGAAGGGAACCTCGTCATCGCTGAATTGAAGAAGGGACGGACGCCACGCGATGTCGTTGCACAAATACTTGACTATGCTGCATGGGCAGATGATCTTTCACCAGAGCAGATTCATGACATTGCAGATGATTATTTTCAAAAACGCGATGAATTCAGAGGAAAAACTTTCGACGATGCCTTCAGGGAGATGTTTGACATGCATGAAACCGACGAACTCCCGCCCCTCAAGCAGAAGTTGCGTTTATTTGTAGTTGCAGAAGAAATACAGCCGCGGGTGGCGAGTGTGTGTCGTTTCCTCCGAACTTCACACGGTATGGATATCAGCTGCATAGCCGTCTCTATATTCCAAACAGAGTCAGGTGAAGTCGTCGTTAGCACAGAAACAATCGTTGGAGATGAGGACTTTGTTGTGCCTAAAGCGCAACAACGAGAACGTCCTTCCTCTCCTCCGCGGCCACCGAGTGATCATCCACCAATAGAAGATATAACATTGGAAGCCGTCCAGGAATTTACAAAAGGAGATCCAAACGTTAAATTCACTCTCATAGACATTGAACAAATCCTTTCTGAGAAGTATCCTGATTTAGCGAAGAGTAGTAGTCCAAGAAATCGGATAAGGGGGAGTTGTGTTAACTTCCAATCGCGGCGTAACTATCCTAAAGGTGAAGATAGATACTGGTTGGTGGAGAAGGGAGTATACCGTCTTTACGATCCTGAAAATGACAAAGTGGAGAAGGCTGATGGATAGGTTAGCTGATGAATAAGCCAAAGATGACCTACTTTGAAAAAGAAGATATATTGCATCTCGTGATTTCTGAAATCCGTGAAATCTGTAAAATCCGTGTCAATCCGCGATTCAGACGATACACACTATCAGCATAAACCCATGCCCCAAACGCTTCTTCATACTCCGCCCACACAAAGCATCAAATACATCGGATCCAAGCTGAAACTGATCCCACACGTCTTGGAACTCGTCAAAAAGGTCAATGCCAAAACAATACTGGATGGGTTCTCAGGCACAACGCGCGTCTCGCAGGCACTTGCTAAACTCGGCTACACCGTTATCTGTAACGACATTGCCCCGTGGTCCAAAGTCTTCGGCACGTGCTACCTCCTCAACACAAAACCGAAAGAAGCATATCAACCGCTCATCAATCACCTGAACGCACTGCCACCTATTGACGGTTGGTTCACGGAACATTACGGCGGACATACTAACGGTGGATGCGCAATTCAGGAAGATGGACTCAAAAAACCGTGGCAACACCACAACACCCGTAAATTAGATGCGATTCGGCAAGAAATCGAAACCCTTAAACTTGATCCGATCAAAAAAGCAGTCGCACTCACGAGCCTGATCCTCGCACTCGACCGGGTTGATAGCACGCTCGGTCATTTTTCCGCGTATCTCAAAGCGTGGGCACCCCGTTCCTATAAAGAGTTAGTGCTTGAGGTGCCGGAAGTTTTCAGATCAGAAGGAGATCACCAGGTCCATCAAACCGACATCTTTGAACTCGTGCCGCGTATCTCCGTTGACCTCGCCTACTTCGATCCGCCTTACGGCTCAAACAACGAAAAGATGCCGCCATCCCGTGTCAGATACGCTGCATATTACCACCTCTGGAAGAGCGTTGTGCTCTTCGATAACCCCACCCTTTTCGGCAAAGCAAAACGGCGAAAGGATACATCAGATCCCCTCGCCGTGTCTGTATTTGAGGAATTCCGGCGCAACGATGACGGACAATTCATCGCTGTCCAAGCGATTTCAAAGTTAATCCGAGAAACGCAAGCCCGCTGGATTCTGCTGTCCTACAGCTCCGGTGGCCGCGCGACTGCGCAACAACTCAACGAAGTCATGCAAAGCAACGGAAAACTTCTCACTGTTCTCGAACTTGACTACAAAAAGAACGTCATGGCAGGTATGAGATGGACGCATGAATGGGTAGACATTGCTGAAGAGCCGAACCGCGAATTCCTTTTCCTTCTTGAGAAAAATGGGCTCCTCATTTGAACCCTCTCTTTCTATACTGCGTTCCACAAGAGAGCAAGTCGTAACGATTGCGCGACTCGCTTGCGAGTTTTATTTGGCGTGCCTAACGTTCATCACTTTTAACTTTCGCCGAGATGCCAATGTATACTGCACTCCAGCGGCCAATCGGTACAAATACCGTCTACTTTGCTGGTGCGGGCTTTGTCCCAGGTGTCTGGTCGGTTTTCACCGATGTGCAAGGCGAGCCAGACTTGCTTACCGAGTTTACGCGCCTGATCCATCGACTTCACGTTTGGAATGAATCGCACCCACAGGCAATCTGCCAGCGGATCACGCAGGGTTGCGGTGAAATGATCGGCTTCACTATCATTTAGATACACCGTGGTGCGTAGCTTCGGGTTGGCTTGTTTGAAGCGACGACTTGAATCGGTGGACTGACCGAAGGCGAAGAGTTGATCGAACAACTCATACCTTTCGACGAGCCTCACGATGTTCTTCTCAATTCCCGGCGAAATGACTTTCATATTCAATGCGATAGTCAATGGTGTTCGTTGACGCTCGCGAATGAGTTTGAACACTTCTTCCAATGTCGGCACCTTCTCGCCAGTGAAACGCGGGTCAAACCAACTTCCTGCATCCAGTTTGCGGATGTCGTCCAACGCCATTTTGATGACTTCGCCGGTGCCGTTGGTCGTGCGGTCTACAGTCCCATCGTGAATAACAACCAAGTGTTCGTCACGTGTCTGATAGACATCCAACTCGATCGACAAACCCAACTCGATGGCTGCGGCAAAACTGGGCAAAGTGTTCTCGGGCGCGTGCCGTGCCACACCGCGGTGAGCGAGCAAGATAGGATTCGTGGGCGGCTCATGCATCTCTGGCTCCGACGGCGCGGTGATCACAGATGTAAGCATCTGCATGTTGAATGGCATAATTTATCCTCTGATTGCAAACCAACCTGATCTGGCATCGCGAGATGGCAATTTTTCGATGTATCGACTCCCAACCGACAGCCCTTCTTAACAATGTTACATAGGATTCTCACAAAATGCCTTAACCCTCGGATGTTCCAATACTTCCGGGTTAAGAACATGTGCTGGCGCGCGTCCTTGAATCGCATCCGTAACCTGTTTAATTGTGCAAAGATCCAACCGAATACCAGATTCAACAGTCATGCCTGCATTGTGATTCGTACAGATAATGCGCGGATGGTCTTTGTGAATCGCCCGTGGTCCGTTAACCGGATCGTCCACGACATAATACCAGAGCCGATTTTCGCTGACAGCGCGGTTGGCGGCTTCATCGTCAACGAGATTGCCACGGGATGGATTGATGAGAGACGCATGCGGTTTCATCGCACAGAATTCCTCATAGCCGACGACAGTATCCGCACCCGATAGGTGCAGAGATACAGTATCGCTCTCTTGGAAGAGGGTCAGTGGTGTATCAACAGCCTCAGCACCAAATTCTGCAGCGAGTTCAGCGATATCCGGACGAACATCATACACCAAAAGCCTTCCCTGTTCACCGAGAAGCGGACGCGCACGACGCGCAACCTCTTGCCCAATCCGACCGAAGCCGTACAAACCGAGTGTAGAACCCATCGCCTCATGCGTCTTGATAAGCCCGAAATTCCCGCTGTGGGAATCCCTGTTGAGTGTATAGACCCGTTTCAGGGTTGCCAACCACTGTGCAATCGCATATTCAGCGACGGTTACCATGTGTTCAGGAGCAATCGTGACAATAACACCGTATTCGGTCGCCAAATCGACATTAACGGTTTCATATCCGACACCCCAACGTGCAATGATTCGGAGTGATTCTGCGGCTTGATAGAAACTTTCATGAAAAGGCACTGAGCTTGCGATCACACCAATAACGCCATCAGCGTGTTCCGCAGTCAGTTCCCGCGGGTGGATGCTCAATTCACCGAATTGCGCTAAGTCTGCCAATGCCGCTCGGCGTTCTGCAGTATCGAATTCGGTATTTTCAAAAATAGGAGAGAGAAAAATTTTGGTTTCCATAGTTTGTCTGTTTAGCGACTAATACGCACGCTCCCCGCTTCCATCGCTTTTTCTGCCTCGTCTGCTGTTGCCCAGTTAAAGTCGCCGGGGAAGGTATGCGCCAATGCAGAATCCCCGCCTGCGAAATCGACTGCTTCTTGTGGTGATTTTCCGTTGAGTAGACTATAAATAAGTCCCGATGAGAAACTATCACCGCCGCCAACCCGATCCACCAATTCCAAGTTCTCATAGATACGTGACAAATAGAACGCTTCGCCATCATACAGAAGTGTCCGCCAATCGTTCAACCAACCTGTTTTGGCATCACGCAACGTCGTACCGATCATTTCAATGTTCGGGAAAGCGTCCTTGACACGTTGTGCGACTGCTTTGTAGCTATCAGGTTCAAGTTTACTATAGGAATCGGTCGCTCCTTCTGCCGCGAAGCCGAGTGATTTCTCAAAATCTTCCTCATTACCGATAAGAACAGAGATATGCTCCATCATCGGTCGGTTCGCTGCTTGTGCCTCTTCTGCACTCCACAATTTAGAACGAAAGTTCAAATCGTAACTCGTTTTGACTCCCGCAGCGCGTGCCGCTTTGAGTGCCTCTGCTGAAACGGCAGCCGCAGATGGTGACAACGCAGGCGTAATTCCGCTAAGATGAAACCAGCGTGCACCGCTAAAAATAGATGCCCAATCAATCTCTCCAAGCTGCACGTTAGAAATCGCAGAATAACCGCGATCATAGGTGACACTGCTCGCACGCGGTCCCGCACCTAACTCAAGATGATAGAATCCGTTCCGTTCCAAGCCGACCCCATCGAAATCGACCCAAACGATATTCGACATATCCACACCGAGTTCGCGTCCCTTGTTACGGATATAGTAGCCCGACCAGTTGTCTACGAGTCGTGATACCCACGCAGTCCGCAATCCGAGTTGTGCGGCGTTCACAGCAACGTTCATCTCCGCACCACCTGCTGTGATTGAGAGCGATGACACCTGCTCAAGCCTCATATACTCCGGCGCGGTGAGTCGGATCATCGCTTCCCCAAATGTAACTAAATCGTACATAGTTTATTCTCCTGTATTGGTGTCTGTTTTGTTCCGGTATTCGTTATAGAGGTTTTCAATACATTGTCCACAGAAACAGTAGACCCTGCTGTATCCGCCGACCTCTTTTTCAAGCAATTCGCTCATCATAAATTCGTTTTGACAGATCGCACAGACTTCAATCAGTGCTCCCGGTTCAGCCACTTCCGTGCTGGCTTTCCGGCGAGACATAAAGTGTAGAATCAGCCAAACGGCGATTGGTGTGAGAATTACGAAAATAATAAATAGCATGCATCGTTCCCTTGTGACAACATAGAGCAACTGGTGTTCCTATTACTATAGCGGATAGTTGATAAGATGTCAACGGAAATTCTCTGTGTGATAGGCATTAAACGCGCAGACACCACTGACGGTTCCGTCTCTGCAGGAGCGAGTGTTTTTGCTTGGATGTTCCCTATGCTCGCGATCTTCTCTAACTGATGCTTGATCGCTGATGACTGATAACGCCTACCCTATATGTTTGATAATTGCTGAGATGTATGCTAAAATACAGATGTTAGCACCGCACACAAATCAACATAACGACACTTTCCTATCTGAAGTAATAATGGAGTAACCTATTCACAGATGTCCAAAATAGCCCACGTAGATGTTTATCCGACTGCTGTCGGGATGAAAGACAAATTTAATATCGGGACCGGTTTCGTCGGAGACCCTGGTTCTGCTGGCGACCACGTTTTTGTCAAAATCACAACAGACGATGGTTACATCGGTTGGGGTGAACAACGCGCGCTCCCTTCTTGGAGTTACGAAACCACCGAATCCATTACAACCACGGTTCGGCATCACATTACGCCTTTGCTGATCGGACGTAATCCATTAAATCTCAACCAAATCCATGAGGCGATTTATCAGGCGTTGAAACCTGCCGTTAGCAATGGACATCCTTTCGCAAAAGCCGCCGTTGATATCGCCTTACATGACCTCCGTGGACGTATCCTTGACATCCCACTACATACGCTCTTCGGCGGAAAACGCCACGATACGCTACCTCTCTGCTATGCCCTGAGTATTGATACGCCGGAGATAATGGGAATGAAGGCAAAAGCCCTATCTCCGTGTTCCTGTTTCAAAGTGAAAGTTGGTGGAACGCCATCAGAAGATGAAGAACGCCTGCGCGCAGTGCATGAAACTGTTCCAGATGCCAAGCTTTGGATTGATGCGAATCAGTCTTACACGCCATCGAATGCCCTTGAATTGTTGAAGCGGGTTGCAGATATTCGTGAAATTTACTGCATGGAACAGCCCGTGGCAAGTCAAGATTGGTTCGGTATGAAACGGGTCCGAGAAGATGCCTCGATTCCGATCGCCATAGACGAAGGGTGTTTCACCTACTTCGATTTAGCGAAGATCGCACGCTTGGAGTGCGCAGATGCTGTCGTTTTGAAGGTGTGCAAATCTGGTGGGTTAAGTGAATGTCTTAAGAGCGTGCCTATCGCCGAAGCCAATTCACTTGAACTTCTCGGGAGTGGATTGACAGAAGCCGGAATCGGATTCATCGCAAGCGTTCATCTCTTTTCAACTTTGGATCTTGTTCTCCCCGCGGAACTCAACGCGCCGGCTTTCCTGGAAACCATGGCAGTAAGCGGTGTCCAAATCCACGATCACGTCGTCACGGTCCCGGACGGTCCAGGTCTCGGTGTTACGCCTGATGAAGACTACATCAAGGCGAATTTGCTTTCGTAGGTCACGCGGTCACGATCATCGTGATGGCGTGTTTCCGCGATGTCGAGAATTCTTGAACAGAATCAGAATCTCTATGAGAATCGCGATAGCGATTGCCACTGCGCAGAGCAGGTAAGGACTCTGAACGCCTAATGATGAGTCCGCTGAGATACCGCCAAGGAACGGACCTAACAGGATCCCGCCCCCTAATATGGCTTCGTGCCATCCGCTTTTATTCCCTTTATCCGCATGCCGATCGAGCCCGTAGTAGAGACTACTAAAGTAAGTAAACGCGACAGATACACCGATAATCGCAAATGCAAAAGCCCAGAGAATAATATGTTGCGTCAACCCGATTCCGAGGAAACTCAGAATTGCCAGCAGTTGAACAATCAGTAACGGACTAAAACGATAATGCCACCGCGTCGAGTACCCGGTCCCAAGGACAACGAACGCCAGTGTTTTAACACCACCGAGTGTCAACATCAAATTTCCGTATATTGTCGGGCGTATTCCCATCTCCAACATGAGTTTTGGCGCGAGTTGGCGGAGCACACCGAGCGAGAACCAGGAGACAAAATTCGCGCATCGAGCCAAATGGAGATAAGTCATCCGAACGGGTAGGAGTGGATACAGTATCTCAGGTGATTCTGGGTCGGACTCATCGGTGTGGACGGATAGATCTGGTGAATCGGATTTGGTAATACGAGAAGCCCAAATCGTCACTAAGGTGAGTCCAGCGAAGATACCGGCGAGATAGAAAGGTCTGAATGGATTCGCACTGCCGTACAGATAACTCGACAACGCCGGACCCAGGGTCATGCCGATGCTCCAGAATAGATTGAAGAGCATAATTCGGTGGATTAATTCGCCTTCACCTTCTTGTTCAGCGAGCCACGCCTCGTAAGCAGGAAAGAAGAGTGCCATGCTTACACCGATTCCGGGGAAGATGCTCATCAGATGTCCGCTGTTTCGACAAAAGGCAAGTCCTATGCTGACTGCTCCAAGTATGAGGCACGCGGCGTAAAGGATATATCGACGCTCTATCCGATCCGAGAGTCTACCGAGTGGAATCGCAAGGACTGCGAAACACCCTGTGCTTACTGCCATCAACACACCAAGGAAGGTTGTGGAGAGTCCTAAATGACTGGTATAAAAAGAGGTATTGGTTAGAATACTGCTAAAGGCGAGATCAATCAGTAGGACTGGCAGATAAACGGTGAGCAATTGGATAGGTTTTAGGCGCATCAAGGTATCGGGGTTGAAAACCCCTCCTACGTTATGGCATCACAATCGCTGCGTCAATCATGTGATAGCCTGTCGCGCCAACCGGTTCTACTTCGATTCCGATTTCATCTTGCGTGACACCATTGTTGGCTGTGGCTCTCGCATAAATCTCAACAGGAAACCCCGATTTCTCAGGAACCTGCCAATTCCATTTCCAGAGCACCCACGCCAGCGGGGTATCTTTCGCCCAAATGTCTGCCTCTTCCCATGTCTGTCCGTAGTCGATACTAACTTCCACCTTCTTGATGCCGCCGTGGTTGCCTGCATCGAACGCTGCACCGCTTACTGTGTAGACCTTACCGCCGGGAATTTCTTCGCCTTCACTCGGTGTTCCAATCATTGTGGCGAGTTTCACGTTCGCGATCGGATCCCAGCCCCGTTTCTCCCAATAACTTTCGTGTTCCTTCGCCAACTGGATGTTCATTATCCATTTCGGATTTTTCGTGCCGTAATGCCCCGGGTTAAGCAATCGGATTGGGAAGCCGTGCTCAGTCGGTAGTGGTTCATCGTTCATCTCATAGGCGAGAAGTGTCTCTTCACGCATCGCGTCTTCCAAAGGAATCGCCGTATGGTAGCCATCCGCACATCGGAAAACAACCACTTCGGCTTCTGGTGTTGGTCCGACGCTCTCAAGCAGATCGCGCAATCGAATGCCTTTCCACACCGCATTGCTCATCTGTTCCGTACCGATCGGATCGCCGATGCACTTCAGGGTTCGCATCGCCGTGACAGACTCCATCGCCGTAATGTCTTCAAGTCGCAGCGGTGGTATCCGTTTTTCGGTGAGACCGGTGATTACCAATCGCCACGCCGCTGCGTCAAGTTCAGCAGGATCGCCGATCTGTAGGATGTAGAAATCGGCATTCGGGGTTATCAGCGTGCTCGGCTTCAATTGTGATGCCGCTGCCGCGTGTCCTTCCAATTGAACGGGCAGGACCATTCCTGCGGCACTCATCGCGCTCAGTTTTATAAACGTTCGTCTTTCCATTTTTTAATTTTTCCTTGTGGAGAAACAACGTGCGTTTGGATCGTGCCTTTCTAATGTTCCTTGTGCCTTTTCCTACTTCGCATTCGCATCGTAATTTTTACGACCCCTCTCACCATGATTGCGGTACCGCCGCACAGGAATAGCGGCAATCCCCATTTCCAGTGAAAGAAAAAGTAAGCGATAAAACTGACACACATCAAAACGATGAACGTGTTTAGAAGTTTTTTGTTTTCATACCATTTCTGCATCTGTTTATACGTTTCTATAGCCTATCCGATAAATATCAGTATGCCTATACCTAATTTCCTCAATGATACTATATCCAGGACTGAATGTCAATAGGAAATCCAGAGTTATTCAGGCTATTTATGGTAGATTATAGAATTAATTAGACTCTCTGAGTTGTCGAGGTTTGGAAATCACCAGCGATGAGGTATCTCAATCTCGCTATCTGATAATTTACGACGATTGACCACTGCTAACCGAATGTTATTGAGAGCGTTCAGTTAAAATATTGATTGCGTTTTGTTTTGAAAAATAGTATGCTATCCGTATACATTCACACATAAACCATATCATTTTTAGAGAAAGGCGCGCGACTGCTATGGCAAAACAACCGAATATTATTTTTCTGTTGACAGACCAGCAACGTTTCGATACAATCGGGGCACTTGGAAATCCAATCATCCAGACTCCAGGACTGAATCGTATTGTTCGGGAGGGAACAAGTTTTACATCGGCATACTGTCCATCCCCTGTATGTGTAGCCTCTCGTTGTAGTTTCCTGCTCGGTCAGTGGGCACACGAAACACGGTGTACGAGCAATTCGCCAATGCCGCAGGACCGCACCTCAGTGATGGAGATGCTCAACGAAGCAGGGTACCAGACACACGGTATCGGTAAAATGCACTTCTCGCCGCAGGGACGCAAGATGTGGGGATTTGAAACGCGAGATTACTCTGAGGAGGGTCCCGGTCCCGATGATTACACAGAGTTTTTGGGGGAAAATGGTTATGACCATATTGTCGCACCGCACGGCGAGCGGAGTGAGTACTACTACATCCCACAACCTTCTCAATTGCCTGCCCGTTTACACCATACGCAGTGGGTAGGCGATAAAACGCTGGCGTTCCTCTCCGGGCGCGATAAAGATCGTCCTTTTCTCTGTTGGAGCAGTTTTATCAAACCGCATCCCCCCTTTGAATCCCCTGTTCCATGGAGTCGGCTCTATCGTTCAGTTGAAATGTCGCTGCCGTTCCTGCCTGCGGATTATGAGCATTTGCATACCTACTGGAACCGGCATCAAAACCGGTATAAGTACCGCGACCAAGGACGGGATATGAATCTTCTTCGGACAATGCGAGCGGCTTACTACGCCGCGATATCTTTCATTGACTATCAAGTCGGACAAATCCTTGATTATCTCGAATCGGAGGATGAATTGGACAACACCTTAATCTTGTACACGTCCGATCACGGTGAATTACTCGGTGACTATGACTGTTACGGAAAACGTTCATTCCTTGACGCTGCCGCTCGAATTCCGTTGCTTGTCCGCTATCCCGAACGTTTTGCAGCAAACACACAGTGTGATACACCGGCAAGCCTTGTTGATGTACTCCCAACGTGTCTCGGTGCCGCTAACCTACCACTACAGACGGATCGAAGCGGCATGGATCTCGCCGATATAGCCACCGGTAATCTACAGCGAGATGCGATCGTTGGACAGTTGGGACAGGAAAGCACAGGGCTCTATATGCTTTTGACGGAGGAATACAAATATATCTTCTCTGCCGCCGATCGAAAGGAATGGCTTTTCAGGCGTCTACGGGGAAGACTTGATGACCGAAACCTTGCCGGTAATCCTGCATACAGTAGAGTTCTTAATACCTATCGACAACGTTTGATTGAATGGTTCCGCGAGGACGGTTACGAACTTCCACTCGACGGCAATAAGTGGCGCGATTTTCCATCACCGGTCGAGCCTGAAAATCCAGATGCTGGGCAACTTTTTCAAGATGGACGTTCCGTGAGTGATCAGTTTCCGTCAGGATATTCACCACATATTGATCCACTGAGACGCTCGTCTTAATTCATGACTCTGTAGGAGTGCTATGTTTATAGAAAACTGATGAGGATCAATAAGATAATCAGGTGATTCTATCTTAACTTGTTTTTTCCTTAATACCAACTTAGGTTTTTGTAATGCCAAGGATTGTATTTTCTTATGCGCTAATTTGTTCGAGCATCCAAACCTAAGAACCTGAAATTATGCCAATTAGTTCTACTACTAAAAAATTGATGTCCAAGGCGGCATGGCACGCCTATAATACGTACCGTAAAGGTGTCAGCTACCGTTCGCAACTTTCAGTAACTGCTGCGTTACTAAATGCACAGCGCGAAGACATCTTGGCGTTCCAGAGGGAACAGTTAACGAAACTTCTCCGGCACGCATACCAAACAACGCCTTACTACCGTGAATTGCTCAAGACGGAATCCGCGCACATATCACAAATTCCGACACTTGAAAAAAGAAACATTCGTGAGCAATTGGAGCATCTCTGCTCCAAAGCGATTCCCCAAGCGCGACGCATAAAGAACGCCACGGGTGGTTCAACGGGAGCACCCCTTACCTTTTACCAGGACAGAAATTATTGGAATCAACGTAACTTGAGCGTCTACTACTTCGATCGGTGGGCAGGCTGGAATTTCGGTGAACGTCAATTGATTATCTGGGGTGCTCTTTCAGATGTAGAAAACAATCAAGATTGGAAGCATCAACTGAATAATTTCTGGCGAAATCACCATTGGCTCAATGGATTTCATCTCACAGACGCGGCGATGTGGACAACATTTCGGAAGATGGACAGATGCCATCCACAAACAATTCTCGCCTACCCTTCATCGCTTTACCAATTCGCGGCATTTCTTTTTGAAAACGGTTTGGCACCGAAATGGGATTTAAAAGGGATTATTACTTCAGCGGAGATGTTACATTCGCACTATCGCTCTTTAACTGAGACCGTTTTCGGGACGAAGATTTATAACCGCTACGGAGGACGTGAGGTCGGATTGATTGCTATGGAATGTGCAGCGGGACGTATGCATATCAACTGCCACGATCTCTACCTTGAAATAGACAGTCCTAATCCATATACCACGCCCGGAGACATCCTAATTACACAACTCAATAACTACGCGATGCCGTTTATTCGGTATCGGATTGGAGACATTGGCCGCCTTTCCGATGAGGTATGCCCATGTGGGAACCAGTTACCTATTTTGGCAGAACTGCTTGGACGTAGCACTGCTACCTTCCGAACCAGAACTGACACATTGATACACGGGGGGTACTTCACACAACAGTTCTATAACGTCATTGGTCTGGAGCAGTTCCAACTGATTCAAGAGTCCCTTAAACACTGTGTCTTGAAGGTGGTTGTTAACGCACAATGGACAGAAGCCGCGCGTCGATATATGGTTCAGAAGATTCAAGGGGCGCTCGGCGCTGATGTCATTGTCACGGTACAATTTGTAGAAGAGATTCCACTTCCGACTTCGGGCAAACGGGAATTCACAATTTCGAAAGTGGGTGTAGGCAGGAACGATTAAAAATTGCCGTCGCCGCAAAGTTCCCGAAGCGGCGCAACCCGTTTTGTTCCACCCGGAACATAAGATAGAATAAGCCCATCAATCAATAAATTCCGATCCGCAACAACGCCTGTGCTCTGCTCCGCCGTTACACCCTTGGAAAGTAGTAAGTAAAATGTGTCTTTGGTCCAACCGGGTGTGGTAAAAAAGTTCCCTTGCCCTTTTGAAATTACGAGGTCTGCTTCCAACAACGCATTGAAGAATTCAGGGGTTCCCTGATAGAGATTCGTTCCGATCGTCTGTGCTCCCGACGACATGAGTCTCACAACACCGTCCTGCACTGCTGTCTGAAGTTCCCGGAATTGCGGTAGGTTTATTATCTCCCATAAATCTGCTAACGTCGCGTCATTACTGGCGTTATCCACCTTCCCAACTATCGTGATACGGTGTCCGCATTCAATGAGGTCTTGAATGAAAGCGACATCGAAAATCACTTCCCCATCGTTGTCAGCAAGCCAAAGAATCTGTTGCGGCACCGCGTCAATCACCTTTTCACAGAACACTTCATAACAGTCGATAGAAAAAGATGTGTCAACCGCCGCACGTAGTGATTCAGAGAAGTAGTTAGGATTGGCGTTCAGTTTTTTGACAACCCGTTCACTGCTGTAATCAATAATATTGCCTGCGACGACCAGTTTCAAACGGGTTAGCCAACTGTCTTTCCAAAACTCCGGGAGTAAGGCGAGTGCAGTCTGTCGTGCTTTCAGTTTGTCGTCGTGGTAGGGGTTCGGATTGCCAGTGTGAAGCGTTACCATCTCAAAAATACTCCCCCATAATTCTTCAGGTGTGAGGGATTCGATAAGGTAATCGCCATTGGCGCGTCGAAGATCCAAGAGTGTATTTACGGCATCGCACGCGACTTGTTGCAATTGCGGGTTACGCGTCGCACGTGGAATCAATTCTGTCGCACTGTGTGATTGGACATGTCGCCGAAGGTGCTCCCAGTCTGGCAACGCTTTCTTCTCCTCCAAGGTAAAAACCCCTGGGCTATATTCGGATGTTACAATTTGCTCGAAAAGCGACTTCGGCACCGCAGGTGGAGCTTGTGCAAGCGGAACGCCGAGTGTCCGATTTGAGAAAATAATGTCGGAAGGGATCACCGTCCCACGTGCCACAACATCTGACAATTGAACGCTTTTCCCGACACTCACTGCATCAAAGTTGCTGTTTTCAATTGTACTCTCTGTGGCAAGTCCGCGAACAGGTGACGCTAACCTTTCAGGTAACAGATTTGATTCAAAGGTTGTGTCGTTTGCAGTGACATCCCGCAGCCCGACTGCATCGCCTACCGTTGTTGCACCCAGCAATGTGACGTTTTCAAGCCTGCAATAGTCTCCGACATGAACCTTTTCTCCGAGATGGACTCTGCCGAGAAGGTAGCACGCCGTGCCGATTTCAATGTCCTCACTGTCCAACGTTATCTGTGCCGCAGGGTCAACGCGAACGCCTTTCCGTGCGAGAGATTCCCGAGTCGCGGCAAACAGTGCGGCTTCGCCGGATAGAACGTTGGACCATCGGTTAACACCTGACAAGACTTCGCCTCGGTAGATAAAAGCGTTCGTTTTCAATCCATCTTCATAACAGTGTCGAATCAGGTCAACGTGGTGGAGTTCGCCGTTTCGGTTTGTATGCGGTTGCAACCGATGTATCCGTTCTATCAACACGTCTTTCCGAATCAGTGTAATACCCGTATTGGTATATGCCTCGCCACGATGCCACCGCTCCCACATTTCCTGTTTTTCTGTCTCCGTCATGTCGTACCACTCTTTGGTCCCAGTGAGGTTCCGGTCCGCATTGAAGAAAAGTCCGCCTTTATCTACGACCGTTTCAGGGACCTTGCCGCAGAGCGTGACATCCGCGCCAGAAATGAAATGTGAGAGCAAGGTCTGTGCGAAAATGTCGCGGTCCAAAAATGGTTCATCACCGAACGCTACCCCGATCCATTCCGCGTCGGACGCTTGGAGTGCCGGTAACGCCGCCTGTAGTGCACCACCAGTGCCGTTCATCTCATCTTGGATACACGGAATAGCATTGGGACCCAGTAACTGCGCAGCAGATCCGTTTTTCTCAATCGCCGACGCCATCTGTGGGTTAATGACGACAATATCCGGACGATTGCCGGGTAGGTAACGCCGCGAGCGTTGGAGTGTGTTCTGTTCACCGAAGGTGATGTCCAGCGTTTTGCTCAAGCGTCCGGTAGGGTCAATACGAGTACCTTTACCCGCCGCAAGCACCACCCATTGCGGTGTGAGCTCGTTTTCAGGGCTATCTGTGGGAAGTGTAGAAAGGAAAGTTTCAAGGGCAGCAGAATCTGATGAGATCGCCGCGAGCGTATCTTCCAATTCGCAACCGAGGAGGTTTTCAAGGAGGTGTGTTTTCATTTACTTGTTATTGTCTAATTCAGTTTGGATAGATTGAAACTGCGCTAATGCATCCTCTAAATTCTCGGTGATTTCCGCGACTAATATATCTGGCGTAGGAAGGTCTTCAGCATCCTCAAGTGAATCCTCTTTCAGCCAGAAGATGTCGAGATTGACATGCTCCCGTTCGATCAGTTCATCGTAACTGAAGGCGCGAAACCGCTCCGTTTCAACCCGGGTCTCGCGATTGTCTGGGTTGTAGGCAGTTATAAAATCTTGCAGATCGGTGTCTTGCAGTGGATTCGTCTTGAGTGTAAAGCGTTTATTTGTTCGTAGATCGTAAATCCAGAGTTTCCGGGTCCACGGTTCTTCACGCGCTGGTCTCTTATCGAAAAAAAGCACATTCGCTTTGACGCCTTGGGCGTAAAAGATGCCAGTAGGCAATCGTAGAAGGGTATGGACATCAAATTGCTTGAGCAGCTGCCGACGAATTGTTTCCCCCGCGCCGCGTTCAAAGAGAACATTATCTGGAAGAACGACAGCAGCACGTCCATTTGTTTTCAGAATCGTCTTGATGTGCTGGAGGAAGTTGAACTGTTTGTTTGAGGTACTCGCCCAGAAATCCTCACGCGCATAAGTGGAGGAGGCGTTGTTCTGCTTACTTCCGTCGGTCGCTATTGTAATACTGCTCCGATTCCCGAACGGTGGATTCGTAAGCACTATGTCGTAGCGATCCTTCGTAGGACTTCTGAGGCTATCATCAGCTGTAATTGGGCTCTCTGTCCCACCGATACCGCGCAGGTATAGATTCATCACACAGAGACGAACGACGTTATCAACGATGTCTGTACCAGCGAAGGTTTTAGATTGGAGAAACGCCTTCTGTTCCCGATCCATCGTCCTACTGTAATTTTCAGAGATGTAGTCATACACCGCGAGAAAGAAACCACCCGTCCCACACGCTGGATCGCAAATGGTTTTCATCGGTTCAGGACGCATCACTGCAACCATTGCCTTGATAAGGGGTCGTGGTGTGAAGTACTGTCCTGCTCCGCTTTTCGTATCTTCGGCGTTTTTCTGTAGAAGTCCTTCGTAGATAGCACCTTTGATGTCGGCAGTCATCCCGCTCCAATTCTCGGCGTTGATGAGATGGACAAGGCGTTGCAGGTTAGCAGGGGTCTGGATACGGTTCTGTGATTTCCTGAAAATCACACCAAGCAATCCTTTCTGATTGCTCAATTCTCGAAGGATTTTTACATATTGTGCCTCAAGTGCCGCACCGCTCTCTTTGAGGAGACTCTCCCAATCCAGCCCGGCGGGAATCGTTGAGGGTTTGTTAAGCGGCGGTTTCGTCTGTTCGTCAGCGAGTTTGAGGAATAGCAGATAGGTGAGTTGTTCGACATAATCTCCGTAACTCACTCCGTCATCGCGGAGGACGTTACAGAAATTCCAGAGTTTCTGGATAATTGTTGCGGATTCGTTTGGCATCTTTGTTATTACTCTCTTTCTACTGCAAGCGTTTGGTAATAAAGTCTATCGCTGATTCGTGTTCCATGAGAACGCAGGTCGTCAAGTATTGGTTTAACTGCTGGAATGATACGCTGAGTTTTAGCAACACGCAGAACACCGACTGTTCCAATAACAGGCAAGCCTTTTGCGATTGCTACTTGCCTTGCGACGCGGTCATCAATAATTATTCTTTTTGCTCTAATTTCTTGAGCAAGCACAATAGCACCGCACTCGCCTAAATCAATCAAGGTTCGATTATGAAGTATCAAAACTTGATCTTTATCTGTTACCGGTTGGCAGGTGATCCAATCTGCCGTTTCCACTGCTACCGCCCCGGGTTTTCCAACCCCATTGATGACTACCTCAGTGTAAACCTCTTCTGGAATGTAGATTGAACGGTATACGTCCCGAAGCAGTTCTAACCGATTGATATTCGAGAGGGCAATCAGCGGCGTGCTATTTGTAACGACCTTCATGACTTAGATTCATCAAAATCTTTCAATGCGCTTTTAACTTCAGCATCTAACGTTTCTGCTGTAAGACTGTCGTCAAAAGGGGAAATCCCGGCTGCATACATCAGCTCCGAGAGATCCCATCGCGAAATGTTTAGCAGTCGTGCCGCTCTACCTGCACTAATATCACCTTGACGTAGGAGTTCGAGAACAAAAGCTTCTCTTGCTTTACGCTCCGCGCCGGCTTTATGCTCCAGCAAGATCCCATCAAGGGGTAATGTGAATCGGATTTCAACTTCTGTTTTTGCCATACGGATCACCTCGTGTTATTCATTGTTATTTTCCCATAATTCTGCCAACAGTGCGTCCGCGATATAGTCATCATGCCGTTCGCCGATGTCTGTCACATCAGATTCCAATGTTCCCAACAATGCGATGAGCGGATCTGGATGGTCTGCGTGTGCTCCTTTAACGACGCGGATCTTTGGACGTACAGAAGTTTTGAGTTGTTTCTTTATTTTTGCGACATCAATATCCAATGTTCCTGTGAGTGCAAGAAGTGGATCGGTATCCTTTCTCTTAAACTCGTCTCGATCTTTTTTATTCACCTTTACTCCCTCGCGCTTCTACCCGCGACGCATCGCCGATAGAATCATCATTTTGTTCCAATGCTCCGGCTAATCCGAGGAGTGGATAATCATCGCTGTCCTGGGCTTTTGATTTCGCGGTTTTCTTTCGTTGTTTCGGCTGCTGTTTCTTTTCTTCCCGTATTTTCTCCAATAGGACGCTTGCCGGTTCATCGTTCGGGTCTTGCGGCACAAGTTCACCAGAAAATGCCTGTTTTAAGATAGACTGTCGCAAACGTTCAGCGCGCGTCAGTTCAGATGCAATCGTCGCTTCGAGCTCATCGGCAATGGAAAAGCACCGCTCAAGTTCAGAAACGATTTGCTCTTGTTCAGCAAGCGGTGGAAGTGCAAAAGTGAATTCTCCTAAGGCACCCCATGAAGTCCTTGGGAGGGTTATACCTGATGATGTTGCTATAGCGTAATTTCTGAACGTCTGGTTATGAAGAAAATAGACCAAAAATCTTGGTATCATTTTTGAGTTTGTGGTAAAAACAAGAATGTCGGCAGAGCAAATGCCTTCCATCTCAGCAATAACAGCCTTGTCCAAATACGATCGCAATTTACCGTACAGAACATCATTAGGATAAAAACGGGATTTTGTACTTTTTACTTCCGAAGTATCTCCCCAGCGTTTCAGAATGCTTACCCCCGAATCAATATGCTTCAGTCCCACAAAGTTCAAGTTTTCGCTACTATCCTTGGGTTGCACTTTCTCACGTCTTAAATTGGCTGTCTCTTTGAGTAGAACCACTTCCCAACGCTCCGGCGAAGTCCTTTTGTTGATCGTGGCTCCTTTCCGTTCAATCCAACTTGTGTCAACACATTTCTTAATGTATTTTCCTGTTTTTTCTTCACGCCTGTCACGCCACTTTCTTGTCAATTCCCCTTCAAAAGCAGCATTGAGGATTGATTGACGATACCGTGGCAACTGTGCGTGTGTTTTTTTGAGGTTATCAACTGCTGCGTCTAACTGTGCAAACAGCGTTTCTAACTTGGATACGATACGCTTTTGTTCTGCTAACGGTGGAAGCGGAATTTCCAACTCAGCGAGTGTTTTAGTACCTAAACGCAGCCTACCTGTTGTGCCTTGCATTCTTTCTGCAAGCAAAGCACGTACATCGGGAAGTAACAAATAATAGAAAAGATAAAATTTGTCTGTGACACCTTCAATTTCACGAATTGGAATTACCTCAGTTGTGGCAATACCGAATGGCGTTGGTAACTCCTGAATAATACACTGTTTACCGTTTTCAAAAGACGGTGTGATTTTTGCCAGAAGAATATCTCCCGGTTCAAAGTAGGTCCCGCTACTGATTTTATCTGATGGTTTGCGTATAAATTCCTTTGAAAATAACGTGGCAATGGGAATCAAATTCATCGGCACGAACGGGATTTCATTATAGTCAGAGTATCGTAAATCTCTCGGTTTCTTTGTAAATATAGCAACCTCCTCAAATTTTACCAGTTGCCAATTCAGAGGCAAACCCATTGGATTCATTATAATACCTTACCATTTAGTTTAAGCGTATTTTGGCAAATGGAGTTAACATCCGCCAAAATCTTTTTTGTGTCTGTTTTATGTTAAACGTCTCATATTATTACAAGTTTACTACAAATTCTATTTGTATTCAAGCCGTTTTTGAAAATAAGAAGTCTTAGCCACAACGCGGAAATTAAGAAACCAATTTTTCTGTGAGATCCTTTAGTATATCCCCTAAATCATTGCCGAAGAGTTGATAGACTTTCGCTCCGTTTCCAAGCTCTGCAAAGGGAGTGAACTCAAAATCATCCATCCGAATGTCAAGCGAAGTCGTAATATGTTCCCGTATCAATTTAAGCCAATAGAGTTGTTCTGAAGTAAAATCTCTACCCTCTAACCATTCTTCGAAGTTTCGATTGACAGTTACACGGAAAGGCTCAAGGAAATTGCTCTCACCAAGAGCAAACCGAATGAGAGATATAAGGTCCGTGCGCCGTTCAACGTTGCCTTGCACACGGTTCGGGAATCTTTGCTGATAGGCAAACCATAAAGCCTCGCAAGAGAGTCCGTTTGAATACTGTTGTAATGATGCTTCCAACACAATTAAGCCGTCTTCATTGAGCGAGCCTTCTGCCTCGGGACGGTTACACAGGATTTGTAACGCTGGCAATTCATCTACGTTTTGGTCAATAAACCGTTTAAAGGCGTGGATGACGGCAGTAACCTGTGTGGAATTTAGATTGTCAAATCCGGCATCAATAATCCGATCTTCACTAATCTCGTCAATCAATTGGCCCCTATCCGTTTCAGTGGGTTCACGGAGTTCACCAGAAGGCAGATCGCCTGGAAGCGGTTGTGAATCGGTTCTCACTGCGTCGCAGACCCCGACAGCATCAACGATAACAAAGTGTGTTTTGGCAGTCGCATCACCGGTGACGGATTGCAGATCGTTAGGATTGATAGTGCGCACACCGCGCCCCTTCATCTGCTCAAAATAGCCGCTGGATCGAACAGCGCGCATAAAAATCAGGCATTCAAGCGGTTTAATGTCGGTACCGGTGGAAATCATGTCAACGCTGACAGCAATTCGGAAAATCGGATCATTGCGGAATTGTGGGATAAGTTCTTCCGGTTTATCGCTCTGATAGGTAATCTTCTGACAAAATTCGTCGCCTTTCGCGAATACGTCTCGGACAATGTGGACGATATCCTCGGCGTGTGAATCATCTTTGGCAAAGATAAGCGTTTTGGGAACAATTCTCCGACTCGGAAAGAGTTCCGTGAAAAGTTTCTCCTTAAACGTCTCAATAACTGTGCGAATCTGGTCTATAGCAACGACCTCCCGATCCAATTGTGTTTCTGCATATTCAACATCAGCGTCTAACTCATCCCAGTTAAGCCTCCGACTGTGCCTGTCCCGTCTTGCGACATAACTACCCGCCTCAAGTGTGCTTCCACTTTGTGTAATCTCGGTCTGAATCCGATAGACGTAATAACCAACGTTTACATTGTCCTCCACGGCTTGTTCATGACGATATTCAGAAACGAGATTGTGGTCAAAGAAACCGAGTGTTTGGCTATACGGCGTTGCAGTGAGTCCAACAATGAAAGCGTCAAAGTATTCCAACACCTGTCGCCATCTGCCGTAGATGGAACGATGGCATTCATCAACGATAATAACGTCGAAGGTATCAATAGGGATTGATGGATTATAGGTAACCTCTGGTGTTTGTACATCCCCATTTTCAAAGCCGGAAACTTCCTCTTTCTCTGCTTCAAAGTCGAAATCGCCTTTCAGCATAGAATAGAGACGTTGAAGTGTCGTGATACAGACCTGACTTACCGGATCAATTGTGTTGCTGGCGAGATGTTGGACGTTGTAGAGTTCTGTGAATCTTGAATTGTCGTCGGGAGGCGTGTAAGACTGAAACTCGCGATGAGCCTGCGTGCCGAGGTTCCGTCTGTCTACAAGAAAAAGAATCCGTTTGACCTTAGCAAATTTGATGAGTCTGTAAACAGCACTCACGGCGGCATAAGTTTTCCCGCTACCGGTCGCCATCTGGATTAAGGCGCGCGGGTCTGCATCCTTCAAAGATGCTTCAAGATTGACTATCGCTTCAAATTGACAATCTCTTAAGCTGCCTTTTTCTAATAGAGGCAAATCATCTTTGACTCGCTCCCGTAGGGTTCTCGACTCGGTGGCTTGATGAGAGAGGTTTTCAGGTGTATGGAATGTAAAAATAGGACGAGAACGGGAATTTGGATCACGGATGTCACGAAAATAGGTTTCAACCCCTGTTGATGCATACGAGAAGGGTAATTCAGCGAGGCGACGTAAGTTATCCGGCAAACTCGCTCGATACCGTTCTACCTGCTGAAGGGCACCACTGAGAGTTGTCCCTTCCGGTTTGGCTTCTATAACACCAACAGCGATACCATTAATAAACAGGAGGTAATCAGCCCTCTGATCTGCCCTCAACGGATATTCGCGAACAGCAACGCCAAACGCAGCGGCGGTGTTATGCCCTGCGTGATTCTGGACACACCAACCCGCTGTCTCAAGCATTTTGTCTATATTGCGTCTGGCTTGCTGTTCAGGTGTCATTTTGAATAATACGGGACTTACGCAGTTTTGACCATAGCACGCACTGTGAGATGGGATCCCCCCAAAAAAGAGAGACGGTTTGTTGATACAGACTAACAGTCTATGCTACAAAAGAGCAGCATGCATAAGTCCTATAATAAAAAATAGGGCAGGAGGTTAAGCAAAACCTTAAAATCGGCGTAATCTGGTAAATCCGTGCAAATCCGCGATTCAGACAAAAGATAAAAATGGGGTAGGCACAAGACCTACCCCTACAATTTACATGGGAAGTAGTTAGACGTTACAAACATCGTAAGCGTGTTGCATCGCATCGAACGCATCCCCTTTGGGACCGAATTCGTGTCCGACATAGAGGTCGTATCCGGTGTTCACGATGGCACGCATCACGGCAGGATAGTAAATTTCCTGCTCGTCATCGAGGTCATGCCGTCCGGGATTCCCCGCGGTGTGGTAGTGCCCGATATAGTCACTGTAATCGGTGATGTTGCGAATAAGGTCGCCTTCCATGATCTGCATGTGGTAGATGTCATAGAGCAGCTGCGCTCGGGGTGAACCTACCCCTTTGCAGACTTCAACACCCCATGCCGTTGTGTCGCATTGATAATCTGGATGGTTGACTTTACTGTTGAGCAACTCGACGCAGAGATTGATTCCCTTCTCCTCGGCGGCTTTGGTAACACGTGACAAGCCTGCTATTGTGTTGTCACGTCCCTCTTCTTCTGATCTGCCTTCTCGGTTTCCAGAGAAACAGATGAGTCCGGGAATGTCGTTTTCCGCCGCGATGTCAATGTTCTTGAGGATTTCATCTTCAATCCGGTCGTGGTTGCTTGGATCGTTTAATCCGGACGGAAGTGAGGCGTGTCCTACGATAATCGCGACGCGCATCCCGTGGTCCTGAACGACCGACCAATATTCTGCGGGCAACATTTCAATGGATTTATAACCGATTTCAGCGGCTTTCTTGATGACATCTATTGGATCTCTACCACGGCTGAAACCGCCAAAACAGATGGATTGATTAATTGGCATAATTCTCTCTTTCTTTGAGGTATAGGCACGTTCTGTCGTGCCGTAACATAAAGGAGTAGGCACGCTCCATCGTGCCGTAACGACACGTATGTGCCTACTATTTTCTACAGGTCTATCGCCTTACCTGTGCGGAAGGAAGTACTCGCGGCGAGCATGATACGGAGTGTCTCTAATGCGTCGCTGTAAGGTGATAGAATTTTGGAGGAGTCCCCACTCTTTACGGCATCAATAAAGACGCGATCCCTGTCCGCTCCACCGTCGTTCGAGAGCGGTTCTGTCTCTCCGCCTCGGTTCACTTCGTTTGAACCACCGACAGTGACAACAAGACCGCGTGTGAAGACTTCAAGGTTTACGCGATTGAAACCCTCCATCGCACAAGCCGAGACGATGTTCGCAACAGCACCGTTCTTGAATTCGATGTTCACCATGCTGATGTCATCTATGTCATAGTTCTCAATATGCGCCATACTACCGCTCGCGGCAACGCCGTGGACGGTCTTTCCATCGCTACCGACGAGGAACCGCGCCAAATCGAAGATGTGTGTTGTCTGTTCGACGTGCTGCCCGCCGGATTCTGCGCGGACGCGCCACCACGGTGTACCGGGCATCCCACCCATCCAATATCCGAGTGCGCCGAGAATTTGCGGTTGTTCTTCAAGCATCGCTTTCGCATTCTGGGCATTACCACCGTAGCGCCAATGATAACCAACACTCGTAATCACGCCGCTCTGTTCAATGTATTCATTAATGATAATCGCCGGTTCTAATTCGGAATGAATCGGCTTTTCAATAAACATCGCGATGCCTTTTTCACAAGCAATGCGTTCCTGTTCGCCGTGTGCAAAAGGCGGTGTACAGATATAAACCGCGTCCAAGTCCTCTTTGTCGTACATGGCACGGTAGTCGCTGTAAGCGTTGCCGCCAAATTCTTCGGCACGCTGTTTTGCTCGGTCTTCCGAGATGTCACACATTGCACAAAATTCAACGTCCTCAAAGTCGTCTTTGAGGTTGCGCATGTGCGCGCTCGCCATACCACCGGTTCCGATAAAACCGAGTTTCACTTTATCCATGTTTTCTCCTTAAAATGGGTAATTACGGAAAATCCCTAAGTTTAACGGATATAGTTTAACAAAACCATCTGTTATATAGCAATAGATTTTTTTGAAAATGTGGTATAATATTTTAAATAGCCATCAGCGATCAGTACTCAGCGGTCAGTAGAAAGTTGGCAAGTCCGTAAATTTCGCAAGTTCGGATAAACTTTACAACTTCTCGACTTTAGCACACTTTACAACTTCTCAAAACTGCTGGCAACCGATAACCGACAGACGATGGTTTCCGATACCCAAAATAGGAGGAAACAGCATGGGTTTCAAATTTGGATATAGTACATTACGCTGGCAGACACCAGATTTTGAGGAATTGTTGACGCAACTGAAGGATGCAGGATGGGACGGTTGGGAGATGCGGCAGTCCTTGGACTGGGTAGGCACGCCTCAACATATCCGACAAGTATGCAACAATACCGATCTACCTATCGCCGCCGTAACAGCACGCGGACTACCGATCGACCAAAACACAGAACAGATGGAACTCAACAAACGGCGTATTGACTTTGCCGCAGAAGTTGAAGCCGATTGTTTCATGTTCATGGGGGCAGGAAAACCCCAAGACCGTCCAGTGAATAATTCCGATCTCGCCGCACTTGCTGATGTTTCCGAAGCGTGGGCAGAATACGCCGCACAGTACGGTTTGGAGGTCTGTTATCATATTCATACCAACACGACAGTGGACTCGATCGACGATTGGGCAAAATATATGAGTCTCCTACGAAAGTGTAAATTGTGTATAGATGTATCGCACTCTGCACTCTGGGGGTACGATCCGATTGAATCCATTCGACGCTATAGTGATGTCCTCGTCTACGTTCACCTGCAGGATTATTGCAGCGTAACCGGCGGCGATGATGACACGCCTTACGATGTCGGTTGGGTAGATGTCGGTGCCGGTACTGTCATGGATTTTCCCGGAATCATGTCAACACTGGAGGAACTCAACTATGACCGGTGGGTTACGGCGTGTCCTGGACAGGTTGAAGAACGTTCGGATCTCGAACGCATGACGGTGAACCGAGAGTATCTGCAGCAATTAGGCTATTAATCTGCAGGTCTGTAGGAGCGAGTTTCACTCGCGATCTTACTGACTGCTGACCGCTGACAGCCAATTTGTAGGAGCGACTTTCAGTCGCGATGCTCCGATAACGCATACATAATCTGAAGACAGGAGATCGAGTGCATGAACAAACCAGCGGAGGACATCCGCTCTATTCTTGCTACTGATTGTGGTAGCACGACAACGAAAGCAATTCTAATTGAGAAAAGGGGTGAAGAATACCAACTCGTCGTACGTGGCGAGGCACCTACCACGGTTGAAGCACCTGTTGAGGATGTAACGGCGGGTGTTATCAATGCCATCACTGAAGTTGAAGAACTCGCAGGACGCAAACTCCTCGATAACGGTGTGATCCTCAAACCCCAACGCGGAGATGAAGGGGTCGACATCTACATATCAACGAGCAGTGCCGGTGGCGGACTGCAGATGATGGTAGCGGGTGTTGTCCGCAATCTGACCGCTGAAAGTGCAGAGCGTGCCGCACTTGGTGCCGGTGCCATCGTTATGGATGTTATTGCTTCCAACGATAAACGCCTCCCACACGAAAAAATTGAACGCATCCGGCATCTACGTCCTGATATGTTGCTCCTATCGGGTGGTATTGACGGCGGGACGAGCTCACACGTCGTTGAATTGGCTGAAATTATCGCGGCTGCGCGTCCGAGACCTCGGTTAGGTATTGCTTATGAACTTCCCCTCATTTATGCTGGGAACATTGAGGCACGCGAGTCAATTACAGAACGCCTGCAAGACGTAATGGCACTGGAGATAACAGACAACCTGCGTCCAGTTTTAGAACGCGAAAACCTCATGCCGACACGCCACAAGATTCAGGACCAATTCCTCGAACACGTTATGGCACATGCCCCGGGTTACAGGAAACTCATCGACTGGACAGATGCCCCGATTATGCCGACTCCCGGTGCAGTCGGTGAGATAATTCAGACCGTCTCCACACAACAAGATATTCAAGTCGTCGGTGTTGACATCGGTGGCGCGACGACGGATGTGTTTTCCGTCTTTAAAAACAAAGAAGGCGAACCTATCTTTAATCGCACTGTGAGTGCAAATCTCGGTATGAGTTACAGTATCTCCAACGTCCTTGTTGAAGCCGGTTTAGAAAACGTCCTTCGTTGGGTGCCGTTTGATATCGAAGTCGGCGACCTCCGCAACCGAATCAAAAACAAGATGATTCGCCCGACGACAATTCCACAGACCTTGCAAGAACTGATTCTTGAACAGGCGATCGCCCGTGAGGCACTCCGACTCGCTTTTGAGCAGCACAAGCAACTCGCCGTGGAATTGCGCGGTGTCCAACAACAACGGACGATCTCTGAAGCCTTTGATCAAGCAGAAAGCGGTCAAACCCTTGTCGACATGCTTTCCTTGGATATGCTCGTCGGAAGCGGTGGCGTTTTGTCGCATGCCCCACGCCGTCAGCAAGCCATGCTCATGATGATAGACGCGTTTCAACCTGAAGGTATAACCCATCTCGCCGTTGATAGTATCTTCATGATGCCACAACTCGGTGTGCTGGCACAGGTGAACCCTGAAGCCGCGACGCAGGTCTTTGAACGGGATTGCCTTATCCATTTAGGCACTGCTATCGCACCGGTCGGTGTTGCAAAGGTAGGTGAAACGTGCCTTTCGATTGAAGTGCGTATTGCAGGCAATCCACCTGTTACGGAAGATGTACCCTACGGCGAATTGCGGCTCTATTCACTTCCATTGGGAGAGAAGGCCTCCTTAAAACTCCAGCCTTCGCGAAGGTTTGATGTCGGTGCAGGGAATGGACAAGTTGTTGAAGCAGAGGCACTGGGGGGTGTCGTCGGATTGGTTGTTGATACCCGTGGCAGACCATTTGAAGTGCCAACAGATGCGCAGCAGCGCGTCGCGCAACTCACCAGATGGCAATCTGCTTTGGATGCCTATCCATAATTTGTGTTAGTATGCTTTCCTAACCGCACCTACCCGTGAAGTGCGTAAGTCCTATCAAGATGAGATGGCGATTTTTTCTTTGGTACAGACTTGACAAATTTTCGTTAAAAATCTATAATAGTTAATAACGTGTATATTTCTTGGTGAATCCAGATTATATTTATGGTAGAACCGATAAATAAGATGAACCATATTTGTAGCATAAACTTTTAGTTTGTGCCAGTCCCACGGACACTCACGAACGTTAGGTTTTTCCGAATGTCCGATTAATTCTGAAACCTACCATAGATTCACCCCTACCTATGGCGGAGCATGCAGATTTCCACAATTTGCTATCGCCTTACAAATTGCTGTCTATAAGGAGGCAAATTTCTAATGAAAAAGTTATGTCAATTCACGATCGCAATAGCGATTATGTTCGCGCTGGTTGTGAGCATCTCGCACCTTGCCTTCGCGCAGAAAGTCAATATTAAAGATGGTCCTCTAAAAGAGAAGGATTGGTTAACGGATCCAGCCCCAGAACTGAATGAAGATCATTCAGATAACAAAAACTGGATCACAAAGTGGTATGGTCCGGATGGAAACTACGAAGTCAACGGTGGGTTTGGTGCTTCTGCTCCAAAAGACCTTATCGACGAAGGCACCAAGGGTAAACTGACGCAGGAATCTCTTTCGACGATTGATGGTTTGAAACTGACGCAAACCGTTGATGTCGGCTGGGATAAGGGACATGGCGGACCGCGAGGATGGGAAGTCTTTGAGTTTGACCCCGCAGACTCACATCACATGAACAGAGATGGTCCCGGGGATAACATTGACACCTATGGTATTATTGTTATTAAGGCACCCGAGGCAATGACATCCGTGATGTCTCCAGCGCATGATGACCATGCACAGATCTGGATTAACGGCGAAAAATGGTACAACAATTCGCGTTGGACGGGTGCTCCCCTACAGGTGGACTTTAATGTTGAGATTGAATTGCAAAAAGGCGGGAATGTCCTGCTTTACCGGTGTGGTGAATCCGGCGGTGATGCGTATATGAACTTGCACTTTGACGATAAAACGCATGACGCTGTCGAGATCTATCCGGACAAGGCGAAAGACCAGAAGAGCTTCTTTGATGAAGCCCGTGGTGCCCTCGCTGTGGATCCCGTCGGAAAATTGGCAACTACATGGGCAGACATTAAACGCAAATAGAACACCTAACAAGTTCTATAGGCGCGTTGTCTAACCCTATCCATACATATAGCGGATTGTAACACTATCGCGTGCTGCAATTCGCTATATTTTTTGCATCATTTTTTTCTTGACAAATTTCGGTATAAATATTATGGTAGTTAATCGTAACGTTGGATTGTTTCCACGTTGCATAACCTGTGAACGAATCTGGGTTATACTGCCGTTTAATCCAGTATTTTCAACTATTTATTTTCAAAGAAGGAGATAAAAATGAAAAGAATGTATCAATTTGCGATAGCAATAGCGATTATGTTCGCGCTGATTGTGAGTAGTTCTCAGATTGCATTCGCACAGAAGCACAAAGTCAATGTTAAAGATGGTCCTTTGAAAGAGAAAGACTGGCTGGCAGAAGCCCCGGGCGCACAGTTGGGAGAAAACCACTCCGATGTGAAAACATGGATCAGTCTGTGGTACGGTCCCGAGGGCAACTATGAAAACAATGGAACCTTCCAAGTTTCCTCCAAGAGAGACCTTATTGATGAAGGCACCAAGGGTAAGCTGACGGAACCCAAACTTTCGACGGTTGAAGGTTTGAAACTGACGCAAACCGTTAAAATGGCTTGGGATAAGAAGCACGGCGGCACTCGAGAGTGGACAGTCTTTGAACTTGACGTGGCGAGCCAAGATAATATGAATAGAGACGGTCCCGCCGATAACATTGACACTTATGTGATGTGTGTGATTGACGCACCCAAGGATATGAAATCCATTTTTTCCCCGGCACACGACGATCACGCGCAGATTTGGGTCAACGGTGATAAATGGTACAACGATTCCACATGGACAGGTGGCGCGCAGATAGTACACTACAACATCGAAGTCCAATTGACGAAAGGTGCGAATGTTGTGCTCTACCGGGTTGGCGAGTCCGGCGGTGCTGCCTACATCAATATGCACTTTGACGATAACACGCACAAAGTCTGCAAAATCTACCCGGACAAGGCGAAAGATCAGAAGAGTTTCTTCAATGAGGTCCGGGGTGTTCTGCCAGTTGATCCTACGGGGAAGGCGACAGCAACTTGGGCAGATATTAAGCAGAATCATTAGTTAACCAAAGTCCTTGTCTCCCCTTCTAAAACAAGGGCTTTTTTGATTTCCAAATTCCAAAACCTCTTGTAGGAACGGACTGTGCCGCGCCTTTTGCTGATTCACGCCTTTTCACGGGCTCGGTCGGTGCAGTTGGAAATCCACCGAACAGAAGTGTAGGTTGGTTGAACATAGTGAAACCCAACTACCGCCTTATAATGTCCTTGACAAATTTATGTCCAGGTGTTATAATAATTAAGTTGTAATGCTAAACGCAATTTCAACGTTTATAACCTATTAAAGCATCTTAGGAGGCACCATAACGCCGCCTAATCACTTTAGTTTTTAATCTCTAAAAAAGGATACAAAATGAAAAGATTTTACACTTTAACACTCGCAATCGCGATCGTATTTACTCTCATTGTCAGCGGTTCACAGGCTGTCTTCGCGGCGGGTCTCATTACAGGTGGTCCCTTGCCCGAGGACCAACATTTAGAAGATCCAGATCCCAACGGTGACGATCTGAGAGAAGACCGCAGTGATGCGGCGTGGATTACGAAGTGGTACGGACCCGAGGGTAACTATCAAAACAACGGCGGTTTTGCCACCTCAGCACCAATCGATCTTATAGAAGAAGGCACCGGTGGCGCACTCAACCAATTTTCGCTCTCAACACTTGACGGCTTGCTCATGACGCAAGACTTAGATGTGGAATGGGGCGACGACCACGGCGGTACCCGCGCGTGGACTGTCTTTGAAATCGATCCCACTGATGGAAACAATATGGGTAGACCTGATGGCGATCCGGCTGCTGACTCCTACCCTAATAATGTTGATATCTACGGTGTTCTCGTCATTGATTCACCGAGTGATATGCAATCCGTAATGTCACCCGCACACGATGATTACGCACAGATATGGATTAACGGCGAAAAGTGGTACAACAATTCCCGATGGACGGGTGCCGCGCAAACGATTCTTCATGATGTCGAAATTGATTTGCAAAAAGGTGCGAACGTCCTCGTTTACCGGTGTGGTGAGTCCGGCGGTTCCGCGTATTTCAACTTGCACTTAGACGATGCAACGAACGCTGCCGTTACCGTCTACCCCAAAGACTCAACCGATCAGTCGAGTTTCTTCGCTGAAATCCAAGATATAGTTGTTTCCGTCGAACCCGTTGGGAAGTTGACAACAATCTGGGCGGACATTAAACGGCAATAATACCTATTGCTATTTTCGTAGGCGCGCTTTTTAAGCGCGCCTTTTTTGTTTTCTCTCTCACTCCTAACCGCACCATTGATAACCAACTGACGGAGCAAATTTTTCAATGCCTGAGAACTGATCGCCGATTACAATTATTTGCAAACCACAATAGCATCTGCTATAATAAAACTATGTGGAACAAGGTACTCTGTTGCTCGTTTACGACTGTTTTCGCTATCGTCCTCGTCGGATGGATAGGTGGTTGGAACCGATCCATGCATGCCGGAAACGATGCGTATGCACGCGGAAACTACGACGAGGCACAATCTGCTTTTCAACAGGCAACGCTTGAGAAGCCTGATAATCCTATCGCACACTATAACAGGGGAACTGCGCTCTATAGACAGGGTAAGTTTAGAGAGGCAACACAGGCATTTCAGGTATCGCTATTAAGGCACTCTGAACAGACTGCCAAACAAATTGAAAATATTCTCAACCGATCAAGTATCTTGTATAACTTAGGAAACGCCCAATTTAAAGTCGGTGACCTCACAGGCGCGATTGCGTCTTACGAGCAAGTACTCCGCTTGGACCCTCAAGATGCTGATGCACAACATAATCTTGCTCTGGCACTTCAACACTTAAGACAGCAGGAAGACCTCACACAACAGCAGGCGAATAGAAGCACCGCACCGAAAACCGAGCCGAACGACAGTGGCAGAGCGGAAGCACTTCGGCTCTTAGAACGTTTCAGTGAGAATGAAAATAGGCTTCGGCAAAAATTACTACAACAACAGCGCAAAAGTGGATATCGACGTGAAAAGGATTGGTAAACCGCTTAACCAAATCTTGGTGACTACTTTCGTATGTCTCCTTTTGATGCTTTTTCCGCTTCTCGCTACCGCCGAAGGAACGGTGAAGCGAGAAGCCACGCAGGCTGCTATCAACGTTGCTGCCGTGGTACGCCCTCGTCACATCCAATTCGGAGAGAAAGCGAGGTTGGACCTCACGATTTCAGGCGAGACCTTCATCAAGCATATTGAAGCACCGCAGTTCAATTTCCTACCGGCGTTCCTTGCAGTGCCATTACATTCCGAAACGACACCCCGGTTAGAAGCAGATAAAATTGCGGTTTCTATGGCGTGGGCTTACGAACTCATTCCGCAAGCGATCGGCGATTTTACGCTATCCGATATCCGTTTCGCGTATCAAGGCACCCCGTATTTCGCAAATCCGGGTTCAATTCGAGTGAGCGGTGCCGATACTTATGTGGATGTTTCAACGAACGCTATTCACCAAGTTGAAGCAGTCGTCGATACATCCGAACCGTATCTCAATGCCCCTCTGACCTACACCTTCCGTTATCTCTATACAGCTGTGCTGCCGACTCGAGGTGCCCCAACTCCCTTACTCCCGTCACTCACTGATTTCAGGGTTGAAGAAATATCAACATTACCCTCTCAAACGCGGCAGATTCGCGGAAAGACGTTTTGGGTTGAAGAACATGTCCGGCAGGTATATCCACAGAAAACAGGGCAGATCGTGATTGAACCCGCAGAACTCGTCCTCCCGTTGCGCAGTGGTCGTAAAACGTTGAAAACGAAATCGCTAAAGTTGACTGTGCAACCGCTACCGGAGGCTGGTAAACCACAGCAATTCAGCGGTGCCATCGGCGAATATCAAATTTCTGCACAGATCGCACGTGGCTGGGTAGAAGCCGGAAGTGCCTTAACACTATCCGTACGTGTCTCTGGACGTGGCAACATGAAAACGGTCACGGCTCCCAAACTTCCACCGATACTTGGGGTGATTGTGAACGGACCTACTCTGACTGAAGGTTCCACATCAACAAGCGTGGCTTACACCTATGCCCTGATCCCTTCTCAAAGAGGAGTCTTACGTATCCCGGCAATCGAATACACCTATTTTGATCCCAACCGTGCGGTTTACGCAACGATACAGACCACCCCCATCCCTGTCTCTGTCCGTCCGAACCCGAACGCCATGGCTGAAGATGAAACCGGTAGTTCACCGTGGTTACTCTGGATGATTCTCTTGGCAATTCTGATAGTGGCGTTGGGAATAGGAGGGTATCTCTGGTACCGCACTGGGTTTGTTATACCTATGCGAAAGGAGCCAAATGCCGAGACCGGAACGGATACACACGAACGGGGCGGACTCAGAAAGCAAAACACACAGGATACCGAGACAGAACCGGTAACACCCGCTTCACAGGCACGTGAGGCACTTGAGAGACTCACAAATAGCGACACCACACAAAATGCAACGGCATTCGCCAATGCCCTCGCACAAACGCTCTATCAGCATCTTGAGGGGACGCTCGCCTTATCGCAGCGGAATATCGACACAGCACGCCAAGTATGCGCGCACGCCGGAATCTCCGAACCTATTCTCGATGAACTTACTGACCTTCTCACGAAGTGTGATTACCACCGATTCGCACCGGTGCCGCTGTCCACGGACGAACGAAACGCATTAATCGCCCGTGCCGAGACAATTATTAACGAAATAGAAAACCTTCAGAACACACTCGACACATGAGGTGTTCATTAAACCCAAAACTGTAGCCTGCATTCTCACTGCGAAGCAGGCGCAGGGTTTTTGATAGGGTATTTCTTCAGATATGAACAACGCACTTGACAATCCAAACGCACTCAGCTTAACCGCAAGGAAAATTTAAAACATGGATATATTCTCGCTCTTCGTTCTTTGGCTACACGTTATCGCCGCTGTCGTATGGGTCGGCGGCAACCTGATTTTAGCGATGGTAATCGTTCCTCATTTCAGACAGAGTCTACCTCCTGTCCAGCGTATCCAACTCTTGACGCAAATAGGGAAACGTTTTGAGCCTATCGTATGGGGATGTATCGGTATCCTATTTTTCACGGGTATCGTCAACATTTTCTTTGCAGTGGACCTCACCTCTACCACCGCAATTTACAGCGCGTTTATGCGGACGCTTCTGATCAAAATTGGGCTTTTCTTTATATTGGTGATCCTCACGGCGTTGCACAGTATGATTTTCGCACCCCGACTTGCAGCTGCAATCGAGACTTTAGATCCTGACCTTGAGGAACTCCCACCGGAGGTGAAACCCCTCCGTTCTCAGATGTCAATAATATCGAGCCTGATGGGAGTCGTATCGCTACTCATCCTACTCGCAGCGGTTGCCCTTCGGATGGGGGGGATCTAAACTATTTTTTTGTAGGAGGGGGAAACACCCAACCTCGCCCTAACCCCGACATGGAGATAATTCAATGCGCATCCAAATCCTCGCCGACGTGGGCAACGGCATTACCCTCCCCATTAACTACAACTACCAACTTGCCGGTGTCATCTACCGGTTTCTCGCCGAATCCGATCCCGAATACGCCTCCTTTCTACACGCGGAAGGCTACGCTGCCGCAGAGAAGCGTTTCAAACTCTTCACCTTCTCACAACTCATGGCAGAACGCAGACACATCACGGGTGCGACGATCCATTTCGGGTCAATGTTGACGTGGTACGTCTCCTCCCCAGTCGAACGCTTCTTATCCCATTTTGCCGATACCTTGCTCACCGAGGGCAGATTATCCATCGGTCAGCATCAGTTGAGAGTCAGGGATGTGACGGTGCCGCGTATTCCTCGGTTCCAATCAGAGATGTATTTCAAGTGCATCTCCGCAATTACGATGTCTACAAAACGCGAGCGTGATGGCAAACAGGTCATGCACTACTGCCTTCCCGATGATCCTGCGCTCTCTGAACTCATCCGTCAGAATCTCATCCGCAAACACGAAGCGATCCACGGTCGCGCGCCTCATGACGATACCCTAACCTTCACCTTTGACAAAGACTATATTGACAGGCGACAGGGACGCGTTACTCGTCTGGTAGACTACAAGGGCATCAAGATCCGTGGCGTGTTGTGTCCATTCCGTGTTTCTGGAAGTCCTGCCTTAATTCAAACTGGGTACGAATGTGGCTTCGGCGACAAAAATAGTGCCGGTTTCGGCATGGCAGAAGTCTAACGTGAATATCCGTCTATGAACTCGTAGAACTGGGTTTCTGAAGGTAAGTTGTGAATATTTCTCTGGGAAGACCACTCTGTTCCGAAAAAAATTGTTTGACATCCACTGCCAACGCGTGTTAGACTTTAATAACCCAGCTTGAAAAAAAGGACTGGCAGAAATATGTATCGCCAGTATATCTGATATGGCACAAAGCCTAAAGCGACCGGCACCCAACAGACGACAATATGATACCGTTTCAAAAACCGTCATTCAACAAAATCCTAAAGACTGGGTCGTCTTTAGTCTCGGTATCCCAGATGTAGAAGTCGTCCGGGTCCTTGAAACCCAGCAACCCACTGTCAAATCAAACCAAGTGGATAGTTTCATACACGTCAATATCGGCGGGAAAGAAGGTATCGTGCATTTGGAGATGCAGACGCACGATAGCAGAGAGGTGCCGATGCCGTATCGTATCGCAGGTTATGCCGGCAGAGGCATTGAGGCATTTCAGCTGCCGATCTATTCACATGTGATTTACCTACACCCCCGGGCAGGCAAGACCGATCCTGGCGAATACGTTCAAGAGATAGCGGGTTATGAGATCCGTATCCGATACAAGGTGATCCGGCTCTGTGAATTAGAAGGTTCGCCGTTCTTGGAAGCGGGTGTGAAGGGTTTGATCCCTTTTACACCGCTGATGAAGCCGCCGCCCGGCATAAAAGGTGAGGAGTGGCTTCGGCGGTGTGTTGAGGTTGCTGATGCTGTGGAGCAGGATTCGGTATCAAAAGCGGATTATCTGACGGATTTAGCGATTTTAGGTGGCTTAATATTTGAGTATTCAACTGTCCGTGAAATCATAATGGAGGCGATCATGCAAGAATCATCGGTTATCCAACATTTCCTGCAGCAAGGCATAGAGCAAGGCATAGAGCAAGGCATAGAGCAAGGCATAGAGCAAGGCATAGAACAGGGCGCGCGTCAGATGAGCGTTGAAAGCACATTGACGATTCTCGCTGAACGCTTCCCTGATGTGGACATCACAACGGTAAAACCGATCCTTGAAGCGATTGAGGATCTGGAGCGGCTCAAGCAGTTAAACCTGACCGCTTCGGTTGCCGAAAGTTTTCTCATCTTCCGAGACCGCTTAGAGGTATAACTGCTGGCATGTCGCCCCCAAAAAACCCGACAGTATTTCTTATTTACAAACAAGAGGGGACCTTGCCTCGTCTTGCTCGTTATTTGTTACGAAAGGGAACCCATCTTTCAGCTTTTGCGGAATAGACAACTTCAAACTATCACCCTGCCAAAAACTTTAATTGTTGGGAAACCATAGTTGTAAGGGGCGATAGGTGTATAGGAACGCCACCCATCCTAAAGCTAAAGTCTATCAACAGATGTAGAATGCACAAAGGTAGCATTCAACCTTTTTTGAAAGAGAGCGTCTTAAAGGAACGGTAGGCACTTCTAATCGAACCAGTATGGAATAGAACCCTTCAAAGGTGATATTGTCGGTGCACCCACAAAACTTTTAATCGAACCAGTATGGAATCGCCCGTCTGCATCCCCCATCAAGCGAGGGGAGCGCAGCCTAACAGAAAACCACGCTACAAAGCTCCGGCGGATAATGAACGGCTTTCAATAAAAAAGATCAGCACATCCGGCTCTAAAAACACCGATACTATAAGTTAATTTTATTTTCACATTCGTTTTTTGCGGGGAGTCAACATATTGCATTGTGGCGACACACGGCACACCTACGACGATAAAAAATCTCCGTGAAGCCTCCGTGAAAAGGGAGGGGTTTTTCATTCAGACGGCATTACTTCGACACCGACCCCTGATGCTAAAATTTCAGAGTAAGCATTTCAGTATCTTCTTTCAAAATCGTTCAAAACCCAATGAGCGTCTAAGGTTACAGTCGTTTTGAGCCACCACCGATTTTCGGGTTTACTCTGAATACTCTGAAACTTGACACATTCAAACAATCCGAGATTCTGACAAATAGCATCTGCACTCTACGGAAGTCGCGATCAGGAAATCGCTCCTACAGGAAGATGGACGATTAGATGAGAAATCGTGACAGAGAGGCTACACCTACCGGAGAAAAAAGAGGAGATAAGAACCTAAGAACAGAACATTTATGATAATCAGTGCCCAACGTGCTATTCGGGTTTTCAGTCGTTGGAAGAGGTAAATAGAAGCAACGAGCATAATCAATCGCTCTATCGGCGCGACGATACCAGCATAGTGATCCCTGTCCCAATAAGAAATCGGGCTTTCAAAGACAAAATCGGAGAGCGGGAAGAAATGATGATGCCCGTCGTCGTGATGCGTCATAAAGTCGAAACCGCAATGGAGGAGCATGCTCCACGCAAAAACGACGATTCTCTCGGAGTTTAGTAGGTAATATCCAATCCCCAAAACAATCAGAATCAATGGGATGGCGTTGAAAATGTCAAAGAAAGTTTGCCACGACTCCATGAAGTATCGAGAACCCCAGAGTTCACGCTGTGGTGTTTTAAGGATAAAAGTTTCGACTGCAAAGAAAACGAACATCGGTAGGTCAGGGAGGACAGCACCGATGAAGGCATAGCAGTGAAGGAAAGGTTTGTCTCGCTTGGAGAGGAGTGCTATGTTGAGGACGACATGCGATTGGGTAACCATTGTTGTATTGGCTATTGGTTTTATGGCAGTCAGCCGTCGGGTCGGGTTTTCTACGAAAACCCTTTCAGCATGCTTCACAGTGAGAATAAAGATGCATTTGGTAACACTTTATGGCTTAGGTTGTTCCAAAGCAAGTGATTCTTGTCAGAAACCTCTTCACCGATCGCTGACTGCTGACTGCTGACTGCTGATAACCAATTCAAAGATGCCAAACCTCGCCAGCGAATGTCGGGAACAGGCAATCGAGTAGGACAGCGGGAGTACTTCCGTTGGTCCAGCAATCAACAAAATTGGATGTCAACGCTTCTGTTCGGCAACGTCCACAGAGCAACTGCAAAAAAGTTAAGTCAGGGAACGCCGCATCCCCCTCCTCAACGTCTTTCGGAGTCCAATCGGCAATGTCTGTGACGCGACCTCGTTCAAATTTGAGGTGTACCCCACTTCGATAGAAGTTGAGTTTAAGCTCACCCGTGTAACCCTCGGCGACGGTGCCGATGAGATGTTTTTCGAGTGCGGATTGGATATGCCGTAGAAATGCTATTAAATCCGGCACCCGGATATACCACGCGTAGGGTGGTGCCTTGCGGGCAACACTTTTCGGTAATACTTGATAGACTGGATGCTCACGTCCCAACATGAACTGGACCCCTGTCGCTTTGGGGTTATCGTTTTCAGCAATCACCGGCGTTACCTTCGCTTTTTCCCACAATGCGCGTAGGAGGGAAGGAATCAAGTTTAGATACCCGACTCCGGGTTTTAGCTCCATCCGCAAGATAAGAAAATTTTCATAACACCACTGAACATGTTGCACATATCCGAGCCGCGCCCCTTCCATATCCTCTATGAGTAAAAATTCGTGCCGTGCGTCGCTTCCTGCCGATCGTCCATTGAATTCATACGCCCACATTTCTGATGTACGAGGGCATGCAAAGACGTGGTGTTGAATAGCGGTTTCGTAGAGGTCTTCGATGAAAGCGTTATCCGCATCCGTCCGTGATCGGAGCCGACACGTCTTGGTCTCCCCTTTTTTCACTGTAGGAATATGTATACCGTCAATGACCTGTTCCGCTTCCATGTCGAGTGCCATCTCATACCCAAAAAGCCGATAATACCACGGAATGCCAGTGATACCCTGCATCAATTCCTCGCGTGTTTCACTCAATGCATGAATGACCTCCATCTGCTTGCGGACGAGTCCTCTTCTGCGGTATTCAGGTTCAGTGGCGACGAATTCGGGTTGCCCGAATTTGAACGGGATGCCACTGTATGTCCAAGTTTGTGAAATCAGACAGAGAGATGATACAATCTTCCCTGTTTGGGTATCTTCAACAAGGGTAAAATCGCTTGCCTTACAGGTAGGATGATCCCGAGACATCAGATCTCGGACATTTGGACCCACGCTCACTTCTTCGTGAAAGCGAGTGTTGAATGCAGCGAGGGCATCCGTGTCGGCATGCGTAGCAAACCGGAGTTTTAGGTTGTTACCGAGGTCCATCGGCATCTGTGAGAGAATACTGTTTTTTGGCATTTATGTTCCCTATAAAGTAGTGTCAAAACGGATTATATCACAAATCACGGAACACGTCAAATATAATGGCTATCGGTCTTCGGTTAAGTGCATGTGGCAGTTGCGTATATCGTGAATTCTACAAACGTCTCCTAACCGATAACTGAAAACTATTAAAAAAGCAGAATATTTTCGGAGAGACTGATATAATGGCAAGACATTGAGGAAAACCCCGATAAGATTCAAATGAAAATCAAACCACGCCCCGCACTCTTCTTTCTTATCCCGTATCTACTGGGTATCATCGCAGGTAAATGGGTATCCCTCCCATTTCTGTCGCTATGGATATTTGTACTCCTCTGCTTTATCGGTAGCATCGTAACAAGAAATCGTCAGCGGTACCTCTGTTACGCTTTGCTCCATCTGGCGGTTTTCGCTGGCGGGATGCTACGATTAGAAACCGCCTCCGATTCACCAATCCCCAACCACTTTTACGACGAGCCGATCAGCTTCTCAGGCACCACCGTATATCAACCCGAACGCGGCGAGGCGTGGGATGCCTGTTATGCCGTCGGTGAACTCCGGTTATTGTCAGATCCGGCAGAGCAAGTCTCGGCGAAATTCCTGATCAGATTTCAGGAGTTGTTACCACTCCGCTACGGTAAACATCTAACGCTGACCGGTGTCCTGCGTCAACCACAAGCCAAGCGCAATCCGGGTGGTTTTGACTACCAGGCACACCTTTCTCGGCAAGGCATCGTCGGCATAATTGATACGAAAGGGATTGTGCGTATAGGGGAACAGGGCGGATTTCCACCCTTACGGTGGATTGAAGCACTCCGTCTCCGGACAGAACGTCTAATTGACGTTATCTACACGCAAACTGAGGTAGAGACACCTCTCCTTGAACCCTCGTTGCACGCCCAACTCCTCAAAGGCATCTTACTCGGTAAACGTAGTGATGTTCCCACAGAAACATTGGATCTCTTCCGAAACAGCGGAACCTTCCATGTGCTTGCAGTCTCCGGTCTGCACGTCGGGCTCGTCGCGATGTTCTGCTATTTCGGTTTCTCACTCTTCAGATTTCCACAGAAAATACTTTGCCTCCTGACGATTATAGCAGTGCTAATTTACGCCTGTCTCATCGGTTTCCGTCCTTCTGTTTTTCGTGCCTCGCTGATGGCAATCCTATTTCTCTTCGCGACCCTCATCGACCGGGATGCGGACATCTTCAATCTGTTAGCGTTTGCGGCGTTAGTGTTACTGCTCTTGAACCCGCAGCAACTGTGGGATGTCGGATTCCAACTATCCTTTGTCGCCGTCGTTTCAATTGTTTATTTTGTCCCGAAAATGGAGAAACCGTTGCGTCGGTTGTGGGAGGGCGCGGAGGGTTCATCTTCAGAAAGCGAAGGTTCAGTCCTGACAAAATTTCGGAAGGTCGCAATCAAGTGGGTGGTACTCTCCTATCTCGTGACGTTCGCCGCGCAAATCGGAACCGGACCGCTAATTGCCTACCACTTCTATCGGGCATATCCGCTCGGAATCCTCGTCGGTCCTTTTGCAGTCGGACTCGTATCGCTCATCGTTGCGGTGGGTATGGCATCCGTATGCGTCGGTTTTATCTGGCTCCCGTTTGCGAAACTGCTTGGACTCCTCAATCACGCGATTATCTCCATCTTCCTGACCCTGATCGGCATGTTCGGACAGACATGGGGGATAGCCAAGTTAACGCCACCAACAGTCGGTCTGTTCGTCCTCTATGTCGCCTGCTGTTTAGGCATTACACATTGGCGGATTGTCTATCGTCAATGGAAAGTCGCAAGCCTCATCGGGTTGTCTGTTGTGGCGATTTGGGTTTGGGATACCGCTTTCCGCGAGAAGGGAAAACTGTTGGAAGTAATTACGCTTGATGTCGGGCAAGGGGACGCGGCAATCGTCAGATTTCCAGATAACCGGACGATCCTGATTGATGGTGGCATTCAACGGAGTTATTACAACAAACAGAAACGGAAACGAGTTGAATATGATGTCGGCAAACGGATTATTGAACCTTTTCTTGACTTTCACGGCATTCGGAAAATCGACATGGTAGTCCTGACGCATCCAGACCTCGACCACGGTGGCGGACTTGGCTATATTTTAGAGAATTTTAAAGTAGAACAAGTCATCGGTATCTCGGATATGCCGCTCGACTCTCAAACTCATCGACGCTTACACGCTATTGTTAAGGCGCGGAACATCCCCTATTCGTTTCCCTATGCCGGAGAGATTGAATTCACATCGACTGCCACGCTCAATCTCTTACACCCCATCGATGCAAGCTCCACTAACCTACTGGATACGGACAAAAACGACGATTCACTCGTGATGAAGATTACCTGTGGTGAGGTAGACATCCTGTTCACGGGTGACATCGGCAAAAACGCCGAGTCCCGACTCATCGCGTCTGGACAAGATCTTCGTTCAGAGATTCTAAAAGTGCCGCATCACGGAAGTCGTACATCGAGCAGTGCTCCGTTTTTAGATGCCGTTCAACCGCGTTATGCGATCTTCTCACTCGGTCAAGGGAATCGCTATCGATTTCCACATGTGGATGTGGTTGCGCGGTATCGGGCACGTGAATGCCCAATGTTACGAACCGATAAATCGGGCGCAATTACCCTTCGCACTGATGGAACAAGATGTTGGATTCGCGAGCAGTTACAGTAGCAGGACTTACGCAGCGTTCACTCGGAGGCATTCCGAACTTTAGCACACTTCCCAATTTTCTAACCGCTATTCTTCTGACTGCTGATTGCTGACCGCCGACAGCCGATCGCTATTCTGGCGTAATAGCAACGCGAAGTACCTCTTGGCGAAACGCATGTTCAAATGCGGTGTTAATTTGCGCTAATTGATATGTTTCTCCGATAAGCTCCGCAAATGGGTAACGGCTTCGGCTTTCCTCCACAAAACGTATGGATGCGCCGAGCGCGGTATGATGATAGTTATGAATGCCTCGCAGCGTTACACACTTCGTGACGAGTTGGTGTGCATCGACAGTGATATGGGCGTTTGGGTAGACATAACCGAGTGTCACACATCTTCCGCCAATTGCTAACCACGTAATCAGATGAGGGATTCCAATTGTCGCACCGCTGACTTCTACACCGAGGTCAGGACCTCGTCCATTCGTCAGTTCTTTAAGTGCTGTGTCAATCTCTACAACAGATGTCTTATCAGGATTGAAGGTATGCGATGCACCGAAGCGTTCGGCAATCTCCAATCGACTTTCGTTGGTATCCACAACGACGACTCCCTCATATCCTTGTTCACGAAGATAGCACGTCGCATAGATGCCTAACATACCGGCACCGTGGACAACAGCTGTCTCACCGGACTGTGTGCCGATGTTCATCAAGCCGTTGACTACAGTTGAGAGCGCGCAGTTAATAGGGACCGCTTCTTGGTCTGTCATACCGTCGGGGATGTGGTAGATTGCTGTCCCTGGACGCAATAGGATATGCGTGGCGAACCCACCTGAAAAAGCACCAACATCTTCACTGCGTGCGTGACCATATTTGAACATCGTCTCGCATTTCTGCGGGAGGTTACGATGTGCACAATAGTCACATGTTCCACAAGAAGTCGTGAGACTCCACGTAACCCGATCGCCTTCGCTTAGTACCTCTCCTGTCGCTGAACGAATATGAGTTGGTGCCACAACAGTTCCAACGATTTCATGTCCGAGTATACATGGAATCTCTGCCCCGCGGCGACCCGATACCGTATGAAGGTCGGAGCCACAGATAGTTGAAAGTGAAACGCGGACGAGAACGTCATCTGAGGTGGAAGCCATAGGCATCTCGCGAACTTCAAATGGTATACCTACACCGTGAAATTGTGAAATCTGTGCGGATATTTGCATTGTACGACTATTCCTTTGCTTCTTGCTATAGGAGCGAGTTGTACTCGCGATTTTACGGTTGCTGACCGCTATTTTGCTACATTTAATTTGACAAACCCAGACGGTTTACGTATCATATATTATACACTATTTTATACAGATACCAAAATTTGGACAAACTATTCTTTATTCCATTCTATTCTTTCTTTCTTCCAGTTAAATTCGTAGTCCGTAATGTAATGGAGGGGTTTTTGCTTGGGTGTTTCTGCAGATAGAGGGAACACGCTTAACAGTTCAAATGCCCTCCATTACTCCGCAAGGAATAATTAAAATATGAACAGAACTGCTGAAGTTCTTATTGAAGCCTTACCGTATATCCGACGCTTTTATGACCGGCGGATTGTTATCAAATATGGCGGTGCCGCAATGGAGGATGAGACGCTCATCCACTCCGTCATGCAAGACATCGTTCTGATGAAATATGTCGGCATCCGACCCATTATCGTTCACGGCGGTGGACCGAGGATCACCACATGGATGGATAAGGTTGGGAAAGTCCCGGAATTTATACAGGGATTGCGAGTCACCGATGCGGAAACGGTTGAAATCGCTGAGATGGTGCTTGGGTCAATTAACAAAGAGATTGTGGCACGTATCAATCAACACGGCGGAAAAGCGATTGGGTTGTCTGGAAAAGACGCGAACCTGATTCTCGCGGAGAAGCAGGAAACGCAGATTACCGATGAAAATGGACAGCAGACCGATGTGGATCTCGGATTCGTCGGTAAGATCATCGGGGTTAACACCGAGTCGATTACCGCACTCGACAAAGCCGGTTATATTCCTATCATCGCACCGATTGGTGTCGGTATTCGTGGACAAACCTATAACATCAATGCCGATACAATGGCTGGCGAGATTGCATCAGCGTTCCAAGCAGAGAAATTAATTATGTTGACGGATACGCGCGGCATCCTCCGCGATCTAACGGACACCTCGTCGCTGGTGCCTACCATTCGTATGAGAGAAGTAGATCAATTCATTCAGGAAGGTTTCATCGCGGGTGGTATGCTTCCCAAGGTAAAGGCATGCACGACAGCACTCATGGGTGGCGTCTTCAAGACGCATATTATTGATGGTCGTATCCCTCACTCGTTACTCCTTGAAGTCTTCACAGAGGGTGGAATCGGGACCGAAATCGTTAGATGAGTTGTAGGAGTCGGGAATCGGAGTTCCCTCCTACCAGCACGACAGATAGATAGACGAGCGAAGCAATGACTACACCTAAAAAAATTGCCGCAATCATCACGACGTATTATCAACACTCACACGCAGATGTGATTGCTACGAAATATATGAAGGGGTTCCCGACAGATACCGGGCATCAAATGCCTCGTGTCGAATTAGTGTCCATCTATCTGGATCAGGTAGATGATCGGGACATCGGGGTCGGTTTAGCATCCGAACACAACGTTCCTATCTACCCAAGTATTCGACAAGCATTGACACTCGGTGGGAATGAACTATCTGTTGATGGTGTGATATTGATCGGGGAACACGGCGACTACCCGTATAACGAAATCGGACAGCACATGTATCCGCGCCGTTACATGTTTGAACAGATTTGCGGGGTCTTTGCATCGAGTGGTAGATCGGTGCCTGTGTTCAACGATAAACACCTCTCCTACAATTGGGACGACGCAATTTGGATGTATAATCGTGCAAATACCCTCGATGTGCCGTTTATGGCGGGTTCTTCGCTCCCTCTAAGTTGGCGGAAACCCTTTTTAGAACATCCGCTCGACACAGAACTGGAATCGGCTATCGGTATCGGCTATGCCGGTGTAGAGTCGTACGGTTTTCATTCGCTTGAGACGCTGCAATGTATGATTGAGCGTCGACAAGGTGGTGAGTCCGGAATAGTGGCGATCCAGTGTCTGGAAGGTGATGCAGTTTGGGAGGCAGGTGAGTCTGGAAAGTGGTCTCTCGACTTGGCAGAGAAGGCGTGTGCGCAGATTGAAAATCGTCCAGATACCACCTTTATAGAAGGCTGCCCAAATCCAACGGCGTTTTTGCTGGAACATCGGGACGGGTTCCGTTCTGCTGTGCTAATGCTGACCGGTTATGTTTCTGACTTCGCTTATGCGGCGAAGGCGGGCGATACCCACTACGCGACGGAATTTTACCTACAGAACGGACCGCCGCATGCCCATTTCAGTTATTTGAGTCTGAATATCGAAGAGATGTTTGTGACAGGGGAACCGCAGTATCCTGTGGAACGGACGTTACTCGTGACGGGTGTTCTTGATGCGCTTATGCACTCGCGGGCGGAAGGACACATCCGAATGGAGACCCCGCATTTAGCAGAACTTGCATATCGTTCCTATCAGAAGATGCCTATCCGACCGGTGGCACCGCGTCCTGAAGGGGCGACATTAGCCGCATCACTCTAAGGCGTTTCTCTTTAAGCTGGAACCGCCCCGCCTGTCATCGCGAGTTCTATACAGTCATAAGGAACTCCGCCCCAAACCATACCGGATATCAAGATATTTGTATCGTAAACAACTATTGGTTGCATTCCCTGTCCTCATGGACAAGATCATCAATAAAATCTATACGTTCCTCTTCGGTCATAGCATCCCAATCTAACTCTCGCGCTGCGCAAATCTTGCGGACTTTTGCTTCACCATACTTTATCTGTTGGTCATGTTCGGCATGTGCCTGTTCTGCGAGTGTAGTGAGGACCGCAACTTTCTCTTCCGGCGGAATCTGTTGAATAAAATCAATAATCTGTTCAGTTGTTAATTTGAGGGTTAATTCCATTTTAAGTGCCTCCTCTCAATCAAAGTGTAGCAAGCGCGGTTTTCCAACCGCGCTTATAGTCTTAGCGTTCAGGACGCGCGGGAACTCCCGTTTCCGCAGATTCATAGATGAGATCCATCAGTTCGGATTGGATGATCCCGTTCATTGGATTGGTACGGGGTTCCGCTCTACCCAAGATAGTGTCAATGAAGTTATCATCAGGCGAACCAGCAGACATGTCATCTGTAATCGGAGGTGGATCCAATGCTTCATTACCTTTCCAGACGCGAATCCAACCGCCACTCCAGCCATCAACTTCAATTCTACCGTTCTCAAACACCAACGCCATGTGCGTACCACCGGGGCTTGGGCAATTGCCACTCACCGCCATCGCTGCGAGAACACCACTTTCAAACTTGACATTAATCGAGGAATTGATGTCAACGTCTCGATCTTGGTTGTCCGTATAGGCATAGACTTCAGCGACTTTCGACTCGACTGCCCAACAGAGACTGTTTAGGAGATGCGCTCCACTATCGTAAGCCTGTCCACCACCAGAAAGTTTCGGGTTCTGCCGCCACGTTCCCGTTGTGCCGCCTTTCCAGCCTTGTGTAATATAGCCAATGACCAATTCCAACTTGCCGAATTCCCCGCTGCGGATGATCTCTCGGGTATAATAGAAATTGGGTGTGCACGGGGTATTGTAGCCGATCGTAAGCGTTAATCCGGTCTCTTCCGCCTTCTCTGCGATGGTATAGGCATCTCTGGAAGACGTAACCATCGGCTTTTCCATCAAAACATGGCATCCCGCTTCAAGTGCCTGCATGCCGTGTTCAAAATGGAGCGTGTGTGGTGTAGAGATGACCACTGCGTCCGGTGTCGTTTCTGCGAGCAATTTGCTGATGTCGTCATAAGCACCGGGACGTGGACGCAGATCAGGCAAGTTTCGGTCGATATAACCGTTAGCGATGTCAGTGTTCACATCGCAAGTGCCGACGATTTGCACGTCGGGCTTAGCATTCATGCGTCTGGCGTGGCCTGATGAGTTGCCGCCACATCCAATCATGGCAAGTCGAATCTTCGCCATTCTGTTTCTCCTTTTTTAAACTATGGGGCTTTCATACTTAAACTTCGATAAATCATCAATACTGATCGCACCATCGCCGAACACCCGGGTAAAGGCATGTCCGTGATGTGACTTCGTCTCACCATGCATGTAGCAGACACTGAAGGCGCGCCGCGGAATATCCGTATCGTTCGTCCCAGAACTGTGCAGCATCCAATTGTGGAGTAAGACCACTTCTCCAGCCTTCAACTCCATCGGTAGTGGGGTCGCCTTCGCAACGAGGTCGTCAATGTGTTCTTGTGTCAGAAAACCGGATCCGTTTTCAGGATTGATGAGTCTACTATGCGACTTCGGAATGATATGTACACACCCATTCTCAATCATTGCTGGATCCAGAGCGGTATAAATCGTAATTTGTGGGTCACGGTCGAGATCTCTCCACCTGTCTTGATGCCATGTGAGTTGCGTCCCTTCGTGTGCGGGTTTGTTCATAAACATTGCCCGAAAACAGGCGATAGGGGTATCATCTCCGTAGATTTTCGCGCAGACTTCTTGGAAAACCGGTTTTTGGAGATACTCCAAAAAAATCGGATCAAGTTCAAGGTTCTGTATCTTCCGATACAGCAACGTGGCACCTTTGTGGCCTTTAGACTGCGGTCCTGGCGAGTCTTTTCCGGGTGCCCGATCCAGTTGCATCATGATTTGGTCATAATCCAATGGTGCTTTACCGAGCATGATGTCGTCCATCCGCTCCTGCAATCTTGCGAGTTCGGCATCCGGCGCGACTTGTCCGATACGCACGTAGCCGTTTTCCTCAAAATGTTCCCACTGTTCATCTGTTATATGGTGTTCCATGCTATGCCTCCCAGTTGAGCATGTCGTGGTTCCAACTTTTGTATAGCAGGTTTCGACTGGCAGGATATGCCAAAAGTTTGTATACAAAAGTATAACATATATCTCAAGAAGTATAAAAGAAAATTACAAAATAATGCAACCTTTCGGTACGCAAGTGTCGTCACCCTAATCATTGGATGTAATGAATTTTGGGAAACACTCCGAAAATAAGTTTATTTTCCAATTTTCAGAAATAATGCAACCTTTCGGTACCTAAGAGTCGTCACCCTAATCATTAGATGTTAAATTTTAATCAAGTTGTGACTGGCAAACTTAACGGAACTTCCACTTAAAAGGAGAAAAACCATGCGCTTTATGATGATTAACCTACTCCTTGTTTGTTTGCTACTCTTTGGTATCGCTTACCTCGCTTTCGGTGATACTGAGACCATTTCAAGATCGACAACTCTATCCTGCCCGGTTGTTTCCACCGCGCAGGATCATGACCCTTCCGTTCACAACTTTGGTGAATTCAACTTCAGTTACCTTTGCAGTCGGATTCGTCTGTTTTGGGGCGATCCTGATTCAATGCAGGTGAACATAGACATAATCTATGGAGAAAACAGTGATGAAATGTAACCCTATTTTTTATCCACTCAGTGTACTACTCGTTTTTGGAATTATCCGTGTCGCTTTTGCAGGAGCCCCGGCAACTGCCAAAATCGCATTTACATCGAACCGCGATGGCAATTCCGAAATTTATATTATGAACCCAGATGGGTCTGAGCAGGTAAACTTAACCCAACATCGTGCCTCCGATACCAACCCCGTCTGGTCGCCAACAGGTAAGCAAATTCTTTTTGCCTCCGATCGACGACAGGGCGTGAAGGATCTCTACCTTATGGATGCAGATGGGACCAACGTGCGTAAAGTATTCCAGAGATTAGTAGGTAGAGAACATCCAACCTGGTCGCCCGATGGAAAACAGTTTGCTTATCACCGATTTGAAAAATTTGCTGTCTACATCGCCTCAAATGATGGGAAAGTAGATGAGAAACTTACGAATGGTTTGTGGCCCGCGTGGTCACCCGACGGCACTGAGATGGCCTTTGTTGCCGATGAAGGGTTTGCACTTGACGCTGGGGGAGTGCTCCAAGCCAGGAGTCTCAAGATTCAGATTATCAATCTACAAACCAATACGGAAGAGATACTTCTTCCAGGAGAGATCTTGATGCACGCCCCCGCCTGGTCCCCCAATAGCACTAAGATAGCCTTTTCTTGGATAAATCTGGATGCGATCCCCATAGCAAAACTCTTAGCAGGCAAAAATGCGGCGGATACCGCGGCTATCTATGTTGTAAACCGGGATGGTAGAGGACTACAGCGCATTGTTGCTGCAGATGACGGGGCAACATCTGAGCCTATCTGGGCACCGCAGGCGGATGAACTCGTTTACGAAAAGCGGATCCGTGGAGCCACACACCTTTTCAAAATCGCTTTGGTCGAAGGTATCTCGGAACAACTCACACACCGGGGTAATAACTTCAGCGCGGATTGGTTCGATCCGGCGTTTGCCTTACCAGTCTCGCCACAACCACAGTTGTTAACTACAGTGTGGGGAAAAATGAAAATTGGGGACTGAATCTTACAGAAGCAACATCTTACTATTTTTCAAAGTTTCAGCAATCGAATTGCTTAAGGTTACGGACCTTCTATCAAAGGGGCAATAGTTCCGGAGGAAATTTAGGATGGCACACACCGATGTTGAACTCATCCGACGTATATTACAGGGCGATCAGGACGCATTCAGTCCTTTGGTCAAGAAATATCAGAAAGGGGTTCACACACTTGCGTGGCGGAAGATCGGTGATTTTCATATCGCACAAGAAATTACGCAAGACGCGTTCCTCACCGCGTATCAGAAACTCGGAACATTGAAAAATCATACCCAGTTCCCAGGCTGGCTGTATGTTATCGCGGCGAACTTGTGTCGCGACTGGCTCAAAAAGAGTCGTTTGCCGATGGAATCCTTAGATGCCGACAATACGAATGAGGTGGACAAAGTGTCATATTCTCGATATATAGCAGAAAAACAGGAGTCTGAAGCCGATGAGACGCGTCGTGAGGTGGTCAAGAAACTACTCAAGAAATTACCGGAAAGCGAACGGACGGTAATGATGATGCATTACCTTGGCGAGATGACGATCAAATCCATTTCCGAGTTTCTCGGTGTGTCCCAGAACACCATCAAGAGCCGACTCGGTCGTGCACGCAACCGTTTGCGGCAAGAGGAAGACGTGCTTCAAGAGAATCTTGGTAGTTTCCAACTCCCTGACAACTTAACGGAAAACATCATGCAGGAAGTTTCACGTATATCCCCTATTCCGCCATCTGCTGTGAGTAAACCGGTGGCACCCTTGGCAGTTTCTGCCGCCTCCGCTGTTTTAATTTTCCTATTGATGGGTGTTGGCACGCAATATCTCTCCCGTTTTCAGAAACCCTATAGCTTCAGTGCCACTTCTGAGCCGACTGTCGAGATTATTGACGCAGTCTTTGTCATAGACTCACCCGCGAAACCCGCAGTTCGGTCTCAACCCGGCAGTTCAGTTACCCCCGGGAAAGGTCCGGGATCAGGTCAGCAATCCGACGAAACCCTTTTTGCTACACTCCCTGTTGACAACGCACGGGTTGCAACCCCCAAACCGCAGTGGACCCAGACAAAGGGACCCGTAGGTGGTAGCGTCCAGAGTCTGTTCGTCACAGCGAATGGTAATCTCTACGCCGGCGCAGGCACAGATCTCTACACGTTGACAAACGATGGAAACGCATGGCGATCCATCACGCCTAACCTTTCTATTCAGGGATCATGGCAAATCACAGAACACGGGGATACCCTCTATATCGTCTCCGATACCGAAGTGCTTGCTTCCGCAGATAAAGGCGAGACATGGAACCCCTTGGGAACACGTCCTGAAGGACAGTTGATTGACCTTATTATAACAGATGGGACGCAAGCCAATATTATTATAATGTACTTGGCACTCGCTGATGGCGTATTCCAGTCTATAGATGCTGGGAAATCCTGGACACCTCTGAACGATGGCATAAATGATAGAAAGATTCGTGCGATTACTGCTATTGAAAACACCCTATTTGTCGGAACGGATGCTGGACTTTATCGCCGCAGATCTGAAGGTTGGGAACAACTGCCGGTAGGAGAATCCGAGAATGTCCGAGCCTTGGAAGGCGCAGAACACCAACTCTATGTTGCCGTAGGTCCTGAGGTTACAGCACAGGAGATTTCACCAATAGCCTCAATGCGAATGACGATGGAAACAACTCTGTCCCTCTATCGCTCAACGGATTTAGGAGACTCGTGGCAAGCATTAGATTTTATTGTAGAAACAGAACCTTCGCAGGAAATTGGTTTCGATTTCACAATCGCGGGACAAGTTAGCGATTCAGGAACAGGACCTATTTCGGACACCGAAATCATCGCAGCAGAAGAAAATATTTTGGTCCTAAATGGTGGAAAAAGTTATTACTCAAATGATTCAGGTAAAACTTGGGTTAACTTGGGTTCAAACATTTCAGATATAGACTATATCTCCGCTATGACGAATATCCTTACTTCAGATATAGGCTATAGTCCCACTACGAATATCCTCTACAAAAGTGGACCGTTTGGGATTCATCGCACAACCGATGCGGGTAAAACATGGCACCCATTTAACACGGGGCTGGTAAAGACGGGGGTCATGGATTTAGTCGCTACGCCTAACAAACTCTACGCCAACCTGGGACAGACACTTACCGTCTCACCTGACGATGGCGAGTCCTGGACCCCAGTTTCAGCGGATACCCTGAATCTTACGGCGGTTCTGGAATTCAATGACACGCTCTATATCAGAGGGGTCAAAGAAATGCCACCTCAACTTTTCCAACTCTCTGATGAAGACAATCGGTTAATTCCTGTCTCCGGAATGCCGATTTTGGAAGGGAAAGACTCTAACGAGTCGGTGAGTGAAGAAATGACAGAGGACCTTTTAGCAGCAGTTCGTGAAGAAATGGAAAGAGATCTTTTAGCAACAGGGCAAAACGAAGATCAGGAAATTATTGAAGTGGATGAGAAACTTAGTCTTGAAGATGTGATGAACTCTGAAGACATGGATGTAGATAGAGTCCGTGAGGTATATAGTCAGGTCGTTGAGAAAAGCATCGTTAAACTTCTTGGGAGTTTTTTCGGAAGTTTCGCTGTCAGTGATACTGCTTACTATATGGAATCTGAGCAGAAACTCTTCAGATGGAAACCCGGGACAACGCAGTGGTTTGATACTGGCTTGGTCAATGAAGGTGAATTCACTCAGGTATTTGACGATGCTAACGATCTTACTGACTTCCGTTTGAAACTCGCCGTTTTAGGGCAGACCATCTACGCTGGTAAAGGCAATGGACACCTTTTTCAATCCTTCGATGAAGGAGACACGTGGAAGGATGTCACCACATTACTTCCGTTCTCTGTTACATCCTTCAATGCCATCGCTTTCGCCGGATCAACCCTTTATATCGCAACTGATAGAGGGATCGCCTATTCAAGCGATGGCATCTTTTGGCAGGCGACAACCGATGCAGAAGGCGTGCCAATTGTCATAGAAAGATTCGCGGTAGACGGCACAACCGTCTATGGGACACACCAGCAACGGGTGTACCAATTGAAAGCAAATGCTAACACATGGCAACAGGTTACACCGGAAATTCCAGTCCGTGTTAACGCTCTTGCCGTTGAGGGTAACACGCTTTATGTCGGCACTGCTGGCAGGGGTGTGCTACGTTTCACGCTTGATGAATCCGAATAAAAAACCTGAAATATACTAACACTCTAAGGAGATTAAAAAATGAAAAGCATAATTTTACGATGCAAGATTCGCAATTCCCTGACACTTCTGATCGCAACTTTGGTGACGATCATAGGCTCGCAACTATCGCTTCACGCAAGCACAGATCAGTTTCTCTTTGATATGGATGCGATGAAAGACCCCGGCAGTTTGGTGGTGAAATTCCAAGACACGCGTGCACCGGTATCCGAATTGATCGCATCGCAATTGTCCGAAGATATGCAGTGGGTGTTACTCGGATACAATGGTACAAGTAACCTATCCCCTCAGCAGCAGGAAGTATTGCTTTCAGACCTAAATCGACTGCTTCAAGGGAATTCTCTCTACGATGCGCAACGGTTTGCCGATATTGAACTCAGTGAACAGACACAGGCACTCATTGGGCAAAACCCGAAAAGTGGGGAGGCGTTGATGCGTCTAAACCGGTGTCTCTTAGCAGATGCCTACCCTTATGAATTAGCCTCGCTTTCAGAGGAACAGACCGCTAAGGATTTTAAAGGCATTGAGACGTGCAGAGAAAATTTGCGGCAGATAAAACGCGCCCGTGATGACTATAGGGCTGCTAACGCAGATGCGGATCCGCAGTGGCTTTCCGAACTTTCTCCACAGTATCTGGAGAAAAAAGTGCTCCTCTGCCCAGCAGACCCGACGGCGGGAGTACCTGGGGTTCTCACCGAAGATGCATCCGACCCAAAACTTCCGTGCAGTTATCTCTATGAGATTCGACCCTCTGAGAAAGACGGTCAACACATGCTGTGGACACAGGAAGGCGATATGGTCCCTATCGTTCGCTGTGAACACCATCGTCTCAACCTCAGCCTCAGCGGAAAACTCTATCGCAACGGTCCGCAAAGAAGCATCTATGATAGCAATAAGATGGGGATCTCTGCACTCGCTGACGTTATGCGTGACTTACGTAAACAACACGGGGACGCGTTTTTCAATACCCAAAAAGGTCGAGAGAGACTGAAACAAGCCACTCAAGAAATAGTCTTGGAGAAATTCGTACCAAAACTGATGAGTGCTTTGGAGAAAGAAATTATCTCTCAGATTGAAGCACAACTCGGAAAAGACATTCTCAAAACCCCGATGGGGATGGATATACTCAAAGAAGCAATTCCACAAGTGAAAACTCAAATTAGGGAACAACTACAGTCCCAACTCCAAGCGCAACTCGGAGCAGAATTTCTGAAATCGGAAGAGGGGCAGGACATACTCCAGCAGCTATCGGTTTTGTTGTCCGCTGACGTATTATCCCTCAATTGACTTCAATCTACAATAACGTGAGTTCGGTAACAGAGAGGCAACCGAACTCACTTAAAAAACACAGGAGAAATTACCATGTTAACAACATTGATTCAAAAAGAGATAATGCATCACATTCTCAGCGTCCGATTTATCGCGCTTCTGCTGATGTGTGCTTTACTCATCCCACTCACCCTTTCTATCAACTATCGCAGGTATAGCCAGAACTTGACGGATTATCAAGAGTCCGTGAAACGCACACGCACAGAAGCGAAGGAGAATCCACCGAACGCACAGGATCCAAACACGGAAGTTTTTAAGTTCTTCCTCAAACCTACACCTTTGAGCGTCTTTGCAAACGGTTTAGAAGAAGCACTGCCGACCTATCTTGGGATGACGCGTAATGGCGTTCGGCAAGGTTCAGCAGGGATTTCTCAGGCATCCGCGGCGTATGCACTCGGAAACCTTGATTTCCTGTTTATTATAGGGACGGTTTTTAGTCTGCTGGCACTTCTGTTCACATTTGATGCTGTTGCTGGAGAAAGAGAAGCAGGCACGCTCCGGATAAATCTGTCAAATCCGCTTCCCCGAGATGTGTTTCTGTGGAGCAAGCTGATCGGTGGATACATTGTGTTCGTTATTCCGTTTTTAGTATCTTTCCTTTTGGGGTTACTCCTGATTGTCTGGCAGGGATTTCCGCTCGGTGAGCTTAAGGTTGCCCTGCCAGTGTTCGGTCTAACGCTTGTCTCGCTCCTCTATATTGCGGTCTTTTTTGCGATAGGTGTCGTCATTTCAACGTATCTTGACAACGCCAAGACCGCGTTGATTGTCGCTTTTACATTTTGGGTGTTCGCCGTGCTGATCGCGCCACGGGGTGCGTTTGTCGTTGCGAAACTCGTCGCGCCCACCCGAACACAGCAAGCTGTTTATATGGAGAAAAACGCACTTCGCAATAACCTGACAAAGGATAAGGAAGAGAAGATTGGGGAAAAAATGGCTTTAGCTTTTGAGAGCGGCGGTAGTGTTCAGATTAACCTAAACGATCCAGAGACGCAGAAAAGGTTGGATAAACTCAGAAAACCGATTGAGGAACAGTATCGACTGGAGTTCCAGAATCAATCGGGTAAAATTGACAGGGACTATCAACGCGAAAAGGATCGGCAAGAGCAGGTTGGTGAGATGCTCTCCCGGATCGCCCCAACGTCTTCACTCACCTATTTTGCGATGAACCTCACACAAACTGGCACGTTAAAAAGGGACACCTACTTTCAAACGGGTGAGCGGTACTATAAGCAACTTGATGATACGTATTTCAGCACAATTTCAGACGACGTACTGGCACAGTTCATGCAAATCATGAATCGCACGAATGATTCTGATGAATCCGAAACAGACAAAATCCTACCGCCACCAATGTTAATAGAACCTGCTTTATCGGACACATTGCGCCGCTCCGCAGTGGATGTGTTCTTACTCGGTTTTTTTGCACTGGTGTTCACAGTCGTGGCGTTCTTGAAGTTCTTCCGTTCCGATATCTGATGTGAGGGATACCTTACCCACTGCTGGCGGGGTTTGTAACCCCGCCTACCCGCAACATCAAAATCATTGTGGGTTTATTATAAAACGTGTATCTCTCAATGTTTTTCACTATGCACCCATTCTACCTCAAAATTGTATCCTTAAATTATAAAGCGAAAAAAATAACCTAAGGAGAAACCCATGTTAGAAACCCGTGACCTCACGAAAGTCTACAACGAAAGTGTCTTAGCCTTGAATAAATTGAACCTGAAAGTGGACGACGGTGAAATCTATGTCGTCCTCGGTGCGAACGGTGCGGGGAAAAGCACGACGATCTCTATGTTGCTGAACTTCATCGAACCGACAAGTGGCACCGCTTTGATAGGCGATATTGAGATTCCCAAGTTCCCACTCGAAGCGAAGAAGCATCTCGCTTACGTTTCTGAGAATGTGGAACTCTATCGCAACTTCACAGCACGCCAAAACCTTTCCTTCTTTGCCAAACTCGGTGGACGCAAGAAGGTATCAAACGAGGAGCTCGATGCGACACTCGGACGTGTCGGCCTGCCGGAAGAAGCCTTTACACGGCGCGTCAAGACTTTCTCCAAGGGGATGCGTCAACGCTTGGGCATCGCGATTGCGATCATGAAGAACGCACAAGCCGTCCTGCTTGATGAACCGACCTCCGGCTTGGATCCGAAGGGGGGTGCCGATTTCCTGCATCTACTCCGTGAACTAAAGGAGGAAGGGAAATCTATCTTTATGTCTACACACGACATCTTCCGTGCGAAGGAGGTTGCTGACAGAATCGGTATTCTGGTGCAAGGCAATCTTGAACGGGAGCTAACGCGCGAAGAAATTCTAAAAGAGGATCTCGAGGCGTTGTACCTGCATTACGTTGCTGGATACGAACCTGTGGATGACACAGCCGCATAATGTGCTCGCGACACAAACCAACCGATTCGTCAAACCAAGATTTGGCGAATCGGATACCCAATTATAACGACAGGATTAATTAAAAATGCGAACCAATATACTTACAATTGTTTTCATTAGCGTGATAGGGATATCGCTGTTCAGTACGGGCGAGGTGACCTCGCCCCTACCCGCAGCGGAGTCCGAAGATGTTTCGCTTGCCAATGGGAACGATCCAAAAACGAAAGAGGAACAGAGTCGCCAAATCCTGATAGAAGTCGAGCGTTTGAAAATGGAATTGGCAGAAAAATTGATGAATAAAAAGAAAATTGATCTCGAAAACCTCAAGGCGATGATGATGGAGGACAACAACATCGTTACTGTCTCCGAAGTCAATAAAGCCGAGGAGGCTTACGAACGTGCTGTCGATGAATATGAACAGGCAAAATTGACGCTCCAACAGGTAGAGCTTGAATCGCTACAAGATGAGTGGCATATCACCGTTGAAGAGACAAGACTCTATGAATCCGTCGATGGTCGGGAATTGTTCTCAATCACTTTGCGGAATAGCTCATCTCCCGTCAAACTCATTGAAAGCTCGAAAGTACTGGGACGAGAAATTATTATCAGCGCACAGATTGACGATATCTTCGTCTCGATTAAAGAACAGGAAAGTTATGGTGCTAGTGGAGCGATTATTACCGAACCTTACGAACGACGCATTGAGACGCTCAAAGAGGGGGAATCTATCACTTTGGAGTTTGAGCTGATAAAAAAGAATGTGCGAGATGTCGTTGTAGCGTTGACGTACTCAGGGCGCGAGGACCAGAAGAACATCCATCTGAAACAGGAGGATCCGTATATCTCTGTCGTGTCTGCGAGGCGCTACAAACAGGGGGATCGACGGTATCTGGAAGTCGTGCTCACGTATGGTGCAATCAATGGCGAAACAGAAGAAACAGACACCGGGGTCCCCGCCGCCGGTTACTCGGAAGGGGCAACGGCACAAGAGATCAACAACGTCTATGTCTCCATTAAAGACGATACGGAATCTATCATCGGCTTTCCTTATGAATATCGCATTCCGACACTCAAAGACGGACAGGAGAAAACCCTCGATTTTGAACTCCGGCGAAATGTTGATAGTCTCATTGTCAGCCTGAAATACCTCGATCAGGAAATTCCCTATAAAATCCATCTTGAGGAGGACACACGTCATATCTCTATCCTGAGTGCGAAGAAGTTTCGTATCGCCAGTAATACAGGTGGGCAAATGATGGTGACGATCCAGTTGAAAAATACATCAACGACAGAAGCAATGCCGATCAACGCGACACCTGAAGAGATCGCCGCGGCGAATGAGATCCGTGGGATTTATATCTCCTTACTCGACGTTATCGATGATACGAATATCGTCAAGCCGTATGAAGAGAAGATACCAGTCCTTGGTTACAATGAAACCGTGGAACTGACGTTCCAACTTCAGAAAGATGTCGAGAGTCTGAAGGTATCGCTGAAATACCCCGAACTTGCCGAACCCGACACACGACTCATCTATCTCCAAAAAGAATCCGCGTTGGATGTCGTCAATGTCAGCTCCCTACGCTTCTCACAGGAAGGGAACTTGGGAAGCAGCGTCACCTACGACTTGACGCTCGATCGGTTGGCAGAAACGGAGAATACATTCCAGTTGCGCGTCATTAACCTGCTAAATCGTCTCTCCTTTGAATTCCAAGACCCAGAGACAAAATCTCGCCAGTCACAGGTGAAGTTCACGCAGGAACAGTCGAAGCGGAATCTGTCGTTGATTGTCTATCTACCAGAGGAATTGGATGCGTCGTATCTCGACAGCACGCTTGAGTTCTACGTCGCCGTGATTGATGACGCGGAGGCAACTGAACTTGGGGGTGTTAACAATCGGTTGGAGTTACCCGCTGATAGGATTGCGGGTATCCAAGGCGGTGTCGAACGGTTTGAACTGATTCCAAAGGGGGTGCCGGAGATTGAGGTATTCGTGCCGAACGCGTTCCAGACGATCAAGATAGGCGAAGAGGTCGACATGACAGCGACGCTAAAGAACATCGGCACCCGCGATCTCGTCGATATTCGTATGCTTGTCGATGTCAACACGGATTGGAAATACACGGTGATCCCTGAAGTCATTGGCACTTTGAAACGGAACGAGGAAACAGAGATCCAACTGACGTTGCGTCCACCTGCGGACATCGGCGTGGGTGAATATCAAGCGAAGTTGAATGCGGAAGTCACTGTCGATAACCGTAAATTCGAGGCACGCGACCGTTCGATCACAGTGCAAGTCGAGTCTCAGACGCAAATGTCGGTGACGACGCTGCTGTTCGGTGCGTTGATACTTCTGATGATTGGGATCGTTATCGTCACAATCCGCATCAGTCGACGTTGAGGAATGGGTGTCAGCAGTCAGCAGTCGGCAGTCGGTTCCATCAGCAAAGAGGCGTTTTTGTAAAAATCTGCCCCAGTTTAGAATATTCCAAAGCGCGATGAATTGTTACCAAGACCCTCTTACCGATGGTTTCCGATAGCCAATACATGGAGATTGTAATGAACAAAGGACTGATAGTTTTCATAATCTGTTTACTTTTGAGTATTGTAGATGTTTCTGCGCAAGCACAACGACTCGTTTCACTTCAGCCCACACGTGCCATCGAACTCGCGCTACAGAATAACGAGACGGTAAAAAAAGCAGAAAAAGTGGTGGAACGTGCCAAGGCGAACCTCCGTGTGTCTAAGGCTGTTTATCTGCCACAAGTTGGACTCACCGGTGAATATCAACGCCAGAAAGATGGCGATATTGATGAAAGAGATTATCTCACCCGCGCACAAGCAAGTATGCTTCTCGCACAATTCGGTGAGATCCCCGAAGGTCTTGATGCCACACAGGAGGAGGTCCGCAAGGCAGAGATTGAATACGAACGCGTGAGAAAGCAGAGCGTTCACGATGTCCGTAATCTCTGGAACAATATCATCCTCACACAGGAAGAGATTCAGGAACGGCGTGCGATTGAGGTGGAACTCAATAAAAAACTGAAAGGCACACAAATCAAGCACGCAGAAAAACGGATCCCTTTCCTCAGTCGCCTCAATACGGAACTTGAACTCTCCGAACAGCAACTCGCCCTCAACGAACTCCAACGGCGACTTGACGTGGACACCGCAGAACTCATCAGTCTCATCGGACTCGATCCGCTGGCACAAGTCTCTCTCTCACAACCGCTTCCTGACGACGATATGACCTTAGAAACTGCCGTTGAACTCGCACTCGCAAACAACCTTGATTTACGCGACTTACAAGGCGATATGCTCCGTCAAGAACGTCTCGCCGCAGAGACACTCTGGCACCGATTCCCCGAACTCTCTGCCGAAGCACGCTACAAGGATCTCCATGTGCTGTTGGAGCAGCATCAGCAGAACAGGACATGGGACGCAAAGGCACTCTATGATCCAGTGATACTCGATCGCGAGCGAGATGCGTCAAGCATTTTTCAAACCAGTCCGCGGACACGAGACGGGTGGGAACTGCGTTTCAACTTCAATATCCCGCTCTACGATGGAAACAAGACGAAAAATCTCCGCGCTGTAGAGATCGCAGAACTGGAGCGGTTGCACTTGACGTATATCGAAAAAACAAAGTCAATCCGTGTCGCGGTGCGACGCGCCTATCGTGAGGTGTCAAATGCCAGAGAACGGGCGGAGATCGAAGAAACACGCGTGCGGATTTTTGAGCAAAGGTTACGAACCATAGAACGTGTGCTTGATGAGGTCACGGTCGAAATACCGGGGTATCAAAATATGACTTACAACGATGCGTTTCAAACACAAGCGCAGTTCACAGAAGCACAACGCGTCTTTTATCAGGCGCGCCGAGATTACGCCAAAGCAAAGGAACAACTCCGAGAAACAATGCAATGGATTGAATAGCAATCAGTCGTCAGGTATCAGCAATCAGCAATCAGTAAAGAGACTTTTGTTAAATGATAACCTCACTGCTGACAACTACTAAACAAGGAGAAAACTATGCGAAGTGATTTAACAATACACCCTGAACGCAACGATTTCAACGAGTCGGAACTTGTGGCGCGTGCGCAGAATGGCGATACAGAGGCGTTTAATCCACTCGTGTACAAATATCAGCAAAAAATCTATAATCTGATTTATCGGAAGGTTCGTGACCCTGAGACAGCGAAAGACCTCTGCCAAGAGGTGTTCCTGAAGGCGTGGCAGGCACTACCGAACTTCAAGGGACAATCCGTATTTTACAGTTGGCTCTACCAAATTGCTGTCAATTGTAGTATTGATTTCCTCCGCAAACGAGATAGGGACATCGTTTTTGCGTGTGAGGCATTACCACAAAACGCCGACGATTGCCTCCCGATGCTCCAAAAGCAGTCATCACCTTGTCAGATTCTTGAGGAGGAGGAACTTGGACGCGTTATCCGCAGTGCTGTGCATCGACTGCCATCTGGACAACGTCGCGCGTTTCGTTTGCGTTACTTGCAGGACCTTCCGATAAAAGAGATCGCCTCACGCTTAGGCAAATCGGAAAGCACCGTTAAAACATATTTGCACCATGCCCGTCAAAGACTCCAGACTCTGCTGCTCCCCTACCTACAATAGGAGCAGGCTTTAGATAGGGTGTGTAAAGTTTTTGACACGCGATTCTGGCAAGGAAGCCACCCTATAGTATAAATTGTTAGTTTGTGCCGGTATTTGCCCAAACCTGACTGCTGACTGCTGAAAGCCATTTGAAAAATAATGCAACCTTTTGAGGTCTAAATTACGTCACCTCAATCAATAGATGTACACACTTCTGGAGGAGGCGTGCTGTGGAACAAAACGATGCTCAACTCATTTGGCGGGTATTACAGGGGGACCAGGAGGCATTCAGTCCCTTAGTGAGAAAATATCAGAAGGGGGTTCACGCGCTGGTGTGGCGGAAGATCGGTGATTTTCATATTGCCCAAGAAATCACGCAAGACGCGTTTCTCACTGCGTATAAAAAACTCGGAACCTTGAAAAATCATAACCAGTTCTCAGGTTGGCTCTACGTTATTGCGGCAAACTTGTGTGCTGACTGGTTCCGAAAGAATCGCATGCCGGTGCTGGAATCCGTAGAGGCTACTGAGACTAATGAGATAGACAGGGTTTCATATTCTCAGTATATAGCAGAAAAACAGGCAGCCGAAGCCAATGAGACGCGCCGTGAAGTCGTTAAGAAGCTCCTCCAGACACTGCCCGAAAGCGAACGGACAGTGATGACGCTCCATTACCTCGGCGAGATGACGGTCAAATCCATTTCTGAGTTTCTCGGTGTCTCCCAGAATACCATCAAAAGCCGCCTGAGCCGCGCTCGCAACCGTTTACGAAAAGAGAAAGATATACTCCATCAGAATCTTGGCAGTTTCCAACTCCCGGATCAATTAACAGAGAACATCATGCGGGAAGTTTCACGTCTGAGTCCGGTTCCTGTTCCTACGGGTAAGCCGGTAGCCCCCTTGGCACTTTCCACCGTCTCAGCCGTCGTGCTTTTCCTACTGATTGGGATTGGCACGCAGCATCTCTCTCGTTTTCAGAAGCCTTACAACCTCGATGCCACCTCGGAACCAACAGTTGAGATTATTGACGCAGTTTTTATTTACGATTCCCCTGCGAAACCCGCCGTCCGGACTCAGGCAGGAAGTTCGGCACTCCCCGGTAAAAGTCCTGGGGCAGGTCAGAAACCGGACGAATCCCTTGTTGCCACACTCCCCATCGACACGACAGAAGTCTCAACCCCGAAACCACAGTGGACCCAAACTGGGGGACCCGAAGGTGGCGGCGTGCAGAACCTGTTCATCGCAGCTAACGGCGATTCTTACGTCGGGACAGGTACCGACCTCTATAGATTGACGGACGATAGAAGTCGGTGGAACCTTGTCAACGCCAACATGCCCCCTAACAGATCATGGCAAATAATAGAGAAGGACGATACCCTCTACGTTGCCTCCGATACAGAAATCCGCGCTTCAATGGACAGAGGCGAGACGTGGGATACACTCGGTACACGTCCAGTGGGTCAGTTGATTGATCTCGTCATAACAGATGAGGCACCTGGGGCGCAAGCCAATATTGTAATGTACTTGGCACTTGTTAATGGTGTATTCCGTTCTGTGGACGCTGGCAACTCGTGGGTGTCCGTAAGCGGACGGTTGGTGAAGAAAGAAATTCGCGCAATTACGGCTATTGAAAATGTTGTGTTTGTTGGGACGGACTCTGGACTGTATCGCCTCAACTCGGAAGGCAGCACCTTATTATCGGTGGGTGAATCCCAGAATATCCGTGCAGTGGCGAGTGCCGAGCATCGACTCTATGTCGCCGTGGGGGAAAAGGCTGTGAATCAAGGGGTCGGGTTTGGTCTGCCAGCGCGACTGATATCCGCGACATCTCTGGCACTCTATCGCTCAACAGATTTGGGAGATTCGTGGCACACATTAGACTTTATAAAAAGGAAAATAGAGCCATCCTCCCAAGATGGGCTGACGATTCATGTTGCTTCTGGAACTTCGGAATCCTACCAAAAGGGTAAGGATAAATCCAAAGACTCAGAAACGAAAACGACTTCAACCTTCAAAATGGTAGCAGTGGAAGAAAGCCTTTTCGCAATGGACGATAAAGGCAGTTATTACTCAAGTGACGCAGGTGAAAACTGGGTTACCTTGGATTCAAATATACCAGACATAAGAGATGTTTCCAGGCTTGTGTCTTTGAATGCGAATACCTTCTATCGGAACGGAGCGTCTGGGATTTATCGCACAACCGATGCCGGCAAAACGTGGCATCCATTTAGCATGGGATTGGTAAATACAAGCGTGATGAATTTAGCTTCTGTGCGGAATGTGCTGTATGCCAATGTGGGGGGCGAACTTCTCGCCTCGCCCAACGGGAATGAGGTGTGGACACTTGTCCCAAGCAGCCTCGGAAACATCACGAATCTGGCGAAATTCAACGATGTGCTCTATGCCAGAGGTATAGGAGACACCGAACATCGCGTTCAACTCTTGCGCTTATCTACCGAGGACAATCGGTTAAGCCCTATTCCGGGGATGTCGTTTTTAAGGAAAAACGCCTCTTTAGATGTGGGTGTTGCTGGAGATGACAATAAGGCCGTGGAAGAGATCCGGCAGCTGATGCGTGGACTTCTCGGAGGTTTCGCTGTCAGTCGTAATACGTACTATATGGAATATGAACAGAGACTCTTCAGGTGGAAACCCGGCACGCCGGAATGGGTTGATACCGGGCTCATAGATGAAGGTGAACTCATTGATACGGCTGGCAGTTTTAACAATCCCAGTTCCATCGGTTTCAAAATTGCTGTTTCAAGGAGAACAGTCTACGTCGCTAAATTAGACGGACACCTTTTCCAGTCGTTTGACGAAGGAGATACGTGGAACGATGTTACGGGCGAACTTCCGTTTTCTTTTACACATTTCAAGGCAATAGAATTCGCTGGCTCCGCTATCTACGTGGCAACCGATAGAGGGGTTGCATATTCAAGCGATGGCACACACTGGCACGTTACATCCGACCCTGAAGGTGTGCCAATCGTTATAGACCAATTTGCGGTGAGCGGAACAACTCTGTATGGCGTTACGGAACAACGCGTCTATCAATTAAAAGCAAATTCTGACAGATGGAAACAGATGACACCCGAGATTCCGAGTCCTGTTAGTGCTCTCGATGTTGAAGGGAACGTGCTTTATGTTGGGACCTATGGCAGTGGTGTGTTACGTTTTAAATTAGACGACTAACGAAACGGTTAAGAAATAAAAAACAAAGGAGAAATTACGGTGTTAATAACATTGATTCAGAAAGAAATTATGCATCACATTCTCAGCGTCCGGTTCATCGCACTCCTGCTAATGTGTGCTTTGCTCATCCCACTCACCTTTTCTATTAGTTATCGCAAGTATACTCAGAACTTGACAGATTATCAAGAATCGGTGAATCGCTCACGATCAGAAACAAAGGTAAATCCACCGAATGCGCAAGATCCGGATGTAGAAGTTTCCAAGCTTTTCCTCAAGCCCACGCCTCTGAGCGTCTTCGCAAACGGTTTAGAGGAAGTACTACCTACCTATCTTGGAATGACGCGTAATGGCATTCGGACGGGCTCAACAGCACTTGCGCAAGCACCGCTCGCGTATGTATTAGGAAATCTGGATTTCCTGTTTATTGTGGGGACGGTTTTCAGTCTGCTGGCACTTCTGTTCACATTTGATGCTGTTGCGGGGGAGAGAGAAGCAGGCACCCTTCGGATAAACTTGTCAAACCCCGTTCCTCGAGATGTGTTTTTGTGGAGCAAATTGATCGGTGGATACGTTGTGTTCGTTATTCCGTTTTTAGTGTCTTTCCTCTTGGGGTTACTCCTGATTGTCTGGCAAGGGTTTCCACTCGGTGAGCTGAAGATCGCGATGCCAGTGCTCGGTCTAACGCTTGTCTCGCTCCTCTATATTGCGGTATTTTTTGCGATAGGTGTCGTCATTTCAACCTATCTCGACAACTCTAAGACTGCGTTGATTGTCGCTTTTACGTTTTGGGTGTTTGCGGTGCTAATTGCACCACGAGGGGCGTTTATCGTAGCAAAACTCGTCTCACCCACCCGAACGCAGCAGACTGTTTATATGGAAAAAACCGCACTTCGCAATAACCTGGCGAAAGAGAAACAAGAGAAGTTGAATAAAAAAATATTTGAAATTTTTGGGACGAATTTGGCGATAACACCAGAGGTGCAAAAAAGATTGGACAAGATTCGGAAACCGATTAACGAGGAATCTCGACTGAAGTTCCAGAATCAGGCAAACAAAATTGACAACGGATACCAACGCGAAAAGGATCGCCAAGAGCACATTGGAGAAGTGCTCTCTCGGTTCGTGCCAACGTCCTCTCTCATCTATTCTGCGATAAACTTAACGCAAACCGGTAAACTAAAAAGGGACACCTACTTTCAAACGGGTGAGAGATACTACAAGCAACTTGATGATTCATATTTCAGTGGAATTTCAGACGACGTGATGGCACAGGTCGTACAAATAATGGATCGACAGCGGAATAATCTTTCCGAATCAGAAGAAATTCCACCACCACCAACCGTGACGGAATCCGCTTTATCGGACACAGTGCGTCGGTCTGCTGTGGATGTGTTTTTACTCGGTTTTTTCGCACTGGCGTTCACAGTCGTGGCGTTCTTGAAATTCCTCCGTTCGGATATTTAATGTGAGTAGTTATCAGTCTTAGGTCTTCAGTTTGTGGAAGTAACGGAAACTTAAACCTATCTATAGGTAAGAATTTTAGGTCGATTTTATTATTCTGCCGAAAATAATGCAACCTTTTGAAACCTAAGCTGCGTCACTTAAATCAACAAGACAGATTACTACTTGCAGATTCAACGTAAGCCTATTTAAACAAGGAGAGTAAGAATGCGTTTTCTAATGATTAATCTATTCCTCGTCTGCTTGTTCCTGTTTGGTATCGGTTACCTTGCTTTCGGGCATGATGAAACTAAAGCGACATCTGAATCACACACTCGCTATGTAGGCGATGCCTCTTGGGATGCGGAACTTGAAACATTTTATCAACTTCTCAAGACAGACCCTGAAGCAGCGCGCGTCGAACTCGAGAGCGTTGCTAAAGAATTATTCAACGAACATCCGCGAACCGAGGAGTGGGTCGAACTCTTCTACCAAGTCTTCTACCAAATTAGTCTAAAAGAAACTGAACAAAAGGGAGCCGAACCTCCTTGGAAACTCATTTCGGATCTCAAACACTTATATGAACTTGGTCTTGAAATGCTCACTGATATGGACCCAAAAAAGTATGCGAAGCAGATACAATTGCACCGAGATACCCTCAAATACTATACAGAACTTGCTGAGATCGCCGAAGCCGTTGGTGGTAAATCGTCGGGATCTGAAGAAGTTACTCCCGACGCGCAGAATCACGCTTCTCAAACTGAGTCAGAATCGTCTCAAATGGAGAAGCAAATGGTGAAGTTTTATGAGCTGGTCTCCACCGATCCGGAGGCTGCACGCAAGGAACTTGAAACTTATGCTGCAAAGTTCTATCAGGGGCATCCGCTCACAGAAGAGTGGATAAAACTTTTCTTTCGTATGGGTAGTGAAAAAGCAGCGACGGTCTCAGATATTACCCGCTTTCTGGAAATGACAAAACAGATGCTCACTGACATAGATCCCGAAAAGTATACTAAAGAAATTAAGGAATCGGCAGATAGTTTGGAGCAACTGAAATTGGTTGCAAAAATGTATGAACGCGACGGAAAGGCTGACGCGAAGATTCCATTCAGTCTAAATTCAACGAACAAGAAAAACGATAAGACGGGTAAACAGAAAGGTGCTTCAGTTGTTCCCAAAGTTTCCCATCGCGAGAAAATCGGCAAACCCGCACCGGATTTTGAGGCAATAGACCTGAAGGGTCAAGAACTTTCATTGAAAAATTACCGTGGACAGGTTGTGCTACTTGACTTCTGGGCAACATGGTGTATTCCGTGTCTGGCAGAAATACCGCATCTCAAACAGGTTTACGATAAATACAAGGACCAGAAATTTGAGATTATCGGTATCAGCTTAGACCAAACACAGGCAGTACTTGATTCATATATCGAAGAACAGAATATTACCTGGACCCAGTTTTTGGATAGCGGTGTTGTTGCCAAAATGTATAATGTCACAGGGATTCCAGCGACCTTTCTGATTGACGGAGAAGGAATCGTTCGCAAGGTTGAACTCCGCGGGCGTGCCCTTGAGGAAGCTGTCGCGGAACTGGTGCAGGAGAATCTGGCAAAGCAGGTCGAATAATTCTTATATCATTTCTAATTGTATACTTTTCAATATGCGTGTAGCATAAACTTTAGTTTGTGCTACCGTTTTTCAATTTTTTCGAGAATAATGCAACCTTTCCATACCCAAGTTACGTCAATTTAGTCAATAGACGTAATAATTCGGGAGGCAGTGTGCAATGCAACAGAGCGATGCTCAACTCATTCAACGAGTATTACAAGGGGACGAGGACGCATTCAGTCCTTTGGTGAAAAAATATCAGAAAGGGATTCACGCGCTTGCGTGGCGAAAAATCGGTGATTTTCATATCGCACAAGAGATCACGCAGGACGCGTTTCTCCGGGCATATCGAAAACTGGGTGCCTTGAAGAACCCGAACGCTTTTGCTGGATGGCTTTACGTGATCGTAGCACGCTTATGCCTTGATTGGCTCCGAAAGAACCGCATACCTATCGAATCCCTTGATACTGTCGATTCAAGTGAGATGGACAAGGAATCATATTCTCAATACGTAGCGGAAGAACAGGAAGCCGAAACCGACGAAACACGCCGAGAGGTTGTCAAGAAATTGCTCAAAAAACTGCCAGAAAGCGAACAAACGGTGATGACGCTCCATTACCTCGGCGAGATGACAATCAAAGCCATCAGTGAGTTTCTCGGTGTTTCCCCGAATACCGTTAAGAGTCGTTTGAGCCGCGCTCGCAACCGTTTACGGAAAGAGGAAGATATAATCCGAGAGAACCTCGGCAGCTTCCAACTCCCGAATCAATTGACTGAGAACATCATGCGGGAAGTCTCGCGTATCACCCCTGCTGCACCTGCTACGAGTAAACCGATGGTGCCTTGGGCGGCGTTGGGGGCAGCTACGGTTTTGGTTATACTGATGCTCGGTGTGGGCAGTCAATATCTTGCCCGTTTCCAAAAGCCGTATAGTTTCGAGGCACTCTCTGAACCCACCGTTGAAATCGTTGACGCGCCTATCGTAATTGATGCTGTATCAAAGCCTGATATCCGAAAACGGTTTGGACGATCTGACGTTCCCAGTAAAAGCATTGGTGCTGGCACACAGATTTCTGAGTCGACCTCAAAATCCACTGCGCAAGAAGAACAACACAAGTCTTCTACAGCACAATGGACGCAGGCGTACGGACCACCAGCAGGGCATTTCCGTGATATCTTCGCTACATCTGAAGGCACCCTCTATGCTGTTTCCCAAACAGGCATGTACAGATTGGTAGCAGGGGCACCCACATGGACTCGCATCAACGCGAGTGTTCCGATAGGTGAATCCCTGATGCCGATGGTAGAAAATCGAGGCGTTCTTTATATTGTGTCCATTGATGAAATATTTACTTCAACGGATAACGGTCAGACATGGAACGCACTTTGTGCCCGTCCAAAGGGGTACCCTGTTGGGCTCGTCGTTCTGGATGAAGCACGGGAGTCGCGTACACAAGCGGATATAACGATGTATCTCGCGCTTAGAGACGGAGGCGTTTTCCGATCTACAGATAGTGGAACACACTGGAGACATCTTAACGAAGGATTGACGGTTCCCGAAAAAATTTCCGCAGTGGCTGCTGTTGGAGAGACTGTGTTTGTTGGAACAGAGATCGGCCTCTATCGTCTCGATTCAGGTGTTTGGAAAAAATCGCCAGTCGATACATCAGGAGCTGTCTGTTCTTTAGCGGTGTCCGGGAATAATCTTTATGTTGGAACAGGTTCCGACCTATTGGTAACACTATCTCCACCAATGAAAGTCTGGGAAGTTGCGGGGGATCGTAACGCGTCACATTCAATCAAAATTCTCCACTCAGCTGACTTGGGAGCAACTTGGACCGACATAACGCCCGAACACGAATATAGTTTTACGGGTCCACCAGCGGGTATAACCGTTCTAACTATCGGCGATACACTTTTGGCATTGGGTTTAGTTTCATCCCGTTCAACAGATGGTGGACAAACTTGGTCAAAACTTAGACATGATCCGGATTTTGCGGCGATCAGCAGCCTTCCAGTCGCGGCAGTGGACGAGAAAACATTTTACAAAGCGGGCGTATTCGGCATTCATCGCACAACAGATGGCGGTGAGTCATGGCACCTATTTATGGACGGTGTGCTGGGTACAAGGGTCATAGATTTGATCTCGTTCGACGGCAGGTTATACGCAAACAACAGCTATGAGGTCTTTCAGTCAAGCGACGCGGGCGTGTCTTGGCAAAGCGTTCCTATGGTTGCTGATGGGGTTCCGTCCGAATCAGTCAAACAGAAGTCGCTTCGTATTAATACCGTTAATTCCACTTATGGTTCAAAGTTCCTTGTTTCTGACAATGCTCTCTATTTTGTTTTACCTGTCCGAGACTTCTTACAAATTTTCCGTTTATCCACAGATAGCAATATGTTGATTCCCGTTCAAGGCATACCCACTTTTGAAGTGGAAGAAACGACGCGTTTAGACATTGGGCGCAGCAGTTCATATCCGGCAACTGAGACTGTTGTGATCAGTCGCAATGTCTTCTACGTGGAATACAAACGGAGCCTTTTCAAGTGGCGACTTGGAGATCCAGAGTGGATAAACACGGGATTAATAGATACCAGTGAAGCAATTGATGAGGATTCCCACGCTGGCTTCAAAATAGCGGCTTCAAGAGAAACCATCTACGTCGGGAAACGGGATGGTAGGCTGTTTCAGTCGCTTGATGAAGGAAGCAATTGGCGAGATGTTACACCGAATCTGCCACTTCGCTTTACTCGCTTCAAAGAGATCGTTTTTTCCGGTTCAACCGTTTACGTCGCGACCGACGCAGGTGTATTGGTTTCAGAAACCGGAGAACACTGGCGCGTGATAACGGATAGGACAGATACGTGGGTCGTCATCACCCAATTCGCTGTGGATGGCACCGAAGTTTATGGCGTTGGTGATACGGGCATTTATCGCTTGGATACCCGTGGACGCTGGGAACAAGTTACGCCAGGAGTGGGAGATGAAATTGTCGCTCTTGCTGTTATTAACAGTAGACTCTATAGTGGCATCAAGGAACGCGGGATATTTCACATCTCCATTGCCAAAGAAATTTACAATGGGCTGCCTTATAAATAAAATATTGCGAAGTTTTTCAAAATAGGCGGCTCTGTAATTGTTAGCGATATTTTCAAGTACAGAACCCAAAAACACATATGTTTGCCGATCAGAATGAAGGAGCAAATATAAATGCTTTCCGACCCTTCTCACGCTCTCCACACAGAATCCGAATCGCGTCCGTCGGCGATCAAAACGCTACGTCGTTTTTGTCTCGTCGCGTGGCACGTCAGTCCATTCGGTGCAATCGCACAGGCACTCATCACGCTCATATACGGGGGCATCCCTATCGGAACCCTGTGGGCGAGTCGAGGACTCGTGAATCTCATCGCCGCGATTCTTGCCGACGAAGCAGAAGCCAATCTACAGACTGCCGCACCTTGGGTGATTGCCTTGGTCCTCTTGGCGATTCTCAGAAATGTAACAGGGACTTATGATAGTTACTTGCGATGGAAGATACAGAACTTCATTAGACTGCACCAGCAGCGCGCTTTGATTGAAGCCGCGACGCACATCGACTTTGACGTTTTCGATCAACCACAAACCTACGATTTGATACAACGGGCACGACAGGCGCTGGATCATCGACTCACCAATCTCCTGCGATTTCTAACCGAGATCGGGCAACTCTGTATAACACTCGTCGGATACGGGGTTCTCCTCTGGATTGCAGATCCGCTGCTTGTGCTCGTAGTCGTTTTACCCGCGATTCCGTCGGCTTGGTTGAAAATTAAGACTGCCCAAAGCGGATACATCCATGATTATGATGCCACACCTGTCCGTCGTATGATGGCGTATATGCTCAGTTTATTGCTCGGTTCATCATCTGGGCAGGAAGTCCGACTCTATGGTCTTTTTAGTCCGATTTTCGGACGCTGGCGAACGAACCATCAAAAGTGGCGGGAAGAATCGCTTGCGAAGGTCTGGCTTCAAGCAAAAGGCTCCATCGGCACAACGCTCGCTGAAGTGCTTGCCTATTCAGTCGCTATTTTCATACTTGCGGAGCGGATCGTAAATGGCGAACTAACGCTTGGAGATTATGTCGTTCTCATCGGTGCCGCGGGAACGTTCCAAGCGAATCTTGAGAGTCTGCTGAGTGCCATACAAGACATCTTTGAAGATCTACCCTTGCTTCAAGATTTACACTTTTTCTTAGAACGCGCGAAAAGGGATCAGAGCCAAGCAGGAACACAACCCTTCCCACAACCCTTACAAGACGGATTAGAAGTCCGAAATCTCAGATTCCGGTACCCGGCGGCAACCGAGGACGTGCTACAAGACATAAACTTTCAGGTGCGTCCGGGAGAGATCGTCAGCATCGTCGGGGTCAACGGAGCGGGGAAATCAACACTCATCAAATTGCTGCTCGGTCTCTATCAACCCGATGATGGAACAATCCGCTATGACAGTGTGAACGTGAAGTCAATTGAACCTGAACAGATTGCGCTTAACTGTGCCTCCGTTTTTCAGGATTTTGCGCGGTTTCGTCGACCGGTGCGCGAGGAATTGGTGCCAGGTCCATCGAACTACCAAATTGATGACGAAACGCTTTGGGACGTTATCAATGCGGTCGGGCTCCAAGAGCGTTTCCAAACCCTTCCTCACGGCTTAGACACATTTTTGGATCCGTCACTCGGTGAGGAAGGAGAGGGTGCCGAGTTGTCCGGTGGTGAATGGCAAAAGGTCGCACTCGCACGGGCTTTGGTCCGAAATCCGCAAGTCCTTGTCCTTGACGAACCGACCGCCGCTTTAGACCCACAAGCCGAGGTCGAACTTTACCAACAGTTTGTTGAACTCGCATCAGGGCGGATGACGTTCCTGATCTCACACCGAATTGGATCTGCCCGTCTCGCAGACCGTATCTTGGTATTAGATGCAGGTCGTATCGTTGAAGATGGCACACATGACGCACTCCTCGCTCACAATGGACGTTACGCCCAATTCTTCAGAGCACAGGCACGCTGGTATCAGTAGAAACTGCTCACAAAAATGGAAACCGTCTGTCTCCGCCGAACCGCAAGGAATAATTAATCAGGATGGTTCCAAAAACCGAGTTCGGAATGCAATGGAGAACGGCTCTACGGAGATAGATGGCAAATGCCAATCCGACTTGATCGGACCGCAAGGAATAATTAAAAAATGCGAAACAGAAAAGAAAAAATAAAAATGTGGGGTTCGACAACCAAAGAAAGTTTCGTCGCCTATGCTCGAACTTTAGTCGTTATTTGGCAGAGCGGTTGGTTCGCTGTCTTGGGTATGTTTCTGCTCACCTTATTGCCGGGTATTGTGCCTGCTTGTCAATTTTTCGTGACAGAACGCTTAGTCAATGCAATCACCGATGCGGTCGGTGATGCAAACTGGTGGCAGACGGTTTTACCGTGGCTCATCGGATTGCTGGGGCTACGTATTCTTAGCACGGGTGCCGATCTACTGCGCGAACCGCTGTATACTCACTTGGGCGAAAACATTGAAATCTGGATTAACGACGGTATTGCCCGGAAAGTCGATACAACAGAACTCATCGAAATACAGACCGCAGAATTTCAAGATTCACTTGAACGGGCACGCGCTGTCTCGGGACTCGCGCTCCAGAATATCCTCTGGTATTTCGTTGATAGTCTTCAACAACTCATCAGTGTTGTTACGCTCGGCATTGTACTCTGGCGGTATCATCCATTGTTGGCACTACTACCCGCATTGACGGGGATAGCATCTTGGTGGAGTGACACGCGTTTTTCGGCGGATCTTTACGATTTTGACGTAGAGCAGACCGCCCAACGGCGTGAACGCGATGCGTTAGAAGGAACCTTGACGGATCGCGGAACAGGCAAAGAAGTCCGGTTATACCAAACCCAAAATGCATGGATAGAACGCTGGCACCGGTTAGGACAATCGCTCATAGACGGACAAATGGGGATACGACGACGGAAATTCTCAGTCTGTCTCGCGCTCGATACCACACGCGGGTTGTTATATGCCGGTTCCCTTATCCTTTTGCTGTTAGAGGTCTTTCAGGGCGATTTGACTGTTGGCACATATATTGCTGCTGCTGCCGCCTTGGTCCAATTAGACGGTATCTGGGACGCTGCCGCCTTTCAATTTCAGATGATCGTTGAACAGATGCGTCCACTGTTTGGCGATCTCTATCGGTTTCTTAACAGACAGCCCGATACGCAATTTCCTGACACAGCCGATACAGAATTAAATGAATTCGAAGGAAACAGGACAGTTCAAGATATTGCAGTAGAAGACATCTCATATTTTTATCCAAACTCGCAAGAACCAGCGTTAACTGATATAACACTCACATTCAAGAAAGGCGAACGTGTCGCAATCGTTGGACCCAATGGTGCGGGGAAAACCACACTTGCGCGCGTCCTATTGGGACTCTACCGTCCACACGCAGGTATCATCCGTGTCGGAGAGATACCGTTGACCGAAGAGAACCGTCGGGCATGGCTAACACAGTGCAGTGCTGTGTTTCAGGACTTTACCCAATACCACCTGACCGCACGCGAGAACATCATCTTCGGGGACCTACAACATCCCGAACGCATGGAAGCCGCATCTATCGCTGGGGGTGCTGCTTCGGTGGTTGATGGACTCACAGAGGGTTACGAGACAGTTCTCGGTCCCACCTTCGGCGGACGCGATCTCTCCGGTGGTGAATGGCAGCGACTCGCAACTGCCCGAAGTTTCATGCGGGAAACCCCATGGCTCGTTGTCCTCGATGAACCGACCGCTGCCTTAGACCCCCTCGCTGAACAGGCGGTCTACGAACGATTTATCGAACGCAGTGCCGGACGCACATCCGTACTAATTTCACATCGTCTCTCGTCTGTCCGCACCTGCGACCGGATCCTCGTCGTTGATAACGGCACAATTGTTGAAGATGGAGACCACGAGACGCTACTCGCAAAAGATGGGCTTTATGCCCAGTTCTTCAAAGCACAAGCACAATGGTACGTTTGAAGAATAACTTATACGAGAACGGCTAACATATACCCATCCAGCATCTTGACTTTACACGCATTGCGGGAGGACAGAGAAATGAAACTGTACGAGGGAATCTTAACAGGACTCACTGCCATTCTGGAAGAAAAAATGCGTTCGGCACTGACAATACTGGGTATCATTATCGGTATTGCAGCCGTCCTCGCAATGCTTGCTGTCGGTGAAGGAGCAAAGAGCATCGTCACGCAAGAGTTTGAAAAGTTTGGCGCTCACTACGAGCTCGCAATTACGTCGTTCGTTTCTCCTTTAAACACCGTCAATAGTATCAATTTCCTAATCTTGATTCCACTTTATGAAAAATAATGCAACTTCTTAGAACCTAAAATCCGTCACTTAAGTTAAAACATAATACGATTCTGGAGAAGGCTTGTAATGGAATACAACGATGCTGAACTCATTCAACGGGTATTACAAGGCGATCAGGACGCATTCAGCCACTTAGTCGCGAAATATCAGAAAAGGGTTCACGCGCTGGTGTGGCGGAAGATCGGCGATTTTCACATCGCACAGGAAGTTACGCAAGACGCGTTTCTTAGGGCATACCAGAAGCTCGGAACTTTGAAAAACTATAACCAGTTCCCAGGCTGGCTTTATGTCATTGCGGCAAATTTGTGTTCCGACTGGTTCCGAAAGAATCCTCCACCAGAACAATCTTTAGAAGTTACTGATATGAGTGAGGTGAATGAAGTGTCATACTCTCGATACGTAGCAGAGAAACAGGCAGCCGAAGCGGATGAAACGCGCCGTGAAGTCGTTAAGAAACTACTTCAGAAACTGCCAGAAAGCGAACGCACAGTAATGACGCTTTACTACCTCGGTGAGATGACGATCAAATCCATTAGCGAATTTTTAGGAGTCTCTCCGAACACTATCAAAAGCCGTCTGAGTCGGGCACGCGATCGTCTCAAGAAGGAGGAAAACATGATTCAACAAAATCTCGGCAGTTTCCAACTGCCCACAGACCTAACACAGCACATTATGCAAGAAATTTCACGTATCACGCCTACAGCCCCTGCGACAAATAAACCTATGGTGCCTTGGGTGCTTTCTGCTGCTTCGGCTGTATTGATTTTCCTATTGATGGGGGCTGGCACACAATATCTCTCCCGTTTTCAGAAACCTTACGATTTGAATGCGACATCAGAACGGACGGTTGAACTTATTGAGGCGGTTTTGGTCTTAGATTCACCTGCGAAATCCTCAGTCCGAAATCAGATAGGAACGTCGGCTGTCCCGGGTAAGAATCCCGGTGCCGGTCAGCAACCGGATGCAAGGCTCTTCGCCGCGGCACTTGTTGATGAAACTGAAGTTTCAACACCGAAATCGCAGTGGATACAAACAAAGGGACCCGCAGGGGGGCTTGTCAATACCCTCTTCACGACAACGCGTGAAGACATTTTCGCCGGAACATCCACGAACCTTTACAAGGTATCAGACGATGGACATTCATGGAAACTCGTCATTGCCGGAGATCCAACATCACTCAGCCTGAAAGATTGGATGATGGGCGGCACACAACAGATGGTAGAGAGGGACGATACGCTCTACGTCGCTACCAATGGGGAGGTATTGACTTCTACAGATGATGGTGAGACATGGACTTCGATCGGTGCGCACCCAAAAGGGCAACCTATTGGGATTGTCATAACGGATGGACTTCCTGGAGCAGAAGCCGAACTGACAATGAACCTCGCTCTCGTTGAAGGTGTGTTTCGTTCCATAGACGCTGGCACATCGTGGATACATCTGAATGACGAGAACCTCGCGGGTCGAAAAATTCGTGCAATCGCCGCCGTTGAAAACCTCTTGTTTGCTGGGACTGATAACGGACTCTATCGCCTGCATGGTGATACATGGGAAAAATTGTCCATTCGCCCATCAGAGATGTCTGAAAATAAATCAGCTATCCATGCCTTAGCCGTCGATGAACATCGTCTCTATGTTGTCGCGGGAGACGAACTTACAAATCAGAATCAGATCGGGATGCAACTTAAATCATCACTGACAGGGAATGAGCAGTGGTCACTTTACCGTTCAACCGATCAAGGCAATACGTGGTATTCCATAGATCCACGGAAAAGACAAGAACATGAGGAAAAGGAGCAGCAAGGTGGGCAATTTGGGATGAGTTTTCCATTCCCTGGTGCAGAGACAACAGAAATTTATATGCCCAGTATCAAACTCTTCGCGGCGCAAGGGAGGGTTACAGTCGTAGATTCGCTTGGATCAATTTTCTATTCCCTGAATACCGGGGAAACCTGGGTTGCCTTAGATGTAAAGAGTGGGTCGGGTTATAACGTCCCTCCGCCTGTGCTGATAATGGACGCGAACACTTTCTACAGAGGAGCACCTGACGGGGTTCAGACCACAATTGATGGTGGAAAAACGTGGTATCCGTTTAATAGCGGTCTCGTTGGCATTCCGGTTCAGACGCTCATCACTGTTAACGATGAACTCTACGCAAATTCAACAAATGGATTTGTCTTCTCAGCAGACAAGGGTGAATCGTGGACCCCGCTTCCCCATGGTATTGACGCCGGTGTCCTTATTGAAGCATTTGACAATACTTTGTATGTAAAGAGAGGGAATCATATGACTTCGCCTTCGCCGATAGCTCGTCTATCCACCGAGGACAATAGCATGGCGTTTATAGAGGGTATGCCCGCTTTTGAAAGTATCAACTCACAGGAAATACGCATAGAAATGGACGAAATTATGATGCAAGCGTTTACGGATAAGGCTAAGCAAAACCTTGAAAAGGGCGAACCACCAAATCCCGAAGATATTGATTTTGAGCAGTTAAATGAAACCATGAATAAGGTTATGCAAGAACAAGCTTCAGCAAGTATGATGTCGTTTATTGGAAACTTTGCCGTGAGTAGCGATACATACTATGTCGAGTACGGGAAGACGCTTTATAGATGGAAACCGGGTATGAGTGAGTGGCATAACACGGGGTTAGTAGATGAGGGCGAAGACGCTTTCGCATCTTTATTGTCCTCTCCTGACAGTTATTCCGCTGATGTTGCTACTGCTCATGATTCAATTACTTCTATGGGCTTCAAAATCGCCGTGTCAGGCAACACGGTTTACATCGGAAAACGGGAGGGACACCTCTTTCAATCGTTTGATGAAGGAGACACGTGGAACGATGTTACTGAAGATATCCCGTTCTCTTTTGAGAAATTCAAGGCAATCGCCTTCGCGGGACCAACCGTTTATGTGGCAACCGACACAGGTGTTGCGTATTCAAACGACGGCACGCACTGGCACGTCACAACCGATGCTGAAGGGAGTTCCCTCGTTGTCTCCCGATTGGCAGTGGAAGGCACAACGGTGTATGGACAGACCAATCAACACGTGTATCTCTTGAAAGAGGATTCCAATACATGGAAACAGGCGACACCCGAAATTCCAGGCTCTGTTATCTCTTTCGCCGTTGATGGTAGTACACTTTATGTAGGGACTGCGAATCGTGGTGTCCTACGTTTTGAACTTGATGAATAAAGTCAAAAAAGGTTTACGACCTGAGTTGTAACGCTCGAATGGTCAGTTGAAGTTACAGCAAATGAAAAAATAGGTGGAGGGTTTTCAGTGAACAGAGTCCCTCCACCACCGCCGACAGGGAGTTTTGATTTCGCTCTCTACTGTATGGCAATTTTAAAATCTACCATAGTTTTTTAAAGTATGGAGGAAGATTAAGATGCGTCAGCTAAAGTGGTCATTTATCTGTTTGTCAGTTTTATTAGCTATATCGCTCGTTTTTAAGTTTGGGTGTACTACTGAAGAATACGGTAAAACAGGGTTTGACATTGTATTGGCAGTTACCGGCATGAAACGGGTTACTTCTGTTTCCAGCGTTATAAACGCATTGCAAAAGATTGATGCATTGGTTATTGATGATGCGACTTACAAGGTAATAGGAGCCACACTGCCGTTTGGTAGAGTGAAAAATGAATCTTCAGTTACAATAAAGTACCCGCATCACACTGAAAAGGTTAAGAACCAAACGACCGAGCCAGTTTTGAAAAATAAAATAGGTTGGAATCTGAAGCCTAATGAACCGAAGTACTTTATTGTTCAGATAAGGGCACTCGCTGGTGCAGATCCTACTAATGGTGTGAATGAAGTAATCTCAGAGCATGTAAAAGCGGCTTTAATAGAAGCCATCGAAAACGTGGGATTTAAAGGGAGCGTGGAAAGCATAGAGGTACGTGAGGCAACTTCTATGAAGTACTACACATTCGGTTTTAAGCAATATTCAGTCCTACAACTCCAGTTTAATCTGCATGTGGATTGAGAGAAAGGAAGCGTGGAATCAAGCAACACGCGGATTTGTTCCATGTTTTCTTGACTTCCAATCTTCCGAAAAACTTGGAAGTTATTATTGAATATTGCTTAGCAATTCGAGGAATTAAGGAGATACCGATGCGATACGTAATCCTTTCACTCCTACTCGGGCTACTTGTAATACTCCCTGGATGCAGTGAGGGAAGGCACATCCAGGATCAGAACGAGGACTCTACCTATGATTATAGTAAGGATACAACTCCTGTTCCACTCACTCCAGAAGAAAAGAAGGTTCTTGATGAAGAACTCTCACCCCAAGAACTTGCATCCATAGAACGCTTCTTTAACCTTCCATTAGCGGAACGAAACGAAAAAGCAGCCGAACTGACGAACACGTATATTCAACTGAAGGACAAAGATTTTAAAGCCGCAGTGATTGCCCTGAAAAAAGCTGCATATATCATTGCCAAGGGTCCCAACCCACTCCTACAAGAATGGATAGAAATCGGGACGCGTATCATCGGGGTGAAAGAAGGGCTGCTTGTTGATCTACTGAGGTCTGGCGAAATAGAACTTGAAATCGCACAGCATAATAACGAAGATGAAGCATATATCGCGAAACTTAAAGCACAACATAAAGAAGTGCAAGCAGCGATTGACCATCTTAAAGCCCAAGGTGTAGATCCAAATGTCTTCAAAGTTGAATTTCAGCCACCTGATGAGCCCAATGAATAGAACCATTTTTATTTTCACTCGTACCTAAAGGAGGCCCCCATGCGATCGATTACCACTGCGATTCTGATACTTGGTGCACTTCTGATACTCCCGGGGTGCCAAAATCGAGACGATGAAGCGGCTCTCATAACACCTGAGCCTATCCCTATAGAAGAAGTCGCTACGTCTGAAGGGAGTTCCCGCCGCTTGAGTTGGGAAGACCGAGGTGAGAAGGCAGAAGAACATTTTTTAGAGTACCTTAAACTCAAGCACGAAGAACCCGATAACGCAGCCGCAGCATTCCGAAAAGCAGCTGCCCTGCTTTTCAGCCAACACCCTCTCGTTCCGAAATGGGCAGAACTGATGATCCGCTTTGATAGGTCCAGGAAAGCACTTTTGCCTGAGATGATTCAACTGACGGAAATAGAACTTCAGATGGTTGAGGAAGATTCCGTGCCAAATAAAGAATATCTACGACATCTGAAAAGTGAATTGGACGAATGGAATCAACAGGTCCAGAACCTCAAGAATATAGGGATAGATCCCGATAAACACGAAATTGAGTTTCGTTTCCAAGAGATGTAAATAAAGCTTTTGTAATCCTGTAAATCCTGATTCTGACAATTATCGTCACATATTACAGGATTAAATTCTCAATCTTCATCCAAGCACACCTTTTCTATTCCTGTAAACGTGCTTTGTAAACCCATCGTTAAATCTTTCGGACAGGATTTGATAATGAGACCTTCAGTTATTACAATAACCTTTACAATCTCCGAAAACCATACATGTCCAGAAAGTGAATATGAAATATAATGTTATAATTATAGTCTTACTACTGCTAATTGTATCCACACAAACGTCCGATGCGACTTCAGACGGCACAATCCCTTTCGACTGCCCTGATATACCAAATGCCAAGTTTCAATTCCACTTCACCCGTGAACTGATTACACTCGCCGCTCCGACAGCACCTTTCAATACAGTGGACGATCTTTACATCCAAGCCTACGATGATGAATCAGGTATTTATGATACACTTGTTCAGTATTACAGCGAGAACCTGAAAGCAAAAAACTGGAAAGGCATACAGGAAAATAATAAGGTCCGACTCTATGTCCTGAACGGAGCCGCTCTGGAAGGCACGAGTGAGGATAACACTTTCACGGGTATCTTTGCAGTCGTAAGAGGTGATGCAGAAGTCTATCTGCTAAATATCGTTGGGAGTGTTCCAGCAGAACAGGCAGGTCAACTCTTAACGAATCTCAGTAAACTCGGTCTTGAGATCCCAGAACTGGAATTGCCACCCGCGTTAGACGCTGACAAACAACCTGCTTCTTTACGGACTACTGTGACCTTTCGCCTTCCTCTTCCGTTTGGTCGCTTTAACAAACAACCTGCTTCTGCACCGACGCGGTTCCGCACTGCCGATGGTTCGCAGATCCATGAAGTTCAGATTCAGGGCAATCATACAATTGATAGGTCGGAGATTCTCGAAACGCTTGAAACTGGTGACGAGGACATCGAAAAAGCAGTAGGAACACTCCGAAAAAAAATGGGCGCGAAATTAGAGGCGGTAGAGTCGAGTATTAAAGAAAAAGACGGGAAACATATCGCGGTGATTACGGTGAAGGAACGCGCTTCATCACGATCTTCTGGTTCCTTTACAATGAACCCAATGATTAGATTTAACCGGGTCACAGGTTGGAAATTGGGTACGACTGTACAGAGGGATTTAGCAAGAGCACGCTTTTTAAATGGAATGCCGACCTCACATATTTTTGGATATGCAGGTTACGGATTCGGTAACAAAATAACAGATGTCGAAATTGGTATTGATACGATGCCGTTTGCAACATATACACAATTTAACAATCTGGAGAGAGATGCTGACAGATGGTATCATGGGTTTGGAATCAATGCCAAGGTCCACCGTGCTACCGACATCACACCTGACAACGTGATTCCTTATCGTGTTAGCAATTCTTTGAATGATCCAGGTGCTTTGTTCTTTAACCTTTTTGGTGCGGAAAACTTGCACAACTATTATTTCAAGACTGGCGTTGAAGTAGCGTTCCGATGGGAAAAACTGCCACGTGTGGCGTCTATTCCTGCAAGGCATTTGCTTAAGTTGACACTCCTTGCTGAAAACCACGAGAGTCTGAAAAAGAGCACAGATTGGCATCTTTTCAATTGGCGTTCAACGTCAAAGGCACGAGAAAATCCAGCCATAACATCCGGTCGGATGCGGAGCGTTATGTTTGAATATGATTTTAACACCCGCCGGAACTACCTCGGTTGGCATAACACTTTCCTTCTTGAACATAGCAGGACAGTCTTCGGTTCAGACTTCGATTTTACACGCTACCAACTCCATCTCCGCTATGCACATCCACTCGGTAAACATCGGATACGGACTCGGGCAATCGGTAGTTTTTCAACCGCATCTCTGCCGATTCAACGCCAATTTACCATCGGAGGTCCAGGTGTATTGAACGGTTATCCGCTCTACGCTTTTGCTGGTGACCGTGGCTACCTCTTCAACGTCGAATATTTTTACCCCTTACCAGAACTCTTTTTTTGGAGAAACACGCAATCTGATTTTGATTCTAACCTCTTTTTGGTGCTTTTCCTTGATGCAGGTCAAACGTGGAATTTAACTGACGAAACGCACACACTTGTGCCGAAAAGCGATGCCGGCATCGGTTTCCAGTTCGGTGAAAGTGATTCCTTCCTACGGTTTAACGTTGCGAAAGCTTTTGAATCAAAACAAGGTGTGCAATTCAATGTCCTCTGGTTTCATAGTTTCTAATCAGCGCAGCAAGAGGTAATAAAATGCGCCGACACACAAATTGTATTTTTTTACTATCCTTTGGATTCCATATTGTATCAATATTAATAGTATCGTCTATTTTCGGAGGTAATTTCGCCTCTGCGGCTGTAGTAGAGGAGTCAGAGACTGATGTATTCACCTTCGTCCGTCTGAAATATAGGTGTTCTTGGGGGTATCATGGCAAATGGGAGACAGATTGGCCTGCTTCAGACCGGAACTTCATCCTGCAGCTCCGCGAGCAGACAAATATCGCGGTGAGTTCAAAGGAAAAGATAATTGATGTTGGTTCTGGGGAACTTTTTCATTACCCGTTTGGCTATATGGTTGATGTCAAGCGTTTGAAATTTACTGATGCTGAGGCGAGAAACTTACGGGAATACCTGCTACGCGGTGGTTTCATCGTTGTCGATGATTTTCACGGAAGACAGGCATGGAAGCGGTTTTATAAACAGTTGAAGAAAATTTTCCCGGATCGTGAACCCGAGGACATCCCGATCTCGCACCCGATTTTTAACTGCTTCTATAACATTAACGAGTTGATGCAAATTCCCGGATCAGGCTCAGCACGCAGAGGAAGGACTTACGAAAGAGGTAGTACTGGCGGCCACCGCGTGCGGTGTCTCGGAATCTATGATGACAACCGCAGGCTCATGATGATGATTAACTTCAATACCGATTGGGGAGACGCATGGGAACACGCCGCGGATTCGTTCTATCCGCAAGCGTATTCGGATATGGCATTCAAAATGGGAATTAACGCTGTTATCTATTCACTCACACACTAAATACAGTGAGTTTCGTAGGGCGTTTTTGAAAAAAATGCAACCTTTGGATACCTAAGTGTCGTCACCCTAATCATAGGATGTTAAATTTCTTAGCGAAGTCGCGATAAAAATGTTTATAATCTGAGACAATCAAAAAAACTGCAACTTCTTGGAAACTCGTTTGTAGTAGTATAAAGGATATATTGTAGGACGGAACTCCGATTCCCTACATCTTTTGTAGATGCCCTTGTCTCAAACGCATGAGGAATACCAAAATGCGAAGACATACAAACCGAGCCTTATTGCTATCCTTTGTGCTGCATGTCGTGGTGATGTTAGCGATCTCACCGTTTCTTGTGAATCATTTCACTGTTGAGAAAGAGAGCATATCAGCCGAGATATTGGAGCCAGAATCCGAGAAACCTGTGAAACGACGGGTTCTACCGGCGCGTTCGCCTGTAGTGCCACAAGTGAACAAGACCGAATCATCACCCGCATCCCCTGCTTCACCGGTATACGCACCACAGGTGAGCGTCCCGAAGGCACCCGTCCATGCTGATGTAACGCCTGACATCGTTACCCACGCTGATCTTCCCCAATCAGACGCTCCAAGTCCTGTGTCCAACGCCAGTTTTGGCGAAGATGGCGCGCTTTCAGGTCCCGTTGTGATTGAGGGACAGCAAGGAATCGGGGTAGGTGGCATCGGAAATAGTGGATATGGGAATGGAAAACACTTGGTTTCCGACGGGACAGGTGTATCAGATGTAGGATTCGCGACGCTTGATGCCGTAGATGAGGGACTCGGTATCTTCAACACAGACGTGATGCCAGGACACGGATTAATTGGGCAGGCTTATGTTCCCGGTATCGCTATTGAGCGGATGCCCGATTTTGGGGCTTTGACACCAGTTTACACCTTTATTACAACAAATTTAGATGTACCCGTAAGAGAGTACACGCAAGGATTTCCTATACCAGGGAAGCAGATTGTCGTTGAGAATTTCGCCGTTCGGTTCCGCGGTGTGTTGGCTGTAGATACTCCCGGTAGGTACACTTTCTGGCTTTTATCGGATGATGGTTCAAAGTTGTACATTGACGACACCCTTGTTATTGATAATGATGGGCTTCACGGAATAACGCGGAACAAGGGACGCAAGGATTTGTCGAAAAATACCCAGGTATCGTGGCATTTTAAGGGACCTTTCATGGATATGGGTAAACACGGAAGTATGGAGTTAACAGCTGGGACACATCCGTTTGAAATTCAATACTTTCAAGGACCTCGTTATGAAATCGCGCTTCAATGGTTCTATCAACCGCCAAATTCCCATAGACAGATTGTTCCATCTGAAGTTATCTATCGCCCGGGTAAGTCGCGCGTGCCAAATGCCTTGAAGAAATTACAGCAACGGCTTGAGCAAATAAACTAAAATGCGAAGATATACAAACCGTGCCTTATTGATATCGCTCGTGCTCCACATAGGATTGATGTTAGCAATTTCGCCATTTCTTGTGAACCATTTCGTTATAGAGAAAGAGAGCATATCGGCTGAAATATTGGAGCCAGAGTCCGAGAAGCGAGTGAGACAGCGGGTTTTACCGCCACGCACACCTGTGGTGCCACAGGTAAGTGAGACGGAAGCATCACCTTCATCCCCAGCTGCCCCGACGTATACGCCAGAGGTGAGCGTTCCAAAAGCACCCGTTCATGCCGATGTAACTCCCGATGTCGTTACGCATGCCGATCTTCCCCAAGTAGATACGCCGAGTCCTGTCTCAAATACCAGTTTCGGTGAAGATGGAACACTCTCAGGTCCCGTTGTCGCTGACGGACAGCAAGGAACAGGAGTTGGTGGGCTTGGGCGCGGGGGACGTGGGACCGGCGGATATGGGAGCGGAAAACACTTTGCAAAAGGAACAGGCGCAGCGGATGTCGGACTCCCAACGCTTGACGGCATAGATACAGGTCTTGGTATCTTTGACACAGATGTAATGGCAGGACACGGATTAATCGGGGAAGTCTACGTCCCCGGTGGTCCCATCCATCGAATGCCGGACTTCGACCTTTTGACACCTGTCTATACCTTTGTTACAGCAAACTTAGATGTCTCTAAACGAGATTATACTCAAGGATTCCCGACACCAGAGATGCAATATGTTGTTGAGGATTTTGCAATTCGTTTCCGCGGGGAGTTAGCAATCGAGACACCCGGATTGTATCATTTCGGGCTTTATGCAGATGACGGAGCAAAACTATATATCGACGGTACGCTCATCGTGGATAACGATGGCATTCACGAAGGGAAGGGAAAACGTGGCAGTATAACGCTCAAGACTGGCATGTACCCTGTTGAGATTCAATATTTCCAAGGTCCTCGATACTCTATCGCGCTACAGTGGTACTATACCCATTCCAAAGAACCTTATTCTGAGACGAGGCGTTCCTATTCAATAACAATCCCCACATTGGAATTGCGCTCGGAGGAATATATGCTCGGAAGGATTGTGCCACCCGAGGTAATCTATCGATCCGGCAAACCTCGCATTCCAGATGCCTTGAGAAAACTACAACAACGCCTAAAGAACATCGAAAGTGATTAGTAAGGGAGATATTAAATGAAATATGCTGGTAGAAAAATAATGATAACACTCCTGCTTCTCATTGCCCCTACAGGGCAATCACAGTCCAATAACGGCACTGTCGCCTTCGATTTTCCAAATCTGCCATCCTCTGAATTCCAGTTTGATTTAGACAGACGTGTCATTGCTCTCGTGATGGAGGAACCGACTTCCAATATTGTGCCGCTGTTTAACACTATAGACAACTTACATCTCCGCAGTTATCGAAGTCGGTCTGTTAACCTTAAGGAAGTTGTTCAATATTACGGAGAGACGCTAAAAGCGCGCGGCTGGAATGTATTAGGACAACCTTTTCAAGGCGATGTCGAAAATGACAATTTGCATCTTTATACCCTTCATGTAAATGAGATTATTCAGGGGGTTTTCGCTATTGTTAAAAGCGGTGACGATGTGTATCTCATAAATATCGTTGGCGAAATCCCGAAAAAGCAGCTCGGTGAATTGCTACTCAATCTCAATCAACTCGGTATTGAGATTTCTGAACTGACATCGCTTAAACCTCGTGATCTGGAAATCGCACCCCCTCCGCCGCCCTCAACGCCTGAAGTTGTCGAGTCTACACCTCCAGTTACAACCGGTACTCTTGAAGAGGTATCCCCATCGTTACAAGAAACACTAGAACCGGCAGAGTCATGGGATTGGACTTTTGATGGTGAGCAAATTCACGATATTCAAATCCAAGGTGTAAACGAAATTGAAAGAGCCAACATTGTGCGGGTCCTCGAAAGTGGATCTGGCGACATCGCCGAAGTTATGCCTATTCTTACAAGCGTGCTCCTCAATAGTTCTAAAAAGGCATCTTTACGCGTTGAAGAAGTGAATGCCAAGCACACTGCGATAATTACTGTGACGGATCTGCCGATTACGCGAACCCTGTCAGTCCTAAAATCTTTGAAAATCTCTGGTTCTCAGGCTAACAAGGTCCACAAATCAACAGCAGGCAAGTTGGTTTTACAGGAATTAGATGCTCAACTTTCAGCCGTAGGCACACGATTTCTGGCAGGGGAAGTCCCGATCCACGAAATACGCATTCAAGGAAATGAGAAGATATCGGAAGCACAGATTCAACAGGCACTTGAAAACGGTTCTGAAGACCTTGAACAAGCACTCAAAACACTCTATAAAGCGATGCCCTACTTTGACGAGTTAAACCTACAGATAGCTGAGGAGAATTCAAAATACGTCGCGACGATTACTGTTGATGAGAAACCGCTTTCTACGAATGCGTATCTTGGTCTCAATCCGCCGCTACGCCTCGGATTTAATCGAGTGACGGGGTGGGAAATCGGCACTGGTTTTGAACTCGGCAAACGAAAGGATGTCGGACCCCTTTGGACGTGGAACATCAGAGATTCATCGAGCGATCAGACTTCAAAGCTTTTTGGAAAGGCGAGTTATGCGTTCGGTAACCCGCATGTCCATTACCGGATGGGTGGCATAGCGAATTGGGGGAAACCTTACATTTGGAATCTCGGACTCACAGCACAAATTCACCGTTTGACAGATGTCGTTGCTCCTGAACTTTTTCCGAATTACAACAATCCACTACCCATTTTTCAACGTATCGTTGGGACACCAGATCTTCAAAATTACTATCTGCGGCAAGGTGCCGAGATCGCATTGCAGTGGTCACCGGTCCTGCCATCCCACTTCTTCAAATTGGCAATGGTTGCTGAATCACACGCGAGTCTACAGAGAAGCACAGATTGGTTTGTCGCCAACTGGGGATCGAAACTCCGTGTGAGAGAAAACCCATCAATAATTCCCGGCAAAATGCGGAGCCTTACCTTCCGATACGATTTGAATAATATAACGAATTCCGTGGGTTGGCACAACACGTTTTTCATTGAACACAGCAATGCGGCAGTAGGGTCCGATTTTGGTTTTACACGTTTACAATTGCACTTTCGGTATGCTTTCCGTTTAAAGAATAACCGAGTACGCACTCGGCTTCTGTTTGGGTTTTCCAACTCGACTTTGCCAATTCAACGCCAATTTATCATTGGTGGAATGGCAGGCATCAGGGGGTATCCTTGGTATAGACCGGAAAGTGAATCTGGTGGTCCAATAACCTACAAAAGCGGACATACGTCTTCTCCATACACGTTTGCAGGAGACCGGGGATTTCTACTCAACGTCGAATATCACTACCGTTTATCCAATCTGTTCGACTGGGGTATTTTCAAAAATGCATTTGGCATTGTCTTCTTTGACGAGGGACAGGTTTGGAGTGTGTCTGGTCCAGCATATACGTTCGATCCCAAAGGGAGTATCGGCATCGGTCTACAGTTTGGAGAAGATAATTCTGTTGTTGTCGTCAACGTTCCGGGTATACATTCTGGAAGAAATGATTCTGTTTTCAGAGTTAACGTCGCAAAAGCCTTTGAATCTGGCACAGGTATCCAAGTTACGACGGTTTGGTCCAAAAGTTTTTAGTCTAAATCCTTACTTTCATTTTGAACCTGCCCTTGGACATCCGAATCTGGTTTAAGAGTGGATTTAATTCCCTCCATATGTTACACTCTAAGTCAGGGATTCAGGAATAAATATTACCCAGATGTTGAAACCTACCTTCAAACCGGAAAAATATGCGAACCATCCAGTTGTTGGCTACTTTCATCGTGATGTCCGTATCTGTTATCCTGCCGAATTCGGAAGGTGATTCGGACAGATTCACCTTCGTTCGTCTACAGTATGGCGGTCAACTCACGAGACGCAGCAGTTGGCGAGTGGATTGGCCCGCCTCCGACCGGAACTTTATCTGGCAACTCCGCAAACAGACGAATATTGATGCCGATCCCCGTGAAAAGATTATTAAAGTTGGTGAGACAGAACTATTTGAATATCCGTTTTCTTACATGTTGGAGGTCGGAAGTCTCAGGTTGAACCGAAGAGAGGCAGAGAACCTACGTGAATATCTCTTACGCGGCGGTTTTATCTTCGTTGACGATTTCCACGGGGAACGCGAATGGGAACGGTTTTACACGGAATTCAAGAAAATCTTTCCAGAACGAGAACCGGTGGATATCCCCATATCCCATCCGATTTTCCGATGCTTCTTCAAAATCGAAGAACTCGTCCAGATTCCTGGGCTTCGCTCGCTTTTTAGTGGACGCACGTATGAAAGATACGATGGTTATCCTGCATACTGTCGCGGCGTCTATGACGACAATGGCAGGCTTATGATGATGATCAACTTCAATACCGACCTCGGAGACGCATGGGAGCATGCCGCTGAGGATTTCTATCCGCGAGAGTATTCAAATGCCGCATTACAGATGGGTATCAATGCGGTGGTCTATGCACTCACACATTAATTCTTCAAAACTACAGGCACACTGATATTCAAAAACCTTTTGGTAATCAGGTTTGGACATGTTATAATTGATTTATGATAAACTTTTAGCGGGTAAAACGCTTTAATGCTCGCAAAATGGAGAAGCATATATGCTCAGTCATAAACAGAAGTTAGAGTTTTATAGAAACGGCTATATCTCTGTCCCCGGGGTTGTACCGCAACTAATGGTGGACGCGGCACGGCAGGCAATTAATCACTCTATCGGTGCTGTTGGTATGAACGAAGGGGACTTAGAACGCTACCGTGCGCAATCCTACTGCGGCGAAATTCGTGAAGCCCCTGAGATCGTCGATCTCTTCAGTAAAACGCCTATACTCCGACTTTCGGAGTCGTTAATGGGTGAAGGGAACGTTCAAATTCCGAACTCAGGACAGATCGCATTGCGTTTTCCGGGTCCGTTGCGCGTGGATCCAAATGAGCCACACGGACACCTTGATGGGTTAGGGAGCGGTAAAAATGGAATGGCAAAAGGGGTTTATCGACGTGGATTTACTGCACTCGCTGTGATTTATCTCGCGGATGTGCCGGAACCGTATAGCGGAAACTTCACTGTTTGGCCCAAATCGCATAGTTTCTTCGCTGACTATTTCAAAAAGGAAGGACATGAGATGTTGGCAAACGGGATGCCGAAACCGGAACTACCTGAAGGACCAACGCAGATAGTTGGTAAAGCAGGGGATGTAATCCTGACACACCACCAGATCGTTCACACGGCGGCACCCAACGCGGCGGCTGATATTCGCTACGCTGTTATTTTTCGCCTACGTCACGTTGATTGTGAGAAAAACGGTTATGATGCCTACACCAATATTTGGAACGAATGGCCCGGTGTTCAAGAAGCAGTCACCGCGTCTGATGCCTAAACGATTGTTTGGAAAGCAAAAAAATGGGCGGCACTGTGATGCCGCCCATTAACTTTCTACTTCTACTGGATGTCTTTAATGTATCCCCAAGTGGTACTCAACTTGCCTTGAGGATCCACTGCAAACGGGTTCTCAGGTCCGTTGGCAAGGTGTTCAATCTCTTTCTCAGAAAGTGAACGGTGGAACAACATAAACTCGTCCAGAATTCCGCCATACGCCCATGTCGGTCCCGTAGCTGCGTCAAACGCGCCGGCTTCTGAGCCAATCCCGATGAATCCGAACCGCGCCAGCCCTGCACCAATGACTTTAGCGGGGGCATCTACCTTCTCATCCAATTTGCCATCAACGTATATCCGATGTTCTTTACCATCAGATGTTGCGACAAGGTGGTGCCATTTCTCATCCGCAACATCCGTTTTACCGAACCAGTCATGGCAGCATGGACAACAGGTGTCAAAAGCAACAAAAGTTGTGCCGTTGTTTCCACCTACGTCATCCCCGACAGCAAAACGGAAGAATTCGCTCCGGTCCCATGACGCAATCATGCCTCTCTGTCCCGTTTTAACCCATGCAGCGAGGGTAATCTCTTCAATCGGATCAGCGTACTGGTGTTCCCGAACTGAAATGTAATCTGAACTCACCCCGGGAAACTCCATTCCTTCTCCAACCTTGCCTGCCACCGATTTGATAGCGTTGCCTTTGATAAGTCCGTCATTTTTATTACCGGATACATCAACGACATCATCACCCTTGAGGGTGTCTTTGTTGAAACTGTAGTAGATGATGAGATCATCCTCTTTGACCACTTGGGCATCGGTCATCAACACCGGTCCCATTAAAATTAGCACTGACATCACTAAGCTAAACGTAAGAGCAGTTTTCATTGGGTGTCTCCTTCTGTAATAAGAGGCATACGTCTCAGTGTGCGTTGTTAAAGCTGTTCATATTTCAAAAGGCGGAAAAGGTAAACTTTCTCCAAATAGATTTGACTAAATAAACGAAAGCAACATAGGAATGGCTCATTGAGGATGCATCGAGTTACGATTGCAATAACCAAAGTTGCTCCTAAAACGGTATAAACACCTTGAGGTTGCTTTCAAAGTCACGGGAATACCTTTATAGTGTTTCTATCTTGTCACAGATCAAATCGCTAAAAGGTGTTCTCATGTACTGACATTGTACGACACTATACAATTGAGATGTCCGTTTGATCTCACGCGGTCAACATCCACTGATTGCAATATATAGTAAAAAAAATAAAAAAACAACAATTTTTTCTTTCTTTATCCACACCATCAAAACCCGTGGATTCAATCTCCTGTTTCAAGACAAAGCATATTCGGTTGCTGCTGACAAGTTCTGTGGAAATATAACCAATTCTTGGAACATATACGTCGCTTCACCTGTCAATAAGCCAAGGATTGTCCATATACATCCTAAAACAAAGTCTCCAAGAACCAGCCCGAGAAATAGTGGCACCGCTCTACGATACCCATGAATTCCGCCGTATTTTAGAGTTATCCACTTTACCAACCAACAGACGAGAAACGGAAACCAGAGATAGTTGAAATAGTAATAGCCAGCGAGTGGGTAGGCAAGTGGATAGAGGGACCACCAGAGAAATCTTAACCGCAAGGCAGTCCCAACAAGGATGAATACTATACCAAAGCCTGTCGCACCGAGTTGTGCGAAATCTGGATCTGTCGGTTGTTTCAGCACTCGCGCAATAGCGTTGTAAGCAAGGTTTCCCCGCCACGCCCCGGGTCCGCCCCATTTGTAGCCGAGTTCAAGGAATGCCCAGAGTGTTACAGCAATTGATAGAAACGTTGCCAACAGGCATACCTTCCAGAGTCTACGCGTATCTATCGCAACGTTGCCAGCGTTAACGTTCGCTCGCTCCGCCAGTTTGAAGCTTTCCAAATAGGCTGGCATCGGCTTGTTTAGGAATTCTTTCGTGTGTGTCCAATACGGTGCTGCGACAGTTAGCGTCTGTGGGGAGATACGATGACTTCCAATTGTTGCTACAATGAGTTGGAAAGGACCGAAGTAATGGATACCATGCATAAGGGGACCAAGCTCAGCCCGCATCCGCGTAAATCCGAACAGGATAAGATAGTAAATGCCGAAAAATGCGAAGGCAAAACTCAAGGACATTCCAGCTTGATAGCAGAAACCGATTAAGAAGGCGATGCCTAACAGTGTTCCGCAGACTGCTGTCCGATATCGCATCGGTTCGGTGGCATCGTCAGAGGCTGATGTTGAGTTTATCACCCCTTTCAGGACACGCCACAGATGCTTTCTCGCGAGCCACACTGTTACAACAACGATTCCTAAATACCCGCCTAATACCTGCTGATCTGCAAACGGATAGTGTGGAACGTTAACACCAACCATACTGCCAACGATGTACTGTAGCTTCCATATAAAATAGAAAAACCAGCAGGAAAAGAGCAACCCAAGAGGAATGAGAAAGGTAAGCCCGATAATAAAAGGATTCGCTTGAACAGGCATACCGGGCCAGCCTCGAATGCTATTCCAAGGGCGTTCTATAAAATGTGTCGCGAGATTATAGGAGAGCGGAATTTCAGGGAGAACAGGGAAGAGAGCATTTAGACCGTTGAGAAGATTGATTGCTCCAGCGATGCCGAAACCGAGCCATAAGAGCCGATTTTTGAAAAAGTATGCCTGCGTCATTTCAAAAGGTAAGTAGACTAATGGGTATGTCAATCTTTCCTGTTCTACCCATTGCCGGCGGATGATGCTATTGATGCAAATCATCACAAAGCACAGGACTGTTAGAAAGAGCGTCCACCACACTAACGGTTGAATCCACCCTTTGATGTTTCTTGACGTATAGAATGAAGACTCCCCCGAAAAATAGCCTTCCAATGCTTTTTCAGAAGGTTCAAGCCACTGTGGAAGGTAGCTTAGGAACAAAGTCGCCCATTCGTTCTCAGGTGTAGCGAACCATCGGGCATTGCCCAAAGTGCCAAAAATGGTATGCGTAAAATCCTGTCCGCTCACTGATATAGACACCATCAGAATGCTGTAAATTGTCAGCAACTCACCTTGATTTAATGCATTTTTGGGTATCCATCGGAGAAATAACAGATTCAGGGAGATGACGAGAAAGAAACAGAAGACAGCATTGAAGAATATCGTCATTGTCGTGGGATCGCCGATACCCCACACTGTTTCTAATTGCACAACGAGATAGGCGTTGAGAGGAATAAACACCAAGCCTATCAGCACCGCTCGAAGGGTTACGCCGCGTTTAGGAGTCATCTGTCAGGAATTTTTCCAGATAGATCACATCACGGAAACCACCTGCAAGTTTCGCATGTTTTTTGGCGGTCCCAATTTTTTGAAAGCCAAGATTGCCATAAAACCGAAGGGCTCGCGTGTTGTCTGCTATCACTTGAATAGCGATCTTTCTGAAGTTTTTCGCGCGTGCAAACCTGAAAGATACCTCAGCGAGTAACTGTCCAATCTTCCGCCCGCGAAAACTCGTCTGTATCCACGTGCCAATCGTTGCGACATGCTGCATCGAATCTGTGTAGTGTGCTAAGGCATCTGGCTCAATGACCTGGATCCCAACAATCTCGCTATCTACCTCGGCGACGAACAGGGCACTTCGATCGCAGAGTCCGGTGATGAAGGCGCGTTCCTCTTCCTCTGTGAATGGGTTGGTTAATGCGGTGTATTGCCCTTCCAAAATGACTGAGTTAATCACCGCTGCAACGGCTTTTGCGTCATCTGGGATTGCTTTTCTAATGACGGGTTCCATATCTTTCTCACCGCGTCGTGTGGTTCCTTACCATTGAGTTTTCAGGTATCCCCATATTGTTGCTGCTTTCCCATTTGCTTTGACTGCGAGCTGTATCCCATTATTCATATCACTTTTGATGTCGTCTACAGAGAGAGCGACGCTCAAAATCTGAAGTTCATCAATAAGCCCATCAATGCCGTTACCGATGCGAAGCGGTGCGTCATTTGTTTCGGGATCTTTCGTGAAATCCCCGGAACCTTCCTCTTTACCATTCACATATAACTTCAGGGCTTTTTTGTCATAGGTTAATGTCACGTGATGCCATTTCTCATCAACGACATTGGTGGCACTTTCCAATTCAACGGCATCTGTGTTACCGTCACTGGCAAAGATACCGTAGATTTTTCCGCCCCACATTTTTAAAGTATAGTTTCGGGTTGCTCGGTCATTCCCTACCTGTTTGTAAGCGATGTTCTGCTCACCACCCCCTGTATCATTGCGGAATTTAACCCACGCGGCAACTGTGAACGTTTTGAGATTCAAGGTGTCTGTATGTTCGGCTTCAAGATAAGTCCCGGGCTTAAAACCGACCGCCTTTCCGATTTTACCATCGTCCCATTCCAATTTTCCAGCAGCGATTTTAGCAGTGTGCTCATGTCCAGAACTATCAGAAGCTTCATTGCCAGCCCCTTCATCGAAAAACCAAATGCCAACAGCATCCGGGTGTTGGGCAGAAATAGGCAAACATATTGCGAAAGTAGAGAGAAAAACGATTAAAGACAAACAATATTTCATTCGATAATTTCTCCTGCGGTTTAGGAATATCCACCCACACCTAACAGCATCCGTTCTTCCCGATCTGCATCTTCAAGGAAGATGTGGGTTAACCCGTCTTCAGGTTGTTCTCCGCCGTGTGGCGACTTCCGTAACCAGGTCGGCGTATAACTTAAAATTAACATTCGCCGCTTGGCGTTGAGCGTTGGTAAACCACGATGCCAGAGATTACCGTGGATCAGTACACCGCCACCGGCTTTCACACGTAGTTCAATCTCGTCTTCCACAGGTCCATAGACATTCGGTGTCGCCTTGTCTAACCAGTTATGTGATCCTGGGACAATAGCGACTGCACCGGTATCCTCGTTCAAATCATCAAGATAGATGAGGCAATCGATGCAGTGTGGACGTGAGAACCACGGTGGAATCGGATTCGAGATCACACGCATGTGTTGATGCCACGGTGTTTGCTGCTCTCGATCTTCACCCGGATAACTGATGCGCGCACTCAAACCCCGCAACCGCACAAGCGGTCCCATCATCGCACGGGCAATTGATAAAGTCGGTTGAAATTTCAGGAGTTCTAAGAATACTTCATCTTTATCCATCAAGTGCCGCGGAATGAAGCCCCACCCCCGTTTACCAGCCATCGCACTGTCTCGCTTTTCCGATTCACGTTCCTCTAAGCGATCAAGGGCATCTCTTAATTTTTGGAGTGCATGTCCCTGAAAGAGTCCTTCACGAACGAGATAACCCATTGCGGCGAACGTCTGCAATTCTTCGGGGTTCGCGTGCACCTCAATTTCCCAATGTTGTCCAGTTTCCGCATTTGGATTGTGGTCGTTTAGTACTTCGTACTCGAGTTTATGTCGTTCCATATTTCCCTCGATTGATTCTACAGTAAAATATGCAATTGATTAGCGGTCTTCAAGACTGACGAATAAATCGCGATATACAGGTAAGGCAAGCTCCAATTTTAACGCCTCAGTGATTTCAAACCATCCGATAATTGAGTGCTCTTCCGGTTGTAAGCAATCCGGTTCGCCTTTCCAATCCGTTACGACAAATACATGGTAAGTGTGGTCGTTGTTGGAATCAAATAGTGTCGCGATGTGTTGAAACTGGATTGGTATAACACCGATTTCTTCCTGCAATTCTCTGATGAGTGTCTGTGGCAGTGTTTCACCATTTTCGCAGTGTCCACCGATCATATCCCAAACATTCGGATAAGAAGTTCGGTGTTTAGCCCTTTTACCCAACAGAATTTCTTTATTCCTGAACAAGATTCCGAGGGCGCAAACTTTTAATTCCATGGAATAAATTCCTCAAATTGTGGGCATCACATTCCCACCGCACACTGGAATATACGCACCTGTGATGTAACTCGCGAGGTCTGAGGCGAGGAAAAGCACGGTGTTGGCGATCTCTTGGGCAGTGCCACGGCGTTGCATCGGCACCTTACTCCAATAATGTTCGTCGGACGCACTCGCTTCACTTTTTTCGCTGACAGTCCATCCCGGTGCAACTTGGTTGACAGTGACACCGTGTGCACCTACCTCTTTAGCGAGCACTCGCAAGACACCGTCCATACCTCGCTTGCCCGATGTGTAGGCACTTTGAGTTGCGAAGTTTTGCATTGAACACTCTGTATTAATGCTGACAACCCGTCCCCATCCTGATTCGATCATTCCAGGGACAAAGGCTTGTGCCATATATACATTATGCAGGACGCATGACTGGAACTGGCTCTCGTAGTCCTCAGCGGACTGTTCTAAAACCGAGGTCCAGTTATACTGAATCACAGCGTTATTGACGATGATGTCCGCCGAACCGAGTCGCTCTGAGACGGCATCACGCATAGCGTTTATCGAGTCCTGATCCGTGACATCCGCTTGGACTATGGCTGCCCGGACCCCTTTGGCGGTGATTTCATCTTGTAGAAGGCGGGCTGTTTCTTGGTCCCTGTAGTAGCAGATTGCAATATCCGCACCCGCTTCCGCCAAGGTCCTCACCATAACACGTCCTAACGCACCTGAACCGCCAGTGATTACCGCTATTCTATTGGAAAGGTCAATCGGAATCATCTCCGCTCCATATCTTAGAAGTGCTGCTCTGTGTTATGGCTGCAATAAATCACCAGGAATACGAGACATCGGATAATTAGCATCTTCGTCGCGATTCGCAACAATTTCCGGAATTTCGCTATCCCAATAGTCTGGCACGGTGTTCGGACGGCTATGCCACGCGAGAATTAGCGTGCGTCGAACATCGGTGAAGTTTCTGTGAGCGGAGTGTAAGATGCGAGCATCTGCCATTACCAACGAACCAGCCTTTGCACAGACATCCACCTGATCCGGGTGGTCACTGAACATGATAGGATGATCTTCATCAATAAACCGCGCGCCCTGCTCATGCGCTGGTACCAATATGTCGTGTAAATCGATTCGCTTGCGGTGTGTCCCCGGAATAACCTTTAGACAGCCATTTTCCCGGTCTGTATCGGTAAGATAATAATTAAGGAAAATCGTCTGAGGCCAGGGGGCGCAGCTCAGCGGATCGTTCCAGCGCATCCAATCTTGATGCCAATAGAGTGGGGGACCTCCGGATTCCTTCGTCAGAATAATAATCCCGCCGGATGATACAAAATCCCCGAATCCGATTTGTTCGAGTGCGTCACGTGATAGTTGCCACTCCAGCAATTTTTGAATATGTACGTTATCCTCACCGCGGACGTTGACATGCTGTCCTTGATAGATAACATCCTCCGGTTCCACGTGTCCTGCGATAAGCCGTTCTGATTCGTCTCGGAGTTCCTGTAGAAATTCCTCTGTCAGAACATCATCAACAATGCAGAAACCCTCTTCAATCATTTGCTCCCGTTTTTGTAAAGCGACTTCAGGTGTCATTACACGCTCCTTTACCTGTAAATGTGGTTCTGAAACGAACACTAATCAGATGTAGCTTGAAAGTTTGTTTTATTTTATACGAATTCGCAGGAGAAAACAACAATTTTTTCTCATTTTCGTTGGTTGCGTTAAAACCCACATTTCTATTGAAAGTTTATGATAAATACGCTATAATGAAAATTATCAGTTTTCAGCCATTGTGTTTACTACGTCCAATTTATGCGAAGCGACGTAGCATTGTAGGTTGGGTTGAATCTGAAAATCCGGATAAGCATTCCAAACACGCGTCAAATCTAATAAACCTTACATATACATCTAAGAGTAGAAGTGACCCAACTTTATAAGACATAAAAGAAATTATGAATAATCAGTATCAATGTTTTGGAGGAGATCTTACGACAGATTGTGCTCGTAAACTCATCCAAGAATTATTTGGAGGTCAGACTGTTCAGAGGCGTGAAATTGTGAATACCGTTTTTGAGCAGCATCACCAACGTGGTGGAATGAATTCAGGAGTTCGCTCAAATATTATCCAATCAGCTCTAAGATCCATGAAAGAATCTGGACTCGCAGCAAATTCGGCGTATGGCGTTTGGCACATAACATACTACGTCAAAACACTAAATGAATTTATGAAATGGGCAGCTCAATTTGATTCCGGAGAGGATTCCAAACAATATCTGTTTCGAGGTGTATCAAGTGCAGATTACAAAATTGACGCGTCTGCTTACCGCCGCATTAAAAAGGGACGGGACAACGACGAAGAACAGGAAGGAGATTTTGAGAAATTCCTCCAAATCAATAAGGATTTAATCAGAGACGCGCGTTTCCGCGGGCACGACCAGAAAAAGGGGAGAAAACTGGAGGATTTGGAAGTACTTGCTGAATTTCAGCACTATGGAGCAGCTACTTTCTTAATGGACTTCACCTACAATGCCTTAATCGCGCTCTGGTTTGCTTGCAAGAAAAGTTCAGAAAACGTTCCAAAATATGGTAAGGTCGTTGCCGTTCCACCGAATGATCCCAAGTTCATAGGGCGGGCTGGGGAATTCAGCGTCATTACACTTGAGTCGTTAGAAAAAAAGATTGATCAGCTTTCCTTAGACAATAAAAGACTTTATCAATGGCAACCTCGACAGCAGCAAAACGAGCGTATTATCGCGCAGCAATCTATCTTCCTGTTTGGAGTTCTTGAAATCGAAATTAATCCCGATGAAGAATGCCTTATTGATAAAAGTAGCAAGGAAGAGATCCGGGAATCCTTGCAACGAATATATGGTATTACTCCAGATATGTTGTTTCCTGATTTTGACGGTTTCGCAAGGCAATACAGTCAAGATGTGCCATACACACAACTCAGTACTACACAATATTACCAACGTGCCTATGAGGCACACCAAAGAGGTGAATATAAGGAAGCTATTGATGATTATGATATGGCAATTCGCTTGGATCCTAATGATTCAGAAACCTATCACCAACGCGGACTTGCGAAATTTCAGTTGGATCAACATGAGGAAGCCATCGTTGACTTTGATATGGCACTTGACAGGAACCCTGATAATGCCGAAGTTTACTACGATCGTGGGCTTGCTAAGTACCAACTAGAAAGAGATGAGGAAGCCATCGTTGACTTTGATACGGCACTTGACAGGAACCCTGATAATGCCGAAGTTTACAGTTGGCGCGCAATTGCAAAATTCCAACTAACGGAACTTGAGGAAGCTATTGCCGATTTTGACATGGCAATTAACTTACAACCTAACTACGCAAATGACTATTATTACCGAGGAATAGTGAAATCTCAACTCGGACAGGCTGAAGAAGCCATTGCCGACTTTGACGAGGCGATTCGCCATAATTCCAATCATGCAACAGCCTATTTCAACCGAGGACTTATGAAGAACAACCTTCAGCAGTATGAGCTCGCCATTCCTGACTTTGACGAAGCAATTCATCTGGAATCTAATTATGCACAAGCATACTATCATAGGGCAGAGTCGAAGTTTCGCCTCCATCGTTTCACCGAGGCAAAATCGGATCTCGAAACAGTATTGCCAATGGCTGTGAATGCTGGTAATGAACGACTTATAACTGAAATTAATGATATGCTTTATGAAATTAATTCCCGCACCGTAGGAGTGTCTTAGAATGAACAAACTCTATTTCGGCGATAACCTTGAAATCCTACGCGAGATGGAAGACGAACAAGTAAATCTCATTTGTACCGATCCGCCTTTCAATAGTGGGCGTGACTACAATGCTTTCATTGATGATTCCCTCGCGCAGAAGAAGGCTTTTACGGATACATGGACCTGGGATACCGCAGCACAAGATGCCCGCGCCGATATCGAGCATCGCGCCTACACCAACGAAACTTACAGTGCACTCAATAATTGCCTCAAGGGGTACGACCTCGTCTTGCAAAATGTTGTGTCTGGGAGTCGGGGTGAAATGCGGGCGTATCTCGCGTTCATGGGACCTCGACTTGCTGAGATGCACCGAGTACTCACCCAAAATGGAAGTATCTATTTGCACTGCGATCCGACTGCAAGTCATTATCTCAAAGGTATTATGGATGCGATTTTTGGTGTGGAGAATTTTAGGCGAGAACTCATTTGGAATTTGAACACAGCCTCTGGCTATAAAAGCCAAGTAAACAGTTTTATACGAGGACATGATGTCATCCTTTATTACACAAAAAGCACAGATGCTTTCGTGTTCAACAAAATTTTCCAACCACATAAACCTGAATATATTAGACGATTCAAGAAAGTTGATGAACAAGGTCGGCATTATCGGGATGATAGACCGGGCAAGGCTCGCCAATATCTTAACCAGACAAAAGGGGTAGCGTTAACAGATGTCTGGTCGGATATAATGTCTTTCCAGCAAAATTCAACTTCCGTAGAACGTCTCGGTTATCCTACGCAAAAACCGCGTATCCTCTATGAACGTATGATAAAAGCCTCAAGCAACGAAGGAAATGTCGTTCTTGACCCTTTCTGTGGCTGTGGTACTACTATTGATGCCGCACACACGCTCAAACGGCAGTGGATTGGTATAGATATAACCATCCTCGCATTAGATCCGATGCGGGAGAGATTGAAAGATCGGCACGGGTTAAAACCCTCAATAAACTACCAAATCATAGGTTATCCTACGAATATGCAAGAGGTCCGCAAACTTTTGAAAGAAGGCGATAAACGCAAATATCATGACTTCTCGAATTGGGCAGTGACGCGACTCGGATTGAAGCCTACTCGAGATGTCGGCGATGGTGGACTTGATGGTGTCGGGTATGTCACATTATGGAATCCGCGGCAGATGAAGGAGACAGACGCACGCATTCTCGCCGAGGTCAAAACCGGTAGACCTACTCTCACTCAGGTGCGCGCCTTTTGCCATGTGATGGATCAGCACAACGCAGAAATCGGCATCTTTATTTCACTTGAACCTGTTAGCCCCAGCATGCGACAAGAGGCTGAAAATATGGGCAGTTTCACGCATAACGGTCAGAAGTATCCGCGCCTCCAATTCTGGCAGATAGACGATGCATATTTTGAGAATCCTAATATCATTAACACCCTCGTTCGGATGCCAGCTGAATGGAGAATCCGTCCAAGTCAGAAATCCACACGGCATTTTGCCGGACAGCAGACAGAATTTCTGCGAGGATAGGTGATTCTTTCGTTGGACCGTAGAATCAGGAAAGAGGCAGAGCAGATGATTACTCGGGAAGACCTCCAAGCAACTTGTGATGACATCGTTCGTAAATTCGCGCCACTGCAAATCATTCTCTTTGGATCCTATGAGTATGGCACGCCAACTGAAGATTCAGATGTCGATTTGCTGGTCGTCATGGACATTCCGGAATCAGAGACGCGCCGTCAAACTATCGAAATTCGCCAACGCATTCCCCACCAACCAGAAGGGCAAGGGTAGCACATGGAAACTACAGGACGAACAATAAATATTCCGAAACTGGAAATCTCCGATCAGGAACGCGCTGAAAACAAACCCACGCCAGAAAGCATTGATGCAGGCGTGCGTCTCTTACGCGAGGCTGGATTGGTAGTCATTGAAAGCGTTTTGCCACGCGATTGGATAGCAGATCTCGATGTCGCTATGGAAACTGTACTCAATAACGAGGAGGAAACACAGAACGGTGAAAACCCGATGCTAAAAATGCCGTTCATGGATCCACGTATCATTGATAACCCGTTCGCGATACCGATTATGAAAGCAGCAATGGGCGAAAAAATTTTCGCATATCTGCCTTATGGATGCAACAGCACGCGGCCCGGGAGCGATATACAATGGATTCACCGAGATTCAGGGCAACTTTTTCCTGAACTGCCGTTTGCGCTGCCGGTTTGTACAATTGTCGTTAACATTCCACTCGTCGACTTTACAGTGGAAAACGGTGCCACTCAGGTGTGGCCAAGTTCGCATCTTATTGTTGATGACGCGGCAGTACGTAATTCACCCTATAACGTTTGTGAGGAAGAACGCGGAGCACAGTACCCCTCTTTTCAGTTAGAGATGCCTGCCGGTTCTGTTGTTGTCCGCGACATGCGATGCTGGCACCGAGCAATGCCGAACCACTCGCAAACTATCCGGCACATGCTTGCCCTCGTCTATTTCCGGAGGTTCCATCATTATCCGGATGCCCCGAAAATCTTTTCTTCGCGGGTACCGGAAGAGATATGGAACAGCATGTCTGAAGAGTGTCAAGAGATATATCGCTTCCATCCACACGATTAAGGAAATAGAGAGAGGAGAAATATGCAAAGAACGCTGCTGATTCATCCAGATATGCCTGAAATTGACAGGGAACATGGGTTTTCCAATATCAACGGACCTTCACTCGTTCGCGTGCCAGAATGGGTAGACCGTTCCAGAGGTGGTCCTTTGGGAAAATATTATCTCTACTTCGCACATCATCGCGGTGCCTATATCCGATTGGCGTATGCTGATGCAATTGAAGGACCGTACACGATCTATCAACCCGGCGTATTGCATCGAGATAATACCGTATTTCAGGGACGCGATCATATCGCTTCGCCAGATGTCCACATAGATGAGGAAAACCGCCGCTTCTTTATGTATTTTCACGGAACCTACGGTGGAGGACAAGCAAGTTGTTGGGCGACCTCCACTGACGGCGTGAATTATACCGCTTCAAATACACTGGATAAGCGAAACGGTGCCTACTTTCGGGTCTTTTGGTGGAACGGACACCCCTATGCGACATATCACGGTTGGATAAGTCGTGCGCAAACCCCAGAATGGACAGCGACGTTCATTCCGCGAGATACACCGCTCTTTCCACGTAAATCGGAAGAGGACAACACAGGATTCCCGCGTCACACAGCGAACCTCCTTGACGGGGATACATTGACTGTTTACTACTCACTTTACGGAGATAGCCCAGAGCGCATCCGTAAAAGCACTGTGCAGTTGACAAATGACTGGAACGATTGGACTCCATCTGAGCCAATAGAGGTTATCGCGCCAAAATACGATTTTGAGGGTGTAGATTTGCCGATTAGACCGTCAACAGGTGGGTTAGATCGCGAACGCGTGCATGAGCTCCGCGATCCAGCGATCTATTGTGAGGATGGAAAAACATGGCTTCTTTATTCGGTTGCAGGCGAGCAGGGGATTGCGATTATCCGCTTGTGATGGAGACAAATTCAGATTGTAACATTTTAATAGTCTTTCTAAATTTTCATCTGGATGACCGAGAATGTCTACGCTGATAATACTAATCCTCCCGTTCTAAGATTCTGGAAGTTTATAGACACCCCGCTTGACCTTTATAATCTCACCTGCTTCTACAAGGCGTGTGAGTTCTGTATTTATTGCTTTTGGGTGTCCCTGAATCGCCTCCGTGAGTTCGGGTGTTTTTTTCTCTCCATCGGCAAGAAGTGCGAGAATTTGCTCACGGAAAGGAACACGTGAAATTTTCCCCATCCTTTGCAAAACTCTATTCGCCTGCCTTGGAGAGCATCCCAGAACCCGCTCTACCTCTTTTCTGCTGGATTCAGCCGTCAGATTATCGCGTTCGGTCTCAAATTGTTGACGTATCGCTACCACCTCAGCGAGTTTGTCTAACCCACCGGCGACATCGAAATCTTTCCAATCAAAAAGGAGCGTTTCAGGTCTGTCGGTGATCTCAGGAATTCGGAACCCCGTAATCAACATAACTTTCTTGTTTGCTGAACGGTTCAGCTGAACCAGCTCCATAATCTCTGTGAATATACGGATGACCACTTTTTCATGAACGCTCTGGACGCGCGCGTCTTTGTAACGGTAGGACTTAGGTTCCATTTCATAAGAGAGAGGCTCCTCGTCGTTTCCAAAGTAGACCTGAGTGAATTCCAATAGAGTGCGAGGTCCTATTTCCGGCATACCAACAATCCAGATGACCTGTGCCTCCTGAAAAGCGGTTTCCAATCCTTCCAGCCTTCGAAACTCCGTCAAGAAACAGACATTCTCGTTTTTCGCTATACTTTTCAGTTGCTCAAGTGCATAAAGAACGGTTATGATCCCATGCTTAATATTCGGATCCCTTTCTATTTCAGCTTGAATTCTGGAAAAAATGTGCTGCCCCGTTTCAGACATCCCGATAACGTCCCAAGTGCTGCTGAAGTCTAAAATTGTCTCCCGTGGATAAATACTGGTCCGAATCTGAAAAACAGAGTTTCCGGGAACCCACGCCATCGGTTGCCTGTGAAGGCTCTCGGTTTCTGCATCCAAGAACGCCCGATGTAAATGTTCACCGTAGAGAATCGGCGCATTGACCAAAAGGTGTTTGACGCTCGGATGGAGGACCGGCGGTACCCAGAACTGTAGTGCTTCGTCCTCCCATCGCATCGGGGCATCAGCGTCCCTCGTGTAATGTGTAAAGAAACGCCTGAATTGATCCCAAAACGTCCAGCTTGGATCCGCACAAACCACTGGGAACTCCTGAATGTTTTCAACAGTCGCCGCGTCCAAAATACCCAACCTGACGGCATCGGCTATTGACATCAGAATTTTCATGTCTTCGTTCGGCACAAAAGCGTCGAGTCGAAAAAAGGGCACCCCTTCCGCAGCCAATCTATCCGCTGCTGCTGTGTCCAAAGGAATATAAGCAGAGATGCCTCGCGCAAACTCAATTGTATGGCGTGCTAATTCCGCACCGGTCTCCGCATCAATAGCTCCGCGTGCGACCACTCTCCCCTGTATATTGATGTGGCACATCTGTTGGACAATTTCTTCTTCCAGCCATTCAAAGGTCTGGACCACTGTTCGGAGGCGTTTGGTAAAGCTACCGTGGGATCTGTCTCTGATTTCTACCGCATTCAGTAGCACTATCGCAAAGTTCCCTAAGGCACTGCCTTGCCAGTTGACAACCCACTCCTTCAATGTGGTTCTCGGGAGTTGGCATCTAAGTAACAATGCATTCTCTCTCTTGACATTGATGATACAGAGGGGTTGTGTTCCATCACGCCTTTCGAGAAGTTGTTCCACTCTTTTGGCATACTGTGGATCCAAAAACAGTCGAAAATTCCCTAATATTTGTGCGTGAGTCGTTTGGAATGTAGAGAATTGTGATAGATAGCCACGCTCGCGACATGCTGTATAGACGGGGCATTGTGGACAGATAATTTCGCTCGGGTCCCCTCCCTTTTGCTCAATTGCTTCGCACCGCTCGGGATCCTCGCAGACATTTCCACGCTGAAAGGGGGTTGCCATGCGCACATCAGCGGGGATAGCTTTCACCTGATCCCAGAGATACATCCGATCCCGCCACCCTGTAACCGATCCCACATTTCGGTCTTGAAGAAATTGCTCAGCTGCTTCCCCAAGTTCAGCACTGGGCACTCTTAAACAGATTGCCTTACGCAGGAAGGGTTCCACTTCACGAGTTTTCTCTACGTCTATCTCGGGAACACATCCGAGGACGCGCACGTTCCTATCAAAAGCACGTTGCACCTGAACATTAATTGCTTCTGGCGTTTCATCAATCTTTTCCGTAGGTTTCGACTTGTGTAACACCGGAGACGGACGTTTTAGTGATAGTGGACTGAGGTTCCCTTCCCGAACAGCAAGCACTTTATCGTCTATAGGGAGCCCCGTCTTCGGAATCGGCGGTAGGATACCCGTATCCTTCCAGACATCTGTGATGAGCGTTGCCTCCACAGGGATATCCGTATCAAATGTAGATGCACACATCCACACACCCTCTTCATTCTCCCACAAGGAGACCTCTGTGTTACCACTCTCATTACCGTGTCGGTGCCAATAGTGAACGCCATCCTCTTGTCTGACATAAGAGAACCCACGCTTGAAAAACGCCTCTTTGGCGAGATCAAGTTTACCCGATCCGAGAGAGTAGGGCGCGTCGGGGATTCTCTCCATGTGTTGTAGACTTTGGGAACCAGGTTCGCGAAGTTTCGCGCGAAGGGCATCGATAGGGGCAAAGAGAACCTCTTTAGGAATCACAGGCGGATCTAACAAATTTCCAAGCAGGATTTCATAACGCCCATCCCAGCAGTTGTATCCTTTCTCGCCCAAAATTTCAAGATACGCATCGTGGTGGTACGGATTCTCTTCTGATGGGCTCCCTTTATAGACATATACCCGTGCCTGCATGGTGTTCGGGTGCAGGTACCCCGGTATCCTACAAGAAAAGCGCAACCCACCAGATTTTAACATCGTCAACAACGGGTTCGCGACTGCGTTAACAAGTGCTTGAACGCAATCAAGAACGGCATCAGAGGCAGCACAGATGGCTTCATATTTAAAGTCAATGTCATGCCATGGCGCATCATCGCGTCCTGAGGGAATACCTGTATACACTTGCATCCCCCATGACCTATGCCATTGAGTGATATCCCAGTCTGTTGCCTGTTGGCGTTTCAAGAACCGTTCACCCCCAAAAGACCGCGGGGGGCGGTCGGTTCCAGGCGCCTGCCCTATCGGCATAAAGGAAATGCCTGCCGCTTCCAAGTCTTGCAACATCACAGGGTATCCGTGCGCACAATAGACTGTGAAGTGGTAAGGAAGCCCTTTGTAAAACAGAGGCGTTACGGTTGTCTTCCGTTGCTCAAGAGGCTTTTCGTGCCGTTGATGACAGCGGGCAATGATATCTTGCAAGAAATCGGGGGGCATTGATAACTCCATCTTTTCACATAAGTTAATAATGTATATTATCAAAAATGTCATTTTTGGTCAAATTTCAAATTGATATAAAGTCAATCATAATCAGGATTTATATTACAGTTATATTGGGACATATTTTTTAAAATTAAAATAATAATATTATAATATCTTTACAAAACTTTATGCGATTTACTCTATTTTTCCCAAGACCTATCAGATACATATTTCATATCAGATCCGGTTTGTGTTTCCCTCTTTTTACATCAATGGTAAAGCAGGCGACTCGTGTTAGCTGAGCAGATTTCGTGCCATACCTCCAACAAACCACATCTGCACTCAGCCTTCTGAGATTTCCAAAGATATTTTTAAAAAGGGATGCCTAAAACACAGGCAAATTCTAAGTTCGTTAGAGGTAGAGCATATCCACTTTTTATCCAAGCGTAATCTCCATTCAAGAAATCGCACCTGTTTTTAACCCCGCTCATTTATTCAGACACAAAAACTGCAGCGCATCTCCAAAAATTTTCTACTGAATCAGCAAATTCTGGCATTGGCGTTTTTTGGAGGGAAGATTTTTCTCACAAAAAATGGGATAAAATCCAAAAGTCTGTGCATTTTTTAAGGAAAATAACAATTTTTATAGATATAATTTGCTTTTTCCCAAAAAATATAACATAATTTATAGTTATAATAGGATTAATTATTTTTTTATTGAATAATAAAAAAATTGACCTATTATAACTAATATAGTGCGTTAACTGCTTCTCGATCGGTCGAGAGAATCTACATATTGGAGTTATGTCAATACTTTTTTCGTGGTAGGACCTGCCCTAAAGAGCGAGACTTCGGCAGTCATTAAGCAGAAGCATTCGTGCGATCAACGACCACTGCTTCCAGTCAAAGACTTACTACGTAGCCTCCTGCAAAAGACACTCCACTGGGGAAAACACCCAAGCAAAAACACTGCGACACACAAGTGTCCTTACGAAAAGTATTGATACACGATTTCAAATGGGATTCAGTATTACCTGTCTTCCCTATTGTGTATGTCCAACTACGATTTACGATAGATTGTTTTAGAGCTTTACACTATAGGAACGCTATCAAAAGTTGGTAACCAAAGTCTATATATCAACCATACACGCTGAAGTCATTTAGCAGATTTAACAACTTATTTGAAGAAAAACAGCATCTACATCTCCAAGCGAAAGCATGGAGTATCGACGCTGAAGAACAAGATAACATTTCACACCGGACTTGCGAAAATCGCAACCGTTAGGTGAACCTAATAGTCCATGCAAATCATAGGTTTTCTCACTTTGGATACCAATAAACCGACATAAGACGCGAAAGGCAGAAGCATAAATGGATATATTTAAAGAGTTTTTGGAGAACGTTATTATTCTTCTGAGAATTATCGCGTGGATAGGGTTGGCTCTGTTTTTTATCGGATGCTGGAATATTCTTGGAGTTATTGTAGGTAAGAAATGGCTTGAAGAACGCCAAGGAGGTCTCCGGTGAAGTTGCGTCTTGGGGATGTGTTAATCGAGACCGATCACATTGAGTTTGTAGAAAGGATCGCTCCTCACACGGTCAAGCTATTTTTTATATCTGGTAAAATGTTAGAGGTGCATTGCGGGGTCAAGTCAGATGCTTCCGCGACATGGAATCAGGATGCCGACGGACTCATCCAGACGATCCATAACACCGACGCTGTCAAGGTTTTCGGTAAGGAATAGGGAAAGACCCTGCGAAAATCAACGTGCGCGCCTACACATTCAATTTTGATGTGGCGGACTGAGAAAGCCGAGAGCACACATCTGTGGAGAACGAACCTATGAAACTCAGGTTGAAACAACAGAAAAATTATAGTGAACCCGCAAATATGTGAATACATGGAATCGAAACTTCCCGCCTCGCCAACTGTGAAATGTGTATAGGTAAGCATGGAATTTGCTACGAATGTGAAAAATAAATAATATGTCTATAGAATTAGCAATCGGTCGAAAGCGGTTCTTTTTCTCGCGCGTTGGCCAAGCGGTCTGTCGAGGGTAGCCTTGCATAAATCTCGCTTTGCAGGTTGTACGGGAGTTCCTCAAAACAATCTGCATTTATTACACCAGATATAAGTAATTTGTAGATTCCAGAAAGTAGACCTTGATCGAAATCAATCCATCAATAACGGAATATCTTCAATTGTACAACTTCAACCTTCCTTATATTTCGATTATCAGTCAAGAAAAAGGGGTAGGTACTGCTAAATAATGTAAAATTTACCTTCCCTCTTTTAAGATGCCAAGCAATGACAAAAAAAGCAGGACAGGGCTTAAAGATACTCAAGATGTCCCTGTTTCATCCGCTACGAAAGGACTCCATAGTTAGGTGAAGCAATCATGGAGCGACAACCCATATTCATTCAATTACCATCGCCTCCCATGCAGGCGATTTACAACACTATTCAGAAGGTTAAAGGGCCAAAAATTTCCTTCTTCATTACCGGCGAAACCGGCGTTGGTAAGGAGGGTGTCGCACGATATATTCACGAAAGTGGATCCCGATGTGACAAGCCTTTTGTTGCCATCAACTGTGGTAGATTCTCCTCAGAGCTCCTGCAGAGTGAACTCTTTGGGCATGAGGCAGGGGCGTTTACGAGCGCAATCCGTCAGCGACAGGGAGCATTTGAAGTTGCAAACGGAGGCACCCTCTTTTTAGACGAGGTACTCGAAATGTCGTTGGACGCGCAGAAAATGCTTCTTCGTGTCTTGGACACAGAAACACTCACGCGGCTGGGAGGAAATGAATCTTTGACCGTGGATGTTCATATTATCGCATCAACGAATAAGAATATTCTGAAAGTCCTTAAAGAGAAGGAATTTCGGGAGGATCTGTATTACCGCCTGAAAGGTATGACGTTTCGCTTACCCCCGCTAAGGGAGCGTCCCGAGGATATCGCACCTTTAGTAGACGCATTTATCAACGAGTTCTCAGCCGAATACAGGAAAAGTGTTAAAGGGGTTACTCCAAAGACACTTGCCCTTCTTGAGCAGGCAGCGTGGCCCGGGAACATTGGTCAGTTGAGGAGCACAGTTCAGACGGCTGTCTCTCTCGCGACGACTAACAAGCTCGAACCTAAGGATTTCCCTGAGATTTATCCTGAATTCGTTCAGACCCTTATTTCTATATGGCACACACTTCCCCAGGAGATACAGAATGCAATATGGGAGACCCTCCTTCCGGAGACACAGTACACAATTAGGCATAAGCTTCCAAAGCAGACAGCAGGTTTTTGGGGTAATCTATCGGTTCCCAAAATGGAGAAAAACATAGAAAACGGGGAATTTCTGAATATAGAAAATATGAATCAGAATCAAATTCTACGTGCAGTTGCTCAGAAACGTATACAGCAATACGCTTCCCTACGTGAGGCAGCTGAATCATTAAGCATTGATACTCGCACGCTTCAGAGACACGCCCAATGGAAAGAACCAGACGAATAAGGTATTCACTATCATAGCGTCTACGATGCCCAAAAAAATTATGATGCTACGTGACCGTATACGGCAAGCCGTTACCACCTACTTAGGGACGCTACCGTTTTCAGACAAAGAGATTTTGACAGATTTGCCGATTCGATTCGGAGTTCCCGGGGTCGGAGGTGTGGCAGATCATGTAATTCGTGATGACAACCATTTCATTGTTATTGTCATCTGCGAGGGGGCCGACTTGATGGGAACTGTGTTAGAGGCTCATGAACACCTGAAAGGTCTTCTCTCCGCGACCGACACACAGTTCGGAGTCCTTGCGACAGGCACGGATCCGGATAACTGGTTTTTTTCTGAGAACTGCCGCAATAACTGGTTCATTGAGATCCCACGATCAATTTTTGAAAGTCGAGTAGCACGTTGGCATCCTGATATGCGCCAAGGCGCGTCAGCACTGAAGTTGCAGGAGGAGGTGAATGTGTGGAAAAATAGGGCACATCAGCGGCTTAAAAAGCTACGAAAGTGGCGATGGACCGCCATTGGTTTTGGAATAGGTTTCCTTAGTGCTAGCGCGGTGTTGATATGGTATATCCTCAAATGAGACAAAGGAAATTTGCCTCATAAACTGTATGAAGTTTAAAGAAGTCAAGACTTATGCAAAGCAGTTAGAAACTGATCCACTTCTGTGAAGTGCCAACGTTTATTCAGACCAAAATTTAGCAAAGTTAAGACAAGTTTTTTCGTTGAAATTCGATTTGACTTTTTGGTTGATTATAGGGCACAAATAGGTTATAAAAGAACTATAATATTATAAAATAAATTAAAGAATATATTGACTTATTACAACTTACAAGCAAACTATTTTTCAAGCAAATCGTTTCTATACCACAGGAGAGATAAAATTATGAGACGTAATCTGTTTTTTTCACGAGAGAATCGCCACGCACTACTTGCGGGGTCCCATATTCAACCCTATTGGCTTGCGTTGCATTGCTCGTTTTTGTGCTGCTAACGATCAATTGCGGCCCCCCGACCCAAGGGCAATAACATATCCCTGAAACAGCACTCAAGGCTGCCGAGAAAAACGTAACACCGCAATCAGCAACGGGGAACCAATCCAGTCTGTTGGAACTCTTTCAAAGAACCTTACTTTGCAGGGTGTGTAAGGCTCAAGAAACATCCTGCTTTTGTTAGGTTCAGGAAAAGTAAATAGTGATTATATTATTGTCGCTTCTCAATGAGTCTTCCAACGAAAAAAACCAAAACGCCGAGCGTTAGGAAACCCATCTCAACGCCCATTGCTTTGGATTCACTGTAGCCATACGGATTGACACAGCCTAAGTAGAGTCCTGCTCCTAAGCACGCTATGCCCATCAATTCCAAAGTTTTACCGATATAATACACGAATTCCCCAGTGCTTTTTAGTGGTATTTTATTTAACTAACCATAGGACGAGGTTTTCATGCCTCGCCCTATAGTCGCAAACTAATAGAGACTTTTGATACGTCCCCACTGGATTAATTTTTGTTCCCGAGTTGGTTCGATCCTCGCCGTGAAAACGAGATCGGGAAGGTCACGGTTTTCTTCAGTATAACCTTCTGGTGCCCAAGCGGGTTTGTGTTGAAGGTGCCCACTATCGACATCGTTATAGGCGATAAAGAACCCGATACTATTTCCCTTCCTTGCGAGATTGTCAAGACGAAAACTTAACTCACATGTCTGTCCATCGTTGCCCCATGCGACTCGCGTCAATGGCGATTTTAGTGTGCCCGTTTCTTTTTCAATTGGGATTTTAAATTCGTAGAGGTCCTCCATTCTGCCCGAATGATGTGGATCTATGTAAAGAATAAGATGATCCTCACGAAGCAGTTTCGCTTGCCGGTTTTCCAGTTGATCGTCTATTAATTTAATAGCGACATAAAGGAAACCGTTTCGCCAAACCGCTCCGAAGGTTCCTGTAAAATCGTGGGATTCGCGCCAGCGCTCTCCACTCATTAAGTCTTGTTCCAGTTTCCCGAGAATCACTTTTTCCCAAGCAGGATCATCAAGATAGCCATCTACGATAGGTGCAACCGGTGCGAGTTCGGCATTATATTGAAAATTTTGAAGATTTCCGCCAGTGACATGTCCTAATGCATAAGACACCATAGTCAGTAAAAGGATAATTGTCGCAAGCATCTGTTTGTTAAAATTCATAAACTCCTCTTTTCCAGAATAGCCTGTAAGGTGGGATTTTATGGCACGCCCGTCGATTTTTATGTTAGGATATTAGGCATGCAATCCAATTAGATTAATGAATCTTGTTTTACTATTATCGCGCCGGAGGATTTCGTAAGCGTCCCAACGCAGATCTAAACATTTTGTTGCACCTATTTCTTATTTCTTCACTATAATACTATTACAGTATATCTTAATCGTTATTATTTATCCAATTAAAACCGTTAAGAACACATCCGTAATATGGAAATAGACGATTTTTTTAAATTCAGTTGAAATTTGGGAAAAAATCTGTTATACTTTTAAATAGGTTTGAAATCATTTTTTTCTCAGTGCTCAGAATTTAACAGAGAGGCAATTGGTTGTGAATAAAAGTACAAGAAGCATGGTGATTTGGTGGGTAGTTGTTGCCGGGCTCGTCGTCCTTGGCATTTACCAACTATTCAACCGCAGAGATCCAGTTTATCAGCTCGCGACCTCTGATTTTCATCAATACATAACGCGTGGTTCATCCCTGTTTGAAGGATATCTGGTCTTAGATGAAGAATGGGTTGAAGGACAGTTCAATAAAAACATACTCAATGAAATCCGTACTGAGATTCTGCGGAGCGTGGATCCTGAAGAGCAAGAAACCCATCTCCCTCCAAAATGGCAAGGCGAATTTAGAGCAAGCCGCGACGCGATCGACGATTATGACATCCAAGCGAAACTTGACGAGAATGAAATTAACTATAACGTCAAGCCGCCATCTAAATTCCCGCAAGGCTTGCTTATTTTTGGGACAACTGTTGTCCCGCTACTTATTTTCTTAGGTTTGATGATTTTCCTATCGCGTCAGATGCAAGGAAGCGGGAATCGAGCCCTATCTTTTGGCAAAAGCCGTGCCAGACTCCACACCGAAAACCAAACGAAAGTAACATTTGAAGATGTCGCAGGTGTCGATGAAGCAAAAGAAGCACTTGAGGAAGTCATCGAATTTCTGAAGGCACCCAAAAAATTTGAACGACTCGGCGGTAAAATTCCTAAAGGGGTCCTTCTCATGGGACCGCCCGGTACCGGAAAGACAATGCTTGCCCAAGCTGTCGCAGGTGAAGCGGACGTGCCGTTCTATAGCATTAGCGGTTCCGATTTCGTCGAAATGTTCGTGGGTGTAGGCGCGTCCCGTGTCAGGGATCTGTTTGAGACTGGAAAGAAAAACGCGCCCTGTATTATTTTTATTGATGAATTAGATGCTGTTGGTAGACACCGTGGCGCGGGTATCGGTGGTGGACACGATGAGCGTGAACAAACCTTAAATCAACTTCTCGTTGAGATGCAGGGGTTTGAAGCATCTGAAGGCGTAATACTCATTGCGGCGACGAACCGGCCTGACGTTTTAGATCCAGCACTCCTTCGTCCGGGCAGATTTGACCGGCAGATTGTTGTCGATCTTCCGGATGTACGCGGTCGGGAAGCAATACTTACGGTTCATACAAAACCCCCTTATAAACTCGCTGAAAACGTCAATTTGGAAATCTTAGCGAAGGCAACACCCGGTTTCTCCGGCGCAGACCTTGAGAATATGGCAAACGAAGCAGCACTTCTTGCCGCAAGGTGTGACAAAGAAGAAATTGACATGATGTGCTTTGATGAAGCAAAGGATCGCGTGCTTATGGGTCCTGAACGACGTAGTCTTGTCATCAGTGACGAGGAAAGACGAGTTACGGCTTATCACGAAGCTGGGCACGCTCTTATGCTACACTTCGTCCCAGAAAGTGATCCAAACTACAAGTGCACTATTGTTCCACGCGGTAGAGCTCTCGGTGTAACAGCGAAACTTCCTCTTGAAGAACGGCATAATATGAGCAAAAACCGTCTACTCGCTCATATCATTTTTGCCCTTGGTGGCAGAGTTGCTGAAGAAATTATATTTGGGGAACAAACTACCGGTGCGCAAAACGATTTTGAGCAAGCGACGAGCCTCGCACGTCGAATGGTTACACAATGGGGTATGAGCCACATGGGACCTCTCACCTACGGTAAACGTGACGAACAGGTCTTCCTCGGTAAAGAGTTAAGTGTCCATCAGGATTATAGTGAGAAAACCGCCATTGAAATCGACAAGGCCGTCCATGATATTGTAACAGAGTGCTATAATAAGGCACGAGATATCTTGGAAACGAATCTTGAAGGCTTAAAGTTACTCGCTGACGCACTATTAGAACGGGAAACACTTGTCACCAACGAAATTGATGAGATTCTCGGACCCCGGCCACAACTGCCCGCAAAACCAATCGCATGAACTGTCGTGGCAAATCGTTCACTTTAGGTTTACATACACATGTAATGGGCATCTTGAACGTCACACCCGATTCTTTTTCCGATGGAGGGTGTTACCTTGATGTAGAACGGGCGGTCGCACATGCCAAACTCATGGTAGCGGAAGGTGCGACCCTCATTGATATTGGAGGAGAATCATCCCGCCCTGGGGCATCCGCGGTATCTATCAGTGAAGAATTGGCGCGAATTCTACCCGTCATTCGCGCCATTGTTGACACCGTTGATGTTCTTCTTTCCGTTGACACATATAAAGCTGAAGTGGCTCGGCACGCGCTTGAAGCCGGCGCACATCTTATCAATGACATCACTGCATTGCGTGGTGACACGGCTATGGCAGCGGTTGTATCAGAAATGGAAGCAGGATTGATTCTGATGCACATGAAAGGCACCCCGCGCACGATGCAACAAGCCCCTCAGTATGACGATGTCGTTAGCGAAATCTGTGATTCGCTTCAGACGAGTATCAAGGCTGCTGAATCCAAAGGCATTAACGCTGACCGCATCATTATTGACCCAGGGATCGGATTTGGTAAGACGGTAGAACACAATCTTGAAATCCTAAAACGCCTTACGGAATTCCGAGACTTACACAAACCTTTGCTCATTGGGACTTCGCGAAAATCATTTATCGGTAACATTTTAGGTCTCCCTGTAACGGAGCGCGTTGAAGGAACAACAGCAACAACGTGTTGGGCTATCATACACGGCGCGGACATTGTGCGGGTTCATGATGTCAAAGCAAACGTTCGTGCCGCACAAATGACGGATGTCCTCTGTAGATAAACTAATGCACCAGCAAACAATTCAGGGAATTGGCATTGATATTATTGAAGTTGAGCGGATCCGAGATGCGTCCCGTCGGTGGGGAGCACGATTTGAACGTCGGGTTTACACACAACAGGAACTCACCTATTGTGGAAATACCCCTTCTCGGTACTGGCGACTTGCCGCTCGTTTTGCTGCTAAAGAAGCTACGCTCAAGGCACTCGGTACAGGCTTGACTACCGGTATGCGCTGGCAAGATGTCGAAATTCGGGCGAATACTATTGGAAAACCGGAACTCGTCCTACACGGTGAAGTTCAACGCTATGCACAGGAACACAATATCAGGGCATCATTTGTCTCTATGTCTCATACAAATGACTATGCTGTAGCACAAGTTACACTCTGTTCCGTATAGTTAACAGGTTAACATGCTTCACAGTGAGAACAGTTGGCAGTCGTCGGTTCTCGGTAACCTTTTATGGAATGTTACTGAAAACTGACAACTATAAAGAGGTAAGAAGTGAAATACGTCCAAAATTGTGTTGCGACTCTGCTTCCCTGTATGATAATTCTCTTCTTTGTTATGAGTCATACTACCTCAATAGCAAACACAAGAGCGTCTGCAGATGGATTCCTCAAACAGTTGCTTGGAGCCGAACATTATGGGATGGGAGGGAGTTTTGTTGGCGCAACCCGTGGCGCGAATGCCTTAGGTAGTAATCCTGCTGGTATAGGTGAGACAGAGGGAAACCGATTCGTTATTCATGCGACCCGTTTCCCGCATACTATTGCCCTACTTTCCAAACCGAACTTGAATGCCAATTATGAGGATTATAGTCGGTACGAACACGGTTCGTCCGGTGTTGAAACTTTAAATTGGGCATTTCCGGTTGGAAAATTTGGCACGTTTGGATTGGCTCTTGCCCTTGAACAGGGGGGCGCGTTTCGCCGAGTAAACCATCTTGGAAAAGCTCTTAACAGTTTTCCTGAAAATAACCTTGCGATTGGTCTCAGTTACGGGGTAAAGATATTCGGCGGCACAATTGTCGGTGTTGACACGAAATGGCTTCGGTCCAAGGCAGTCGGCATCGATGGCAACGAAGACCTTGGACACGGATATGCCTATAACGTCGGTTTTATTCAACAGATTGGAAAAGCAATTCAGATTGGTGCTGTCGTTCAAAATCTAAGTAATGGACTCTCCTTTTCTGATCCGTCTATTCCTGATATAATGGAGCGTACCATTGTAGCCGGCATCGCATACGAGCGCGAAATATCGGACATGGCTTTGAGATTCGGTATAGATGCACATCCGCCTTTCCGCGATGGTGTTCGAGTAAATATGGGGGCTGAAGCGTGGTATCGCTACCGAATTGGGATTAGAATTGGGTACCTCAGAGACACACAAAAACGTTATACATCGGTGTACCTTTTGCAAAACACTTCGTTTGAGACAGAAGAACGGCTCTGGAAAGCAGAAGGCTTCTGCTTCGGGATCGGTTTCAGGTTCGGAAACATTATGCTCAATGCAGCATATACGCCACAATTTACACCTGTTGTTGCAGATGAAGAGCGTATCCACATCGTGCAAGGGAACGCTGTGTATGCTTTTTCAATCGGGCAAACCTTTTAGCAATTGGAGCTACAATCGTGATGTATGTCTGACGAATATAGAACGGTAGTGGGAATAGCCCACTCGTATCACGTTGTAAAGAAATCTCGATTTTTCGGAGAGGCAACTGCTATACATACCCAAGAAGCAGTGAAAGACTTTCTGAGTCAAGTGCAGGAACGAAGCCCGCGTGCTTCGCACTACTGCTATGCTTACACTATTGGTAGCGATGCTACACTGCGTGAATATGCGACAGATGCCGGAGAACCCACTCACTCTGCCGGTCCGCCTATTCTCTCAGCGATTCGGGTTTTTGATTTGTCCAATATTATTTGTGTTGTCACTCGATATTATGGTGGTATCAACCTCGGTATCGGTGGATTAATTCGTGCTTACGGTCAATGTGCAAGGGCATGTCTCCAAAATGCTACAATTGAAAACCGTATCTTCTACCAAAACATGTACCTAACGGTCAACTATCCGGATATAGGTACTGTTGTCACTCTGTGCAAACGCGCGGGCGGAAAAGTAATAGACATAAAATATGACCCGGACCCGATTATTCAGATTCAGATTCGGCAAAATGCGCTTGAACCCTTCCAAGCACAACTTCAAGGTCTTGGTATCGTAAGATCATAGGGTTCATCATGTTTAATGGCAGGAGGTTCATGATGAAGAATATTGAGATAAAGTACACAACGACACATGAATGGATTGAATTTCTCAATTCAAAAGAGTGTAATGTTGGAATCACTGAACGGATTCAGGAGATCTATAGCAGCGTTATTTTTATAGAGTTACCTGTTCTCGGCGAATACGAACAGGGCCAAATTATTGGACGCGTTGAAACATCAGAGGGGAGAAATTTCTATATTTACGCACCTGTAACAGGTGAAGTTTACGAAATCAACGCGGCTCTTGAAGATGATGTCGAACTCCTCAATCGTTTTCCAGAAGGAGATGGATGGATTTGTAAATTCCGGCTTGAGAACCCAAATGAAATAGACACTCTCCTCAGCCGGGAAGAATACGAGGCGCATGAAGAGGAAGAACTCAACGAAGATGAGTACTTGCCAGAAACGAATTTTTACGACAACATTGAGGACTATTGAGTCCAGATTCGTCGCATTTGCATAAGGTTTCCCATACTATAGGAGCGCCATTAGGCTGTCACAGAGACAATAAAAATACGTCGTACAATGCTCAGCTTCGGCACTGGTAGCACAGCCTCAATCTGGTAGCCAAGGTCGGTCAGCGTTTCACTGAGATCCCGAAGATCGATGAACGCCGCTTTCGGCGCACATGTTCGCAAATTTGACAAAATCTCTATTTCTTGCGAGCTATCTCTGACAAGATTAATGCCGTAGGGTAGATCTGTTGCAATAGCGTCATACTGCCCATCAATTTGTCTCGCGTCGCCCAGTGCTACGTCTGCTGAGAGTCCGAAATGCTGAAGATTTTTCGTCGTGGCTCCTATCATGCGCGGGTTAACATCGTAACCAACTGCATGGATACCGCTATGTGCGGCGGACATCACAATGGTGCCGGTTCCACAGCACGGGTCCAGCAGACGATCACCTGGAAATGCTACTAAATTGACGAGTACGCGCGCAAGCCGAGCCGGTAGCGAACTTGATGTCACATAAGGGCGTTGGTTATGCGCAAGCCATACACCATCGGACTCGGAAAGGAGTCGTCCGAACCATATTTTCTCAGCCGTCACAACCGTTAGAAAAGTAGTCCGCGGTTGAGATAAATTTGCACTACCACCGATGGCATTACCAACGTCCCGAGCGAGTGTCATAGAGTTTATTTTCAGGTTGCGAGGCTTTTTTACGACAGAAACTCGAAATTCGTCCGCATGTAAACCCATGGACCTGATGCTCGCACAGAGTTCAGTGAGACTGGTCGATTCAAAAAGTACTTCGCTGCAACTTTTCAGATACGCACCTCGGCGTACATCAACGCGCGTATCTGAAACCGCTATACCATCCGTATTTGGCGTAGATCCTGTCAGGGCAACGCACTCCGCACTCACTAACTCTGTGAGTCTATGTGGAGTCGCTGTGAGATAAAGGTATTTAGATATTGCTTTCAAACTCATTTATTGCTGACAGAATTCCGCATCCTTTCATGCTGGTGTAGTTCGTAAGCCTGTCTCTCAACTCAAAAATTGAAGATACGTCCGATTAATTAGATTATATCACTATCTGAAGAAAAACTACAATCAGATATGAAAGAGGAATACTATGTCACAAACAGAAAAAATTCGGATTGGGCACAGTCCAGATTCCGACGATGCTTTCATGTTCTATGCTCTCGCCAAAGGGCTAATTCCGACTGATCCTTATGAGATTGTTCATGTCATTGAAGATATTGAAACCCTCAATCAACGGGCACTTGCAGCTGAACTTGAAGTTACGGCAATCTCTGTTCACGCCTACGCTTACGTCGCGAAGGATTATGCGCTCATGCCATGCGGCGCGAGTATCGGCGATCAGTACGGTCCGCTTGTTGTTTCCAAAGCACCAATAGACACACTCGCGGGGAAGCGCATCGCTATTCCCGGCAAAATGACGACCGCCTATCTCACACTTAGCCTCTTCCAACCAGATTTTGAGGCAGAGTCTCGTCCCTTTGATAAAATATTAGATGCCGTCCAACAAGATGAAGTAGATGCCGGACTCATTATCCATGAAGGACAATTAACCTACGCACGCGAAGGTCTTCACAAAATCATTGATTTGGGTGAGTGGTGGTATGAAGAGACCGGACTCCCATTACCGCTTGGTGCTAATGTAATTCGCCGAAACCTCGGCACCGAGAAAATTCGCAAGATAACAGCATTACTCAAACAGAGCATCCAGTACTCACTTGAACATCGAGAAGGCGGATTGGCGTACGCAATGACTTACGCACGCGACATGGAAACCTCGCTCGCGGATAAATTTGTAGGGATGTACGTCAATGACTATACGCTTGATTATGGCGACAAAGGGAGAGCAGGCGTGCAAGAATTGCTCCACCGTGGTAACGCAGCTGGAATTATTCCACATCGTGTAGATGCTGATTTCGTCTCGCTTGAATAACCTCTTCGTGTGATTTCTGTCAAGGTAGGGTCCCATACCTCAAACATCATGGATACAAAACGCCGCAGATATTTTCACTTAGAAAATGCTCATAATAAGAGACTCGCCTCCGGGATTCTCTACGATGAAGGAAACGTGCAAATTCTGTGGCGAGACGATTCTGGTCATACAGCAGAACAATACGCATCCATTAATCTGGTATTAGATTTAGTGCCGGGAATCGCTGTGTTGCGCCTTGAAGGTGATGAGGAGGGAAACGGCGGCGATTAGAAAAATGAGATAGAAATATCAAGCAACCGAAGTCTCTTCACTCAACGGAGACGACGATCCGCTAATTTGATAATTTTCCCGTTCTCTTGCGCAACGTACATATAGCCGAGTCCGTCTAACACAATCCCTTCCTGTTCGTCACCGGGCAAAAGGTATTGCCTTAGAATCGTGCCTTCCCGTTTAAGTTCCACTAAAAGATTGGTTGTATCGCTGATCAATACCAGGTAATCGCCTTGGGCATCGTAAGCCAACCCTGAAATGTCAATAAAGTTCATTTTGTAAGCGCGGATGATCGTGCCATCTGCCATTTTCGCGGTTGTGGAGCGGAGTGGCACAACGACTTCGCATACGACCGATGGCTCATCCTTGGCTTTGAGACTGAAGGATTGGTTACCGACCCAAAAAGTACCGCCCTCCGGGTGTGAGGCATCTGGGACGAAAGCGATCGCTTCAATTCCCATGCCTCCTTTCCTCAGAAGTTGTTCACCTTTAAAATCTCTGCTGATCCTGAATTGTCTTTGAATAGCAAGATTTTCTGGTTCCAGTTCCAAGATCACTTCGTCGTCTTCTACAGCAGCGTACAGTAATCCCGTACTCGGATCCACAGTAATTCCTTCGATGTCGCGCTCGTTTAATCCTTTTGATTGGATGAGTCTGCCTTCCAGGCTTACCTCATGGACACTGCCTGAATCATCAGCAAGAAAGAGACTCCGCCGAGTGGGATGATAGGTGATCCCAGACGGTTCCGCTATTTGTGCTTTCGTTATATTCCCAATCCAATTGTACGGAAGAGCGGTTGGACGTGACCCTGACGTGTCTTTGATTGCCGATTGCTCCACTCGGACCAGAAAATAGACTAACGCGATACTGATAATTGTGATCGAAAAAATCAGAACGGCTCTTTTGTAAGACATCTCTTTTCCTCCATCTTACATTCTCGAAGAGTTCTCTCCAAGCTCTTGTCTATACTTTATCATATTCTCTTTAGAGAATCAAGAAAAATGAGTGGACTTGTTGAACGTTAATTTTACTATAGATTGCGTTCGGCAAGAATATTAACACATCTTGACATCCAGCAGAATTTTCGTTATAATGTTGAGAAGGATTGCATCGGTATTCAGGTGACCGATTGAACATACAGAGAAGTTTTCAATTGGGCATTGAAATAACCAGCAGAAAGATCTTGATGTTTTCCCTTGACAAACTGTTTCTGCTAATGATATTTTAATTAAACTTGCAATTTCGTTTGTAAGTTACGCCTGAAAACAAGGAGCGCGCTATGACCAACATGCCGAGGCTCGTCCTTGAAGTCTTTGAACATGTCAATTTTCAAGGACGCAAGGTCACACTGGTTGATTCTGTCCCGAACACCGGAGAGATTGGGGCACAAGATATTATTTCTTCGATAAAAATCTACAAGGGACCAGGATTCAACGCGTCCCCCAACTACAAAGCCGTCTTTCACGAGCATGAGAACTATAAGGGACGCCGGCTGGTGCTCGCTCCAGGATTCTATCCAAATATTCATGACATCCCTTACAACTTCGGGGACGCAATTACGGCTATCAGTTTCAGCCCATCGGCACATCCAACACCGCCTGAATATGGGGCAGTGCCAGTCATTATTGAATTATTTCGTGACGTAGATTATAACGGACAACGAAGCGTAGTTATGCGTGATGTGAGTTCAATGTTCGACATTGGTATGAATGATACTGTTTCGTCAATCCGCATCCAGCGCGGTCCAAGCTTTCCGTTCAGTGGATGCCATGTAATTTTCTACGAGCATGTTAACTTTGAAGGTCGACGGTTGAACTTAAGTCTAAGCTCACAAGAGTTTCAGTTAGCACTTCGGAACCTCAGATCACTACCACATTCGCAATCATTTTCAGATATTATTTCTTCCATAAAAATTGTGCCGTTAGGCGTATTTCGCGTGCTAATTGTAGTTGGCGATAGTTTGAGTGGCGAGCCGGCAGTATTGGAATCTCTCACCTCTGTTGAAGGGTTAGAATTCCAATTTACGACCGTGCACATTAATGACAACCCCGATAACCGCGGGGATCCAAACAATGCCATCAAACTCTCAAGTATCACGCTTTCAGAGTACGACATCATTTGGTTTACTTGGAACGCAACCGGTCACGACGGTGAGTATTTCGTTGAAGATGCCGATCAGGCGATTCGGGAGTTTGTTCGTAAGGGAGGGATTGTTTGGGCTTCTGCAATGGACAATAACATTACCCCACCCGATGGTGTCCACACGACTGAGCCTGCCTGGCGTGGCGACTGGCTACCGGTCAATCGGCATCCGATTCGTGTGATTAATTCCAACGATGGAAATGTCAGGATTACTGATGACGGTCAGAAAACCGGTATGTTTACCTGGCCCCATAAAGTGAATGTAGATACCCTCATAACCGATGATCATTGGGTGACAAACGACGGAAGTTACCGAAGGTTGGCTGTTAGAGAGGATAACGGGGATCCGATCGGTGTGCAGTTGCCATGGGGAGACGGTTATTACGTCGCTTTTGCAGTTGATACCCGGGACGCTTATCGTACGACTATAGCAAAAACTCTGATTGAGAACGCGCTCTGCTACTTGGCGAATCTCGCGTGGCAGACTTCCCCACGCCAACCGCTCAAGGGACGATACCGGACGCACCTCAGTAGCGAGACAATCTTCCGGTAAAATTTTTAGGCGTATTTTGAAAGTGAAAGAAGGGCACTTAGAATCTTGCAGATTCCTATCTCGGTTAGAATTAACCAGACACTATCGTGGAATGAAATTTGCTTTAAATGGCATAATTTTGCTTCACATTGTCCCGCAAGACTATAGAGGCTTGCGTAGAATGCTTTACATTTGGAACGATGCCCAGATTCTAATAGTTAGAAAATCATTCTATAGGAGAATTGAATGCGCTTCATTGCTGTTATCGTTTTCTTAATAGCTGTAGCATTCACTGTTGGTTGGTTTGCATATCAAAACCTTGACCGTTTTGGGCAGAACCAAGTCATACAGTGGTTGACAGTGATTCTCTTCGTACTATTTGCAAGTCTGGCTACCTTTGCCGCTACAGTCATTCGCTATCGTATACCGAAAGCCGATATCGCACTCGTGCGAACAGGTGGTGCGAGAGAGAAAATTCGTATCACCGGTGGTCTCTGGGTTAACACCATCATCCATGAAATCAAAGAGATCTCTCTGAATACCATGCGTATCGAGGTTATACGAGAAGGTCCCGAGGCTTTGATTACATACGACTTTAACCGCGGTGATGTTGAAGTTGTTTTCTATCTTAAAGTCGAACCTGAAGAGACGGCTATTCTACGCGCCGCACAAGCACTCGGCGATAAATCTATGACCCCAGAAACTGTGCGCGAATTAATTGAACCCAAACTTGAGGGCGCGTTGCGAAGTGTGGCAGCCGAAAGTGAGATTCAGGATCTCCTCCAGAAACGCCAAGAGTTTGCTGACAAAGTGCAAGGCACATGCGGTGAAGATCTCGAAATCCAAAATGGATTAACCCTTGAAACCGTATCGATTATTCGGGTAGATCAGACCCCTGTTGAAACGCTCGATGCTGAAAACCGATTCGACGCAGTTGGTATCCGTGAAATTATCGAAATCACAGCCGAGCAAGAACGAGAAAAAGAAAGGATTGTACAGGAAAAAGAGGTCGCTATTGTTCAAATTGAGGTCGATGCCCGCATACAGAAACTTGAAGCTGAACAACAACAGGCATGGGCAGAGTCTGACCAACAGAAAAATATTGCTATCTATGCGGCTGAACGGGAAGCGGAAACCATTAAATTCCAATTTGAGATGGAACAGGGTGTGCAAGAACGTGAATACGAGATGAAGCAGGAGGTTGAGCGCGCACGCATCAGACAAGAACAGGTCATCCAAGAACGCGAAATCGAGATGAACCGTGACATCGAAGTCGCTCGCGTCCAACAGGAACAGGTCGTCGCTGAACGCGAAATTGAGAAAAACCTCATTGTTGAAACACAACAGATTGAGCAATCCAAAGTTGTGCAGCTTGCCGAAATTGAGCAACATCTCGTTGTCCAAATGCAGAGAATCGCACAGGAACAGGCAATTACTGTTCGCGAAATAGAGAAAGTGTTGACAGTAGAGAAAGCCCGTATTGCCCAAGAAGAAGGGGTTATGCTACGGGATATTGAGCGTGAGTTGGCGGTGCAAACGACACGTTTCAGTCAAGAGCAACAGGTCCAACAACGTGAGATCGAGAAAAATCTCGTTGTTGAAACCGCACAGATTGACCAGATGCGCCAAGTCGAACTCGCAGAAGTCGCTAAAACCTTGGTGGTAGAGATAGCACGAATTGGACAAGAGCAACAGGTAGAAACCCGAGATATTGAAAAACAACTCGTTGTGGAAAGAGCCCGTATTGCCCAACAAGAGGGTGTTTCCTTGAGAGGGGTTGAACGTGATTTGACAGTCCAGACAGCACAACTCGGTATGGAACAACAGGTCCAGCAACGTGAAATTGAGAAGAACCTCGTCCTCGAAACCGCACAGATCGACCAGATACGTCAGGTTTCACTTGCTGAGATTGCTAAAACCTTGATGGTGGAACAAACCCGTATCACTCAAGAATTGCAGGTTGCTTTAACTGACGAGGATCGAAAGATTGATATCGCGAATAAACAGCAGGTAACGGCACTTGCAGAGAAAGAACAGTTAGTTGCGGAAGCTGAACGTATGGGCGCGGAAGTGAGTGTGATGGCAACAGAACAGGTGAAAGAAGCCGAATGGCAGCGTGAGGTGGCAATCATTGGTGCTGAAGCACAAGCACAACCGATCGAACGTCTTGCCGATGCTGTCCTTGCCGAGGCGCGTGCGAAAGCACAAGGTGAGATGGCAGAGTATGAAGCTCGAAATGTTGCTGAACAACGCGTCCTTGTGCAAGAGGCAATCTTAGAGCTCATTAATGAAGCCTCTGATATTGTTGAGGAGCTCATGAAACCTGTTGAGAAAATCGACAGCATCAAGATCCTGGATATGGGGAATAACGACGGACAAGGGGGACTCAACCGGAGTAATATGGGTAGACTCGCAAATGCTTTGCTTGATACGGGTGCAATTTCTCCTATGCTTAAGGAACTGTTTAACTTTGCGGACGTAGACGCACAACAGATTACAGACAAAATTGCTGAATATCTATCTGACCTCGTCAATCGTCCGAGTTAATCTTCGCCGTTGCGGGAGATCCTTTACAACCTGATCACGGAATATTTTTATCTAATCTTCGGACTAACGCCCCTTGTTTTCAGGACTCTTTTTGGAAGAACATGCGACATCAGCAATATCATACCTCAAAAAGAAAGCTCAAACGTCAACGATGTCGAACGTGTCGCTCAGACAATGGCAAACGGATCTGTCCAGCACTCAATGGCATGTTAATTTGTCCGGAATGTTGTAGAGCCAAACGCGCCAAGATCCCCGGATGTGATGAAAAATGCCAATATTACGCACCACTCATTGTTTCAAGCAGAGCCCTTAAAGCACCTGATTTTCCATTACATCGGTGCTTCGTCAGTCGTTCCAAGGATACCGGTATGTTAATCGTGGTTGGTACCCGGAAGCGTCCAGATGGCAACCTGAAGGCGATGTTTGTACTCCTGGATCTTTGGAAGAAAGGCATCCGAGACTGCTTTTTTGACGCTAAACTTTCTGAAAAACAGTTTGAGAAGGTATCACAAAGGATTGCGAAGAACTATGATCTCATGGAATCCACAGAACCGGGCGATGACGAACTCCCAGAGTTCATTCGCTTACCAAAGGACACACTCGTTATCGAGGCAGATACCGCAATCCATCTTGATAAGGGCGTGAGGATGGTTGAGCATGAGGAAGCCTCCGGTGGGAAAGCTATCGACAGTTTAAAGGGGGCGCGGGCAATACACGAAATTTATATCCCTAAAACAGGGAAGTGGTACCTCTGGGCTCGCGCCTTCTTTGAATGGAGTAAAGACTCATATTGGATCGGTATGGATGATGCACTCGCAAAACCGTGGGATAGAGACGGAGGTCCAGGAGCTATTCGAATTTGCCCCGATCCAGATGATACTACTAAGTGGCACCGTTGGTTATGGAATACCGGTCCGGACAGTGTTGTAAATACCAAGCAAGGCATCAACCCAGCGTTTTTCCATATCAAGCGGACGGGTTACTACCGCCTCTGGTCAAAAGGCAGAGAAGCAGGTTCACGTTTAGACCAGATTTTGCTGACGCGTGCCCGCGATTTCGACGCACAGGCTGAGACTGAAGGGAAACCACTCCCAATGAAGCATGCCCCGCACCCCTACGAACCCGCTTCCATTCACGAATGCCAAAAGTTAATCCGCCATGCTGTTCAGATCGCAACCGCTGCCAACACTGAAATACCTTGGGAATTTAAATACTGGCTTCAGGATATATGGGGAGACATCATGCAATTCCCAGAAACAGAAGGTTCTCTCTACAAATGCCCCAAATGTGCGGCAGATCTACCGCGACAAGCAGTTGACCTCATGATACAACATGCCCAATCCGATGATATCCAATTCTACATTTTATGCCGGAAGTGTGGAGGGGAGTTTGATTAGACCTTTTTTCGTTTGTTGTTGCGTTTCTGCGTCTATACGAACAAAAATTCTGCAGAGATTGACTGTTGCTATCATCATTCTGCTCCTCTGTTCTCCTCTAAGCATCGCTGCACCTCCAAATCCATATCTCTATTTTAATGAAGATTCAGCAAGTGGCGAATTAGTGCCTAAAACAGCTCAAAGCAGAGCAGAATTTCTCGAGGCTCTTGAAGGATGCTGCTTCGCCAGAGAACAAGGGGTCTTGCAGTCAGATGGCATAGAATATGTTCTCGCTTTGAAAATAGATTTTTCTGATATGCCCGGACGTAGAGAAGGAGCGGCGTTCGATAGATACCTTTTCGCAACGCAAGGCGTTTCCCTCAAAACTTATTATCGTGAAAATTCTTATGGACAGATGGACATCCAGCCCGGTCCGATGGGCGGAGCTATCCCAAAAGGCAATACATGGATTCGTGCCAAAAAACCGATGACCTATTACGGCGAAGGCGGAAGAATCCTTGAACGCTACCGGGAATTGGTTCGCGAAGCATGTGAAGCTGCGGATGCAATCGTTGATTTTTCTCAATATGACAGAGACAACGACGGAATCGTTGACCACATTATCCTTATACATTCAGGTAATGACCAAGCCTCTACAGGTGTAATTGAGGACATTGCGTCTCTTCTAATACCCACTGTTAATGCCATTTACGATGGAGTCCGCGTCAATACCGCTGCCGTTGTTGCCGAGGAACCCGATTTTCAACATCCGCACTTAGGCATCTATTTCCACGAGTTCTTTCACGACTTTGGGGCACCTGATGTTTATGGATTCGATTTCACAGATGCCCGCGATCACAAATGGGGATTGATGAGCCAATTTGGTCCCTACCAAGGTCCGGCAGAATTAGGAGTCGGAAACGGTTTACAACCGAGCCATATTATGGGATACCTCAAATGGGATTTTGATGCGAGACCTCAAAATGGTCGTCTTGGCTGGATTCAACCCGTTCAGATAACACAAAACCAAAAGATTGATGTGCCGAGTTTTGAACTCGGACCGAAAAGCAGTAAACTTTTCAAAATTGATATTCATTCGTCAGCTACTCCCGTTGGTGGAGAACCAACAGAATTCTTCCTCATAGAAAATCGGAACAAAACGTCAGGTGCGACTTTTGATACCTACCTACCTGAATCTGGTATACTGATTTGGCATATTGACGAGACGAATCCGTATCCGCTCGGTACTTTTGATGCCTCTCAACAGATTTGGCTTGAAGACCCATCGGATCCTGAACATCTCGGCATCTATCTACAGGAGGGTGTTGAATTTATAGATGTGCGAACGATAAGCGATGGTGCTGCTTACTCCACGGATGATGAACAGACCGCTTTTACCCCTGGAACCGTGCCGAATAGTAACGCTAACGACGGCACTGTAACCGGTATTTCTATTACGAACATCGGACCGGAAGGTCCTACAATTCCCATCCTTGTGTCGTTCGGTGATACTTACGAACCAAACGATACGTTTGCAACTGCGTTCCCTATTACATACAGACAAACTTATGAATCATTTCTTTTCAACTTATCCGATACACGCGATGTTTACGCATTGGAAGTAACTCGTGACATCACGATTTTGGTGACGTTGGCTGACATCCCACCAGGCAAAAACTATCGTTTGTCACTCCACACCGCGACCGGTGAGATGATTGCTACTGGGGAAAATGCCACTGACATCGGCGGACTGAAACTCATCTATCAACCCGATAGGACAGATACATTCTATATTACCGTAGAATCAGAAGGTGGATTCAGCAGTATTGACTCTTACCGTTTGCGTGTAGAGCAACTTCAGGCAGAGAATTTCGCATTTGATGAGATAAAGGTATATCCAAATCCCTTCATTACCGGAGATTCAGTAGTGACATTCGCCTATCGGTTGTCTGCTTCGCAGATCGCTGATAATATTAGCCTTGAAATTTTCATCCCTACCGGGGATCTCGTCTATAATGAAACGCGAGAAACCGTAGGCACACAAGGTAAGTTTGAATGGGATGCTGTAACACGCAACGGTATATCCGTTGCACCGGGCATTTATATTTACCGTATTTCTGCAATGCAGGCGGACGTGCTTGTTCAAGAAATTGGGAAGTTGAGTATTGTAAAATGATCACAACAAATTCTTCTCATATATTTCTTGACTAAAAATTGCAGTTATGCTACTCTAAGAACATAAGATCGGTTTTAGACGCACCACTTTATTTTACTCTGGCTTTCTCAAAACCGTCCTTAGGCACTCGTGTGGATCTTTTGAGTATCTCTGGAGTGGAACCGAAAAACGAATTTGCCATTCGGAGAATGGTAACCAAGGAGGCAACATTATAAATGAAATGGTTGAATAAATTCACACTACTCAATCTTGGTCTGCTATTTGCACTGGCCGTTAGCGTGGCAGGTTGCGGAACAGCGCTCGGCAATTTGTCACCCATTCAACCTGTGCATAATATAGCAACAGCGTTGGAAGAACAGAGTGAAAATCCGACTGAAGAGGTAGTTGTTCCCGCTGTCCCTTCTGAGACACTCGCGAAGCCGTTACTCGACAAACACGGTATGAGTACTGTCGGATTCCGAATCGGGAAAGCGCGTAATGCTAATATGGAAGCCTTAACTTACATCTTCGCATTCAACGAATATGCCCATGCCGAGGATCAGTGGGGTAACTTCCTCAACGATTGGACGGATACCCAAGCTCAGATTGAAATAGGAACCGGTGAAGAAGATAGGAAGCTTGTGGATGTCATCATGATGTCTGACCATCCGAAATTATTTGATGTTCAGGCACGACAGCCAATTCTAACAAGGACTGTGGATGGAATCACGGTTTCTATCGCGTATTGGCGGCGAACAGACCTTGACCGGAAGTACAATCGGGGAAATGCTTTTTCACCTTTTTATGAGACCGAGGCACTCCACCAAGGCGATAAAACAGATGTGTTTTATGTGAAGATTACTAACAATCGGGATGAAAACATCATCTTTAATGTCAAAAAATGCCGAATCATCGACCAAGGCGAGAATATCTATAACGGTATGGATTACGATGATTTAAAGGAGCGCTTCACATATATGGCGCGTGCAACAGGGCTTTACGTCACAAATGGGCTCGAAACTGCACGGCGGATTTTAATCGAGAAACGGATGCAAATCGTAGAAAAACAGGTCGGAACACGTCGTACAGGGGTGCGTCCCGGTGAGAGTGCGGAAGGTTTCCTTCCATTCGTACAGACGAAGCTGAATGCCCTCGAACTCAAGGTGATACTACCGATCGAAAAGGCACCGCCGCCAGGGGCAGCACAACGTTATCAAACGATAGAATTTGAATTCCCGTTCACGCATGATAGAGGGATTCGCGTCGCACAGCCTTCACCGAAACGCTATTAATTACAGTAGCGTTGGAGTGAAGGAGATAGCATTCCAGATTATTCACACACATTCAGATGCTCGTGGGTCATATACCGCGAGCATCTTTTTTTACGTTTCCACTATCTCGCAATTCGGTAGTGATTCTAAAAATTGTTTCCCGTAATTCGTTGTCCTAATCCGTGGGTCGAGAATGACGACAATCCCCTTGTCGGTCTGTGTGCGGATAAGCCGTCCAAACCCCTGCTTTAAGCGCAATATCGCTTCTGGTAAACTGAATTCAAAGAACTCGTTGCCACCCTCTTCCTTAATCTGTTTCACGCGTGCTTCCATCACTGGGTGCGTCGGAACTTCAAACGGAAGCCTTGTAATGATAACATTACTGAGCGATGCGCCGCGAACATCAACGCCTTCCCAGAAACTGGAGGTCCCAAACAGGACTGAGTCGGTATCCTCACGAAACGCCTGAAGCATCGCTGTTCGCGAAAGCTCGCCTCCCTGTTTGAAAGTATCAATCCCTATTTCTTCCAAATCAGGTGCCACAGCATCATAAACTTCGTCCATCATTTTGTAACTTGTAAAAAGGACAAACGCTTTGCCGTGGGTCAGTTTGAGGTAGTGTTTAATTTTCTCAATCGCCGCTGGCACAAATCCATTACTGTTCGGATGCGGCATATTACGCGGGATATGGATCTGGACTTGCCGTTTAAAGTCAAACGGTGAATGGACAAGAAGCTCACGACACTCACTTATACCTACCCGTTTTTTAAAGTAAGAGAAGTTGCGATTTGTAGAGAGCGTAGCACTCGTCATCACAACACTATTTTTTACGGTGAATAGGTGATCTTGCAACATCTGATTCACATTCGCGGGTGTAGCGTTGAGAAGGATACGCGGTGTTCGTCCCCGCGTCGATATTTCAGCCCAATAAACATAATCCGGATCGTTCTGCCGAATGATCATATCCAACTCACCACGGAGGCGTTGACAATAGTGTTGATGCGCTGTGATTTCCTGTTCATCATCCTCCGTCATAGCATCGCCATGGAGGCGTTTCAAGGTTTTTTCAATATCGGCAAGCGGGGTGTCCAGCACATTCTTGACGAAATTGCTTTTATGGATGCGTGGTGTCAGCGGGTTACTGCTCACTTCGCTACCGATCTCTTCTTGCATAGCTTCGATAATCGTTCTGAAGAGGAAATTTGCCTGCTCGCGTGCTGTCTCGACTTGCGTCTTTAATTGTGGTGAATCGAACTGCTTCGCTAAACCGTCTTCACTTCGTTCATTGTACAGAGAATCGAGGAGCCATTTGACGCGAGTATTGCTGAAGTCAATACTCGCGTGGTTCGTGGCTGTCGCTTCTAAGTGATGCGCCTCGTCAATAATGAGATAATCGTAATCAGGTAACACACTCATAGTTGCCTCACTATCCTTACGGATTGCGAGATCACTAAAGAGTAAATGATGGTTCACAATCAGTACGTCGGCGTTGTACATTTCTCTTCGTGCGTTGAAATAGAAACAAATATCGTAGGTGTCGCAATTACGTCCGAGACAATTATCTCTATCGGAAACAACCTTATCCCAAACCTGTGGTTGAGGTTGCCAAGGTAAATCAGCCCTGCTGCCATCTACTGTTCGATTCACCCACTCTTCAATCTCTGCGATTTCTTCCACTTCTTCACGCGTATCAAACAATCCGCGTTCATAATTCATCAAATTTTTGAGTCTTCTTCGCGAGAGGTAATTACGCCGTCCCTTTGCCAATACTATATTGAAATCGCGCGGGAGCACACGTTGAAGAAAAGGAATATCTTTCGTGATGAGTTGTTCCTGTAGACTGATAGTATTCGTCGAAATGACGACCTTCTGCTCCGACTTCAGAGCGAGAGAAATCGCAGGAATCAGGTAAGCAAAACTTTTACCAACCCCCGTCCCGGCTTCGACAATCAGGTGCTCAGATGCTGTAAAGGCACGAGCTACTTCATGTGCCATCTGTAATTGTTCTTGGCGAAACTCGTATTCCTCAAGTTGTTGAGAAATGAGACCACCGGGACTAAAGATTTCCCTGAGGGTGATGTTTTGTGATGTTTGTGCCATAAGCTAATCTATCGTTTCCAAGTCTATCCCTAATTTTCGAGGTTAACAGTTATTCTCTCTGTACCATGACTGCTTTTAATGTTAAGGATTAATTCCTTGGCATCTTGATTTGTCTGAAGGAGTGCCTCGAAATTCCGCACATCCGTGATTTTCTGGTCATTCATCGCGGTAATAAGTGCTCCGTTTGGAATTTTTGCCTTGAATCCGGGTGCTTGTTCCTTAACCTGTTCAACAATAACACCGCGATCTTCATCGGTCAGGTACATATATCTTTCAAAATCCCGCGCTTCTAATTTTCGCACCGATAAACCAAGTATTTCCCAAGCTACAGACTTAATTTCGACAACCTGTCCCGCCAAATGGGGTGGCATTTCTCCAATAGTCACATTGAGTATTCTTTCATGTCCGTGCCTTAGAACCCTGATGATAGACCGCTCACCCACCTGTGATTCGGCAACCAGCATCTGGAGATCAACAGTTTTTTTCACTTTTTTGCCATTGTATTCAAAAATAATATCGTTGCGTCGCAAACCGCCGAGGTATGCCGGTGTATCCCCACCGACAGGTCTGACGCGGATGCCCTCTTTCACTTCTCGCATCTGTACACCGAGGTAACCACGGATGACCCGTCCACTGGCAATGAGTTGATCTCCAACGGTTTTGACGAGGTTAATCGGAATAGCGAACCCCGCGCCTGCCATCGCCGGAGCTGGTGTGTTTTCATTTTCAATACGCCGAATTAATGCGTTGATACCAATAACTTCACCGCGAATATTCAGCAACGGTCCTCCGCTACTACCGGTATTAATCCAAGCATCTGTTTGAATAAAATCTTGGTATCGAATAATACTAAAACCTCGGAGAATCGAACGACTCTTGCCACTCACAACCCCTGTTGTCACGGTGTAATCAAGTCCAAACGGATTGCCGATAGCAATTGCAAATTGTCCTACCCGAACCTTTGAGGAATCAGCCAAGGGAATAACAGGAAACGCTTCATCTCGCTCAATCTTAAGAACCGCGACATCAGTGTTCTGATCTGTACCGACGAGTTCTGCCTCGAATCTCCTGCCATTCAACAACTTTACTGCGATATATATCGCATCATGAACCACATGATGGTTCGTAAGAATGTAACCCTCTTTGCGAAAAATAAAACCCGAACCGACGCGATTTTGAGAGTGAGCCTCCCCCATACCTTCGACGAAAATACCAACAATTGCGGGCTTACTTCGAGCGACGACATTCACAAACGCATTTTCAATAGAAGCCAACAGTTCCAAGTCGCGCTGTTGGTTAATCGGTGGGGCACAAGAAGAAACCAAGACTACAGTAGATAGTAAGAGAAAATAAAAATGTATACTTTTCCTCATCGAATTGTCTCCTCAGTCAAATGCTCTTAATATTACACCCTATTTCATGAGGTACACGGACATCTTCTCTGGTTGATAAATAGGAGAGATGTCCGTGTCCAGTGTAATTTTAACCTATTAATCCACTGCCTCATCTGGGTTGTCCGCGGACAAATCGTCGCCTCGGTGTAAGCGGAGTGCGAGGTTCGCTGTCTGTCGGCGTGCCCGTGCCGTCGGTGCATGTGCTGCGAGATAGCGTGATGCCGCCACGAGTGTCATCTGAGCGCGTGCTTCGTCTAATTCCGATGCCTGCTGGAAAGCCGCCTCCAGCATCTGAAAAGAATGAAACTCCGCATCTTCGCGCAGGAGGATATGACCAAGCCTCTTCGGCAATGCTTCGCGAGGATGCCCAAGCGACAGATACCTATAGACGTACATCCCTGCTTTATCCACTTGTGCCTGAGTATCAAGGAGCGCGACAAACGCTTCCAAGAGCGTATCAGCGTCTGTAGGAAGAGTATCGGTCTCCCGGCGGTGTTCCGGTAGTCGCGCCGCGGGCATATTGAACCACCGATCAAAGTAGATAGCTACCGCACCGTGAAAAATCCCGCGGAGAATCTCCACTGAAGGTGCGCGTTTCGCACACTGATGAAGCGCATTGCAGTAGGTATAGGTGTGCAGCACCGCAATCCAGTCCCCAAATTCGTTCTTCGTGTGGAATTGCGCAATGCGGCGTGCGGCAGCATAAGTCAGTGTCTGGGTCAATTCTGTTAGCGGTGCCCCGTCTTGGATAGCATACTTGATTGCAGCGATCATTTCAAGTGGTGCATCAGCAAGTAGGACTTCAGTTAACGCATCACTATCTGTCCACGTCTTGCCTTTGCCTGCTGATACGAGAGCCTCAAGTTCATCAAATGTCTCTCTAAGCACCGGGACGAAGTCAATCGGACTTCGCCACTGATTCTGTTCCTCTGCACGTGACGAACTTGCCAACATCCCAACGAGTGTAGGTATCACTTCGTCAGCCTTCTCCCAACCGATTCGCTCAAGAAGTTCAAAGGCTTTGTTGATAAAATCGAGCGTATGTCCACCGTCTCGATAAAAATGATCTGTTGCCGCTGCTACCATCATGTCACAGACCTGTGCCTCGGTCGCTCCGTTGGCAATTGCAGTCATAACCGTCCGTTCGGCACCATCAGCATTGCGAACTTCAATAAAATATCGGAACCATGTTTTCAGTTGCGCTAACGAGTGGGTATCGGTTTCGAGTTGTGCCAAGGCAATTCGTGGTGCTGACGATGAGGTTTCATCGGAAACATGGAGTAAGCCTTGATAGAGTGCGAGTACCTTGTCGGGGTCCGATAGTTTTCCTGCAACGTTTGCCATGCAGGTAAGAATGGTCATGGCGGGTCCCCATCCTGCCCGTCTGCCGCGTGCCCCGTAAAGTGCTCCAACTTCAACGATAGCATCAGGTGCGGTGTCGAGTGCCCGGAGTGCGATAACCGACTTTACGAGGATAAGATTAATGCTCTGCTCAAGCCCTTCACGGAGTCGAACCTTCCACCGCTCAATAGCACTTGCCCCATTGACACTGACATCGACATAGACCTTACCATCCCGGATTTCGATAGGATAGGGTTGAACATCATCCGCAAACGGGTGAAAAGTGCAACCACTTGCGAGATCAAACATAGCGTGATGCCAATGGCATATTAGGATACCATCATGGACGCTCCCACGGTTAAGAGGATAGCCCATGTGCGGGCAACGATTGTCCACTGCGAAAATTTTGCCGTCGCTTTTTGCCAAAGCAATGGGTTGCCCCGCAACATTGATAGCGATAACACCTTCATCAGGAATCTCTGATACCTCAGCACATTCAATGAATTCAGTCCCACCGTGATGGGCATCCAGTTCATGTCTTGTCTGTTCATCCATCGTCCAATCCTCCTTTATCTCCATTTTTCTATAGTCTATTTTAACACAGTCTGGCAGAATTTGTCAAAATGTTCTCACTACCGAAAAATCGCCAATTTTACCAGATAAGTATACGTCTCTCCCTTTGAAATAACCGAGATACGGCAGACATAAACACCTGGAGATACCGCCAACCCGTAGGAGGTTTGCTGATTCCACCATGTCCGCCAGATACGTTGATCCAATCTGTCAGCGACCCCTTCAATCCGCTTTATCAGGTTACCGCCGGAATCATAGATATGCACCTGCAGGTCTGTTATATCTACATTTGCAGCAATTCGAAATTCAGTCAAACCATCTGAACGTGCTGGGTTCGGAAACACAACCACGTCTTCCCAAGCAAACGCTTGCGTTAAAACAACGGACTTCGCGGCTGAGACAGCACCAAGCGGGTATCGCGCCGTCACGCGGAGAGTGTTCTCCCCCGGATGTAATGGCACTGTTGCAGTATAGGTTTGCGTCTCTCGATCCAAAACCGCCAGCGTCTGACTCGGATAGACAATGATATCAATTGGAAAACCTGAACGAAACGTCCCCTTAATTTCCAATTTAGCCTCTTTGGTGGTCGATGGAACTTCCAATGTTACTTGTGGAATCTCTCGCGTTGGATGAAACATAGACGTGAGCAGACCGTCCACCGTAACGAGTACCAGTTGCGTTACTTTTCTCACCAAACCGAAATTAACTTTATCCACGGTATCGTTAGATGTCTGATAGAAAGGATTAGCATCGTAGTTTTGAGAATCCCGCCACGGTGTAGAACTCTCAGTTAGAGTGACGGCATCAAAACCGCCATCCCAAAACGATTTGTGTGAGGAAATATCAACGAATTCATCTTGGGTGCGCCGAATCTTCAAACCGATGTCATACCATGTGTTCGCGATTATGAGAGCACGGCTTATCCACGCGGAATCGTTGTTGGTAACAATTTCAACAAGGTCGGTTCTCCAATTGAAACCCAACATGTCCAGATTAAAAACACCAACGATCTTTTCGGGAACAGGGTCAGTTTCACCACTCATACCTATAGAAGAAGCCTCCCGAACATAGTGACGACTCCCAAGGGAACCGAGTTCCTCACCCCCGAACGCGATAAACCGTATCTCGTGTTCATATTCATAGCGACTTATCAGGTAAGCAATTTCCAGCATCACCGCGACACCTGTCCCGTTATCATTTGCGCCCGGTGCAGTGGAGGTTAATGGATTCCAATTCGGTTCACGCACAGCCTGCGTGTCATAATGCGCGCAGATGATAAAGACACGCTTGCTGGACGAAGTGGAGCGCGCTGGTAGGACAGCCGTTACGTTTCTGATGCCCCCAAATACCTGCTCACTGACTTTCAAACGTGGAGAACGGCTAAACTCACGCATAATGTAGTGCACAATGTCATCCGTTGCCTCGCGATGATGTGCGCTGCGTGTGCGGTGGGGTCGCAAGTTATATCCGGATGCAAAGTTCTCCTGCAACCCTATGACCTGTGCTTCAAGAGCATCGGATTGCACTAACGTGAGGAGTTCATCGCCACGACTTAAGGACTGATTGCCCTCTTCCGCCATAATAGGAAAGGAGATAGATACAACAAGGAGGAAAATTATGTGTGTCTTTAGAGTAGCGTGTAGGCTTCGTCTTAATTGCCTTGACATAAGAACGAAAATTGTATATCCTATTTAAGAATTGCTTCACATTATAGCAGATTCTACCGTGATTGTAAATAAAGCGTTCATTCCTCCGGAATCGACCTCTGTTGAACCTGTATATATGACGATGGAAGTGGACAAAAATGCCAGCAAATCTACCCCCGACCTACTATAAACTCAAGCACCAGCACGAAGCCGCCAAGACAGATGAAGAGCGACTGAGCCTGTTAGAGGAGATGTTACGGATCATTCCGAAACACAAAGGCTCAGAAAAGGTAGTCTCTGATATCCGTCGTCGCATCGCCAGACACAAGAGAGGTCCGACAGAAAAAGGGGGCAAGGGTGCCAGTAAAAGAAGCTACAGCGAGCACATTCCAAAGCAGGGAGCCGGGCAGATCGTCCTCATAGGACCACCGAATGGCGGCAAATCACAAATTCTATCAAGTTTTACGAACGCCAAAATAGAGGTCTCGCCAACTCCTTATACGACGACTCTGCCAACCGTCGGAATGCTACGTTATGAAAACATCCAATTCCAACTCATTGATACGCCTTCTATTCTGCTGGACTTCATTTCATCAACAGTCCTGACGCTCACCCGCAACGCTGACCTTGTCCTGCCGATTGTGAGCCTTGCGAGCGATAATTTATTGGACGATCTTGATATGGTGGTAGCGTTTCTTAAAGAGGCAGATTGCGACACGCCTGAAAATGGACATCTCGTTGTCGCCAATCAACTTGATGCCGCAGGCGCAGAAGAGCGATTGGAAATTCTTAAAGAATTCTACGACGAAACGTTTCAGATTTATCCGATTTCTGCCGAGACCGGTGCCGGTAAAGAGACTTTATCTCAGGCAATCTATACGGAATTAGATATTTTGCGCATTTATCCCAAGGCACCCGGCAAAGCCACAGAACGCGATGATCCCATCGTTCTCCCTATAGGCTCAACCGTGCTTGACGCGGCTATGGAGTTACACAAAGATTTTGCCGAATTCAGGTTCGCACGGATATGGGGACCCCAATGGCACGATGGACAATCTGTCAGTCGCAATGATGTCATTTACGATGGGGATGTGGTTGAATTTCATTTGTAGTTCTTCTACAAGTAATTGGTGGGCATAGATGTTAAAACGAAAGACTACCTCTCCATATTTCATATACTCACTCATCATCCACGTCATACTGTTATTCGTAATGTGGTGGGTGGCTCCCCAAGAAGTTCCTGTGCTACCGTTCTATGACGAGATAGAAGTTGCGATAACCCACGTTGAACGACCCCCACTCCCGATTAAACAACTACCCTTTGTTGAACCTGCCGCACCTGTCGTAGTGGAAAAAGAGAAACCCAAACCACCACCGAAACCGAAAGCAGGTTTGAGCACAGCATGGCAATTGGGAACTCAAGACGAATCAGAAGTATCAAAGCCCGAAACACGCAGGGAAGAAAACGCAACTCAAGCGCGACAGATCGGAGATGGATTATCACAATTGAGTCCTGTCATGGGGAAACCAACTGACTACGCATTTAAAAGCCGATTAGCAGTGAAATCACTCGATCAGCCAACGGTGTCTTTACCCACCACACCCGAAACAGACTACGTTGCACCGCAAGGGGAAACCACTCCAGTTTCTTTAGATGCCGATGAAACCTTATTAGATGGCACCTCGCCAACTGTTGATGCGCCGAAGATTCACTACGGCAGTGAACGCGGGGACGCACTCCGAGCTACCGGCATGGGCAATTCTTGGGGTGGCGGAGGGTCTTCTGGAGGTGCCAATGTAGGAGGTGCCTTCGTCTACATGATGAAAGACATTGCCCGAACCCTTGCGGAAGCAAGCACAACGAAAAAAGTTGACGTTGTTTTTGTTCTCGATGAAACAGCAAGTATGTCCGATAACATCCGCGGGATTCGTGCTTATGTCGATTTTCTATTTGAAGCATTCGAGCGGGAAGGACGTGATACCACTTTTGGGTTGGTGACTTTCACAGATGAAACAAGAAAATATGGGCGCACTGACGATCTTGGAACCTTCAAGAACTGGCTTTTTAAAATAGGTGTTGACGGCGGTGGTGACATCGCAGAAGCCGGTTTAGACGGACTCATGACAGCGGTAACAGAGACCAAATTCCGAAAAGGCGCGCAACGATTCATTGTTCTCGCAAGTGACGGTGCTTTTCACGATGCCGACTACGATGGAAAATCTGCTTACAGTTTAGATCAGGTTATTGAAACCCTGCAAAACGCACAAGTACGCGTTGATGTCATCGGAATTGATTATCTACCAATCCGACAGATCGCGCTCGCAACAGGTGGCACATGGCGCGCTATTCCGGGTAGAGGCTATCTCGAATATGTGCCGCCGCTAACCTTGACAGTGAAACTGTTCTCCAAATTAGGCACACTCAATCTTGAAAATGGGCAGATGGACGATATAATTACCGTCTATATCAACAATCCACCGCGTCCTAAACAACTTACCTTGACATGGAAAGTCCTTAACCCTTTAGGAGAACGGTGTTACGGTCCATTCACTGAGAAAAAAAATATCCCAGATGACGGTTCGACAGGGGTAGAATTGAGACCGATACTGGATCGTGACGCTTTTCAGACTATGCCGGGGATTTATACCATCATCTACCGACTTGAGAATGAACAGGGACATCAAAGTATCCTGCGTCGGACATTGACGTTCTAACTTACACTTTTCAAATACCCAACTTGGAACGAAGTGGAAAGCGACTTTTAAGAAAGGCATTTCAAGTCTAAATCCATGTTATTCACCCGCAAGGTAAATTAAAATTATGAAAGAGCAAATTTTTGAACAGTGCCACCGCCATTTCAGTGACATCGTTACCATCCGACGCGACATTCATCAGTATCCTGAATTGGGGTTTGATGTCCATCGGACAGCAGGTATCGCTGCAGATGCCCTGCAAGCACTCGAAATCCCCGTCAAGACGGGTATCGGTAGGACAGGGGTCGTCGGAGATTTAGAAGTACCGGGAGCAACAAAACGGATAGCCTTACGTGCAGATATGGACGCGCTCCCGATTCAAGAACTCACCGATGTTCCTTACAAATCTAAGGTTGATGGAAAAGCACACCTCTGTGGACACGACGCCCACACGGCGATGCTTATCGGTACAGCCCGAATTCTTTCAGAATTCCGAAGCAGCCTCAAAACACACATCAGATTTATTTTTCAACCCAGCGAAGAGGCATTACCCGGCGGAGCACCAGCGATGATCGCAGACGGTGCGTTAGAAGATGTCGATGAAATTTATGGGATACATGTCTTTCCGCTTTATGCTGTCGGAGAATACGCTACGTGTCCTGGTCCGATGTTGGCACAATCGGATACTTTTCAAATTACACTCACCGGCAGAGGTGGACATGCGGCGTTTCCGCACCTCACTGTCGATCCAATTGTTATTGGTGCGCAATTTGTGACAGCTCTCCAGTCTATCATTGCCAGAAATGTGAACCCACTCGACTCGGCGGTCATCAGCGTCACACAACTCCACGGTGGAGATGCGAACTTGCAAAACGGGCTTACGGGTGCCGCGCTTAACGTCATTCCGCCCAAAGTCCTGATAGGTGGGACAGTACGCACACTCCAAAAAGCAGTACAGACACGAATCCGAGGACAAGTACAGAGTCTCCTCGCGGGATTAGCAGCTTCACACGACGCAACCTATACATTCGACTACCGAGAAGGGTACCCGGTAACTTACAACCACGAACCGTGTGTCAACACAGTCGTATCCACGGCAGGGGGATTGGTTAGCGAGGACAAACTTATAGTCCCAATGTCTCCGATACTTGGGGGTGAAGATTTCGGATACTATTCACAAGAAATTCCAGCGTGTTTCGTGATGGTAGGCGCAGGTAATGAAGAGAAAGGCATTGTGAATATGTGTCACCACCCCCAGTTCGACATTGATGAAAATTGTATGATTTACGGTATGGCACTGCTCACAAATTTGGCGATGCTCTAATTCTCTGAGTTTTTCGGAAATCTGGAACAATGGATTTGAAGAAGGATAATTCTGTGTCAACACACAATCCACAGCCACATTCGTCAGTCGGCACTCTTACCTTGATGTTTACTGATATCGAAGGTTCAACACTACTTTGGGAAGCGCATGGTAATGAGATTATGGCAGAGGTTATCAATGCCCACAACACGATTTTGCGGGCAGCGCATTCGGTGTGGGGTGGCACAGAGATAAGCAATGAAGGTGATGCCTTTTTCTTTGTTTTTCCTACGGCAAGTGCCGCCGTTATGTGCGCGCTTGAGATACAGTTAGTACTCAAGGCATATCAGTGGCATGAAAACATCGAGCCGTTACGCGTCCGGATCGGTATTCACACCGGTGATATGATCCTA